>ENA-UPSY01001181-UPSY01001181.1-human-gut-metagenome-genome-assembly--contig:-NODE-1181-length-28513-cov-53.116929_pt1 | contig 28513 bp, 27 predicted proteins | sample MGYA00250044_ERZ773365 | MGnify/ENA primary metagenome ERZ773365 (study PRJEB29103, sample SAMN06111932) | human gut metagenome | biome: human gut; feature: ankylosing spondylitis patient; material... | reverse complement strand
TCGGCGAAGTTGCCGAGGCTGTTGCCCATCGCGTGGGCGTACTCGCAGAGGATCAGCGGCCGCTGCTCGCCGGGCAGGCTGATCCATTTTTTGATCCCCCACTTCGGTACCGCCGGGATCGGCTGGTCACGTTCGACGCGGGCGTACATCGGACAGATAATATCGGTGGCGGTGGTATCCGCGCCGCCGCCCTCGTACTGCACCGGACGGGTCGGGTCGTTACGCTTCAGCCAGTGGTACAGCGCTTCGTGGTTGCCGCCGCCGCCGGATTCGTTGCCCAGCGACCAGATGATAATGCACGGATGGTTGCGGTTGCTCTGTACCATCCGGGTGACGCGGGCGCTGAAGGCTGGCAGCCACGCCGGATCGTCGGACAGCCGATTCATCGGCACCATGCCGTGGGTTTCAATATTGGCTTCATCGACCACGTACAGACCGTAGCGGTTGCACAGCTCATACCAGCGCGGGGCGTTGGGGTAGTGCGAGCAGCGGACGGCGTTAAAGTTGTTCTGCTTCATCAACAGAATGTCCTGCACCATATCCGCCTCGCTGACCACCTGACCGCGTAAATGGTGGTGTTCATGGCGGTTAACGCCGCGGATCAGCAGCGGTTTGCCGTTAAGGCGCAGCAGGCCGTCGGCGATCTCGATGCGGCGAAAACCGATATCCCACGCCTCTGCCTCCAGCAATGCCTCGCCGCGCCACAGGGTGACCACCGCCCGGTAGCAATCCGGGGTTTCCGCGCTCCAGTGCGCCGGCGCCGCCACCGCCAGGGAGAAATCGACCCGTTCGGCGTAACGGCCGCGCTCATCCACCGTCGGGGTGCCTAACGGCTGACGGTGGGCAACGACAGGCTGCTCGCCGCGCCACAGGCTAACCCCGACGTTGAGCCCGGCAAGCGCCGCTTCTGTCGCTTCGACGGTCGCCTGGACCTGCAGAGCGCCGTCGCGGCAGAGGGCGTCAAGGGTCGGCGTCAGCTGGACGTCGCTCAGCCGCTGGTGCGGCTTATTCAGTAGCCACACCGAGCGGAAAATACCGCTCATCCGCCACATATCCTGGTCTTCCAGCCAGCTGCCGGCACTCCAGCGCATGACCATCACGCACAGGCGGTTGTCGCCCGGACGCAGAAAGGGGCTGAGATCGAACGCCGCCGGCAGGCGGCTGTCCTGGGAGTAACCGACCCAGGCGCCGTTGCACCAGAGATGAAAGGCCGAGTTAACGCCGTCGAATATAATCTGCGTCTGCCCATCCGCGCGCCAGGCGTCATCGATCGCAACGTGCAGGGAGTAACAGCCGGTTGGGTTATCCTCCGGCACCCGCGGCGGGGTGGTGTCGATGGGGTAGCGGACGTTGGTGTAGATCGGCGCGTCATAGCCCTCCATCTGCCAGTTGGAGGGCACCGGCGTGCCGCGGCTGCCCGGCAGGTCCTGCGTCAGCCACTGCGCATCGACGGCAAACGGGCTGCGGGCGTAAGCAAATTGCCACTCGCCGTCCAGCTGACGACGATGGGGCGAAGGATGATTATCGCGGGCGGCAAGCTCATCGCGCCAGCTGGCGAACGCGGGATGGGCCGGCAGGCGGTTGAGATGGGTAATGGTCTGGTTCTGCCAGTCTTCGCGGGCGAGGACGGCGTGGAAGTCAGGCGCGTGGCGGCGACTGGTATCGCTTATTGGCATAGTAATCCCCGGTAAGTCAGAAAATGTCGATCGCTAAACAGGATGAAGAACGTTATCGGGTAATTTGTTTTTTCCAGCAACGACGGCGGAAATGAAATTAACAGACGATCACGAAAGCGGGGGTAATACGCTGTTTTTTGTCGTGCGTTAAACATAAAATGTTAGCGCACGACATTTTGTCGATGAGGAGAAACTATGCCGCGTCGTACCGCAACCCTGGAGGATGTCGCCCGCGCGGCGGGCGTCTCCCAACAGACGGTCTCCCGGGTCCTGAACCGTCCGGAAGTGGTGTCAGCCCGCACCCGCGAGCAGGTGATCCGCGCAATGCAGACGCTGCACTACGTGCCTAACCGCTCGGCGCAGCTGCTCGCCGGCAAAGCGGCGCCCTCCATTGGGCTGATTACCGCCTCGTTGACCCTGCATGCCCCCTCGCAGATCGCCGCCGCGGTAAAGAGCCATGCCAGTCTGCACCAGCTGGAGGTGGCGATAGCGATGCCAGCGCAGGCCGACTTCGCCGCGCTGCAGGCCCGGCTGGACGAACTGCGCGCCCAGCATATTCGCGGGGTGATCGTCAGCCTGCCGCTGGAGAGCGCCACCGCCGAGCGGCTGGTTAAAGAGAACCCGGATATGGCCTGCCTGTTTCTTGACGTCTCCCCGGAGGCCGATGTCTGCTGCGTGCGCTTCGACCATCGCGACGGCTGCGGAGCCTGCGTGCGCCATCTTTGGGAGCTCGGGCATCGCGAATTTGGCCTGCTGGCGGGGCCGGAAAGTTCGGTTTCCGCCCGTCTGCGTCTCGCCAGCTGGCGCGAGGCGCTGCACAGCCTGAACATCGCCCGTTCCACCACGGTGTTCGGTGACTGGAGCGCCGCCAGCGGCTGGCAGAAAACCTTCGAACTGCTGCACCTCCAGCCGCGGATCAGCGCCATTGTGGTGGCCAACGATCAGATGGCGCTCGGGGTACTCAGCGCGCTGGCCCAGCTCAATCGCAGCGGCAGCCAGGCGGTATCGGTGACCGGCTATGACGACACCGCCGACAGTCTCTACTTTCAGCCGCCGCTCACCACGGTGGCGCAGGACTTCGACCTGCTGGGCAAACGGGCCGTGGAGCGGCTGATTGCTCTGATGGCGGCCCCGCAGATGCGGATCCGCGAGCTGCTGCCGACTCGGCTCATCGTGCGCCAGTCGGCGTGGCCGCTCGCCGCCGCGGAGGACCGGCAGCAGACCCTGGCGCAGCTGAAAGCGTTGGTGGAAAAGCTTTAGCCGCAGGCCGTTGAGGATTTATTGAGGTTGACCATGCTAACCTCGGGATCAAACGTAGAGAGGTCAGGATCCTCTGCCTGCGAAAAATGCAAAATACAATCTATCCATGCAAGCATTGATTTACCGCCAGTCACATGGCGGTTTTTTTTTTGCCTCACCCCCGTTTTCCGCGTTCTTTCGTTGGTTTTTTCGCCTGGCATCCCCGGCGGCGGCATGCTACATCTTTCTTCCGGGATAGATGCCGAACACGGCGGGAGACAAGGTCATGATGGTGATTGAGGGCAAAGAGGCGATGGCGCGGGTAGACTGGCGGCGGGTGCGGACCATCGTCGCCGAGGCCGGGCTGAATGAACGTGATGTTCAGCAACTGGAGCAGGCGTTTCGCCAGAGCACCTTCTGCTGGTTTGGCTATGAGGACGGTCAGCTGATTGCCGTGGCGCGCGCCATCAGCGACTGCACCTGGAGCAGCTACTTGTCGGATGTGGCGATCGTCCCCGACCGACAGGGGCAGGGTTACGGACAACAGCTGATGCAGGCGGTCCGGGAGCAGCTGCTGCCCTTTGGCAAAATTTTTATCTATGCGGTGGCCGATAAAATCGCGTTCTATCAGCGTTTTGGTTTTGCCATGCTGACCACCGGGATGGTCTGCGCTGGCGAGGAGGGCATGCGCAAAATGCACGAGCAGGGCTATATCCGCCAGCCCTGAGCGCGGATGCCGGGCAACGCCTGGCTTAAGCTGCAAACCAGGCGCAGGCTCCGTCAGAGGGGCCTTTCAAGCACAAACAGATACGCTTCCCGCGACCAGAACAGGGCGGTACGGCGGCGCTCCACCGACATGGTTTTTACCTCCCAGCCCTCGCGGGTATAGCTGCTGAGAAACTGGCTCATTTTGTCAGGGTCGGCTTTGGCTTCGCCAAAAAACAGGCTGCCCAGCAGGCCCTCTTTATAGATCACTACCCGACACTCTTTCTTCATCATCGACCATCCTGGCGACCGGTTTACTGTGGTTGTCTATTGTCCGTGGCTGCGAGGATTTTGCAATCGGAGAAGTAGCAAACTGTTTACGGTACTGCAGCGGGCTTAGCGCGAAGCGCAGGCGAAAATGGTGGCGGAGGGTGCCAGCGCTGGCAAATCCGCAGCGCTCAGCGATCTGGTCGATGCCCATCGTGCTCTCCGTCAGGTGCTGACGGGCGCGCAGCAGACGCTCCTCCAGCAGCCAGCGGGCGGGGGTTTTACCAGTGGCCTCTTCAAAGCGGCGCAAAAAGGTGCGCGTCCCCATGCCGGCGCGCTGCGCGAGGGAGGCGACGGTGTGGCTGGCGGCGAGATGCTGGTGCAGATAATCAAACAGCTGGCCAAGGCGCAGACTCTCCCGGCTGCGGGCTACCGGACGCAGGACCTGCTGCGCCTGACCGCCATCGCGATGGGGAGAGACCACCAGGCGGCGAGCGACCACATTCGCTGCCTCGCTGCCGAAATCCTCGCGCACCAGATGCAGACAGAGGTCGATCCCCGCCGCGCTGCCGGCGGACGTCATCAGCAAATCATCGCCCACGTAAAGGACATCCTCCACCACCTGGATCTGCGGAAAACGGGACTGCAGCGCCGCGGTGTAGCGCCAGTGGGTTGTCGCCTGGCGGCCATTGAGCAGCCCGGCGGCGGCGAGAACGAACACTCCGGAACAGATGGAGATTATTCGGCATCCGCGGGCGTGAGCGGCGGCCAGGGCGGCGCACAGCGCTTCGGGGACCGGGGCGTCGATGCCGCGCCAGCCCGGGACCACGATGGTCTGCGCCTGGGCGAGAAGCTCAGGGCCGCCGTCGGTCATCAGGCGGAACCCGCCGGTGGCTCTCAGAGGCCCTTCATCGACGGCGGCGACGGCGAACTGGTACCAGCGCTCGCCCATTTCCGGGCGCGGCAGGCCGAAGATCTCCACGGCCACGCCAAACTCAAACGTGCACAGGCCATCGTAGGCGAGGGCTACCACGCGGTGAGGTGACAGTGTCACCGAAGGGGTTGTCAGGATGTTAGCGTTTTCTGTCATGGTTGCCGGCAGATAAGGGTGATGGGCGTCAGTAAAGTAGTGTTATCACAGACAAGGAGAAGACGCCATGAGTGTAGTAAGCCAATTTACCCCCGCCACCTCCGCCGAGGCTATCCGCTGGTTCCGCCATAAGCTGCATCTCGAGACCGACTGCGCCGATGTGCACAGCGCCCAGCGTGCCGGCGAGGTCGACTTTGTCCTGCTGCACGTGGTCGGCAGCGAGGAGGCCTTCGCCAGGCGTCACCTGCCCGGCGCGCTGCATCTTCCGCACAGCCAGATCAGCGCCGAGAGAATGGCGGCCTGGCCGGCGGAGACCCTGTTTGTGGTCTATTGCGCCGGGCCGCACTGCAACGGTGCCGACGTTGCCGCGCTGAAGCTGGCCGAACTGGGGCGGCCGGTGAAAATGATGCTCGGCGGGATCACCGGCTGGGAAGATGAAGGTTATGCGTTTGTCGCCGGTAAGTGAATATATTTCATGTACCATGAAATATTCTCGTTTGCGGCCCGTCGACCTGCATGCCAGTATCTGGACATATAGCCATCCAGAAGTCTAAAAATTCAAATAATGAACTATCACGGTGGGCAACTAACGCGCCCACCGCTAAGGAGACAGCATGCAACGTCAACAGGCCCCGTTCCGCGCAGACATCGTCGGCAGTTTTTTGCGTCCGGACAGTATCAAACAGGCGCGTCAGCAGCTGGCGGAGGGGCTGATCGACGCCGGTCAGCTGCGCGAAATTGAGAATAACGCTATCCGTCATCTGGTCCAGCAGCAGTGCGACTGCGGCCTGCACGTGGTCACCGACGGCGAGTTTCGTCGCGCATGGTGGCATTTCGATTTCTTCGACGGCCTGCAGGGCGTTGAGCGTTACGATGCCGAGCAGGGGATCCAGTTCAACGGCGTGCAGACCAAAGCCCACGGCGTGCGCGTTACCGGCAAGCTGGCGTTCGGCGACCACCCGATGCTGGAGGATTTCCGCTATCTGAAAAGCATCAGCGGCGACGCGCAGCCGAAGATGACCATTCCCAGCCCGAGCGTGCTGCACTTCCGCGGCGGTCGGAAAGATATTGATGCCACCGTTTACCCGGATCTCAGCGACTACTTCGACGACCTGGCCACCACCTGGCGCGACGCGATCCGCGCCTTTTATGACGCCGGCTGTCGCTATCTGCAGCTGGACGATACCGTCTGGGCCTATCTGTGCTCCGATGCCCAGCGTCAGCAGGTGCGCGAGCGCGGCGACGATCCGGATGCGCTGGCGCGCATTTATGCCCGGGTGCTGAACCAGGCGCTGGAGGGCAAACCGGCCGATCTGACGGTGGGCCTCCACGTCTGCCGGGGTAATTTCCGCTCAACCTGGATCTCGGAGGGCGGTTACGAGCCGGTGGCCGAGGTGCTGTTTGGCGGCGTCAATGTTGATGCCTTCTTCCTCGAATATGACAACGACCGCTCCGGGGATTTCGCGCCGCTGCGCTTTATTCGTCCCGGCCATCAGCAGGTGGTCCTCGGGTTGATCACCACCAAAAACGGCGAGCTGGAGAACCCTCAGGGGGTCAAAGCGCGTCTCGCCGAGGCGGCGCAGTATGTTCCGCTTGAGCAGATCTGCCTGAGTCCGCAGTGCGGTTTCGCCTCCACGGAAGAGGGTAACGCCCTCAGCGAAGACCAGCAGTGGCAAAAAGTTCGTCTGGTGACCGCCATCGCCGCCGACGTCTGGTAATGCCTTTCTTAGCGCAGCGTTGCACCGTGATGAGGCAACGCTGCCATCTCCTTCGTCTCCGCCCTCCGCCTGCGCCGCATCCCGCTGTTCTCACAACCTGGCACCGTTTTTGCCTTATCACCTCTGGTTAGCTGTTAATTCTTTATTTTTGCGCTACTCAGGAGTGAATCATGCAACGAAGAACGTTATTAAAAGCTTTTGCACTCTCCGCCTCTGTAATGGCTATGGGTCTCTCATTCCAGGCCTATGCCGCCGACACTATTAAAGTCGGGATTATGCATTCGCTCTCCGGGACGATGGCGATTTCCGAAACGCCGCTGAAGGACGTCGCCCTGATGGCCATCGACGACATCAACGCCAAAGGCGGGGTGCTGGGCAAGAAGCTGGAGCCGGTAGTGGTCGACCCGGCCTCCAACTGGCCGCTGTTCGCCGAGAAGGCGCGCCAGCTGCTGGCCCAGGACAAGGTGGCGGTGGTGTTCGGCTGCTGGACCTCGGTCTCGCGTAAATCGGTGTTACCGGTGTTTGAGGAGCTGAACGGCCTGCTGTTCTACCCGGTACAGTACGAAGGGGAAGAGATGTCCCCCAACGTCTTCTATACCGGCGCGGCGCCTAACCAGCAGGCCATCCCGGCGGTGGAATACCTGCTGAGCGAGGACGGCGGCGGCGCCAAACGCTTCTTCCTGCTGGGAACCGACTACGTCTATCCGCGCACCACCAATAAGATCCTTCGCGCCTTCCTGCATGCCAAAGGGATCCAGGACAAAGATATCGAAGAAGTCTACACCCCGTTCGGCTATAGCGATTACCAGACCATCGTCGCCAATATCAAAAAATTCTCCGCCGGCGGCAAAACGGCGGTGGTCTCCACCATCAACGGCGATTCCAACGTGCCTTTCTACAAAGAGCTGGCTAACCAGGGTCTGAAAGCGACCGACGTGCCGGTGGTGGCCTTCTCGGTGGGGGAAGAGGAGCTGCGCGGCATCGATACCAAACCGCTGGTCGGCAACCTCGCGGCATGGAACTACTTTGAGTCGGTCGATAACCCGACCAATAAAGCCTTTGTCGCCGACTATCGCGCTTACGCCAAAGCGCACAAGCTGCCGAATGCCGATACGGTGGTGACCAACGACCCAATGGAGGCGACCTGGGTGGGTCTGCATATGTGGGCGCAGGCGGTGACCAAAGCCGGCACCACCGACGTGGACAAAGTGCGCGACGCCATGGCCGGGCAAACCTTTAAAGCGCCGTCCGGTTTTACCCTGACGATGGATGCCACCAACCACCATCTGCATAAGCCGGTGATGATCGGTGAAATCGAAGGCAACGGCCAGTTCAATGTGGTCTGGCAGACCGATGAGCCCGTCCGCGCGCAGCCGTGGAGCCCGTGGATCCCCGGTAATGATAAGAAACCTGACCATCCGGTGAAAACCGTCAGCCAGTAAGCGCCAGGGCCGACGGGGCGGGAGCGTCGCGCCCGTCGGCCGCTGACCAGAGGAGAACGACATGAACGCATTGCGTCTCATGAGTGTGTTGGCGCTGCTGCTGAGCTTGCTGCCATGGCGGGCGCAGGCTGCGGAGGCGGATGATTTCGTCGCCGCCAGCCGCAGCCAGCAGGCGCAGCTGTTGACCCAGTGGGCGGCGGCGCCGCAGGCCGATCGCCTGCCGTTGCTGCGGGCGTTAACCAGCGAGAGCCTGGTGATGGACGACGGAAAACATGCCTTCCGCGCCCGACAGGGCGGCTTACAACCGCTGGGCGCCGCCGCCGCGCCGCAGGGCGACACCCGGCCGGTCCGTCTGACCAACCGCCTGCGCAATCTGGCTGCCGGCGCGCTGGCCAGCCATCTTATTTTAAGTGACAACGTCACAGAGCGAGCGTCCGCGGCGCGCACCCTGCAGCGGGAAGCGACCCCGGCCATGGCCGCTCTGCTGCAGAAGCGGCTGAAGGCGGAGAGCGATGATAATGTGCGGGGCCTGCTGGAGGTGGCGCTGGCGCGCCTGCAGTTGACTCAGCCTGAGGCCAGCGCGCGGCTGGCCGCGGTGACGCTGCTCGGCCATTCCGCGGACCCGGAAACCCAGGCGCTGCTGATCCCCTTTACCGATGCCCAGCATGAGCCGGATGCGGCGGTGCGCGAGGCGGCCAGCGACAGCCTGCAAAAGATCAAACATCGTCTGCTGCTCGGCGATCTGCTGGGCCAGGCCTTTATGGGGCTGTCGCTGGGCTCGGTGCTGCTGCTGGCCGCGCTGGGGCTGGCGATCACCTACGGCCTGCTGGGGGTGATTAACATGGCCCATGGCGAGATGCTGATGATCGGCGCCTACAGCTGCTGGCTGGTACAGCAGGTCCTGGCGCAGCTCGCGCCGCAGTGGCTGGCCTTTTATCCGCTGGTCGCGCTGCCAGTGGCCTTCCTGGTCACCGCCGGGATCGGCATGGCGCTCGAGCGCACCATTATCCGTCATCTGTATGGTCGGCCGCTGGAAACGCTGCTCGCCACCTGGGGGATCAGCCTGATGCTTATTCAGCTGGTGCGGATGCTGTTCGGCGCGCAGAACGTTGAGGTGGCGAACCCCGCCTGGCTCTCCGGCGGCGTGCAGGTCCTGCCGAACCTGATCCTGCCGTGGAACCGGCTGGCGGTGCTGGCGTTCGTCCTGCTGGTGCTGTGCTTCACCTGGCTCATCCTGAACCGCACCCGCCTCGGAATGAACGTCCGCGCCGTGACGCAGAACCGGGCGATGGCCGCCTGCTGCGGCGTGCCTACCGGGCGGGTGGATATGCTGGCCTTTGGTCTCGGATCCGGTATTGCCGGGCTGGGCGGCGTGGCGCTGTCGCAGCTTGGCAACGTCGGCCCGGAGCTGGGTCAGGGCTATATCATCGACTCGTTCCTGGTGGTGGTCCTGGGCGGCGTCGGCCAGCTGGCCGGCAGCGTGGCGGCAGCCTTTGGGCTGGGCATTTTCAACAAAATTCTTGAACCTCAGATGGGCGCGGTGCTGGGCAAGATCCTGATCCTGGTGATGATCATTCTGTTTATTCAGAAACGCCCGCAGGGCCTGTTCGCGTTGAAAGGGAGGGTGATTGACTGATGAGCCAACCCATTACCTTAACGCTGGCGCAGCGCGCGCCGCGGCCTCTGCGCTGGCTGGGGATCCTGTTAGTGCTGGGGCTGCTGAGCATGCCATTCCTGGCGCTGCTGCCGGCCTCCCATCCGCTGGCGGTGCCGAGCTGGCTGCTGACCCTGAGCGGTAAAATCCTCTGCTACGCCATCGTGGCGGTGGCGCTGGATCTGGTCTGGGGCTACGCGGGTATGCTATCCCTTGGCCACGGGATTTTCTTTGCCCTCGGCGGGTACGCCATGGGCATGTACCTGATGCGCCAGGCGGCGGGCGACGGTCTGCCGGCGTTTATGTCTTTTCTCTCCTGGAACGAGCTGCCCTGGTTCTGGTGGGGCACGCAGCATTTCGCCTGGGCGATGGCGCTGGTGGTGCTGGTTCCCGGCCTGCTGGCGCTGGTTTTCGGCTGGTTCGCCTTCCGCTCGAAGATCAAAGGGGTCTATTTCTCGATCATGACCCAGGCCTTGACCTATGCCGGTATGCTGCTGTTCTTTCGCAACGAGACCGGGTTTGGCGGTAACAACGGCTTCACCGGATTTACCACGCTGCTGGGCTTTCCGGTCACCGCCACCGGCACCCGGGCGGCGCTGTTTATGGCCACGGTCCTGCTGCTGTTGCTGACCCTGTGGCTGGGCTCGGCGCTGGCGCAGAGTAAGTTTGGCCGCATCCTCACCGCGGTGCGGGATGCCGAGAACCGCCTGATGTTCTGCGGGTACGACCCGCGCGGCTTCAAGCTGCTGGTGTGGACGCTGTCGGCGGTGCTCTGCGGCCTGGCGGGGGCGTTATACGTCCCGCAGGTGGGGATCATCAACCCCAGCGAAATGTCGCCGACCAACTCCATCGAGGCCGCCATCTGGGTGGCGCTCGGCGGGCGCGGCACCCTGATCGGCCCGGTGCTTGGCGCCGGACTGGTCAATGGCGCGAAAAGCATTTTCACCGTGGCGATGCCGGAGTACTGGCAGCTGTTTCTCGGCCTCATGTTCATCATCGTGACCCTGTTTCTACCCCGCGGGGTGATGGGTCTGCTGCGTCGAGGAGACCGCTAATGCAACCGGATGAAGGACTGTTTACCCGCCAGCTGCCCGGAGATCGCTTCCGTGCGCAAACCGACCCGGTACTGCAGCTGGAGAACATTAACGTCAGCTTTGACGGTTTCCGGGCGCTGACGGATCTGTCGCTGGCGATAGGCGTCGGCGAGCTGCGCTGCGTGATCGGCCCCAACGGCGCGGGCAAGACCACCCTGATGGACGTGATCACCGGTAAAACCCGGCCGCAGAGCGGCAAAGCGATCTATGACCAGTCGGTGGATCTGACTACTCTCGACCCGGTGGCCATCGCCCGCCAGGGTATCGGGCGCAAGTTTCAAAAGCCGACGGTCTTCGAAGCGCTGACGGTGGCGGAAAATCTCGCCCTGGCGATGAAGGGGGATAAATCGGTGTGGGCCAGCCTGCGCGCACGGCTGAGCAGCGAACAGGACGATCGGCTGAATGAGGTGCTGCGCCTGCTGCGCCTCGACGGCGAACGCTACCGCCAGGCGGGTCTGCTGTCCCATGGCCAGAAACAGTTTCTTGAGATCGGCATGCTGCTGGTGCAGGAACCGCATCTGCTGCTGCTTGATGAGCCAGCGGCCGGCATGACCGATGCGGAAACCGAATATACCGCGGAGCTGTTTCGCACGCTGGCCGGACAGCACTCCCTGATGGTGGTGGAGCACGACATGGGGTTTGTCGAGACCATCGCCGACCGGGTGACGGTCCTGCATCAGGGCCAGGTTCTGGCGGAGGGGTCGCTGCGGGAGGTGCAGGCCAATGAGCAGGTCATTGAAGTTTATCTGGGACGTTAAGGAGCGCCAATGTTACAGGTGAGTCAGTTACATCAGTACTACGGCGGGAGCCACATCTTGCGCGGGGTGGATTTTACCGCCCGTCAGGGCGAGGTCACCTGCCTGCTGGGGCGCAACGGCGTCGGTAAGACCACCCTGCTGAAATGTCTGATGGGGCTTATTCCGGCGCGCAGCGGCGAGGTGCGCTGGCAGGATCAGAACATCACCCATCGCAAACCGCACCAGCGGGTGCAGGCCGGGGTGGCCTACGTCCCCCAGGGACGCGAGATTTTTCCCCGCCTGACGGTGGAAGAAAACCTGCTGATGGGGCTGTCGCGCTTTCCCGCCCGCGAGGCGCAGCAGGTGCCGGAGGAGATTTACCAGCTTTTCCCGGTGCTCAAGACCATGAAGCAGCGGCGGGGCGGTGACTTATCCGGCGGTCAGCAGCAGCAGCTGGCGATCGGCCGCGCGCTGGCCAGCCGTCCGCAGCTGCTGATCCTCGATGAGCCCACCGAGGGGATCCAGCCCTCGGTCATCAAAGAGATTGGCGAGGTGATCCGTCAACTGGCGAGCCGCGGGGATATGGCCATTCTGCTGGTGGAGCAATTCTATGACTTTGCCGCCGGGCTGGCGGACCACTACCTGGTGATGTCGCGCGGCGCCATCGTCCAGCAGGGAAAGGGCGGAGATATGGAAACCGACGGCGTGCGCGCGCTGGTGACTATCTGATCGGGCCGGCGGCGCGCGCCGCCGGTTTCCATGCTATTTACGCAGCAGCCGCTGCAGGCGCGCCTGGCGCCAGTTTTTGATCCATTCGCCAAAGACGAACAGACGTAATCCTCTCACCACCAGCAGAGCGCCCCAGATCAGGGCGACCCAGCCGGACCAGTAGTCCTGCGGGTTCGTGTACCGGTTGAGCACCGCCAGCAGCACGCAGACCACCAGCGCCACCGACAGCGAACGAAAAAAGCGGCTTTCCTGCTGCACCCGCGCTTTCGCTTCCTCTATACGCAGATCCAGCGAAGCTTGCGGACCCGGCGCGCCCTCCCGCGAGGCTTCGCCGCCGATCTCGGCCACCGTCACCTCAAAGACCGCGGCGAGGGCGCTGAGGGTCTCCAGCCCCGGGCGTTCGCCATTCTCAATGCGCTGGATCGTGCGGACGCTGAGCCCCGCCATTTCGGCCAGCTGTTCCTGGGACCAGGCGCGCTGCAGCCGTAATTGTTTGACCTGATTGATGCTGTTCATATTCATATGCTCCATGACGTTCTGCGGATGTAAACCTGTGATGGAGTATGGAAAAGCGGGCCGTCAGCCACCACGACAGCGACCCGACAACGGCCCGACAGCAACCTGACAGCCGCATGTCAGCTGGCGTCAGGCCCTGGCCAGCGGAGAATCCGGCTGCCAGGGACGGGCATTCATCCCCCGGAAAATCATCAGCCAGGCGGCGACAATGGCCACGATAAGAATGACAAACAGCGACCAGTGCGGCAGATGGGTGAGGATCAACCCGGTGAACATCGGGTTGAAGGCCGCCCCCAGCCATCCCAGCGACTGAGCGGAGAAGTAGCTGGCCTTCATTCCTGGCGGGGCGATATGGTCAATCAGCATATACTCGCCGGGGGCATAAATCACCTCGCCAAGGGTGAAGATCGCCGCCGAGATCCCCCACGCCCACAGGCTAGCGCCGGAGAACATAAAGCCCACGAGGCCGATCACAAAGCAGACGGTACCGAAGGTCATCAGCGGGCGGATATTTCTCGCGCTCAGCCGCCGGCCAACGGCGTACTGCAGGGCGACGACCACCGCGGCGTTAACCGGCAGCACCACTGCCACGACTTTCTCTGCGAAGTCGCTGCTGGCGACCACCAGCACGTACTGCGAGATACAGGAGGCGAAGGCGCCGCCGACGAAGGAGGCCAGCAGCCCGGAACAGGTAAACCACAGCAGCGCGCGGTCGCGCAGCAGCACCGAAGGCGTCCAGGCGGCAGCTCCCGGCTGGGCGGCGGCGGCCCCATCCCGCTGGAGAAATAGCTGAATAAACACCAGCGGGAAGGCGGCGCAGGCCGCCGCCAGCCAGAAGGGCAGATTAATGCTGTGCATCACCAGCAGCGTGCCGATAGGCGGCCCGACGGTCCAGCCGATGTTGAGGATGGTGTAGTTCAGCGAGAAGATGCGCGCTTTTTTCTCCGCCGTCAGCCGGTCGGCGAACCAGGCTTTCAGCACGGTGGAAAAGACCGAATAGGCGCAGTTGATCAGCGCAAAGAAGATCACCACCAGGGTCGCGTTATGGACCAGCGGTATCGCGCTGAAACCGAGGATAAATACCAGCACTGACCACACCATATAGCGCTTTTTGTCGAACTTGTCCGCGAGGATGCCAAAGCCCATACTGAACAGCACGCCGACCACCAGGGCCAGCGACAGGGCGTAGCCGATCACATCCACCTCCAGCTGATAGCGTCGGGTGAGGTAGATGGTCATAAACGGCAGTGTGGCCCCGCGGCCGATAGTCAACAGTAACGACGATGCCAGCAGCGCGATGGTGGAGCGCCGGAGTGTGGTGATCATGATTTCCTTGCCTGTCATGTTGTTATAATTTTATGTCTTCGATCACAAATAACACGGTCATCACGCCTTGTACAGGTCGCCCCGGTCGCGATCGGCACTTCTGAACCTGCCAAAAATAATGATCTATCCTGGCGGCCGCTTTTTCGCTACTTTGATTTTGTTCACAAAAATTCTAATAACGACAGAGGCAGGGGTATGACGAGGAAAGATGGACTGCTGGCGCTGCTGGTAGTGGTGGTGTGGGGGCTTAACTTCGTGGTGATTAAGCTGGGATTGCACAATATGCCGCCGCTGATGCTGGCGGGCCTGCGCTTTATGCTGGTGGCCTTCCCGGCGCTGCTGTTTGTCGCCCGGCCAGCCATTCCGTTGCGCCTGCTGTTGGGCTATGGCCTGACCATTAGCTTTGGCCAGTTTGCCTTTCTGTTCTGCGCTATCGGCCTGGGCATGCCGGCGGGGCTGGCGTCGCTGGTTCTGCAGGCGCAAGCCTTCTTTACCATCATCCTCGGCGCCTTCGTCTTTGGCGAACGCCTGCAGGGCAAGCAGCTGGCGGGGATCGCTCTGGCGATCTTCGGCGTGCTGGTGCTGGTGGAGGGGAGCCTCGGAGGGGAACATGTCCCGCTGGTGGGCTTTATGCTGACCCTGGCGGCGGCGCTCAGCTGGGCCTGCGGCAATATTTTTAACAAAAAAATCATGTCCCAGGCGACCCGGCCGCCGATCATGTCGCTGGTGGTGTGGAGCGCATTGATCCCGGTGCTGCCGTTTATGCTCGCCTCGTGGCTGATCGATGGCCCGCAGTTGATGCTGGCGAGTCTGCGCCAGATCGATGTGCTGACGGTTCTCTCGCTGCTTTACCTGGCGTTTATCGCCACTATTGTCGGCTACGGTATCTGGGGCTCGCTGCTGGGGCGGTATGAAACCTGGCGGGTGGCGCCGCTGTCGCTGCTGGTGCCGGTGGTGGGGATGGCCAGCGCCGCGCTGCTGCTGGGAGAGACGCTGAGCGGACTGCAGCTCGCCGGGGCGGCGCTGATCATGGCCGGGCTCTATATCAACGTTTTCGGTCTGCGTCTGGTGCGGCCGGGCATGGCGCGCGGGTAAAAAAAAAGCCCCGGAGACGGGGCTATACACAAGTATGCGTGTAATGGCATCACAGGTCGTGCTGCTGGTAGTACGGCACGCCAAGTTCGTCAGATTTATCATTGCCGGCCGCCATATGATTGAAATCAAACGGCGAGTCGTTATGTTCCGAAGGGATAATCATTGTGTCACGCTGGTTTTGCCGCACCGGCGTGGTGGTTTGCTCCGCATAGCTGAAGCTGGATGCCAGCGACAGAACGACGATGGCTGCGGCAGCGAATAGTTTCATGATTTCCTCAATACGTCTTTAATAATGCAGGCGATTAACAACAGTTATTTAGCGGATGCAGATAGCGGGATTCGCCAGGTACATTCGTTATGCGATATTTGTGGGGCGGAACATCGAAATAGTTTTTAAACGTTCGCGTCAGGGTCTGCTGCGATTCGAAACCGTAGCGTTCCGCCAGGTACAGGATTGGCTCATTGCTCTGCTTGAGCTTTTGCGCAATCTCCGTCAGCTTACGGCTGCGGATGTACTGGCCGAGGGAATGGCCGGTCTCTTTCTTAAACATACGTTGCAGGTGCCACTTGGAGTAACCTGAACGCTCAGACACTTTTTCCAGCGACAGGGGCGATTCCAGGTTATCCTCGATCCACGACAAAATACTATGGATAGTGATGGCGTCATTATTACGTCTGGACATCATCTTACCTCTTCTTATTTTTACGGCAGGACCTTCTTGAGGAGTTGCTCAAGCATGGCGACTTCGTCCGCCGACAGATTTTTTGTTAACTCCTGGTGTAACTTCTGACCCACAACCTGATGACACTGCTCGCAAAGGGCTGCGCCGTCTGGCGTCAACTGCACCAGCACGCCACGCTTGTCAGCGGGGTTGGGTAACCGTTCAATCCAGCCTTTACACGCCAGGCGGTCGAGCATACGCGTCATCGCGCCCGGGTCGACGGAAAGCACGGTTTTCAGCTCAACGGGGGTAATACATACCTCGCAACGAATGGAACAGAGCACCCGGAACTGGGTCGCGGTAATATCCATGGGTGAGAGGTAGTCGTTGAGCAGGCGATCTTTTTTCTGGTTAACCATCTGGATCAAGCGGCCCAGCGGGATCATCTCGTTGAACAGGTCGCTGGTACTTTTCATGATGGTTGCCCAGGCAATGATTTAGTTGCGAGTGATACTATTGCCCAGGCAATCATAAGTCAACATTATGAATTGGCCGATGCCACGATTTGCTAAAACAAGAAAATTCGACACGGGTCACTGTTTGTGAATTTTCTAACGCTTGTTAATTTTTGGCGAAGGTGATTTATCAGCAGGCTGGCGTTGGAATTGTTGAAGCCGGTATACTCACGGCGTGAAACCATCCTTAAAAAATGAATTTTTACGGGACTTTTTTAACTATGTTTGATTTGTTTAAAGCGATAGGGCTCGGCCTGGCGGTGCTGTTACCGCTGGCGAATCCGCTGACTACCGTGGCGCTGTTCCTTGGCCTGGCGGGCAATATGAACAACGCCGAGCGGAACAAACAGGCGTTGATGGCTTCGGTGTATGTCTTCGCCATCCTGATGGTGTCGTGGTATGCCGGCCAGGTGGTGATGAATACATTCGGCATATCAATACCTGGGCTGCGTATCGCCGGGGGGTTGATTGTGGCCTTTATCGGTTTCCGCATGCTGTTCCCCCAGCAAAAAGCCCACGATTCGATGGAAGCGAAGATCAAATCGGAAGAGCTACAGGATGAGCCAACCGCCAATATCGCCTTTGTGCCGCTGGCCATGCCAAGCACCGCCGGTCCGGGCACCATCGCGATGATCATCAGTTCCGCCTCAACCGTGAAGCACGGCGTGGACTTCCCGGAGTGGGTGGTGCTGGCGGCGCCGCCGATTATCTTTGCCCTGTTGGCGATCATTCTCTGGGGTTGCCTGCGCAGTTCGGGGGCGATTATGCGTCTGGTAGGCAAAGGCGGCATTGAGGCCATTTCGCGGCTGATGGGCTTCCTGCTGGTCTGCATGGGCGTGCAGTTCATTATTAACGGCGTGCTGGAGATCATTTCGACCTGGCATCCCTGACCGCGGTGATGCGCAGAGTGACAAAAGCCCGCCGGAGCGATACCGACGGGCTTTTTTTTGCGGCTCAATCAAGAGTGGTGCGGCTGGTGCTCTTCCAGCGATACCGGCCAGCGACGGAAGATCAGCAGGGCCCAGATTAGGCCTGCCAGCGCCGGGATGGCGCCGATGTAGCCGATGGAGGCCATAGAGAGGTGCAGACTCACCTGGCTGCCTACCAGCGCGCCGGCGCCAATACCGATGTTAAAGATGCCCGAGAACAGCGACATGGCGACGTCGGTGGCGTCCGGGGCGGAGGCCAGCACTTTCACCTGCATGCCGAGACCGATAATCATGATCGCCACCCCCCAGAAGATGCTGAGCAGCATCAGGTGGTGCGGGTTATGCGAGGCCGGCAAAAGCAGCAGCAGACAGGCCAGCAGCAGGCCGATGGCGAGGCTTATCAGCCCCGAAGCGTGCTGATTACCGAGCTTGCCGAACAGAATGCTGCCGATAATCCCGGCCCCACCGAGGATCAGCAGCAGTACGGTGGCAAAATTGCCGCTCAGACCCGCCACCGTCTGGACGAAGGGTTCAATATAGCTGTAGGCGGTATAATGGGCGGTCACCACCACCACGGTCAGAATGTACACGCTGACCAGCGCCGGGCGACGGAACAGCACCGGCAGGCTTTTCAGCGAGCCTGAGTGTTCGCTCGGCAGCGTCGGCAGCAGTTTCACCAGGCAGGCCAGAGTGGCTAAGGCGCCGAGGCCGATCGCCAGGAAGGTCATCCGCCAGCCAAAATACTGGCCGATGATGCGGCCGATCGGAATGCCAAACACCATCGCCAGCGCGGTACCGGTGGCGATCAGGCTCAGCGCCTGCGCCCGTTTGCCCGGGGGCGCCATGCGGATGGCCAGCGCCGACGTTATCGACCAGAACACCGCATGGGCGAAGGCGATGCCGATGCGGCTGATGACCAGCACGTCAAAATTCCATGCAAAGAACGACAGCACATGGCTGGCGATAAACAGAATAAACAGGCCGATGAGCAACCGCCGACGCTCCACTTTGCTGGTCAGCAGCATAAACGGCAGCGACATTAACGCCACCACCCATGCGTAGATGGTCAGCATCATGCCCACCTGGGCGGTTTCCATGCCGAAGCTGTCGGCAATATCCGACAGCAGACCGACCGGGGCAAATTCTGTGGTGTTAAAAATAAACGCGGCGATGGCCAACGTCACGACACGTAGCCACGCTACCTTGCGTGAGACCGTATTCGTAGTCATAAGCTCTGGACTGGTGATTCAGGGGAAGATGTGACGCTGATCTTAAAACGTTTGCTGGCGAAAAGACAATCATTTTGTGATCTGCATCTCATTTCACTGCAAACGCCCAGGTGCGGTTAAGCAATTAATTTTGCTATGGATAGTGTCAGGGGGGCGCTTTTATGTCATGTTGAAGGAAAGTAAAAAAAATAAGGACAGTGTATGCAGGAAATACAATTTTATCTGGTCGATGCCTTCAGCGATAAAAACTTCGGCGGCAATGCCGCGGCCGTTTGCCCCCTCAGCGAGTGGTTAGCCGACGATGTGCTGCTGAAAATGGCCCAACAGCATAACCAGTCCGAAACGGCGTTCTTCGTCCGCACCGACGAAGGCTATGAGCTGCGCTGGTTTACCACCCTTGGCGAGATCAACCTCTGCGGCCACGCCACCCTGGCGACGGCGCACGTTATTTTTGAATATCTCGACCATCCCTCGGCGACGATTACCTTTAGCACCCGTTTTGTCGGCGACCTGCGGGTGACCCGCAGCGGCGACTGGCTGACGCTCGACTTCCCGGCGTGGACCACCACCCCGGTGGCCAATCCGCCGGCGGACCTGCTGGCCGGGCTGGGCCTCGAGGCGGCCGTCGAGGTACGGGAAGGGCGCGATTATCTGGTGCTGCTGGCGGATCGCCGGCAGGTTGAAGCGGTGCAACCGGACATGGCGCGCCTGCAGACGCTCGGCAAAATGATCTGCGTGAGCGCGCCGGATGAGGAATATGACTTTGTCAGCCGCTTCTTCTGCCCGGGAGAAGGGGTGCCGGAGGATCCGGTGACCGGCTCCGCCCACAGCATGCTGATCCCCTGGTGGGGCGACAAGCTGGGGAAAACCACCATGATGGCGCGCCAGGTCTCCGCCCGCGGCGGGGATCTGCGCTGCCAGTGGCAGGGCGACCGGGTGCTGATCGGCGGCCAGGCCACCACATATCTGCGCGGGACTGTCTATTTACGTTAATCCTCACCGCCGCGTCGTTCCGTTGTCCGGGGACGGCGCGGCGTGCGTCATCAGGCAAGGGAGGCGCCACCGCACATCACCAGCTCCTGTCCGGTCATCGCCGATGCGCCCTCACTCAATAACCAGCTTATCAGCGAGACCACCTCCTGCGGGGTAATGAGCCGCCCCAGCGGCGGCAGCCGCGGCGGAGAGCTTTCCCTGCCAGGCTGATGGAGCATCGGCGTATCGGTTGCCCCGGGCGCCACCACGTTGACCGTCACCCCTGCGGGCGCCAGCTCTGCCGCCCAGCTTCTGGCAAGGGCGACCAGCGCCGCTTTGGTGGCCGTATACTGGGAACGACCCGCTGCGCCTCGTGATGTACGGCTTCCCAGCAGAACAATCCTCCCGCCCGGCTCCATGGCCGGGGCGAAGTAATTGACCAGCGTTTGGGCCGCGTCGACATGTAAACGCCACAGCGACTCGCCGCGCAGTGGATCAAGATTGCCCAGGGGCGCGGCGGTCATCGAACCCGCGGCGTGGATGATGGCCTGAGGAGGCTCAATCTGTTCCAGCGCCGCCAGCAGCGCGCTGCGTTGGCTGACATCGACCTCCAGATGGCGAAAGTTCGGCTGTGAGAAGGGCGGCAGCGAACGGCTCATGCCGACCACCTGCCAGCCGTCCTCCAGCAATTGCCTCACCACCGCGGCGCCGATCCCGGAGCTGGCCCCGGTGACTATGGCCCGCTTCATTGCGCCTCCAGCATCGCTGCCGGTATCTTGAATACCGCCTTTCTGACCGGCGCTGGCGTCGAAACCGCACACAGCGCCTGGTGCGGTTCGCCGGGGTAAAAGACCGCGAAGTCGCCGGGACGCAGCAGAATAGAGACACTCTCCGGGGCCGGCTGACAGAGATAGAGGTCGGGCTTAAGCTCATTATCCTGCGGGCGCATCACGGCAGCCATGCCCGCCTGGATCCGCTCCTCGCCGGCCAGGATGACCTGAATATCCGCCCACTGGCGATGATATTCCGTATGCCGCTCGGCCGCAGGCTGGGTTTGCGCCACGCCGAGGGTGCAGAACCACGGCGCGCCGTCGGGCTGGAAGCGGCCATCCTCTCTGGCGCTCAGGGCGGCCAGCGAACAGGCCTCGCTGCTCAAAAGCTGCTTTAACGCCGGCGGCAGACCAGCCTGGTGCAGCGCCTGCAGGGTACCGATAATCATGCGCTTTCTCCTTTCACCCACTGTGGCGAAACGCGAACATACTTGATCGCCTGGCGGTACCAGGTGTAGGCGATATGCAAATTACCGTCTGTTCCCTGTTTGATGCTGGGGTAGGAGAACTCCCGGTTCAGCTTCTGCTCCGAATTATTGGTCATGCAGTAGCCGTCGCCCTCGTCAAGATTACGCAGCCACGGCCAGCTTTTGCCGCCGTCAGGCGAGATCGCCACCGTCATCGGCGCGCGGGGCGCGCCCCAGAAGGCGCTTTTTCCGGTTGTTTCCGGCTCCTTACGGCCATCGTCATCCGCAATTTCATCGTACAGTGAGGCTCGGCGTTCGGTGGCCCCGGCGGCGCTCATATTATTAAACACCAGCGCCAGTTCGCCATTGTCGAGAGTCGTCGCCTGAATGGACGAGTTGTTGTTCGGCAGCGTCGTTGGCACCGGCGCAGACCAGCTTTCACCCTGGTCGCTGGAGCGGCTGAACCAGATGTGATCCGCCCAGCGACTGCGAAAGAAGGCCGCCAGTCCGCCGTCGGGATGCGCGGTGATGCTCATATGGACGCAGCCAAGACTCTCCGGGACCGCCACGTCGCGCCAGCTTCTGCCGCCGTCGGAGGAGATCTTCACCGCGCTGACGTCATTGTTACCCACCCATTTCTCGCCGGGTGCAGTGCGGCAGTAAAACACCGGCAGCAGCCAGCTGCCGTCAGGCATGACGCTAATCGGCTGGCGAATAAAGGTACCGGGCTGATCCAACAGGGTATCGATGGGTCCCCAGCTTTGCCCGCCGTCGTGTGACTGGCGGTAGCGCACAATGGCGGTATCCTGGTTGCCGGCGAATTGCGCCGTCCATAACAGCCACACTACCTGGTCCGGCGCCTGAAACAGCACCGGATTTTGTTCCGAGCGGTCAGGATCGTCGGAGAGCTTAACCGCTTCGCTCCAGCGATCGCTGCCGGGGGCTAACCGCGAACCCCAGATCGAAATGTCGGCTTTCCCCTCCTGGGAGCCGCCGAACCAGACGCACATCAGGCTGCCATCTTCCAGCTGAAGCAGGTTGGCGGCATGATTTTGCGGGCAGGCGCTGGGGAGCATCGCCCATGCGATATGTTCATCTTGCTGGTGCTGGCGAATGACGCCGTCGAAAGAAGGAATTGCGGACATGTTTTAGACTCCACGTTGCTCAACAGGGGCAGGGGATGATTGTGATTTATTCGGGATCAGGCGATCGATGACCATGATGATCGCCGGGGTCGCCAGGGCGACATACATGTTATTGATGCCGAACGGATCGCCAAGTAAATACCAGACGGAGGTCACCACGCAGGCGCCGATCAGACCGGCATTGGCGCCGCGGGTGCTCCTGAAGAAGGGTGCATAGAAGGCGATGACCGCTACTACGGTAATGGACAGGCGGATGGCGCGGGTGAAGAAGGAGAGTTTCAGCACTTCCGGCACCAGCAGCACAAAGATCAGCGGCAGGAAGCCGATAATTAACGATGCCCAGCGCGTGGCTCTGAACTCCTGGTCCGGAGTTGGGTTACGCCATGGTACGTAGAAATCTTTCACCACCAGCGAGGCAATGGCCAGAGCAACGGTACTTACGCTGACGAATATCGAGGCCACAAGTGACGTTGTCACGAGTCCCGCCAGCCAGGGATTCATGTCCTGCAGAAATACCGGCAGGGCGTACAGGCTGTTGATTTCCGGATGCAGATACTTCGCCGCCACGCCGATGATGGCGATGGCAAGGGCGATGGGCAGGCAGAAAAAGAAGGCGATCCACGTGGAGCGCTTTGCTGACCGGACGTCTTTGGTGGAGCTGATCGCCTGGATAACAAACTGGGTGCAGAAGATGGAGCCGATAGTGCCGATAAGCCAGGCGAAGATAGTGCCAGCGCCAATGTTGCCATCCCACGTCCAGTAGTAATCCGGCATCTTCTCAATCATCGGCGTGAAGCCGCCGGTTTTGGATAGAGCAAAACCCAGAATGATCAGCAGACCAGCGTATTTTAACGCGCTGTGTAACATGGTGACCCAGGCGACGCCTTTCATGCCGCCGAAGGCGAAATAGAAGGTACTGACGATGGCGGTAATAAAGGCGGCCACGGGTAAGTTGACTTTTAAGACGGTGGAAATAGCCGCGGCGCCGCTGACGTAGTTGCCCACGTTAACCAGCAACAGCGCATAAATCATGATCAGGGAGATAATATTTTTGGTACTGGTGCCATATTTCTCAGCGATAGCCCCGGATATGGTGATTTTCCCGGTGTTATAGATGCGCTTTACCAGAATCAAACCGAACAGCGGGAAGCCGATGGCCGCCCCCAGCACGGACCATGAGGCGGCAATTCCGCTCTCAAAGGCGGCCTGAGCGGTACCGATGGTTGATTTGGCACCAATATATTCCGACATCAGTAATATACCGACAATAAAGGCCGGCATGGCGCGCGAGCCTTCCATAAAATCCCCGGAATTCTTACTACGAATACGGAATGTCAGCCAGGTGGTAAACAGAATATAGGCAATGACAATGCCGACAATAATAAAGGTATCTTCAGCGGTAAAATGATTCATCTTAGCCTCTCTCTGGGCGTACGAATCCTGGGTACGGCGGTACCCGGTCTGTTTTATTTACGAAACGCAGCGGGTATTACGCTAAATAACGGGCAATGATGCCGCGTATTTCCTGCAGCTGCTGGTCACTAAACTGCACCGCGTAGCGGCTGTCGCCCACCTCATGGCCCATCAGCTGCAGCGCTTTTTTCACCGCCGCGGGTGAGAACGCTACCTTGTACAGGTCGGTGCGCAGGCCCGTTACCCGCTCCTGCGCCTGGCGCGATCCGGCGATATCTCCAGCATGGAACAGCGACCAGATAGCGTTGATCTCGGCAGGCGCGACGTTGGCAAGCCCTGAGATGCAGGCTGAGCAGCCGTCGACGAACCCCTGATGGATAAGCGAGTCCGGGCCGTTGAGAACGTCGAAACCGTCAATGTCGCGTACCGCGTCAAGAAAGCCTTTCAGACTGTCGTAGCTGCCGGCGCTATCCTTGATGCCAATGATATTGTCGTGCTGCGCCAGCTTACGCGCTGTCTCCGGCGCAAGGGTGTTACCGGTGCGGGCGGGAATGTTGTAAAGAAAGAGCGGGACGCTCAGCGCGTCGGCGATCGCCGTATAGTGGTTTATCAGCTCATCCTGCTTCAGGGGCACGAACCACGGGGTAATGGCCGATACCGCGTCAACCCCGAGGCGGGCGATCTGCTGGCCAAGCCGGCGAGTCTCCCGGGTGGAAACCTCCCCGATGTGGGCTACCACCGGCGCGCGACCGGCGGCCGCCTCCACGCAGGTTCTGGCGACGGCGATCTTCTCTTCCTCATTGAGGACAAAAAACTCGCCGTTGGTGCCGCCGCAGAATATGCCGTTGCCCGCGGCGATCTGGCGCTGCACCTGCTGCTGCAGCGCTGGCAGGTTAAGGGCTCCCTCAGTGGTAAAGGGGGTAACGATGGCGGTGAGTACGCCGCTAATGGCTCTCCTCATTTGACTTTCTCCTGTTAGGCATGTTCCGGAAACAGCGTCTGGTAGATAGCCGCGATCTCTTCACGGCTGACGCTGCAGGGGGCGTTATTCATCAGGCGCTTCACGTTCTGCGCCGCCGCGCTGAGGGCGGGGATACTGTCTGCGGGAACGCCGAGCGCGGCGAGGTTATCGGGCAGCGGTAAGCGTTTGACCAGCGCCGCCAGCCATGCCACCAGCGCATGGGATTTCTCTTCCTCGCTGAGGGTGAGGTCCGCGTCGGGGATCAGATCCCAGACCTGAGCGAACTTCGCCACCGCGTGGTGGCGGACCACCCGCATGCAGGGCGCCAGCAGAATGGCGTTGGCCACCCCGTGCGGCAGGTGCCAGGTGCCGCCGAGCGGATAGGAGAGCGCATGCACCAGATGGGTGCCGGCATAGTTGATCGCCGCGCCGCCGTACCACGAGGCCCAGAGCATCTCCAGCTTCGCCGTCAGATCCTGCGGCTGATCCACCGAGCGTTCGATATGACGCACCAGCTTGTGTAAACCGATTAACGCCGCGTTATCGCTTACCGGGTTGGCCACGGTGGAGGTGAAACACTCCAGCAGATGGCACAGAGCATCGATCCCGGTCGAGGCTGCGATGCTGGCCGGCATGCTGGTGGTCAGCTCCGGCAGCAGGGCGACGTAGTCAGGGAGCAGCACCGGGGAGATGATCCCCACTTTGGTCTGCTGCTCGGGGATCGCCAGAATAGCGTTCGGCGTTGCTTCGGAGCCGGTCCCGGCGGTGGCAGGGATCAGCAGGGAGCATAGCCGTCGTTGCGGCTGTTCACCCGCCAGCAGGGCCGTCAGAGTGGGGGCTTGCGGATGCAGCAGCACCGACAGCAGTTTCGCCACGTCCAGCACGCTCCCACCGCCAATGCCGACGACCATCTGCGGTTGAGAAGCGCCCAGCTGGCTGACGATCTCCGCCACATCCTGATGACTGGGCTCGGCAGGCACACTGTTAATGACCTCAACCTGGCGCCCGTCAGCCGCCAGCAGGCGATGGATCGCCCGGGTCGCCTCCAGCGCCCCGACGTTCTGGTCGGTCACCAGCAGGATACGGGTTTTATCTGCCAGCAGCGGGAGCAGGGCCGATGAGGCGCCAGCCCCGCTGATGATCGTGCTGTGTATCGTCGCCACGCGTTTCTCCTTGGTAGTGGTTGATTGAATTCAATCATTCACGAGTCGTTCTACTCGTCTGGTGGGGAAAAGTTATAATTTATACGGCGGTTTAATAACTTGAGCTTGCTCACATTTAATCAAATATGATTGAATATAATCAATTTCAGGTTTGCAACGTTTACAACGACCACAAGGCAGGACAATGAAAGACGGCAATAACAGCGTGCTGGTGCTGGCAGATGACTTTACCGGAGCCAATGACGCCGGGGTCAGCCTGGCGGAGGCGGGCATGTCGGTAGAAGTGGCATTCTCCGCCGGGCAGGCGTCATCCGCCCGGGCGTTAATACTCAACAGCGACAGCCGGGCGATGACCGCCGGCGCGGCCGCCGACAAGGTCACCGCTCTGCTGCGCGGCGCGGCGCGATTCGCCCCGCGCTGGCAGATAAAGAAGATCGACTCCACGCTGCGCGGCAACCCCGGCGCCGAACTGGAAGCGATGATGACGGCGCAGGGCTGCCGGGTGGCGGTTGTGGCGCCGGCTTACCCGGCGGCCGGGCGGCATACCCGGGACGGACGCTGCTATGTACACGGGATACCCCTCGATCACACCGAATTTGCCAGCGATCCGAAGACGCCGGTTAGCCGGGCGGATATTGCCGGCATTCTCGCCATGCAGAGCCGGCTGCCGAGCCGGTCGCTGAGCGCCGCCCAGCTTCCGGGAGCGTTAGCGACGGCAGGCGATGCGAGGCAGGTACTGATTATCGACGCCTGGGAAGAGCGTCATCTGGATCAGGTCATTGACGCCGTCGCTCCTCATGCGCAGGAGACCCTGCTGGTCGGCTCGGCAGGCCTTTGCGAGGCGCTGGCGCGCCGCCTGCGCCGCAGCGAGCAGGGGCCGCTGCTGGCGGTGGTCGGCTCGATGAGCGAGATGGCGCAGCGCCAGGTCGCGGCGCTGCAGGCTCATTCCCGAGTGAGAAAGATCGAAATTGATGTCGAACAGGCCTTTAGCGGATCGCCGAAGGAGGAAGCCTCGCGGATCGCCGAGGTGCTGCGTGAGGGTGATCACTGCGTGGTGACCACCCGCCCGAATAACGCCGTCCGGCACGGGATTGAAGCCCAGTGCCGCGAACGCGGTCTCAGCCGTGCGGCCTACGGGGAGCACATCTGCGCCTGGCTTGCCGACGTTACGGCACAGGCGGTGGCGCTGTGCCCCCCTGGCGCGCTGTATCTCTCCGGTGGCGATGTGGCCATCGCCGTGGCTCAGGCGCTCGGCGCCAGCGGTTTTCAGATCCGCGGCCGGGTCGCGGAGTGCGTCCCATACGGATACTTCCTCGGCGGCCGCTGGTCGCGGCCGGTGATGACTAAAGCCGGAGGATTCGGCACCGACACCACGCTATTACATGTTGTGAATTTTATTGAGGAGAAACTGAGTGTCTAACATCATTGCAGTCACAATGGGCGACCCGGCAGGGATTGGTCCGGAGATTATTATCAAATCCCTCGCCGAAGGGGCGCTGAGCGGCGCGCCGGTGGTGGTGGTGGGCTGCGCGCAGACGCTGCGGCGTATCCTGGCGTTGAACATCACCCCGCGGGCGGAGCTACGCATCATTGACCATCCCGCCGAGGCAAGCTTTGCCCCGGCGACGATTAACGTCATCGATGAGCCGCTCAGCGACCCGCAGGGGCTGCGTCCTGGCGAAGTGCAGGCCCAGGCCGGGGATCTGGCGTTTCGCTGCATTAAGCGGGCGACCCGCCTCGCGCTGGAGGGCGCCGTCGCGGCCATCGCCACCGCGCCGTTGAATAAAGAGGCGCTGCATCTGGCGGGGCATGCTTTTCCCGGCCATACGGAACTGTTGGCCCACCTGACGCAAACCACCGATTACGCCATGGTGCTGTATACCGAAAAGCTTAAGGTTATCCATATCACCACCCATATCGCCCTGCGCCAGTTCCTTGACACCCTCAACCAGCCGAGGATTGAGACAGTGATCGGCGTGGCGGATCGCTTTCTGCGCCGGGTCGGCTATCAGTGTCCGCGCATTGCGGTCGCCGGCGTGAACCCGCACGCCGGGGAGAACGGCCTTTTTGGCGATGAAGAGATCCGCATCGTCGCCCCCGCGGTTGCCGCCATGCGGGAGCAGGGAGTGGAGGTAACCGGCCCCTGTCCGCCGGACACGGTGTTTATGCAGTGTCATGAGGGGATGTACGACATGGTCGTGGCGATGTATCACGACCAGGGGCATATTCCGCTGAAGCTGCTGGGATTCTATGATGGGGTCAATATCACCGCCGGGCTGCCGTTTATCCGCACCTCTGCGGATCATGGCACCGCGTTTGATATTGCCTGGACAGGTAAAGCGAAGTCTGAGAGCATGGCAACCTCCATTGAGCTCGCCATGCAGATCGCGCAGGAATAACATGAAGGGATATAACCGGTTAGAGCAGATTATGGACTTCCTGAAAAGCCATAATCTGGTGACAGTCGACCAGCTGGTGGCGGCGACCAACGCCTCGCCAGCCACCATTCGCCGCGACCTGATCAAACTCGATCAGGAAGGGGTGATCAGCCGCACGCACGGCGGGGTGACGTTGAACCGGTTTATTCCTGCCCAGCCGACGACGCTGGAGAAAGCCCAGCGCAGCCCGCTGGAAAAGCAGGCGATCGCCAGCGCGGCGGCAGCGCTGGTGAAAGCCGGCGACGCCATTGTGCTTGATGCCGGCACCACCATGATTGAGCTGGCGCGGCAGATCACCCATCTGCCGCTGCGGGTGATCACCAGCGATTTACATATCGCCCTGTTTTTGTCGGAATTTAAGCAGATTGAAGTGACGATTATCGGCGGGCGCATCGATGACAGCAGCCAGTCGTGCATCGGCGATCACGGCCGCCGCCTGCTGCAGACCATCTGGCCCGATCTCGCCTTCGTCAGCTGCAACGGCTGGGACCTTGAGAAAGGGATCACCGCCCCGACGGAGGAGAAGGCCGCCCTGAAACGCGATCTGATGGCCAATGCCCG
>ENA-UPSY01001165-UPSY01001165.1-human-gut-metagenome-genome-assembly--contig:-NODE-1165-length-28832-cov-23.703182_pt1 | contig 28832 bp, 34 predicted proteins | sample MGYA00250044_ERZ773365 | MGnify/ENA primary metagenome ERZ773365 (study PRJEB29103, sample SAMN06111932) | human gut metagenome | biome: human gut; feature: ankylosing spondylitis patient; material... | reverse complement strand
ATAAACATAAATCTTATTCGGTCTTCCCAAGCCCTGGTGTCTTCGGTAAATCAAGCCATGCTCCTCCAGCTCCTTCAACATTTTGTTAACCTTCTTGTTTCCCAAATTCATCAGGTTCATAATTTCTTCAATTGTAAAAATGATATAGGTAATTCCATATTCATCACGCCATGCGTCTCCATTGGAGTCTGAAAGGCATTTACGATCCAGAAGTATTCCATATAATACTTTTGCTGCATTCGTCATATCTCTGAACTTCTCTTCCTTAAAAAATCTCTTAGGTATCCCGTAAAATTTATAATCAAAAGTTACATTTTCCATTGTCTTATCCTCTCTTTCATTCCTAATTTCGCTACTTGGCAAGCAGTGCATTTGTACACACAAAATGCATTTTTAGCTTGTTGGGGAAATGCCCCAATCCCCTAAAACCATGAAAATAAATTTTCACGAAGCTACGCCTATCGGCTTTGTCATACTGATGTGTTTCCAACATTTCATAAATTCTTCACTCCTTTCCTTCCTGATTTATGAATTTATTTTCTCAGATTTTCTATACCGATTCGGTATATCCAAGATGCTGGAAAAATTTTGTTTTTATTAATTTTTCCAATACCCGGGACAAGACAGGAAAAGAATTTCTCTTTATCTCATGGCAATATCATGGTAATCTATCTGTATCTTTAAAAACGAGGAAGATACTATGCATACAAAACTTACCATACCAGAAAGACTGAAAGATTTGAGAGTCTCAGAAAAAAGAATGTCGTTACAGGAGTTATCCAATGCTACCGGTATCCCTAGCTCCACGCTTGGCAATTATGAAAAAGATGAAAACATAGATATGTCACTCGGCAATCTTATAACGCTTGCGGATTTTTACAATGTAAGCACCGATTACCTTCTTTGCCGGACAGAATTGCGGAAACATAAAAATCAGTCAGTATCTGATCTGCACCTAAATGACGATGCCATACAATTACTGACTGATAAAAAATATAATCCAAGATTATTATCCGAATTACTTACACATGAAAATTTTAGGAAATTCATGACTGACCTTGAAATCTATATTGATGGATTTAACGATAAGGGAATTCAGATAGCAAATGCTTTTCTTGATGTGATGAGATGCAAATTAACAGAGCTTGGTGCCGATTCCACCGATACATTTGCAAATGTATTTGATAATTCACACATTGAGTCCGAGCAATATTATATGAATATTCTGTCAGCAGACTTAAAGCCGATTGTCTCCGACCTGCGAAATATTCATATGAAAGATAGCAATACCGCCAGCGACATTAACTATCAGAACATGGTCAGAAATATCATTGATGACTTTACAACTCAAATACTTACTACCGCAGATGACGATACAGTGTCATCAAATGATGCTTATATAAATGGTCTTTTGCTTCTTTTCTGCAAAAATCTGGAGATGAAAGTCTCTCAGCTTTCTGTGGAAGAAAAGCAGACATTAAAAGAAATCTTTTCCCGTTCTAAGCCGGCAAAGGAACATCGGAAGTTGAGAAGAAGGAATCCAAAATTGTAAACTCAAATTACTCTCTTTAAAACAAGCCACAAAGGATTTTGTCCAATGCGGCTTGCTGTAGTTATAATTTACTCTCCATATGGTGTTTTAGATTCAGCTACCATCGATAATATCTAGTTCTATGTCATCTTTTTTATCTGTAATCCTTCAGTCGAGTGCGGAGTCTCCGAAAAATTTGCTGTTTGCGCTCGCTGACACCACGCTGGCTCATGCCCACAGCCTGTCCGATCTGCGTTTCGGTGCAGTTCTGGCTGTACATTTCCATGATGGTGCGGTCGATTTCCTCTAGCTCGTCCAGTGCTTTATGCAGTTCAGCAATCAGCAATCTTTTCATAAGAGTCGCTTCTACATCGGTTTCTGGATCAACAGCCTCATACTCTGTGTCTTCGTAGAGCTGATCCAGTGACACCGGCTTCATTTTGCCCTCGTCTTCCTGTTTGCTTGCCCTCTGATTCTGCTTGTCCTCACGCCACAGCGGACGCATATATGCGTAATACTGCTCCTCTGTTGCTGGAACCATAATCGCCCTAACTGACTTGTTTCCGATTTTCGTCCACTGTACCTCTTCCGCATTGATGCCAAATTCTTCGATAATTTTTGGTGTTACCTGCATCGGTATAAAGTACTGTTTTGTTTTTTCCATGATTGCCTCCTAACTCAGAGGGCAGCCATGGCAAGATATAAAAATAGGTCTGTGCAGAGAGATACACAGACCTGGCAATACCAAAAGAGCGCAACGAGGAAAGGGCATCTCCCGCAGGCTCGTCCATCATCTTTATCACGATGAATCGAAACCTATGAGATATCCTGCCAAGATTGCGCACTCCGGCATGATTTTCAGTTTTTTCTTTGGGGAGCTACCCCTTCGATGAGTTATTCTCTCTTATGACTTGGGAGAAAGATTTTTGTTATGTGCTATAACAAGAATAGTCGTTAAAGGTGCAGAATCACTGCACCTTTAACTTTTTTGAGCAACAGGCTGATTGGGAAATCTGTCTCTGTTGTTCAGAGAAACTACTTACGTTTGCCGCTTGGTTTTGTCTGTGCCAAGGCGCTTCCTGCAACAGATTTTGCTTTTGCACCATATCTGCCGTCTCGTAAAATAGAACTCGCTTTTGACGCTACGGATTTACTGGTCTGTTTGCTGTTCTTAGCCATTTCGCCCACCCCCTTTTTCTACAGATTTTCTTGTTAATCGTCAAGAAATCTGATATAATTTTCTGTAGAAATCAGTCGATAGATTAGGACTGCAACTTGCGTTTTCTTTCTACGCACTCATCATACCAATTCGTTATATCTGAATTTCGGATATTTCGGATGGGCTCGGATAGGTTCGGATGGATGAGAACTGGCTGAAATAAACCACAAAGGAGCGATTACAATTTGGAGTTTACAGATTACGCAAAGGGCATAGCTCCCTTTATTCCGTATGGGAAAACAGATGCTGACTTGTTTGTCTCTATTGTTGGGAATTTTATCAAAGACGCTGCAATGGATAACTGTAAGCTCTTATCATACAAGCCAGACACTCAATATAGATACGTTAACGGAAACCACCTACCCAAAAGAGAAGCAGAATACCTTTACAAACACAGAGATTTAGAAAAATATTCTGCTTGGATATCCGAATGTATGGATGATGCAGATTCATACGAAGATGTGCAAACTTGGCTTCAATCCAATGGTTGCCCAGGAGAATACGCTGATGATGAATGTGCACAGCTTCTTGAAGATATTCTGAAAAGCATTTGCAATCCCTTAGACACAAAAGAAAAAGCTCCTTCCGAATTTGAAAGGAGCCTTGAGCTAATTAAAGATATTAACAAGAAAATTCAGGAGCTTCCCCGCCCAACTCCTGTACCAGTTCCTTTAAAAGCCGATTCTATTGAGGAACCATATATACAGGCATTATATGACGCTTACGGTGACGCAGAAGCTATTATTGATTTTTCTGAAGCCGATTTAGATACACATCCTGATTATAAAGACGATTTAGATGATCGCCGTATCGATTTTTATGCTGCCGTTACAATAGAGCGCGGTGTAATGGAACTAAATGCAGATAAATTATCTAACCAGTTTGACGTTCTAAAAGAAGAAACACTATCAGGTGTAAAGGATACTGCTCGAAGGAAACACCCTAATGGGTATGAAAAAATGCTTTCTGTCATGGAACATGCTACCACTCTTCCGGTAGATAATTATTTGCTCTGCAAATCCCCCTATTGGATAAGCGGAAAAATAAAGAAGGGGGTTTGCCATCATCTGGTGAATGACGGCAAATTAAAGTGGGTAAGAAAACATGAAAGAACATAGTTTGTTTGGCTCAACCTTTGAAACTTCCCTCAGAATCCTAATACTCCTTGAGGAATTATCTGAACTACTATTAGATGAACAACAAATATGCTGCATTGATTTCATGTCCATATATGGTGCAGATTTTGATCTGTTAGATGCTAATCTGCATGGAAATGGGCTTTTTAGATTTAGTGAATTCTCTGCGAAATCCACACTTGTAGCGTATGCAATTAAGAAACTTGTATTAAATTCATTTATCAAATTCGTTCCTACAGATTCAGGATACTCATATTCTATAAGTAGTGTAGGCAAAAAGATTGTTTCCAAAATCTCTGATGGCTATGTTGCTGAATACCGTATTGCAGTAAGAGAAGTATATAGAACATTCCCAGATCTTCAAACAAGTAAAATGCAACAGAAAATATATGATATGACAATAAACTCTTTGGAGGCCGCAAATGAATAGATTTATATTAAAAAAATTGACCGTCTCTGGAGGCGGTCATGAAGATTCTATTTTGAATTTTTCCAATGGATTAAATTTAATCATAGGTCCATCCAATACTGGGAAAAGCCTAATTATGGATTGTATAGATTATGTATTTGGCTTTACACCTAAAAAGAACAAACCGTCCAAGATAGTAGATAATAACCATGGATATACTCATGTGGCTTTAACACTGCAAACTGAAAATGGAGATGTAACACTAAAGCGAGAAATTGGGCAACCAAAGGTGAAAATCACGAGTTCCAATCCAGCCATCAAGGACGATAGTTATAGTGTCAATCATACTGCAAAGAAAAATTTAAATGATGTTCTTTTGAAACTAATTGGAATAGATGATTTTCATAAAATACTGTCATCTCAAAAAGGTGATACTCAGCAATTAACATGGCGATCTATCTTGCACCTGTTCTTTATGAAACAGTCTGATATCGATCGTGAAAGTTCTGCTTTATTAGCCCCTGGAGCAATGGGATACTCCTCATCAGCTGCAGCATTACTGTATCTTCTTACAAATATGGATGCTAATGAATTTCAAAAAGCAGAAGATCCGACTATAAGTAAAGCTAAAAGAAACGCAGTCATTATGTACATCCGCGACAAGAAGGATCAGCTTTCTAAGCGAAGAGAAGAATTAGAGACCCTACTTACAGAAAGGGATATTACAGATGTACAAAATATAATCCAGACAATTCAGTCAGAACTGGAATCATTGCAACAGGAATTAGATAGTTCTACGGAAAAAAGCCGCAAACTCATGTCGGAAATATATCAACAGAACAGCAAATTATCTGAATGCAACACAGTTATTCACAACTTTTTGTCCTTGAGTGACCAGTATCAAGCAGATATACGAAGACTTGAATTTATAGTTGATGGGCAACTTGCCATTCCCCACCAGCTTTCAATACATCGCTGCCCTTTTTGCGATTCCGAATTGAAAGAAGAACCATCCGAGGATTATATTGCTGCTGCATCCATTGAACTGGAAAAATTAAAAAAACACATCTTGGAACTTGCTGATGCTCAATCCAGTGCAAATAGAAAAAAGTTGCTCATAGAAGAGAAGATTTCTGCCCTGGAATCACAGAAAAAACAACTGGATACATTTATTGAAACTGATTTACAACCAAAAATCAGTGCTTTTAAAAGTGAATTGCAAAACTATCTCAGAATCCTTCAATGGCAGAATGAGCTGGAAGTTATCCGAAGGGATGAAAATCAATATAAAGCAGAACTCTTTGAAAAGGAAAATGAAGAAGATTCAAAAGAGCCGAAATATGATATTAAATCCTCCTACGAATATGATCTGGTTAGAGGATTTGAAGATATACTTGTTGCTACTTTAAAAGCCTCTAAAATCGGAGGTGCTGAGACAGCTCGTCTTAATATGCAATCGTTCGATATTGAGATCGACAACCATAGTAAACCCACCTGTATGGGCGGAGGATACTGTGCTATATTAAATGCATTAACTGTCTATTCCATAAACACATACATACACAAGAAAAACGGCTATGCCCCTGGCTTTTTTGCAATTGATTCTGCCCTTACGCAGCTCTCTGAGGCTGCTTATGTAAACAAAGAAGATTCCGTTAAATATAATTTTATGAATTTTCTTGTTTCCAGAGCATTAGATAGACAGGTCATTATGATAGAACAAAAAGATGAGATTCCATATGTTCCAACGGAAGATATTCAGAAAGGTATTCATGTAATCGAATTTTCCCGGAATCCGAATTATGGCCGATATGGTTTCTTGAATGATGTAGTAAATCCAGAACACAAAAAATAAGGAGATCTGAATGCATTTCAGTTATGAGAAATTATGGCATATTCTATTAGATAAACACATGACCAAAGAGGCACTTCGGACGAAATGTGAAATTAGTTCTAATACAATTGCCAAATTAGGAAAAGGTCAGAATGTCACTACTGACGTTCTCTTAAAAATCTGTATTGCGTTGAATTGTGACATAAAGGACATCATGGAAGTAGTGAAAGACTAAGAATTTCTGAGTTCTAACTTGCCACATCAATAATGTTTTTATTGATAACCTATGGAGGTGTCATATGCCAAACACAGTGACCTTAGATATGGAACATCCCGGCGTCCAGTACCTCTGTAAAAATGACAAGCGTCTTGCAAAGGTCATAAGCATGGTTGGCCCCATAACTTACAATCCAGAGAGCAAAGATTCTTACAGCTTTTTGATTCACGAAATCATAGAACAAATGCTCTCTGTAAAAGCTAGTGCCAAGATATATAATCGGCTTGAACAATTATGCTCCGGGAACATTACTCCAAAAAAATCCAGAACCTTACAGATGACGAGATTCGAGGGATAGGGACATCTAATGCCAAAGTTAAATACATCCGCAATTTAACAAATGCTGTTCTAGATGGCTCTTTGTCATTTGACAGGCTAAAATTGCTTTCTGACAGAGAAGTCATAACTGAACTTACAAAACTACGCGGCATCGGTAATTGGACTGCAAAGATGTATTTAATATTTGTTTTAAATCGTCCTGACATTCTTCCCTTTGAAGATGGAGCCTTTCTGCAGTCCTATCGTTGGGTTTACAAAACAGAGGTTTGCCATGTATCCGCTATCTGCAAAAAATGGAGTCCATACGCATCTATTGCTTCAAGATTTTTTTATCGTGCATTGGATGCTGGAATGACAAAAACAGAATTTCACTTATTTAAAGAGAGATGAGCAAAACGAATTGATTCAAAAGTTGGATTTGGCAGTTAGCTTTTGTAAATCGGAAAGAATGGGAATTTATGACATAGCAAAGCTGACGTAAGTCCAGAACCTACGCAAATGGGGAGATATGAATAGCTCTTTATTATGCGATTCGCTTTACAGCTTTAAGCTTACGATAGGATTGCCCTGTGCCGGTGGTGATTGCCGCAACAGCAACCGCTAACAGACTTATATGGGCAATTGTATTCAAGTTGGTAACAGATGATTTATTTCTTGCCCACATACGTTCCTGCCCTGTATTTTTGAAACGTGAATTGTATCTTTCACATTCTGTACGAAGAGAGTAATTACTTTTGAAATATTTGCTGTCTCTGTCGACGGAGAGTCTTAAATCATCGGGAATGGTGATGTATTTTGTACAGCCGCGATGCTTCTTGCCGTTGTAAAAATTTTTGTGATGGCAGGGACAATCAGCGTCTTTACTTGATTTTAGTGGGCAGCAGAATTTTTGGCGTGTACGTCCATTATCAGAAAATTTACCATCCTTCCACATGGCAAGCCCGGCATCGCAGACAGGATTTCCCTGTGGAAGAAGTTTTGGATTTTTGGTGGATCGTTTGTTTAATGGAATAATACATTCGCCTTGGTAGAGTTCCTGTACCTGATTATAGATATTTTTAACATCATAGCCTTTATCAGCAAGAAAGGTACATTCGGTTATCGGCAGAAAGGTATGTGTGTCAGCCAAAATATCAAGCGCAACAGTGGAATCATGGACATTGGCGGTAGTGGTCAGTTCATAAATGGGAAGACCTGAAATACAGTCAACAAGGACGTGGTTTTTGTAACCCCAGTAGAATTCATACTTTTTCTCGTTTGTTTGGTTAGAAGCAGTATGTACGCCAAGTTTGCAATCAGTATCTGCTTTGGGCTGGTTATCAGGCTTAAATTTGTTGGATAGAAAAGATTTAGGATTATTCTGTGAAGTGTTTGCAGCAATCGGAGTAGAGTCCAAACCAATAAAAGATGTATCAACAATACCTTGTTTTGAAAGATAAAGAACTTGGGATTTCATAATGGATGAAAGTACATCGTTATCAAGCTGTTTTAGAAAACGATCAAACGTCCAGTAAGAAGGCAATGGAGCAGAAATATCAAAACCGCAGTAATGGGCGATTAGAAGGTTGTTGTTAAGATAATCAACAAGATCCGTAATCATTGAAAAGCCTTCACATTTCATAACGATAAACGAACAAATCATGGCATGATTGGAAAAGCCTTTTCGTCCGGTTTTAGGGAATTCAGGGACAAAGGATAAATCGAGATTCAGAAAAAGTGAATCGTAAAACTTTGCAACTGGTTGTGAAGTGAAAAGACGGATGTCTTTCAAAATTTCTTGACGATAGATAACAATCAGCTCCTCTCGGTGAATTGATTTTGACAACTTAATTATACCATTTGGAGCTGGTTGTTACTATAAATTTGGAGTGATAAAAGAGGTTGCCATGCCTCGCAAACATGCATAAATACTGAGTATGTGGAGTTTTGCTCATGGCTATTATTTAAATAATTAGGAGGTACCATAATGAGTTCAACTGATGAAAGAAATCAACATGTACGACAATTGTTAGATGCCTTGTATGAAAAGGCGAAAAATGCAGATGCCGAAGTAGATGAATCCGCTTACAAAGCATCTATCGATAAGTTGTTCACCACTACAGCATGTGGGTTCCGGGAAATCTTATTAGTCGTAGTCATAGGTATGCAATTGGATCACGCATACCGGGCTTCTACCGGATTATATGATTGTAGCCCACGTGCAATTTATGAAGGTCCTATCAAGGAATTTTTGATTGAGAAAGAAATTCCTCACAGAAAATCTGGACCGCTTAATGTTGCCAAGGCAACCGTAGGACTGGATATGACATGGGCTGCTCAAAGACGCCCTTCTGATGTAGCAGAAGAAGTTGTTAACATCGTTAACTATATGGAAGAACAACCTACGAGTATCGAAGCTCGAGTTTCCGCTGTAGGTACATCGCTTCTTCGTAGACTGATTACATACTCCAACCATTTGGAATCGCTTTCTGTGAATCTTGAACCGTCTGCAGATCCAGACTTTTTGTATCACCTCTGCCACGAACTAATCACAAAAACCCCTGATGCAGGAAACACACCACAGAAGATTGCCGCATTCCTTCTTAAAAATTATCATCAATCAATGCAAACAGGCATTGTAGTAACGGGGGAAGAAGATCGTGCTTCTGTTACAAGTACTACAAGTAAAAAACCCGGAGACGTAAATGAAGAATCCAAGTCTGGTACGGTTTATAAAGTCTATGAAGTAACTGTAAAGCATTTTGATTTAGCAAGAATTAGAGACTCCTATGATTGCGTCCATATTTACAACGAGTCGAATGCTGCCGATATCCATGAAATAATTGTTATCTGCCGCCAAGAAGACTGTCCGAGCGATATGAAACCAAGTGGACTGCATGATTATTTGGGTTCCTATGAATACCAAGATATCATCTACTACTACTGGGATATTTACGAATGGATTGCCTCAACCCTTCAACGCATGACCGAAAGCGCACGAACCGGATTTTACAACGATCTCAATTCATATATTAACGACATTAATACTGCTGAAAACGTAAAAGTTCTTTGGAGTCGTTTACACAACAAGTAATCACAAAAAGGGAACGCCATTAACATTTATGGCTAATGACGTTCCTCTCATAATAAAAGACATATTGTTGAATAATTCCTGCATTGTTTCCGTACAGGTGAAATGGGGAAATCCCCGCGCACTCATTTTCTATTGCTCGTGAAATCCAGATGTCAACAGGTACACATCCAGTTCTTCCGTAAGCAAAAAGTGCAATGCAATTAGCAACTTTTTCCCCAACCCCGTAAACCTTTTGCAGTTCCTCAAGCAGCAAATTATCCGGCAAATTTGCAATTGTTTTAAGGTTCAGGTTCCCACTGTTCGCTTGTTTTATGGCAGCTAGTACATATTTAACCCGGTAGCCCAACCCGCATTCTGCCAAATCTTGTTCGGTAGCATACTTCATTTCTTCTGCAGATGGAAATGCTTTTAATTTTTCGTTTTTGGTAATTACATTGTGTCCAAACCTATCAGATATTGCTTCAACCGATTTTGTTATAGCTGGTATACTTTTACGTTGTGAAATAATAAAAGTCACTAGCATTTCCCATGGATCTTGCCGAAGTAATCTCAATCCTCGACCATATGCAATTGCGCTATCAACAAAAGAATTTTTGCCGGTTTCTGAAGCAGCAAGTCCACAATAAGAACGATCTAAATCAAAAAATGATTTCCATACATTTTCCCACTCAGTCTCATTGCAAGACACTGTGTATACATCCATCTTTCCTCTCTGCAGATATAAAATTTTATCTCCTGTCATGAATCTGTATTTATGACTATCGATACGTACGCCTCTAAAGCATTGCCCACTATCAATAATTTTATCTAAATCAAAATCGTCATCAATTTGAATCTGCATCTGCGTCCACCCTCGTATGTGGGATAGCTTCTCCATCCAAATACTGCATAACAGCTCTTGCAACAGCCTCTGCCATTTTACAAGGAACAGCATTACCTATCTGAGTATAAATTCTACCTTTATTACCACAAAAAACATAATCATCCGGGAAGGACTGAATCCGAGCGGCTTCTTTAATTGTAATTCGTCTAAGACGATCTGGTGCATCTTTAAACTCTGGGACAATGGTTCCGTCTAAAAGCCCTTTGTGATAATCAACCACCCAATCACTATCAGCTCCACCATATAAATAATCTTCGTCTACAAACGGTGTCTTATTTCCTCCCATAGATGCCGGTAATGTATTCGCATATTCATCAACATTAATCGGACGTCCTTGACCATTAAAATACATTCCTGCATATGGGGATTTCCGCATAATTGGATGAGTGGCAAATGTTATTCTTGCAGTGCACGTGTTTGGATTTTTTTCAGTGCCGGCTCTTCCTAATGACTGCAGTAAGTCCCTAACAGTGGGAGCCTTATTCTTCTGTTGCTCCAATAGATCGTCCATATGATATTCAAAAAAAGGATCCCCACTATCACGCACCCCGATAAAAAATACCCTTTCTCGTTTCTGTGACACACCATATTCTGTAGCGTTGAGAATAAACGGAACACAAGTATATCCTAAAGCCTGAACTCTGTCCAAGTACTTTTTACGTACGGGTTCCCATTTTTCTAATTTGCCAAGTGCTTTTACATTTTCCATTACAAATGCTCTCGGACATACTCGTTCTACAACATCCAGAAAAGTAAAAATCAATTTACTTCTATCATCATCAGGATCCATCTTACCAGCAACAGAAAATCCTTGACACGGTGGACCGCCAAACACTAAGTCTACACCCCGTAATTTTTCAATATCACCAATAACATCATTGATGTCAGCGTTAAGCATAACTCCTTCAGTATGATTGGCATTATAGGTAGCAGCCGCTTCTGCCATTAGTTCATTTGCAAATACGACTTCTACTCCTGCTTTTTCAAACCCAATATCCATACCGCCTGCTCCAGTAAACAGGGAGACTGCAGTCAATCTATTAGTCATCATTAGCAACTCCTTCTTTTTCATTATGGACACGAAAGATTAAAGAATTATCTTTTGAATCCAAATAAATATCAAATTTCGTTTTTCCTTTTTCAACGCCCATGTTGGATAAAATTGCTTTCGGTAATCGAACCCTCATATCCTGCTGCAAAACATAGGTGTCAAGATAAACGCATGTATCACTCATACTATCTTTCCTCCAATCGTTATAGACTAATTATACCCCGTTTTCAGTCTATAATCAACCTGATTATTGAGCTTTCTCTATGTTGCCTTCTCTGAACGATACCCTAAACCCGTAACACGATAGCTAACCTTTGAACGATTACGTCCTTGTGCTATGTTTGTTTCCTTCTCTTTTTTAATCGTGTACTTATTTTCGTCCCATCAATCAGATATGCTGTTATCCTTCCTTCTGGATCCACCACAATTTTTTCAATTATAATCGCCATATCGTCCATATCGGCAGCTGTAAATCCTTTGTACCTGATTATCTCAGCAGCCAGTTCCGGACAGCCAGCTTTGCCTGCGGCACGCTCACAAATCTCCCGCACGCTCTTTTTCCGTCTCAGACATGTCGCCGCAATCCTGCAGACAATGCCATCCGAATTCTCATCATAGATTCTTGTGTTCTTACAGTACATTCCCTTTTTGAAGCGATTGTGGCACATCCAAACCAACTGATAATATTTATCGTTCGGATGCTCGGGCTTTGGTCCGTAATAAGCACCGCATTTTCCGCAGACCAGCTTACTGCTGTAAATATTAACGCCGCTGTATCGGTACTCAGATTCCTTGCGAATTCTCAGCTTTTCCTGCACATGATCAAAAAGCCACGGAGCGATTATCGCCTCGTGACCATTTTCTACGTAATACTGCGGAAGCTCTCCTTGATTTTTTCGCTGCCTATGCGTCAGGAAATCAACCGTAAATTCCTTTTGCAGGAGTGCATCACCTTTGTATTTTTCATTCGTCAATATACTCCTGCCGGTACTTGCTGACCATTTATTCATTTTCGATGGTGTCAGCACTCCACCCTGTGTCAGCTTAAGGGAGATGGTGTATGGTGTATAACCTTGCAGGAACATCCGATAAATACGCCTTACCAGCCGTGCCTCTTCGTCGTTGATTTCAAAACCGTAATCGTATCCAAGAAATTTACTGTATCCCACAGAGCATCCACCGTCAGAGAATTTCTTTCTATGTCCCCACGCTACATTCTCTGAAATAGAACGGCTCTCCTCCTGTGCCAGCGATGTCATCAGCGTAATCAGAAATTCTCCCTTGCTGTCCACTGTCCAGATGCTTTCCTTTTCAAAAAATACGCCTATCTGCAGTGCCTTGAGCTTTCTGATAGAATTCAAAGCATCGACTGTATTTCTTGCAAAACGTGATACCGACTTGGTCAGAATCATATCGATTTTCCCATCTTCGCAATCTGCCATCATCTTTCGGAATGCTTCTCGCTTCATATACGAAGTTCCGCTGATTCCATCATCAGCATATATGCCGGCCAGTATCCAATCATCATGCTCAGCTATCTTTTTCGCATAGTAGTCTTTCTGTGCTGCAAGGCTTGTCTGCTGTTCCATGTGATCTGTGGAAACTCTGGCATAGACAGCAACCCTCTTTATCTTTTTCGTCACTGCCTTCTGCATCCCCGGCAGTGTCGGAACAAACTCAACCCTTTTAACTTTCTTCTCGTTCACTCATATCAAACCTTTCTTCTATCGACTGCATCGGCGGATCGCATTCTGCTATCAGAGTCTCAATCAGCAGATGGTAAGTCTCTCTGTCAATTTCCTCTTCTCGGTAAAGATTGAAGAATACCCACTTTGCCAGCCTGTACTCGACCTCATTCTCCAGATTCATTGCTTTCACCTCCTGCGTGCTTACAGTCATTGCTCTGAATCGGCAGAAAGTCAAGTCATACTTGGACATTCTTCTATGTACACACCTGAACGATACCTCAAACCCGTAACACGATAGCTAACTCTTGAACGATTATGCCCTTGTGCTATCGTTCACTTATTTGCACCCACCAAAGGTTCCGGCACAGCCGTCCGCTGCTCATCCTCTTTCCCAAAAAGGTAAAAGAAAAGGCCTTCTGAAATCCAACGTTTCAAAAAGCCTTATATCAAGCGGTTTTAAGCATATTCTGTTGTCTGTGCGTATCGTATCTTTGTATCAATCCAATGGTCTTTATTTCATATACTTTATTGATTTCTGTTTTTCCTACAGTTCCAAGACGTGTGAGCAGTTCTGACACATCTGCCGGAGTAAAAAACTCTCCACCAGATTTTCCGGCATTTGATGCATACATAGTCATAAGGTACTCATACGCATCACCAAAGGCATCAATGGAATGGTCTTTCACATCTCCTAGATTCATTTCACCTACGCCATTCAGCAGTTTTACAAGTTTTTCATTACGCTTTGCAACCGTAGAACCCAATTTATTGCTGTTTACATCATAGTCATCGAACAATCCGGCAAAGTCACTCTCTGCCTCACTGCCTTTCGCTGATTCCTCGATGTGACGGAACACACGCTCTAGTGTTTCATTTAAGTTTTCATCATTCGCAGCGTTGACTCGGACATTACAGAAAAGTTCACTCGGAAGGATAAAAAATCCTTTTTCCTCTACCAGACCTCCTCTTGCTTCTTCTGCATCCTCATCTCGCATTTTTGCAAAATCAAAATCAGTGTTGCCCGCATCAATCTCACCACTGTTTATGTAATTACACAGGTTTTCGGAAATATAACGATAGAACATCGTGCCAAGAACATAATTTTTGAAGTCCCAACCATCGACTGCTCCACGCAATTCATCTGCAATTGCCCATATTGCACGATGCAGTTCATCACGCTCCTGTTCCTTTTTGGTATCAACCATTCTCTTTTCCTCCGTTATCCTCTGGTGCAAATTCTAGAATATCGTCAACGCCACAGTTCAGAACACGGCATATACTCTCTACGCTTTCGAGGGAAATATACCAATTACGTTTCAGCCGTGTGATGATATTTGCGGAGAAGCCAGCCTCCTGCTGCAACTATGCATTCGTCATATTTTTTTCTATCAGTAAAGGGAATAATTTTTTGTAACTGACTGCCATGTCATCCTCCATCATTTTTCCAACAGATTTAAGAAAAGTGTACATACAATCATCCCATCCATCCTTATCTCCAGATTAAATAAGATAGATATTATTTTTATCAGTCTAAATACTCTCAGTTTCATTACCTTGTCCTTTGAACACTCCAAGGCAACCAAAAAGGACATCCCTTGACCAGTAATAATTACGGTTCAGGAATGTCCTTTTTACGATAATAATCTGTATTTTCAACATACACTACTACTTATCCACAGTCATATGATTTGAAAATTTCTGCATAATTTGGTGCTAGAATATAAATAGTACAAGCCAAAATGAGAAATTCCAAATACACATAAACATGGTACAATAGAAACATGCTGAAGGAGGATCTCATATGGCAAAGCAACATGACAAACAATTTAAACTTGATGCAATCCAGTACTATCAAGATCATAAAGATCTCGGAGTACGTGGATGTGCAGAAAATCTTGGCATCGGCTACAGTACATTAACAAAGTGGCTGAAAGACTTCCGGGAATCAGGTGATATTCCTGTTCGTGGTTCTGGTAATTATGCATCTGATGAGCAGAAGGAAATTGCCCGTCTCAGACGTGAATTACGTGATGCCCAAGATGCACTTGATGTGTTAAAAAAAGCAATCAACATTCTGGGAAAATGACGGAAGCCATTTATCTCGAAGTGTCTGAGAAGACGGAAGCTGCCAAAAAGGCTGGACGCCGGGTTTCCGTCTCCGGAATGTTGAAATTTTTAGGTGTCTCTCGCTCAGGATATCTTGCATGGCTCCACCACGTACCTTCTGATACAGAAAAACGTCGTGAAGCTGTAAAAGCAAAAATACAGGATATTTATGATGATTCCAAGCAGAACTACGGCGCTCCGAAAATCACTGTAGAACTGCGAAAAACCGGTGAAGTCATTTCGGAAAGAACCGTTGGTACATATATGCGCCAAATGGGAATCCGTGCTCAGTGGAGCAAACCATGGACCATCACCACAAAAGATTCTGATTTCAGCACAGAATTACAAAATATCCTTGATGAACAGTTTAATCCTGACCGCCCGAATGCTGTCTGGTGTTCGGATATCACCTACATCTGGACAATAGACGGATTTGTCTATCTGACCAGTATTATGGATTTATTTTCCAGAAAAATCATAGCCTGGACACTTTCAGAAACACTGGAAGTATCCTGCGTGATTGATACTATAAACAAAGCCAAAGCTCGCCGAAATATTGATCAACCATTAATTATCCATTCGGATCGTGGTAGCCAATATGTTGCAAAGGAATATAAAAAAGCAACTGAAAATATGCAGCGTAGCTACTCGAAGAAAGCTTTTCCGTGGGATAATGCATGCATTGAATCCTTTCATTCTGTTATCAAACGTGAATGGCTCAATCGCTTTAAAATCCGTGATTATAAGCAAGCATACCAGTTGATTTTTGAATATCTGGAAGCTTTCTACAATACGAAACGAATTCATAGCCATTGCAACTATATGTCGCCAAACGAATTCGAACAAGTGTATGAAAGAATGAACACTGAGGCTGAGCTTCTGGCAGGTTAAAATGGGGAGAAATTTCTCATTTTAACTTGTACTAAATCTTGACATAGGACCAATTGCATTTCCTTTAGCAGCATATTTTAGTGCATTTGCATCAAGTTACCACTTATATCGATCCCTAGGAAACCGCAATCCATGAATTCCAATTTCCTCACACATTGAAGATAATATCTTTAAAATCTCCTCTCTCGTGAAATCGAACCATTCTTCTAAATTTCTGTCATTAAAGCAGTACATTACCTCACCTTCACCATACGTGGAATATGCACCTTCCTTTTTCGCTATTCTCAGACGTTTTCTTAAGGCAACTAATATATCATAAATTGTATCAAATTTTTCTCTCCACTCTGGATTTACAATGACCGATTTTCCCTCTGCCCTCTTCAATATACTTCCATCTCTTGTCCTAAGTACACCTGTATTCAATGCAATAATAGTATCTTCGATAGCCTTATCAAAATCTTCCATTCTTCCTTCCATACATATTCTATCTCGAAATGCTGGCCTATCAAAGCATTGTACATAAAATCTTATAAGTTCTATATCTTTATCATTTTTACCTACTGTTGCATCTTCTAACTCTAAAACAGCCAATTGTTCTGAAATATCTTTCCATTTTTTCAATTTATCAACTGTATATCCCATTTCATCGGAATCTATCAATTTGGAACAAGATTGACATAACCATATACCATTTTCAAAAGATTTTCTCTCCTGTGCCGTCATGTTTTCATCATATCTCGGTCCACCTTTAGATGCTGCTGTAATATGAGATGCAACCCCTATATTTATGATAGTAGTTTTCTCTACTCCCGCTCCACGTGTTGCTTTTCTACAATTTGGATTGCTACATTTCCATCCAACCCGATTTGCTAACAAATCCTTTACAGATTGTGAAAAATCATCTCTCATGAATTTCCCCCTATGGTTCTTGACCTCTTATCTTTCTTAAACAATATTTATAGTTCATCTACAATACACACCCATCAATTGCAATAGCACATCCTATACAATTCCGAAATGCTTAAACGCCTGCATAATCGCTTCTTCCTTCTCCGGTGTACACTGTGGCTGTCTCGCATTCTCAGATTTAAGTAAATTAAAATTCTCTCCCACGTCCAGTCCGCATTTCTTCTTAATCTGTGCAATATACAGTGAAGAAACCTTAAGCCCTGTCTGTTCCAACACATAAGCTTTTATCTGCTCGTAAGTTGCTTTTCCCTTGAACTCTGATAAATCCATATCCTCCAACGAGAAGTCAACCTTCACTTTCCTGCTGTCAACCAGTCTCCGTTCCACTTCGGTCCGCGCTGAGCAAAGATCCACTGGACCTTTAGCACCCTTGGAAAGTAAGACAACAGTCTCCACATGTGTTGTCACTAACATAGGAACACACATCTTTTACCTCGTCTGCGATATGGGAATACAATTCTTTTGCCTTATCCCCTACGCTCTTTGTCTTGTCAAAACGCTGTTTTGCGTTTCCAACCTCGTTTCTAAATCCTGTTTTATATATAAAAGTAATTTTATAGGGATCTTTGTTTCCATCTTCATCATAGCCACCGACTATGACTTTTTCAATAATACTTTCAAAAATACCTCTGTCAAACTCTTGAAGCACTTCATTTTGTGATAATGCTTTCTTAAAATCCTCCACTCGTCGTTTCAGAGATACCTCATCTTCCATTTGTTGTTCCAGCATTTCTATATTCGCTCTTATGTCGGATAACTTTCTCTCATATCCAACATCTGTTTCTTCGTATATATCCTGTGAAACAATTCCTTCTAAGTATTTCTCCAAAAGTACCTTCCGCTTCGTTTGAAGATTATCTGCACTTTTCTGATATTTCATAAGTTTATCTCTTGCAGTATCCTCACTCAAAGTTTTTTCAACTCTTGTAATAAATTCTTCTAATACATCTTTATTATCAGAACAAAGCATTTTATAGGATTCAATAAAAGCTTCTTCTATTACCTGTTCTGGTATTCCTTTACTATCCGGACAATATCTTTTGCCACTTTTCGTTGACTTTACACATTGCCATATTGTTTTCTTGTATTTTGAACTGCTATGCCATCTTCGTCTGGAAAGACTTGCTCCGCAGAAACCACATTCCAACATACAGCTAAATGCATACTGTCTGCTATATTTTTCTCGTTTCCCCGGTGTAGGGGATTTTCTTCCACCATTTCTGCGTTCTCTGATTTCCTGTGCTCTAGCAAAGGTTTCTTCTGAAACAATCGGCTCATGGTGATCTTTGATATAAAATCTATCTTCTTCTCCAAGATTTTCTAATCTTCTCTTTGAAATAGGATCGACCGTAAATGTCTTTCCCAGCAAAATATCGCCTTTGTATTTCTCATTGTTGATAATTCCCATTACACTCGATGATGTCCAATCATTTCCCTTTATGGTCGTTATCCCCTGCTCGTTCAATTCTCTCGCAATCATGGTACTGCCTGCACCAGCAACATACCTATCAAAGATATATCTTACTACCTCAGCACCCTCTTCATTGATTGAAAGAGATTTTGTTTCAACATCATAATCATAACCTAGACAACCTTGAAATCCGACTAACTCCCCACGTTTCATTTTCATCTTCAAACCCTTTTTCACATAAGCCGAAGTATTCTCAACTTCCTGCTGTGCAACAGAGCTTAATATAGTCATAAGGAATTCGCCATCTTTCATGGTGTTTATCTTTTCTACTTCAAAATAAACTGCAATGCCTCTTTCCTTTAACATTCTGACATATTTTAATGTGTCCAATGTATTTCTGGCGAAACGTGGAAGACTTTTTGCAATAACCATATCAATCTTACCATCCATACAGTCTTGTATCAACCGTTGAAAATCTTCTCTTTTATCCACCTTTGTTCCTGTAATAGCTTTATCTGCATACACACCTGCAAATACCCATTGCTTATTATTCTGAATAAAATCAGTATAGTATTTAACCATTGAATTATAACTCTTTATCTGATCCTCATCATCTGTGCTTACACGACAATATGCAGCTACTCTCAGGCGGTCAACCTTCCTTACTTTGGAAGATTCGTCAAATGGATTATTGGCTTTAATAACTTCTACTTCCATATTTCCTCCTTTTGTGTTCCCACCGCAGTGTGCATAATTATTATATTGCAATACAGGCAGTAAGTCAAGTCGTAATATTGGATACCACACCATAATCTCTCATCAAGCGTTTCTTTATTTTTTCATATTCAAAATCATTGATTAGCTTCATACTCAACAGTTGCCTTAACATAGACAATTGCATACTGTATCTCAGCAACTTTTTCTTTTCTATAATATCCACCTCCAAATTCTATAGGCAGCACTTTATCTGCCCATGATAAACAGGAACCCATGCTTCTATCTCTCATCAGCAGATAACAAAAAATCCATACAGGTGACAGGTCATTACTCTGCCCACATCGGTATCGCACCGTCATCCAAATTGACCAGATTTCTCCGGAAGTATCATTATCAAAAATATGTATCTTTGCCCCGTGCAACTGCTGCACATTTTGCCAGACATCCCTCGCTACTTACCTTAACTTCAATACCAGATTTCAGTATTCCTTCGTATGAACCTTCTCTATAAAGAAAGCAGGTATCTCTTGGCGTGTCCGCATAGTGGCTCCACATATTCCACACGTCCTGTACGCATTTGTATATGAAATTGTCAAGGTACATTCACAGGCTTCTGCCTGCATTTTGGATAAAATCAACTCTGGACTTATCAGCCAAAAAAGCACATAAGCACACTTCCGTCTGCTATGAACGGTGTTGTAAAAATTATGTGCTTTAGCGGAATGACAAGATTAGAGTTCCAGCTTATCCGGTCCATACTTACCAAGAATCTGAAATAAAACTCTCTTATGTATCCCCTCTGCCAGTTCATACATTTCCTGTAAAACTTTCAGTTCAAGAGGAGTCAGCGTATTCATGTATGGCTTATAATTCTCTCCCACAAAAATTCCACCATCGCCTCCCTGTTTCGTATAAATTGGAAAACCAAGAGATAAAGCCTGAATATCATTTTGTATTGTGCGAACCGTAACACTAAATTCGTCTGCCAGTTCTTTCGCCGTAATGCGACGTCTGACAAGCAGAATATTTATTATTTCAGCTCTGCGATCTGCCGTATTCATGCTTTACCTCCTTTCTGTAAATTCTCCAATCTCATTGTAAAAAACGAACCGGAAAAAACCTTTCATATTAAAATAGGCTTTTTTCCGCAACCGCTTTTGATACAATCAACTCAACTTATCCCCAAATAAATACTCTTTTCTCTCCTGCTTTCTCTTATTGACTTTGCAGCTTCTGGTTGCTAAAATCTTTTATGGATAAAATCACAAATTCATAAAAAGACACACAAACTGCTATGGAGCTTCACGGGCATCTGATGCCTGCTGTGAGCTGTGGCAGTTTTTTTATTACCTATGCCGTTCTACGGAGCCGGACAGCCGGACGCTGTCCATAAATGGGCGGTAACGCCCGTATGAGTTTTGGACAGGCTGCCTATGCAGCCTAAAACTCGCAAATTCCCTTCGGGCAATTTGCCAAAGATAGCAAGCACTGCCTGTGTTCCCTCACAGGCACCATTTTCCCAAATTTCTTCCAAGTAGAAACTTGAGAAAGTTGGCTTGCATGGGGCATATCCCCCTGACCCCCTTTGCACTCCAAAAACCAGCAATTACTCCACTGGAATTTCTGAATTTTTACGTGCAAAAACCACACCGCCGGATACGGCATATCACAAAATCTTCTTTATAAATAAGGAAGGGAAAGGACAAAGCAATGGCAAAAAGAGAAAGACAAAATGAATTGAAAATATATCTGAGCGATGATGAGCAGTACATCCTAGAACAGAAGTGGAAAGCCTCCAATATGAAAAGCAAATCCGCCTTTATCCGGCATCTGATTTTGTACGGATATGTCTATGATGTAAACTATGAACACCTACGGGAATACAATACAATCCTCTCTCGCATCGGTAACAATTTGAACCAGATTGCCAAGCGTATGAACGCCACGGGCAACGTCTATGAAGCCGATGTAAAAGAAGTAAAGGAGTTGATGAAACAGGTATGGCAATCACAAAAATCCATGCTATCAAAGCAACCGTCAATAAGGCAGTAGATTACATCTGCAACCCTGCAAAAACAGATGAAAGCATCCTCATTTCTTCCTTTGGATGCAGTCCGGAAACTGCTGCTTTTGATTTCAAGTTTGCTCTGTCAAAAACCAATCAGGCAGACCCAAACAAAGCTTTCCATCTGATTCAGGCATTTATGCCCGGAGAAGTATCTTATAAGGAAGCTCATCAAATCGGCATAGAGCTTGCCGATAAACTTCTGGAAGGAAAATACTCTTACATTGTGGCTACCCACATTGACAAAGGACACGTTCATAACCACATCATTTTCTGTGCTGCAGATAACATCAATCATGAGAAATACCATGACTGTAAAAAGACCTACTATCACATCCGGCATATGAATGATGAGCTGTGTTCCGAGCATCAGTTATCCGTTCTGCCACCAACTGACCAGCGTGGAAAAACATACAAGGAATGGCTCTCCAATAAAAGCAATTCCTCATGGAAAACCAGGCTCAAAAATGACATTGACGAAGCCATCCAAACTGCTGATACTTATAAGGACTTTCTTGACCTTATCCGTGCCAAAGGATATGAGATAAAAGGCGAAGCCTTTGATGCAAAATCTTTAAAATATATCTCATTCCGACCACTTGACTGTGCGCATTTTATCCGTGGCAGAGCCAACTCTTTAGGTTCGGAATACACCAAAGAACGAATTAAGGAACGGATCGAAGCAAAGGCATTGATACAGCCTAAAAAGCGTATTCCATTTCCTACAAGAAAGAAGCAGCTTGTCAAAGATTTTTCTTCCCAAAAGCTCATTGACACCTCAGAAGAAAAGTTTGAACAAAGTCCCGGTCTTAAAGCTTGGGCGGACATCCAAAACCTAAAGATTGCTGCCAGCAGTTACAGTGAAACAGGCTCCATTGCCGAGCTGGAAAAACAGCTTGCATCTAAGTCGGTTCTTGCCAAAACTGCACGAAACAGTCTTGTGGAAACCGAGCATCAGTTAAAGGATTTAGGACAAATTTTGAAATATGCCGAACAATATCAGTCCAATCATATCTATCATGTCCGGTACCAAAAATCTAAAAATCCAGATGCTTACCTGCGAAATCACGAAACAGAACTTCTACTCCATGACGGTGCAGAAAATATGTTGAAACGCCTTGGAATGACCCCTAAAACTCTTGATATTGAAAAGCTCCGTAACGAATACAATTCTTTGTATTCGAAGAAAGAAACCTTACAAAAAACCTATAAATCTGCTGTGAAAGAAATCAATGCTCTCAATAGAAAATTAGATAATCTGAATCAATATCTTAACCGTAGTTCGTCAGTTCAGCAGACTAATGACAGAAAAATGGAAAAGGACAAAACTACTCGCTGATTTTGCCCATCAAAAAAGGTGTATCGCATTGAAGTTTTTCACTTCGTTACGATACACCTTGATATGTGTAGTAAGCTCTTGCTGCTTTTTATACTGATATTCATTTTTTCTCGTATTTTCCACCTTCGTTTTATCATGTACTGTACTCCATATTCGCTCTGTATTCTAACGCAATTCACTCCTGTCGATGTGTAATGTAAACTACTATCGAGGTGAATTACAATGCAGGATATAAAACAAAATCTTGCCAACGCAGTACGTGAAGCCCGTACAGAACTCGGTCTTTCACAGGAAAAGCTGGCAGAAATTCTTAATCTAGATCAACGCACTATATTGAACATCGAAGCCGGACGTGGTAATCCGAAATTTGAGAAACTGTATCCATTGATTACATATCTTAAGATACCAGCAGATAAGATTTTCTATCCGGATAGCAACGACCAGAAGCCAAATCTTCAGAAGCTCCTTACCTTAATAAATGATTGCACGGAACAGGAAGCAAATGATTTGTTACCTATGGTTCGTTATTTGCTTGAATTACTGCGAAAACAAGATAACCCTACTCTTTGATAAACCAATAGAATCTATTTGACACTATTGGTTTTCTTATTTTCAATTATTTTTGCTTATATTTTTTCTCCTCTCTAAAATCTTACTTGTGTAATATTTTAATTATTACATAAGTAAGATTTTAAATCAACCTGTTTGTTTTAATTGACAGCAGAAAAATTAGAACTTATAATATTTTTATTACAACCGTAAGATTTTAGGAGGGATTTTAAATGAGTGACTTGCCGCAGATTTCCGAAGCTGAATATGAAGTTATGAAAATCGTATGGAAACATGCTCCAATTAACACCAATGAAATAACAGAAAAATTACTGCAGTCCACAAGCTGGAGTCCTAAAACGATCCAAACACTTATTAAACGTCTTGTTACTAAAGGTGTACTCACTTATGAAAAACAAAGTCGTGTTTTCGTTTATACTCCATTAGTAAAAGAAAGTGAATATATTTGCCAAGAAAGTAATTCCTTTCTTAATCGTTATTATGACGGGGATATTACAGCTATGTTATCTGCATACATAGAAAATGACAAACTGACAGAACCAGAAATAGAAACGCTTCGCTCTCTTCTATCCAAGAGAGGAAAAAAAGGAGGCGATTAACATGGCTAATTTCATGATACGCTTTTTATTATGCAATGTATTGATCAGCGGTATCATCGGAATTCTTTTGATAGCCAAATGGGTATTCAGAAACAACTTGTCCAGCCGGATGCAGTATAATCTGTGGTTGCTGTTACTCGGACTTTTAGCAGTACCTTTTATGCCCTTCCGTCTAGTTAGTTTCCCGCAAATTTTCTCATGGCTCAGTAGCGTACAAAACTCCACCACTTCTCATGCCGATGTTGGTACAAATAATGTTATGAATACCGATTTATCTGGTACTACAAATTGGATGAATGACTTTGCCCTTTCTGTAAACCATGACACATCATCCGTTACCGGGTACATTTTATTGAGTATATGGATTGTGGGCATGCTTGTGATGATGATATTGGTAATCAAATCTTCTCTTCGTTTACGCACTATAAAGAGATCTGCACTTCCCCTTCAGAATCCGAAAGTTCGCAGACTATATAACAGATGCTTGAATGAGATGAAAATAATAAGGAATATTCCTGTGTACAGTACCGCTTTTTTGAAATCCCCTATTATCGTAGGATTTTTGAAGCCATGTATTTATCTGCCAATTCATTTAATCTCAGATTATCATGAATCTGATATGAGATATATGCTATTGCATGAACTGCAACACTACAGACATAAGGATGCCATTGCCAATTATCTTATGAACTTTGCCGGAGTGCTTTATTGGTTTAACCCCTTTGTCTGGTTTGCACTAAGAGAAATGCGTAATGACAGAGAAGTTGCCTGTGACACTTCTGTTCTAAAAATGCTTGAAGAGGACGATTATGAGGATTACGGAAATACGCTGATTAACTTTATAGAAAAGGTCTCCTTTTCTCCTTTTCCTTTTGCCGCCAACCTTAGCGGAAACATGAAACAAATGAAGCGTCGCATTATCAACATTGCCTCTTATGAGAAACCAACGTTTTGCAAGAAATTAAAAGGCATGACTGCTTTTATACTGACCACAGTTCTAATAATGGGACTTACACCTTTTATTTCTACATATGCAGCGGACGAAAGTCGCTACCAATGGAAATCTTCCTCAGAAAATATTTCATATGTAGATTTTTCTAAATACTTTGGAAAATACGAAGGAAGCTTTGTTTTATACGATCTTAGAAATGATGTCTGGAGCACACATGATATAGAACATGCTACGCTACGAGTTGCACCGGATTCCACTTACAAGATATATGATGCTTTATTTGGATTGGAAGAAGGTGTCATTACACCACAGGATTCTTTTATTGCATGGAATGGAGAAAACTATCCGTTTGAAGCATGGAACGCTAATCAGACCTTGCAGTCTGCTATGGCTTCATCTGTGAACTGGTACTTCCAATCAGTGGACGAACAACTTGGTACTACTTCCGTTTACGATTATATCAAGGAAATCGGATATGGAAATAAGAACATGAGCGGTGATTTCTCCACTTATTGGATGGAATCATCCTTGAAAATTTCTCCAATAGAGCAAGTCGAACTTTTAACTAAGCTGCAGAATAACAGCTTTGGCTTTGCTCCTGAAAACATCAATGCAGTAAAAGATGCCATCTGTCTTTCTTCTTCCGATGCCGGAACATTCTACGGAAAGACCGGAACCGGCCGTGTGGATGGCCAGGATGTGAACGGATGGTTTATCGGCTATATTGAAACTGCAGATAATACATACTTTTTTGCTACCAATATTGGTGCTGACAGCAATGCTACCGGAAGCAATGCTACTGAAATAACCATGTCTATCTTGTCTGACATGAATATCTGGAAATAAAGAAATCGGGTAAAGGTCATAGTCGTATAATCCTTTGCCCGATTTTTTTATTTTCACTTTATGCATAAAAGCGTTTCAATTATTTAGTTCTATACGTCAAGAATTAGATTTATCATTGATGTATTCTATAATTTCTCCAATAAAAAAAGATATAAATGTCCCAATTGAAACAAACAAACTATCTCTATCACCTAATGATTCAATGAAGATTGAAAATGTAAACGTAAAGTTACTATACATATAATCATAAAAAACGTATTTCAGAGAACCTATCAAGAGCATCAACCCGAAAGAAATTAATGCATATATTAGGCACAGCAAAAAGCTAATGTCAATGCTGCGTTTGACAATGATTTTTCCCATAAAAAAACCTAAAATAAAAACCCCAATATCAATATATGTATATATAATTAAAAAACCCAAATAGGCTAAGGCCGCATTATATTTGGGAAATAAATAAAAACAAAGAAAATAAGCCAAAGCCACACATACAAAATATACTAAAAATGGAGAATACGTTCTAACAAACTTTCTCATAAAAACACCTCACTCCACATGTAGATAATCGAATTAAAATCAAAAGCTTATCTTAATTTATTTCATGCTCTTCACTTCCAGTCGCTGACCATGATGTTTTACCACTACTGACCACATCTTTTGTAGACATACTATATGCAAATATATCAAGGATCTCCGCCTCTGAGATATACCATGAACCATCTGTGTTTTTCTTACTTCTGTATAAAACATATAATTCGCATTTTTCATTCTCCGAAAGTCTGTCATATACAAGATATTCTATTATTTCCTCATTCTCATTTAAGATAACTCTAGAATTTCCATTCGCACCGTATGATATCATAAAATCACATCCTTCGTCTGCGAAGTATTGTTGATATATAGTACGATATCCATCATATATTTCATTTGTTTCCATTAATGTCACATAATCACAGATCGCAGGAATAGAAATATCATCCTCTTTCATATTTTCCATTAATTCATCCATTAAATCGTGTTGAATGACAAAACCATTATCCTGTGAACTGAATATTCTAATGGTCTTTCGTGGCATCATTCCCTGAGGTCCTGCTCCTGTAACATAGTTTATGATGACAATCACATCCTTTGCACCATCTCCATCTATATCCTGAAATCCAACCGCTTCAACACTATCAAACATTCCTACACTATCATTCTCTGTACTATTATTTTCATAACACTCCGGAAAATAATATATAATTTGATTGTCCTTTGCCAGCACAAATGAGACATCTTCCCAAAGCGTATCATAAGTCGGCAAATAAGATACAAATCGCACTTCGCCCCAATCATTCAAATCCACCTCAAAGGATTGTTCGGTTATAACCCGGCTTTCATCTAATTTCTCTTCTGATGGATAGTCCACTTCAATATCTGCTACATCTGTCAATTGCTGTATTTCTTTCGTACCATCGAAATATAAAATGACTTGTTCATCAAATTGTTCTTCACCTGATAGAATTACTTCTACATAATCCTCATGCCAGGTAACCTTCCAACAGCTGCTACTGATGCTTGCACCGTCATTGTGCAATTCAAAATCTGTTTGCGATATCTTATCTTCGCCTTCTTTAAGGACTAACCGTCCACTTGCTGAACCAAAAGGCCAGTCTGCTTCTCCGACTGCCTGAAGTGTCAATTCGTATTTTCCATCCGGCGAAACAGATGTATCGCAAGTTGTCTTCTTGTAATTTACCGTATACGAAATGCTAAACCAAAATGCTACAATTACTGCAAGAAGCGAACCCATAATACATAGCATAATTTTCAAAAATTTCTTCATTGTTATAACACTCCTTTTAATGTCCACGTATATCCAGTTCTTCCAATAGAGAATTTCCGCTTCCCCATGAATATAGAATGTAATAACCACTATCCTTTATTTCTTCCGAAAATTGTAGTGTCTCGTAATCAATCACCTCAATGGACTGCCCTTCCTGAGTTTCCACCAAACATTCCCATTCATTACTTCTGTAACCTGAATAGTAAGCATCCAATTCTTCCAAAGACAAATCACTTCGAATTAAAATTGCTCCGAAATACTGCATTCCATTTCCGTTACCCGTCAGCTTCCCAGCCTGTGACAACGACTCTATCAATTCTGTTTCCTCTGGCAACGGGATTTCACATAATGCCTTTTCCACCTTATAGGCTGTATGGTTATTTATAAGTGGAATTGAAATCACACTGCCTATCAATACAACTGCTACCAATATTCCAACTAATTTTAATTTTTTCATGTGTCCTCCTTTCTTACATCCCGTTCCTTTCTAACACATCTTCTATTGCATCAAATCCTTTTTTCGCAAAATTTATCTTTTTATCAAAAATCAATTCATCATTATCATATATTTTTATCTCAGCGATAATACGGTCATTATCTTCTGCCTGCTCCGTATTGCCACCTATGGTCATCCAAGTAATTTCTATATCTTCCGGCGTTATTTTCCCATCAGTTTCTACTGTAAATTGTGCCCCATCGAAAAACGCCGTTTCCGATTGTGCATTTATAACTAGCATATTTGTCTGCTTATATACTTTAATAGAATTATATTTCTCCTCCGAACTAACAAATAATTCATCATTGTTTACAGGAATAACAAATATTTCTTCTGATTTATCTGCATTCTTTTCATGCAAATAAGCTGTAACTGCTACAAATATCAGCATAACAGCTGCTGCCAATATTCCAACCAATTTTATTTTTTTCATTTATTCTCACTCTCTTACATCTGTAATATTACCATCATCACCAATATTATCAATCATTCTTTAATTCGGTACTGATAGGCTGGTATCTCCTTAATTCCATCATCAAGGATTTCATTCCCCAAATATTGAAAGCTACCATCATCAGCAAACTTTACTGTAAGTTCATGGGTTATGACCGCATCATCACAAATGACCATATCACACACCGCATCCACCGTTAATGTCACTGTTCC
>ENA-UPSY01001163-UPSY01001163.1-human-gut-metagenome-genome-assembly--contig:-NODE-1163-length-28857-cov-24.262439_pt1 | contig 28857 bp, 21 predicted proteins | sample MGYA00250044_ERZ773365 | MGnify/ENA primary metagenome ERZ773365 (study PRJEB29103, sample SAMN06111932) | human gut metagenome | biome: human gut; feature: ankylosing spondylitis patient; material... | reverse complement strand
TCTGTAACCTCCGGCGGTTCCGGAACACATAATTCATAACAAAACCATCCTTTATCCGTATATTTCCACTCCTTTATTCTGGTGTAGGATATATAGGACATTCCCGACTTACCATTCTTATTCCATACGCTTCCTGCACTTACAACATACATATCCGTTCCATCATAAATGTATTTTATTCTACCAATTCCACCATCACTATGTATCTCATAAACTACTACAGAACCACGTTCCCCAGCCGTGCAATTCTCAAGATAAGAATCCACACTTTCATAATTTCCCATATTGGAGTATGTTACCAAAGTGGAAACCGGACATCCCGTTTCCATTAACCTTTTCTGCATTTCCAGAACCGTTTCATCATTCAGAACCACATTTGATGCTGTCCCTTTATCTGCATCCTTATAAATGTCAAAAATAAGTTCCATCATTTTTTTGCAGTCATTCGCAGCTTCTTTTTCCTCCTGTTCATCCACTGGAAGTCCATAGCCCTTTTCCCACTGCTCTGTAGCTTCTTCCTCAGCGCTTTTTGTTTCCTCCGTGGGAGATACTTCTTCCGTATCTTCCGCAAGAGTTTCACCCACAACACTCTTTTCTTTTCCGCAGGCACATACGAAACACCCAATCAGAAATACCATAATCAGTAGAATACTTTTTTTCCTTAATACCATAAAATCATCCTTTCGTTCTTGCTATCGGTGGCAGTTCCAATTCTATTTGCTCTATGGAATTAGAAAGATATCTGAACGTTCCATCTTCAAATGGTTGGACCACAACCGTGTTTCTAAAAGCGAGATCGGAATTATAATCCGGCCATACTCCATCAACGATAAGCGTAATTGTTCCATCCGCATTTTCTGTATAATCAACCACCTCTCCAAAGGGCGGATATGGGCTGGCATAAATCATTTCATATTCATAACTGTTGCTGCCCTCATCATATCCACAATGCTCTCTCAACTGTTCCACCGATACAGGAAAATAGGTGGTCATAATCTTTTCAAATTCCTCTGCCGAAATTTTCCAATCTTCCGTTTTCAAATTTTCACCTGTATAAATCCGATAAATATCTTCATACATACAAGGCATCAGTATGTCCTCCACATTATTACTGTCCCAGTTTGTGACAAGCACGTTGTAATTCACATAGCTTAGTCCCGATATGTATTTTTCCGTCAATTTCCGGCAGTCTTCCGGAAGCGGTTCTATTCTCCAATACTGTCTCAAACTTGCATGTGCAATCACATATTCATATGCATAGATAAAATACCCTTTTTCAGTAAGTTTGATTTCAGCCACATTACTTACCGAAGTTCCCTGTATTTCAGGTACTCCACCTTCCTTCCAACGAACTCCTATATAATAAGTCTGCAGCTTACCTTTCCGATAAATAAAAGTAACTGCTCCAATCAACCCTTCTCTATGCACTTCGAATACCGTAACCATCGAGTCTCGTCCATCCAAGTAATCTGAATAGAATGCTTCGATTGCTTCATGATTTTGCATAGCAGTATCTTCTTCAACACTTACCAGACCTCTTTTTCCCAAGGCTTCCACTACGTTCTTTCTCTGTTCGCCAGAAAACTCACTGATACCGGAAGAATAGTTTGCTGCATCTGCAATTACGAAATCCTTATATATTTCGCTGACTGATTCGGCTGCTGACAACACCTTACTTTGTAATTGCTCCTTTTCCTCATCTGAAATAAGGCAATCTTTGGATTGTGGAATGAACCAATATGCTGACTCTGTAGAAGTTTCCGCATCTGCTTCTGTTGTTGCTTCACTATTTTCCATTTCTACAGGTGGCTCCCATACTTCTTCCGCCACTTTTCGTTCCTCTGTATGCAGTTTTCCCCAACAGATCACCCCGGCTATAACAGCAAACAACAATATCAAAATTGGGAGTCCACACTTTTTAAGCAACCATTTCACATCTTCCATCATTCGCCTCCATATATTTCTTCCCATTCTTCGGCTGTCAAACGAGGGGTATGCCATGTTTCCCTGTAATTATCCTCAGACGGTATAATTCGGTTAGACACATACTGTATGCCTCCATTCTCCAAAGGACGAACTACAACCTCGTGGGCAAATACTTTGGAATCACCCGCATAAGGAAACACCACGTTGGCTGTCAGCGTAAGTGTTCCATCGCTGTTTTTTGTAAATCCAACTACCTCTGAATATGGGTATTCCGGATACTCTACTTCCTCAAATCCTCTCGGTTTATATTCATAGGTTTCATCCTCTGCATAATAGATAGTTTTGGACTGTAATGTTTCACTATCGATATTGAAATATGCCATGATAACGCTTTCAAAGTCATCCTTGGGAATTCGATAAACAGCACCAACTCCTAAATTGTCATCTGCAACATAAGGGGTGTATGTCCCATTTACTTTTGGATAAAGAAGATCATACATATCATAGAAATTCAAATCCCCAAAATCATCCTCACTCCAATCTACAATGAACATATTATTCTGTTCAAAGCCGATTGGAAGAAGATACTTCCGACTCAACTCTCTGTATGTTTCATCCAAAGGCTGTACCCGTAATGCGGTATGCTCCTCCGCTCCGCTCAATGTCAGTACATATAATTCTTCCGAAAACCAAACTCCTGAAAACATAAGATAACCGTCTTCTGTATAATTCCAATACTCCGCCTGATAACTTCCTGTCACCTCTCGTTTCATGTTTCCGTTTTCGTACTTATAATAGCTTCTGACCACATCCACATTTCCGTCTTTTGTTTCCAAATCATATTTTACAAATCCGCCCAAGTAACTGACCTCAATAATTGTTATTTCAGCCTCTTCCTGCGTATCCACCATTTCACAGAACCACTCTACCTGCTCTGCCTCAGTCATATCAATCTGATTTCTGCTGTCAACAGCCGGATACCCATTTTCTCCAAACTGATTTACAATAATACGAACCGTTTCTAAATCTGCTATCTTATTCTCCTCTGAAGCTTTTTTATACAGCTGCGAACAAATTTCTATAATCTCATCTTCATTGTCCTTCACATTTTGTTGTTGATCTTGAACTGCAATTTCACTTTCTACTACTTGTTCATCTTCCAAATGTGTATCACTACACCCAGAAACGCTAAGCAATATCATAATACTAATTGCTATGAAACCAATCCTCCAATACTGCACTGTCCTTTTTAACGACATAGCCGCTTCCTCCTCTTCCTTTTACATCTTCAACCATGCTGATAATCAATATAGGATGTTCCACTGTTTCCTCTGTCGAATAGATAGCAAACCATCCCAGTTCCGTACCTGAAGTATCATCCTTTGATGCCTTAATCTCTGCGGTACCAGTTTTTCCTGCCAAAACAATATCATCACGATGAGCTGCATATCCGGTTCCATGAGAATCATTCACAACTTTTTTTGTGCCTTCTAATACTTGTTTTGCTGTTTCCTTAGAAAATGCTCCCGGCATCCAAAACGTAACAGTCGCTTCAGCCTGATATACTAGATAAGGTTTTATAATATTTCCCTCATTACAGAAAGCAGAATAGATACATGCCATATGCAAAGGATTTACCAAAACCTGTCCTTGTCCATAACCACTGTCTGCTAATTGTATTTCCGTTTCAATGTTTTCTGTATTAGAGTATTGTGATTTTGCCATCTTAATATCAAATGGAATCTCTTCATTAAATCCCAATTCCGTCAATGAACTTTCCATCTCTTCTGTACCAATTTTTAATGCAGCTTTTGCAAAATAAATATTATCTGAATAAATTAGTGCATTCTCTAAAATGACAGGTTCATATGTATGAAGTGTGGTCACACAATAAGAGCCCCATGAAGAATCTTTTTGCCAACTTAACCCTTCATTTCCATAGTCCTCCATCGGATCAATTGCTTCTGATTCCAACCCAATTGCTGCAATTATCGGTTTGAAAGTTGATCCAGGACACCATACCTGTCGAAAGCGATTATACATCGGCTTATTCTCGTCCTCGTTCAGTGCAGTCCACTGTTCATTAGATAACCCCATAATAAAATCATTATTATCATAGGACGGTGTACTAACCAAAGCCAAAACTTCTCCGGTATACGGGTTCATTGCTACAGAACAACTTTTGTCTTCTTTAAACTGTGCATATAATGACCTCTGAAGGTCAGCATCTATAGTTAATTGTATGTCTTTTCCATCTTGTACAAATATGCTCGCAAGTTCTGTTTTCTTGTTCCCAGCAGAATCTACAATATAAATGCTACTGCCGTTTTGTCCTTTCAATTCTTTTTCAAATAAGCCTTCCATTCCGCTTTTACCCATTACGCTATTGGCTGTATATCCCTCTCCCGCATGGTTCTCTAAATCTTCTGCGGTAACACTCTGTACATAACCTACTAAATGCGCAGCTGCCTCACCTAATGGATACTCTCGCACCTCAGTGTCAGATATCATCACTCCCGGAATTTCAAGCAATTTTTCTTGTCTTTCATTCTCTTTCAACACCTCTTCATCCTGCTCGATTTTCATTAACTCAATTTCTGCCACTTTAGGAATCGTTTTAATTGATACAAAGGAATCTTCTTTTACCCACTTTGCAGACAGTTTCTTTTCAATCACTTCTGATTCAATTTCCAACAACTCAGCTATCTGCTGAATAGCTTCATCTCTGTCTTCCAATTTTCCTGGTACAATTCCAACCGAAGATGCAACACCTTTTCCAGCAAGAACTCGCCCATTTCTATCCAAAATTCCCCCTCGATTTGCCTGCGTAGTAGAAATCTTTACCTTGTCTGTTGAACCTAATTCCGGAAAGATCAGTGAATCATCCCATGCCAACTTATATCCATCTTCCCCCTTCAGAAAAATTGCCTCATTCTCAAAGCTGATATTACCTGCTACCGTATCAAAAGAAGTTTGATAAGTTACTGCTTTTCGTTCCTCATCATATGCTGTAACTTCAATCTCCATATTGTCCACTTCAATACCTTCATAGATAGCCGAATTTCGCTTTACAAAATCATCCTGACTAATATTTCTTGATGCTTCAATATTTAATATCGCATACATTTCTTCATACTCCTGCTCTGGAATATGACTCATATATTCAACTAAAAGTTCTTCTGGAGAAACCAATGTATTTTGCTTTCTATGCAAAATGCCAATACTTACAATAGCTCCGATAGACATTGTTCCCAGCACAAATACCGTCAAGCAAATTGTCGTTCTTTGTTTCTTTTTCCTTCTTGCTCTACGCTTCATCTTTGTCTAACCTCCGTTCTTTAAAAATTATATTTCCTACTTTTCTTAATATTACGCTTGTAAGATTTTAAGATAAAAAAAATTCTTTCGCCTTAAATATTACACCTGTAAGATTTTTATGTCAAGTTAATATGCTTTATGCTGGCAAAACACATTCATATCAATGCTCTGCCAGCAAAACCATTTCTATTCCGTTACTATAAACTCCATCTCTGAGAATTCTTTGTCTGTCATATCATCTAACTTGGCAACTACCCGATTTGACAATTCTACCATTTCATCGTCATCCAAATACTTAATCGCTTTTTTAATATCACTTATAACCTTTGTCCTGCTCTTACACTCAAAAATGCAGATTAAATTGACTTCTTCTACTGTAAATTTATTATTCATCGCTTATATCTCCCTCTGATTTTTCTTTGTATTTTCCTGTACTTCATGTTCCTGTCCAGAACCTTCCACCTGTGCTTTTTTCTCAGCCAATCGAGCTTTTAAGGAAACTTTTACCGCAGATTGTTCCTGATTCTTCTTATTTGCTTCCCTCTGTGCTTTCTCTGCACCATTATTCAGCACGTTGTCAATCATGTTATAATTTTGTTCTTCCATTTCTTCAATCTTGGCAAGAGGCTTGTATTCAGCCAATTTTTCCAGCAATACTTTTGTCCTTTGCATTTCATCCGGCAAAGCTCCCTCAGAAATAACCTCGTTCAACCAGTCTGTAATAGGCTCCGTATTCCCTTGAACTATCATCTCGGAAATCTCTGACACACTCTCCGTCATATTTGGGTTGTTGTTGCGGTAGGAATAAACATCATAATCATAGCTAAAACGGTCAATTTCAACAGCAAGCTGTTCTGCAGGTCCTAAATCCGGCATACGCTTCTCCCACACCATTGCTTCCATATCTTCAGACATAACTCCATCTATCTCCATTTCAGGCAGCTTTGCTACAAGTTCAGCAATGACTTCCATAGCCTTCGGTTCACAGGTTATGCTTGGAATATGCTCTAATATCTCCAAATCAATCCGGTTACCTGATAACAGGTCAACTTCATCATCCATATAGATTTCTTCGCCCGGTCTGTGAACATTGATACCGATTGCAGGGATACCATGCATCCGCTCTGGTGGTATCTGTTTCCAGATAGCGATTGCCTCCTCCACAGTGGGAATATTCTCATAAAATTCTCCCAAATTATGAAACTCTCCACACTCGGATACCATCAATGTTACTTCAACCTCTTCTTTCTCCATTTCGCCCTGTGTCTGCATCTGTTGTGTCAGCTCCTGCTCCCTTTCCTGCCGGATGCTCTCCAGATACTTCTCAGCCTGTGGCAGATACGTTTCCAGTGTCCCGGTACGCTGGGCAGTAATCGGATTGATATCAACCTTTACCTCCCCGATATGTAACCCGTCCTCATTAAACGCATTGAATAAATCATCCTCTCTCTCATTCGTAGAAAGTTCCACTACCACATCAAGATCAGAGCTGTCCTTCTCCAGACCTCTGCACCTGCTTCCTACAACAACTGCATCAATGATTGTGGCATCAATATCATACTCATCAATCTTTGCCTGCACATGGCATTTTATCGTTTCTTCAATTTCTGCCGGATTCATTTCACTAATGTCATGGAACACTTCATTGGTCTTTGCCCTGAAATCCGTTATGATGCTGCTCTCTTGATTTTTTGGTACAACTTCATTGGCTTCCTCAACCTTTTCCATCAATCCTTCATAATCAATCGGTATCAGCTCATCCTTTTCCTTAATACTCCCTTTCGCTCCGTTATGGTCTGGAGCAGCTTTCAAATCATCTACGATATCAGTCAGTGCCTCCCTAATTGTCACATCAGGATTGTCATAAACTCCACCGTCAAGCTCCTTATAATCAGCTCCCATAATGGAATAATCATAGCCTCCATCCACCTCTTGGATACTGATATAGCGGTCTGCAATCTGAAAGGCAAGTTCGGTTTCTTCCCCAAGCTCCAAGGATTTTTTCATATCTGCAAGCACCTGTTCCTTTTCATCACCAAGGTCAATGATTTCATCCCCATCTTCCAACGTGTTGTCCGAAGTTTGCTGCTCCTGTTTCTCTGGCTCTGACTTCTGGACATCGTGTCCAGAGGTGTCAATCTCCGCTTCCTGCTCTTTTACTCCCTCCAAAGTCTGCATAAAATCAGGAAGTCGGGTAAATCCAAAGGAATCCACAAAATGAGCACTGTTTTTCCCATTCTGATGCAGGACCACAATATCACTGACAGACAGGGAATGCCCTCTGTAATCTTCCGGGGGGGCTATATTGAATTGCTCATAGATTGCTTCCAGTGTTTCGCCCTGTGTCTGCTCTTGCAATTCAGACAGCTCTCCTACATAAATCAGTTCATAATTTTCCGGCTTGATAACATCAAAATTGTCCTTTGTAATACCCATACGCTTTAAAGACTCTGTGCCTTCAAACCGCAGATGATCCAACTCCGGATTATGCTTCAACTGATAAATACCGTACTTGTCAGAGCTGCCATACAAAAGCTGCGCTTCCTTATTTATTTGATTGTCCGAAAGTTCAGCCTGCATGGAACGAAGTTTTCTTTCATTTTCCCAATCGCCTTTTTCAATGCCAAAAATTCCTTCATGCTCCATAATTTGTTTTCTATCATCTACCGTGGTTTCCGAACCGTCATTGTGTAACAGATACACAGGCAAGTCATGGTCAAACAATTCCAATGCTTTCTCCTGCGTCAATGGCAGCATTTCATTCCATGTATAACCGTACTCCCGCATTTCAGACAGACCAATCATCGGGTCTGGAAGTGCATCAATCTCTGCCTGTTCCATCACAGAGAGGTTATTGTCAATCTGCTCCGCTATTTTTGCTTTCACATCAATAATCTCATCTGTATCAAGATTGTAACGAACATCAAGATGATATTCCTCAAATTCTCTCGTTTTATCATTACCAAGCTCTGTAGTCCATGCACCCTTGCTTTCCAAGTATGCCTGTATGCTGAGTTTATCATCCTCATTCATGTTAGTAAGAGCAGCCACAAGCTCCTGCGTATCCATTCCACGGACATTTACAAGGCTGAACTCCGTCAGATCTTCATTCTGTATCAGCAGGATACACTCTTTACTCTGTTCCTGTTCCATCTCACGATTTAGTTGCAATTCCCTTAATGCTCCCTCAATTCCTGTAATAAGTTCCGATGCCGTCTTTCGTATAGTATCTAGGGAAGATTTCAGTTCCTTCATATCCTTACCACTACTCCACCCTGCAATATAACCAAAGGAATAATCCGAGGTATCTATGCCAAAATGCTGGCATACCGTATAGGCAACGCTTTCTGCTTCTACTTCTTTTGTATTTCTGTCCTTTGCAGGTTCTTCTATCAAATCATCCCGATTGATTTCCTTATTATGCAGCATGGAATGAGCTACTTCATGCACCATTGTCTTTAATGTCTGGCTCTCACTCATATTCTCCTGCACTGCAATCCGCTTTTCCTCGGTATGGAAATATCCTTTGGAATCGCCGGGAATATCCTCAAAACCAATAGGAACCGGGGCAACATTCATAAGTGCCTGCACAAAGTCCTCATATCCCTCCACTGTTGATAAAAGTTCCTGTGCTTCCAGTTCCGGAATTGGCTTTCCGTCTGTCTGCGATACATCAAATACAGACACGGCACGAAATGCTGGAATCGTGACCTCTACCTGCTCCTTTTGAGGCATACCGTTTTCATCAAACATCATTTCTCCTGTGACAGGGTCTAATTTATCCCGTTCCTCTTTAATTTTGTAAGGTGCAGGGGCAAGAATACGGATTGCCTTTTCTCCTTTGTTAACGTGTCTTTCAAAATTCTTCTGCCATGCCTTATATCCGGCTACAAGTGTTGCTTCTGGCTTTTGCATGGCGATAAGTAACGTATTGTTAAAGCTGTAATTATGAAATTTTGACATGGTGGAAAGATAAGTCTTGTACTTTTCACTCTCAAAAAGTTCCTTTAATCCTTCCTCCAACTTGTCTGTAATTTCCTGTACTTTTTGTTTTTCTGTTCTTTCGTCTGCCATAATAAACCTCCATATTTTCATTTTTTTGCACGACAAAAGGCAGCCCGCTATGGACTGCCTTCTGCATAATCACACTATTAAAATTAAACTGCTATAATACTTTCCAGTATCCTGCCTTTTTTGAACCAACCCGCTCTATATACCCATTTTCTCTTAAAAATGATATATTGTTTTCTACTGCTGTTTCACTCACGCCTAATATGCTATGAAGTTCCGCAGTTGTAATATTCGGATTATCTCTCATTTCTGCAATAATCTTTTGTCTTCTGGAATTTAAAGGTTTCTTATCCCCAACCTTTTTCCCAACTTTATTCCCAACCTTATTTATTCTCTCAAATGGGATAGTAACAACAATGGAATTCTCCCTAAATGAAAATGCATCTTTTCCATACATTTCCGTAATTTTAGGAACCCCTCGTCCGGACTTCTCACTTATATGCAGTTGAAGAAATATCTCGGACAACTTTTCATTTACAGGGATTGATTCTCCTAAGAAAAATCCCTCCATGGTCTGTGCCGGAGCAAGTGTTCCTCTCGATAGTATCTCTATCCGGTCAGAGAAAACCGAAATCATAGGTTCATTTCCTTCCACCCATTTATTGTGCAGGACGGCATTTATGACAGCCTCACGAAATGCCTTGTTATCAAATAACGGAACCTCCTTTCGTTCAACGACCCTGTCTGTCTCATCCGCCTGAATCAGGTTCAATACATCTCCATAACGCAACAACTCATCCAAACTGTATAATAAACAGTCATTTCCAAATTCACGTACAGAGAAAAGATTAGAGCCTTTTGTTTCTCCATCAAAAATAGATACACGAAGCGGAAAATGAGAGTTATCCGACAGAAGCTGCGCTAATATATTAAACTCGCCTTCTTCTGTTTTTAGCCCCAGATTCTTAATAAACGTCTTTTGATTTAGAACAATACCTTTGGAACCGTAATATCCAAAGAGTTTTTGAAATGTAAGTTCCTGGTATTTTGCCGGTACTGTTTCTATCGTTTCGGTTCTTCCATCCAGTATTTTGAAAAGTTCAATTTCTCTCTTAGGGTAATCTTTCATATTACATTTTGATGATCCTATCCTTAAAAACCTCTTTTCTTTAAATGCCGTAGGAATCTCGGTTGCCGCAGGAATTACCAAACCAACGACTCTCTTTCCATAAATTTCTGTTTCTTCAAAACTAAAATTTATGCTTGGTGACAGATTTCTCGCAAGATAATTCTGATACGGTTCCTTGTTATATTCACAATACTGATTAAATGTTGTTCCTACAATTTCATGGGTTGTATCATTTACACCCCAAATGAAATACGCATATTTTTTATAATGAAAAGCCGCCGCATTTGACAGGGCAGATACATATTCGCCTAATGCCTCAGGCTGAAACCAGTTTTCCTTAAATTCAAACCATTCCTGTTCATCACTTAAGGCACATAAATCTAAAACAATTTGTTTAATATCCATTAGTATGCTCCTTTACCCAACTTTTATTCCCAACCAGAATAATTATAACATGTTGGGAATAAAGTTGGGAATAAAAATAAAGAAACTTCAAAATATCTCATAAGTTTCTTCTTTTCCCTTTGTCTTTTGTGGCATAGACTTTTCTGTATCTCCTCCTGCAACCTTTGCTTTCATCACCTCCAGCTTCGCCTTCAGGGATACTCTTTCTGCAGGTACATCTGCATACTGTCTGATGCTCTTAATCTTGGACGTTCACTGTCCGTATCAATCAATGCAATACCCTTTGCTCCACGGTTGACCCAGCAATTCATCTTTTCATTCCACGTTTCTAGCGAAGCACAGGCTGTAGCATCCGGTCTTTGGGCGTATATTAACATCTGCTCATTAAAGGTATATTTATACAGTCTTGCAGCCGTGGTCAAATAATGTTTCCAATTATCTTCACTCTGTGCCACATTACGTGCAGTGTATTCTGCTAGAGCAAAAATCGTTTGATATTTTGTCATCTTATACCTCCGTATTTTTTTATATATTTACAAAATAAAAAAATGGCTATGGTTCATTCATAATCCATTGCCACTAGTGACGGTAATACTTATTCAATTTTTGTATGCTCCTTTCTGTTCCTTCTAAATCTATATATAAGAAAAGCACCTAAGATTTCTCCTAAGTGCATTCCTCATTTTCTACATCATTAGTTACTTCTTCACTAGATATAAATCCATAATTTTCAAGAAGTTCCCTGTCTTTCTTTTTTAATATAGGTACTCCCCACACTAAAAGATATTTTGCCCTTGTACTTGCAACATATCCTATTCGCTTTGCTTCTCCATCTCCCTCAATCCAATGGGCTTTCCAATGTCCACCTTCACTTTGTGCATTTTCACTAGATATTACTAGAGTCGTGTCATATGTACATCCTTTACTTCCATGAATAGTCATTACCGGAATATCTGTAACAAATTTTCCAACAAAATTACTAATTACTACATCTTTGTTGCCACTGCTAACTTTAAAGTTGTTTCCGTTAACCAATTTTTCAATTTCCCGCTCCTTATTTTCATCATAATTTGAAATAATACTATACTGGCATTTTAAAATATCATTCAATTCTTTTCTTGCCTTTTCATGCCATTTTCCATACGTTTGGTTAAAATCCATTAATGTTTCTGATTTTCCAATGGCATTTAAAACTGTCATCAAATATATACGCCATGCAAAAACTGAAGTTATTTCTTTCGGGCAATAATAATTTTTCTTTGTTCTTCCACCGTCAAACCATTTTGATATCTGTAAACCAGATAATTCTAATGCCATACTCATCTGACTCTGTGCTTTTTCTTTCCATAACTGAACTGCAACAACAAGTGGTTCTTTTGTATCAAATTTATTTTGGGTAGTCTTCTCTAATTGTTTGCGCAAAGCATTTTGTTTTACTAATATCTTATTATCATATTCTTTGCATCCCATACTATCTAATAATCTTACATATTTCTCTATTGCTTCTTCTGGTGTTCTATACTCAATATAAACAAGGGAGTGATTTCCAAATTTACTTTCTACGTTTTGGCTAATACATCCTGATTTACCAATTAATTTTTCTGAAAAAGAAACTATTTCCGTACAACTCCTGAAATTATTGCTTAATGTGTATTTTTCAAAATCTTTCACATAATCTGCAATATTATCTGGACTTACTCTTTTGAATTCATATATGCTCTGATTCAAATCACCTATAAAATGAATACAGCATCCATTTTCTTTTAATTGTCGCAAAACCTCCAATTCATTTCCTGATAAATCTTGACATTCATCTATAAGAATAAACGGAAATCTTTTTGCGATTTCGCTTCCTATATTATTTTTGAGAATTCTAACAGCCAAAAAATTCAAATCATCAAAATTTGCATAGCCTTGTTTCCAAAATTCTTTCTTGCAATCAAGAAAACAATCCCTCACATATTTCCACTCCCAATAATAAGATTGTTCTTTTCTTTTCTCATGTATATATTTTTGTATTCTATCACTCTGATAATAATCTTTAAGCCAAACCAACTGGCTACCTATATAAAAATAGAAATCTTTTCTAGTAAAATCAAAACCAATTTGATGAGCATAAATATCATTTCGTTTATTCTGAGAACTTAAATAGTGAATCGAACACTTATAATTCATTAACCAATGATTCGAATATATCGACACATCCTCATCAACCACATGTAATGAAAAATCAGAATTCTTCCCTTGATACCCTACAAATTTGTAAGCAAACGGCTGCACTATATAATTATGAATAAAGCTACTTAATGTGCCTATATAATGTGGATATGTTCCATTATTTCCTGCAAATCTCTTTACTCTATCCTTGATTACATCTGTCGCATCATTCGTGAAAGATAAAACAGCTATACCCTTATTTCTCTCTTTCCACTTCTTAATCTCATATGCAGCCTTCATTCCTACAACTTCTGTTTTTCCACTTCCTGCACATGCACGCAAAAAAGTATCTTTTTTAGCAGAAGATAGAACATATTTTAATTGTTCTTCTGTTTTTTCTGAAATTCTACAATGATCGAGGCCTTCACAAATATGTCCATTCGACAACCTAAAACATTCATCACATGTAAGTTCATCCGATTTATCACAGATTACTTTCGCTACTTGCTCCTGACATTCTTCCTTCGTCATAATTTCCTCCACATGCCCAGATAATAGCTTTCTTAATGTAACTAGGAATCTTTACTTCCTTTCCCTGCTCAATCTTTTCTAACAACAGCTGTGAAAAAATACCTTTTCCTAATTCATCGCTATCAATATGTTCATAAATATATTTTGCATCTTTTCTTCGACTTTCATTATCTCCATCATACTCATTGTTTTTGTCAATTATTTTCTTACACTCAGCCTTAACACCACTCCTATTTTCATCACCAGTTTGCCAACCTTCTTTTATTACTTCAGCCATCAAAGCAAAATTTCCGCACATTGCCAAATCATACTCAAAAGTTTTTAGAGAAGCAACATACAACCTTGCTTGTTTTGTACTCTCCAATTCTTCTGCTAAGCCAATAGCCTCATTTCCACCTTCAACTTCTTCGGTTTCAATAGGATATACCTTTTGTTTTTTCTTCTTTCCTTCTTCATCTACTATCTCTATTGATTTAGGATCTTTGTCGGTTATTCCACTGCAACGAATAGGAAGTCGCTCTATATCCCATCCCTCTGTATCATAAAACAACGGAAAGAAATACTTGAAATTAATACCATTAACATTAACCACGGATACTCCCGCTTCTTCCAACGAAGCAGGCAATGTTTCGTCTCTTCCTTGATTATACTCTGCTAACACAATAGCTGCTAATGCTGGCAATAACATTGCTTCGCATATACCTTCCACTAAAATTACTCCCTTAGAAAATAAAAGTGTAGATTTTGTAATATCCATCCAGCGATTTAAATATTTTTTAACGTTATCATCTAATTGAAAATCGAAAATCTTCTTCGCAGTAATTCCCGTTTCTGTTCCTTTTATATGTATAATAGCATCTACACCAACTGAAGCAGCTATTACTGCGGAATGAGTAGTTACAATTATCTGCAAGTTCTGTTTTTCATTTGCCATCTTCTGCAGATACTTTATTAGTTTTGACTGAATTTGCGGATGTAAATGTGCTTCTGGCTCCTCTATCAATAACACAGTAAATAAACTGTTATTTTTGTTTACAACTTCCAATTCCGCAAATACGGTTGCAATATAAAGTAGATTATTATATCCAAGACTATTTATTGCTACATCACGAAATTTTTTCTCATCCATCTCTCCCATGTGTGGGAAAAATACCATTTTAATATTTTGCAAAATAGATACAAAAGAACTTTCTGAAAACTGCAAATTTACACTTTGTCCAAAAACAGTTCCCATTGACTCTTTCATCGCTGTATTAATATCTTTTTTTGCCTGTTCTATTTCGCTATATTTATTATCCTCATTCTTTATAATAGATTGATTAAACTCACTAAATGCATCCACCAATTGTTTTTTTCTTACCTCATCCTTATATTGATGTTTTAACAACAATGCTAGTCGTGATTTTTTACCATTTGTCAATTTTTCCTCAGCATTTCTGAGTGCCGGAAGGTATATTGTATCTATGTAATCAAATGTTTCCTCCTCAAATGCGCTTGATTTTGATTTTCCACCCCATATACTTTTCTTAAAATATCCTTTTTGATTTGGTTCTTTCTCTATTTCCAAATGAAGCTCAGCTTCAAATTCTGCATTACACCATGATAAAAAAGTAATTCGTTCTTCTGGACTTAGATTTCTCATTTTTAAATCTATTAAGACATTCTTCCTCTGTTCTTCATTATCGAACGACTTATAAAAATCATCTTCTGTGACATACTTCTGTTCAGAATCTCTCAGTATCATTCGTATTGCATCGATAATTGTTGTTTTTCCAGAAGCATTCTCTCCAACAAGTATATTTAATCCTGGATTGAATGATATTGTAGATTTTATATTGCAATTCTTATAACCATCAATTTTTATTTCCGAGATATACATACCATCATCTTCCTTCTATACATTCATACATATGTTACCTAAAATAACAACAATAAAATATAAACTATCAGTATGGTGTTGACAACTCAACTAAATCACAGTACAACCTGCTATTCTTGGTTTTGATCATATCATAATATTCTACACACCCATCATTTTCCTTCAGCAAAATAAACTTATCCTTAGAAACAAATCCTATATATGTATCCTTTAAAGTTATCTCTTTTCTATAAGCAACTAATTCCCTGAACTCTTCTGCAATACACTTTGCTATTAACCTACCTACTTCTTCTGTTGTTTCCGAATGCTCAAAATAATACTGAAAAGGAAGAAATAATAGAATATTTTTATCCATCTCAATCTTTTTCATAAATTTAATCAATGGAGCATACATATCGTCCTCTTCTTCCATTATATTTCTATAAAAATCCACCTTCTTACCACGTATTAATTTAAGCATATCATAATATTCTATATGTCCTGTTACTCTTTCTGGCTGCGTGTAAAAAGTCGCGCCTCCCATTCTCACAATTCCTAAAGAATAATTCTTTTTTCCACCTATATGATTCGTATCTGCAAATATTTTAAAGTCAATTTCGTATATGTCATTTGTTGCATCACATTCTCCATGTGCTTGACTCGAAATCCTCTTAAATTCCTTATTGCCTTTATCAAATTTAATCTTTGATGAATTTAAGAAATCAATCAAATACTCTTCATAAGAATACTTCATTCCATGAATATAATTATCTCTCAACAAAACAACATGCAAATCTTTTTGCATTATATCCTTAACATCAAGCACACCTATCCACCTCTCTTTTACACAGAATTGCCACTATTTATTTTACTACATTTCTACTCTTTTTTCTATTGCTAATAGGCAGTAAGGTTTTACCTTACTACCTATTACAAATTATACAACTGTTTTATTCATAGACCCATACTCTGGAAAGACTTGCATCGACTCATTTAATAAATATACTTCGTCTGCAGTCGACGTACCCTAAAGTGCTTCCTTATGTATAAAGCGGCTAAATCACCACTTCTTTCTTTTTATCTGCTGTCGGCTGTTTCCTGTCAGCATCCATCTTAATGACATCATTCTTCTTTTCTGCAAGTCTCTCTTTCAAAGAAGGACGCTCTTTCTTCTCGTCACGTTTTTCGCCTTTCTGCTTGGCACGTTCTTCTGCACGGTCACTGCGGAACAGTTCATGTTCCTTTGCATCATATTCATACACATGATCCGAAAGACGTTCCTGCGGAGCCACCTGTGACTGGTTCACTTCCTGCACCATCTGTTCAAGGTCTTTTAATTCCATTCCGGCATCTTTCGGTATAATCAGCGTTTCATGTATGGATGAAGGCAATACATAGAAATCTCCAACTTTATCTGCAATTTCCTGTCTGATATCATCATTTAAAATGGCGGCAGCTCCATTTACCTTTGTATCATTTGTCAGAACAAACATTGTATCCGGAACATCCGGTATCATCTGGGATGCAACTTCCTTTGCCTCTGATATGTCCATGCCATTATCCCTTGCAATATCTCTAGCCATCATTTCGATAATGGTCTCGCTCATTCCCTTGAAGCTGTATGGCTGTAAAGCATCCATGTTCAAAAGAGCCTGCTCATGTAAATCCCCAAGGGTAATCCCATACCTGTCCATCAGATTATCTGTAATCGTTATGGTTACAGTACCTTCCGCATTTTTGTCCATTAAAATCTGATACACAACCGCCAGATCTTCCACCTTGGTGTATGGTTTGTCCTCAAGAAACTGCCTGTTGGCTTCCTCATTGATGAGCTTGCACACAATCTTGTCTTTTACGTTATCAAAATCAGTAACTGCAGATACATCCATATCATGGTCAATATAATGTGCCTGATATGTGGCTGCAATCTGCCCAAGCACATCATCCATCTCAGCTCCGTCCTGTATCTGTTCAAAATACGGATTCAGATATACGGTTGGAGAAATATTTCTTTCTTCTGTCCGGATTGTTAGACCATCCAAAACACAGTCATTATTCTTTACTACCTGATGAACAGAAACCGTTGCATCTGCAAATTTCTCCGGTAAAAAATCCTGTATCTGCTCTTTTACCTGTTCTACAAAATCCTTATATTCCATTACTTTCTCTCTCCCTTCCCGGTATTCTTCTGTGATTTGTCTGCCAGCTTTGATGCTTTCGCCCCATACAACTGATAACGCTTCATCATGCTCTGCTTGTTTGTTTCCGCAATTTCTTTTTCTAACTGTTTCATTCCTGGTTTCCTCCTTACTCTACATGTGTTCCAAAAGAAAAAGATGTATTATCCTGTTTCTTTGTACTGAATTTTGCTTTTACATCTGCTACCTTATCTTCCAAGGCTCCAAACATAGCCTCTACCTGCTCCGCTGTATATTCATAAGCTGACTTATTGGCAAGGTGTTCCAATCTTCCAATCGCATCAATCGCTTTGTTCATGCGGTATTCTCCAAGGCGGATGAACTTCTCCGCTTTGGTTTCATTATTCTTTGCCGCAGGCTCCTCATCCTGTGTTCCGGCTCCGTTTACAGTTACATTTTCATTTACTTCACTCATGTTCGTATCCTCCATTTTTCTATGCTGTTACTTACTTCTTTTTGCAAACTCCAGCTTGACCTTATACTGTGATCCTTTGATTTCCTTGCCATCTTTGGTATAAGAATAATCCTCAATTCCTTCCGGAATCAGGTAAGCATCATAGCTTCCTTTCTTTCCCTTTAAGCCTTGGACGAAAGTCTTTTTCCCCTCCAGCAAACTCTTAATCTGCGTATCGGAAAGTACAGTCCTCATAGCCTTGCCGACATTCATACCACACTTATTTTTGCAGTAAGCTCCATATTTTCCCTTTACCACATCACCGCCACATTTCGGGCATTTTCCAAGGGCTTCCTGTGTGCTCTGATTTCTTCCAAACATGGATTTCTGCTTGTCACTAATGCTGTGATAGGTCTGCACAAGATTCTTTACCATATCCACAATTCCTTCCATAAACTCCTGCATGGAATACTCGCCCTTTGCAACAAGGGTAAGGGCATTTTCCCAATCAGCAGTAAGTTTCGGGGACTTCACCACATCCGGAAGCACCGTAATCAGCTTCATTCCATCCTCTGTTGGGATCATCTGCTTTTTCTCACGCTTCACAAAACCGTCCTTTACCAGCTTTTCAATGATGTCCGCTCTGGTAGCAGGTGTGCCAAGTCCTTTACGCTCCACATCATCTCCCATATCCTCACTTCCGGCTCGCTCCATTGCTGACAAAAGGGAATCTTCCGTAAAGTGCTTCGGCGGTGTGGTATAATGCTCGCTAATCTTCGTCTGTACCCCGTCAAAGGTCTGCCCCTCGGAAAGCTCCGGCAGTTTCTTATCCTCCTGCTCCTTATCTTCCGTTGTCTTAAAAGAACGCTTAAAGGCATCCTCAAAATCTTTCCATCCGTTTTTTAAGACCGACTTGCCGGAAGTGACAAAGGTGTATCCCCCACAGGAAAGCTCTGCCTTGGCTGTTTCATAAAGATATTTCTCCCCCGTAGCACACAGCAGTCTGTTGGCCACAAGGGATAAAATTTTTCGCTCCGTTTCCGGCAGGGCTGCAAGGTCAGCTTTGGCAATCTCCATTGTGGGGATAATCGCATGGTGGTCTGTGACCTTTTTGCTGTTTAACACTCGCTTAATATCCGGATTGAACATCCTATTTTCCTCAAACAATATGGAACCAAAAATTGCTTCAATCACATTTCCGGCTGTCTGCTCCATATCGTCAGACAAATACTGGCTGTCCGTTCTCGGATAGGTACACAGCTTCTTTTCATAAAGGCTCTGGGTGTACTCCAAAGTCTGCTTTGCTGTAAAACCGAATAGACGGTTGGCATCTCTCTGAAGCGTGGTAAGGTCATAGAGCTTCGGCGGTGCCACCGTCTTTTCTTCCTTTGCCACAGATGTAACAAGAGCCTGTCCGTTCAGACAAGCCCCTGCCACATTTTCTGCTTCTGTTTTATTGTCAATCCTCTCTGTGACTGCATCCACGCCACCGCAGAGGATATGAGCCATAAAATACTGCTCTTTCTTGAAATTCATAATCTTTGCTTCACGCTCTACAAGCATGGCAAGAGTAGGTGTCTGTACCCTGCCCACCTTTAACACCTTGCCGCCATATAAAACGGTAAAAAGCCTTGTACCGTTGATACCCACAAGCCAGTCCGCTTCCTGTCTGCAAAGCGCAGAATGGTATAAGTGATCGTAGTCACTTCCCGGCTTTAAATTCTCAAAACCTTCCCTTATGGCACTTTCCTCCATGGAAGAAATCCATAAGCGTTTCATCGGTTTGCTGCATCCTGCCTGTTCATACACCAGACGGAAGATAAGCTCTCCTTCCCGCCCTGCATCCGTGGCACATACCACGCTGTCTACTCTTGTATCATGCATCAGCTCCTTTAATACCCTGTACTGAGCAACCGTGTCTTTCTTGACCTCATGCTGCCAATGCTCCGGTATCATAGGCAGGCTGTCGTAAGTCCACTTTTTCCACGCATCAGAATAAGCATCCGGCTGTGCCAACTCAACCAGATGCCCCACACACCATGAAACGATAGAACCGTTTCCCTCCATGTATCCGTCTTTTCTTTCATCTGCACCAAGCACCTTGGCAATTGACTGTGCCACACTTGGCTTTTCTGCTATCACTAACCGCATTATTCTTCCTCCTGTTCCTCAAAGAAATCATCATCCGAACAGTCCTCTGATTCCTCATCTTCATTCTCATAATCTTCGTTATCTTCCTCGTCCTCATCTTCGTCCTCGATGAAGTCCTCTTTCTTTTTGCGTACCACCTTGAAATAATACGCACCTCCGATTACTGCCACTGCAAGACCTCCCATCAGGATATAGGAAATCATAGGATTTGCCTGCTCTTTAACCTCCGTTTCTTCCGGTTCCCCGGTGCTTTCTGTATCTTCTTCTGTTCCCTCTGTATCTTCCTCCTGCTTATTTCCCTGTTCTGCATTATTATTCGGCAATGCACTTTCAGAAGTCGGGATTGCAGACTCTAATGCAGCGGAGTTTTTCGGTAAGGTCTCACTGTTATCAGATGTGGTATTCAGCAAGTCATTTTCCGTAATCTCTGTCAGAAAATAGACCATTTCTTCCTCACCATCCCTGTCGATAATCAGATAAAACACCTTGTCCGATGCTGTCTGAATGGTATAAAATTCCTTGCCCTGCTCGGACTGCTTACTCTCCTTATTCTCATTCTCTGCTTTCTCCGAAGCATCCGCTTCCGCCATTGCCTGCTTTTTCTGTTCCGCAGGATTTGTCTGTGAAGAGGTATTTCCATTACTGTCTGTCTTTGTATGCTCTGTTACAGTTCCCGTGGCACTTCCCGGCTTGGTAGCTTCTGCATTGACCGGAAGCTGTTCTGCCGGATTTTCATCACTCTCATCTGCCGGGTCTTTGTAGTATGGATTTTTCGTTTTATAAACCTCCGACATATTTCCGGCATTGTCCATTGCAGAAATGGTAAAATACTCATACCCCGCATCAAATTGCTGCAGGCGGATATTCAAAGTTCCGTTTGTAAGGTCTGTAAATTCATATCCGCTAACATAGACTGCTTTCGCTCCGGAATCCGTATCATGTACCTGCACACTCAAAAGTCCGTCACTGACCACAACATTAAGCGTAGGCTTTGTGGTGTCAAAACATTTGATTGCACGGCTTCTCTCATAGGTATTTCCCTTCTGGTCAGTGACCTGCACATACACCGTACAGTTTTCAGAAATCTCCAGCCTTCTGTCCTCTGTCACATCCGTCCAGCTTCCATTCTGTCCTACCTTTGCCTGTATCTTGGCAATTTCAAAATTCCCTGTATGTGCCACATCCGCAACTGTAAATGTCACGGTTGCTTTGTCATTATGCCACCCATCCGGCTGATTGATCTGGATTGTGACATTCGGCTTTTTATATGCACAGAGCTTGTAATCTTTCACGCATACCTCGCAATTATGGTCGTATTCATACGCACCACATTTATCCTCACAGGTACACTCCGGTTCTTTCACATCACCACCGGATACCGTATCCTCTTCCGTGCTGTTTTCTTCAGAACCACTTTCCGTTTCCTGCTCTGTGTCATTCTCGGTTCTGTTTTCCTCAGAGCTACTTTCCGGCTCTGTATCCTCCGCATGAACACTCACTGCATAATTCCCGTTCATGGCAAATCCCAAACCGGGCATACAGAATAAAACTGCTGATAAAACAAGCGATAACACCGCCTTAGCTGATAACTTCATTTTTTTCATGGCTTACTGCCTCCTTTTCTGATTGTTGTTCCTGTTCCTTTTTCTTTAACAAGTGTAAAATTTCTTCCTCGCTGACTTTGTTCATTAACATCAGCCGTTCCAGAGAGATTTTATTTTTCTCAATGAATTTCATCTTCTCCGCATCCTCTGCCATCTGTAACTGCTCCTCCAAGTCCTTCTGCCTTGCCTGCAATCCTGCAAGCTGCTCCCGGACTTTCAGAAGCTCTTTTTCAATTCTTTCCTTTGTCATTTATCCTCACTTCCTGCTTTTAATTTAATCTACCAAAACTGTAGAAATGACTCTGCCAGTATGGTGTATTGATAGAAGCATATTTGATTGGGTCACCGCAGTGTATCATTACACCGTTTCCGCAATAGATACCCACATGGCTGACAGGTCCCGGTGAATTGTAAGTACCTGTAAAAAAGATAATGTCTCCTGCCTTGGCATCTGCCGCCGACACCGGAGTACACTGGTCATAAATGCCCTGTGCCGTGGTTCTTGGCAGATTATGTACGCCGCTGTTGGTAAATACCCAGCATACAAAGCCGGAACAGTCAAAGCTCGTGGACGGAAAAGAACCGCCCCATACATACGGATAACCAAGATATCTTGCTGCTTCCTCCATAAGTGCCTGTACTGTTGCATCATCATAGGAATCAGGTGGTATGACATTTCCCGGCGAACCGCCACCACCCGGACTTTCTCCATAAAGTGTTCCTTCACCCACATCAAAGTAAAATAACGGGTTATAATACTCCCCGTTATACAAACACTCGATATGAAGGTGGCTTCCGGTACTGCTTCCCGTATTTCCTGTTGTTCCTATGGTTGTTCCGTGTGTAACAGTCTGTCCGGCACTGACATTTAGTGTATCCATGTGTGCATACTTGGTGCAGTAACCATTGCTGTCCTCTATCACAACATAATTACCATAAGAAGCATCATAGGTTGCTGTTGTAACCGTTCCATCCATCGCTGCCAGAACGGTTGTCCCTGTGGGCACCACTATATCCACACCACGGTGAAATTGTTCCTGCCCTGTGACCGGATTGATACGGTAGCCGTAATAACTCGACACATAGCTGTACCAATACAAATTAAGCGGTGTATAAAACTGCTGTGTCAGCCCATGGGTTTCAGTGTAAAGAGCATAGATTTCTTTCTGCTCCTCATTCATGTGTCCGGCTACCACCACACCTAAATCGGTGGCTGTCAGTGTTACTTCAAGTATGGTTACGGTGTATTCTTCCTCCGTTTCCTCACCCGTTTCCGGATCTGTTACAGTCCTTGTCCTTGTTTCCGTAGTAGGATTTAAGGTCAGCTCATACATTTCTTCAAAAAGGCTTTCTATCTCACTTTGCACGTCACTTGCCGTAAATTCCGTATGTACTGCCGACAGGTAACTGATTAAAACAAACGGGTCATGCCCTATGGCATCCAGATTGTAGCGGTATTCGTCATAATCCGGATAGTCCGTTTCTATGTTATTGATTTGTTTCTGCAATTTCATTTCCAGCTCGGAAAACGCCAGGTCCGCAGCATCAATCTCCGCCGGAACACTCATATAGCTTCCTGCCAGTGTGGTACTCATACCATCTGAAAACATAGCTCCACAGGACGATATGGCTGTCATTATCATAATCAGAAGCAGTGCAAAGATACCGATTGTTACCAGAAGCGAAACATTCCTGCTTGCTATCTCCTGTATCTTCTTGGCAACCTTGGTAATAAAATTGGCTGACTTCGCAGCCGCTTCCTTTGTATTCTTTGATGCCTGTCCTGCCCGCCTTGCTTTTGCATACTCCCGCTTGATACGCTGTTTCTGCAATCGTTTCTGTATCTGCTTTTTCAGGGTCTTTTCCTGCATCTGTGGGTTTTCTTCCAAAAACTTCTGATACCGGAAATTGACCTCTTTCTTAAACTGCTTTTTCTCCAGCTTTGCAACTTTCTCTTTCTTCCTTTGCAATCCGCTTTTATGGTTGCGTTTCACAAAATGATCGACATCCTCTGCTGTCTGCTCCGTCTTATGTGCTCCTTCCACCGCAGAATTTTCTTTCTCCACTTCGGCAACCTTGCCGTGGGCAAAATTGGAATATTCTGCACCTACCCTTCCTGCAACCACTTTTACCGGACTGTCCGGTTTGAATTGCTTTTCTTTTTCCACGGCTGTCAGCACATACCTTGCTTTTCCTGTCTTTTCATCAAAGACACGCTCAAAGGAATACTCCTTTGTCTTTGGTATCTTCTTTCTTGCAACTTCGGTCTTTTTCCCGGCTTTCTCTGCCTTACTTTGCAGTCTGTCTAATTTTTTGCTTCCATGAAACTCTGGCTCTGCTCCTTCCGTAAAGGTTTTTTCCTTCGTCTGGAAATCACGTTCAAAATCCGATTGTTTTGTCCGTTCCCTGTTCTGATACTCCCGTCGGTGGTATTTTCCTTTTTTCTGGGATTGGTGGTAGGTATCCCTGCGGTGGTAATCATCCTTTTGCTGATGCTCCTCCTGCTCCGTGTCACAATCCTCTGTAAAAGTATTGTTTTCCTGCGAAAAATCGCTTTTCCCCTTACTATCCGCATCCATATTCTCAGACTTCAAATTCTTCTGCTCTGCGGAAGGATTTTCACTGTGTCCAAAAGTGTCCTGCTTCTGATATTGTTTTTTATTTCTGCGTTTTGCTGACTGCCCCGACTTCTGGACATTCTGTCCAAAGGTTTCAGACTGTTCCTTTTTCGGAACATCTCTGGAAGTGTCATTTGCATCTCTTGGCTGATGTGTCCCGGAATGCTTATGCTGTGCTTTTTGCGAAGCGGTTCCCTTTTCGGAACCACCTTTACCAAAAGCACTCTTATCTCTTGCGAACTCAGCCGACTTGTCTTTTTTATTCTCTGCCACTAATCAACATCCTCCTGTTTTACGCTTTCTTCCGGTTTGGTATTCATAATCGCATAGGTCTTTGTGTCTGTCGGATATTTATCTACAAAAGGAATAACCACGTTATCAAACAGAATCAGACCGGAACCCGGCTCTGAATTGGTCACATGGGAAAGCTGCTTTTCCGAAAGCCCCAGCTTATCTGCAAGTATCGCCTGATCCTTTGCATTCTGGTTCAGCAGATAAACAAAATCAGAGTTACCAAGAATACCCTCGATTTCCTCCGACTTTAAAAAGTCACCCACGTTCTGTGTCAGACCTGTAGGAATACCGCCCCATTTTCTGAAACGCTTCCAGATTTCCACCGAATAAATGGCAGTCTGTCTTTCCTTTAAAAGAAGGTGGAACTCGTCACAGTAATAACGGGTAGCGATTTTTCTCTCCCTGTTCTGCGACACCCTGTTCCATACGGCATCCTGCACGATAAGCATCCCTAACTCTTTCAACTGGTTTCCCAAATCCCTGATATCAAAGCACATGATACGATTCTTACTGTCCACGTTAGTGCGGTGATTAAAATAATTCTGCGAACCATGCACATACAGTACAAGGGAATTGGCAATACGCTCTGCTTTCGCATTCTTATGGTCTAAAAGGGCATTATATAAATCCTCAAGGATAGGCATATTCTCCGGTATCGGATTTTCAAAATAAGCATCATAGATATGACGGATACATTCGTCAATGATACCCTTCTCATCATTCTCCAGACCGTCCTTTCCTCCGGCAATCAGATCACACAGGGTAATGAGAAAATCACTCTTTAATTTCAGAGCTTCCTTATCCCCTTTATGGCTTAACTGAATATCCATCGGGTTCAGATAATCTTTGGAATTGGTTGCAAGCTTTACCACCTGCCCATGTAAAGCTCCCACAAGGGCAAAATACTCACCCTCCGGGTCACAGATAATCACATCATCCCTTGTCATAAGAAAGCAGGATAAAATCTCCCTCTTTGCACTAAAGGACTTACCACTGCCCGGTGTTCCTAAAATTACTCCGTTTGGTGTACGAAGCCGCTTTCTGTCTGCCATGATCATGTTGTTTGACAGGGCATTTAAACCATAGTAGATTGCCGGTGCAGGCATAAATAATTCCTGCGTACAGAACGGCACAAGAATAGCGGTACTCTTTGTGGTAAGCACACGCTCAATTCCCGTATCATTGCATCCAATCGGTGCGGAAGCCATAAGCCCCTGTTCCTGTAAATACTGCAAACATCTTAAGTTACAGTTTGCCTGCTGGATAATGCCAGACACCCTCTGCGTAATATTTTCAAGCTCCCTTTTGCTCCTGCCGTAACAGGTAATAAGGAAAGTCATTTTAATAATCTTCTGGTTACTGGTGTTCAGATCGTCAAGCAGCTCCAGCGTATCCTTTTCATAAGTGATAATATCCGTAGGAAGAATATCCATGTCATATCCACTTCGGACTGCCTTTTTCTGCTCCTCAATTTTCATCTTCTGAATATTGGTCAAAGCACCCTTTAACATCTTGATTGCCTTGACCGGGTCCATTGTCTGCATATGCATGGTAATGGTCAGGTTATCATCAATATCAAGGAGCTTCTTTAACAGTTCATCATTAAAACGTGGTGCAATGATATCCAGATAATGGACACTGCCATACATCCTTCCTGCCTTAAATCGGCTCGGATAACGGAAGTCAAAGCCCGGCGGTGCAATGTAATCCTTTACGCTCTTACCGGACTCTGCCAGCTCCTTAAATGAAAAACGGAAAGGCTCCATGGTATCCTGATTAAAATACTCATGCAGGATACGCAGACGTTCCTTTCCGTCAAGGCTTTTGGCGTGGGCTCCAAGGTTTAATAAGTTTTTGATAACATCCTTTTCAATGTTATTCAGTTTTGATTTCGCTTCATTATATCCCTTACACTCCGTACCCAAAATAAGATATTTTGATTTAATGATACCGTTGTTGCCCTTTGCAGCCTGCTTCTTTAACATTTCCGTATATTCCTCACGGATATCGTCAAAATCATCTCCCTGCAAAGGAATGTCAAACTGGTCTATCAGCGTCTGCTCGTTGACCTGCCTGTTAAATAAAAACAGCTCAAACCGGATAGACGGGTCAAAATAATTGATGAGCTTGCTGTACTCCTCTAAAATCTCCCCCTGGTCCTCTATTTCCAGAAGGTCATAATTTATATCATAAAATTCCACCATTTTTGTGTAGAACTCAGATGTCACCTGACAGATACCATCACGGAACATCTTTTTAAAAGTAATGGTGTTCTGTGCCGTAGTTGACTTTTCCTGTTCCTTATGGTTTCCTGCAAGAGTACGCTGAAGCTCTTTTAGCCTTTTCTTTTCAGAAAAACTTAAGCCCGCTTTAGGCTTGGTATTTTTCCCTTTACTGACCTGCGGTTTTGCCTTTGGCTTTTGCTTCAAGGTAACGCACCTCCTTCTTCATTTTCTCCTGTTCCTCTAACTGATTGTAGAGATTTTCTGATTTATAGGGGCGTATTCCCGGTGTGAGGAATTTCTGTCTTATCATAAAATACAGAATCTTTTCTGCCGGAAAGCCGTCCTTTTCATACATTGCCAGAAAGAAAAACGGCAGCATGACAGCCACCATGATCAGTGCGGATGCCTGTGTCCCGATGATATCTTTGGTAAAGATATAAAAAGGAATCCCAACCGCACTTGCCGCACCAAAACAGATGAGCTGACGTTTTGTCAGATTCATTGCCACCTTTGTCTTGATACCGCTTAAATTCTTCGGCACTGCGACTGATATTGCCATAAACAGCCTCCTTCCTGATATAATGCTGCTTTAATGTGCATTAAAAATAGATTTGCTAAGGGAACCTGTCTTAAATAAGCTGAAGCACAGAATAACGGTATATGCTGCCACCGACCACAAAGCCGTGTGAAGATTGCCTGCAACTGCAACACTGGATACCAGCACTGCATAGATTGCCACACATACCATGATGAAAAATCCCTGAAATGCCAAAGCACAAAGTCCCTTGATATAATTACTTCCGATGCCGCCCCATTCCCGGTTGCTGAGTGTCGCAAACGGAACCGGAGCCACTGAAACATAAAGGTATATTTCAATCATTCGCCCATATAGCATGACGGTGATTAGCAGGGAAATGATCTTCATACATAAGCTAACAATCATGGTCTCTATTCCAAGTCCTATCAGTTCGCCTATCCCCATAGTGGAGAGCTGGCTGTTAAACATGGACTGTAATGTACTCGTCACATCAAGTGTCGTGGAGCCTGTAATGACTCCTGCCGCACTTGTAACGATATGGTTGCCCACATCAAAAATTGCCATGGTAATGTCAGAGGTATAGCTGACAAGCAATACTGCAATACATGCTTTCACAAGATAACGGAAGAAAAACTCGCTTCCCATCTCATGCATGTTATTCTTATCCATTACCATGGTAATCAGCTCATAGCAGAGAATCGCACTAATGATCATCCCCGCTATGGGCACCATGACTGTATCTGACAGGTTATCTATCATGGAAAAAATACCTGCGTTCCAAGAGCTGGGTGTCTGCCCAACCTCTCCGGCGATTGTTCCTACTTTCGTATTCACGTCAGTAAACATCGTTTCAAGATTGTCCAGCACCCATCCTTGCAGCATTTCCTTTATAAATTCAGTGATTTTGTCAATGATTGACCCCATGAATTATGAGAACAGCGTTGAAAGCTGTGGAATCACCGTCTGTGCTACGATAATGATACCGCCTCCGGACATGAGCTGCTTGATACCCTGTGACTTTACTTATGTGTGATAAAGAAGCAATAGAAGTGTAAAAAATTTTGCCGTTCCTATCCGATACTTGCCTTTGGTATCGGATAGGGCGGGCGGTCATTCGGGCAAGTCCACCTTGCCAACGAAAGAATAGTAAATCTCAATGTCCTGTCTGCGTGTGCCGTTTGCGTCATAGCTGCACTCATGCACAACGATTTTCTCTACAAACTCACGCAAGAGGGTATGGGTCAGTTCTTCAAAGTTCATGTGCTTGCGGACAATGTTCATAAACTTTTCTGCGTTTACGGTGGCTTCCTGCGCTTTAGAAAGCTCCGCCTGTATTCTGGCAACACGCTCTTTCAATTCCTGCTGTTCTGCTTCATAGTCTGCCGACAGCTCTGTGAAACGCTCGTCTGATATGCGCCCGGTCACGCTGTCCTCATACAGCCGCTTGAAAATAGCGGAAAGTTCACCGATACGCTTTTCGGCAGCTTCCAGTTCCTTTTT
>ENA-UPSY01001153-UPSY01001153.1-human-gut-metagenome-genome-assembly--contig:-NODE-1153-length-29059-cov-15.699986_pt1 | contig 29059 bp, 23 predicted proteins | sample MGYA00250044_ERZ773365 | MGnify/ENA primary metagenome ERZ773365 (study PRJEB29103, sample SAMN06111932) | human gut metagenome | biome: human gut; feature: ankylosing spondylitis patient; material... | reverse complement strand
ACCCCTTTAATCTCGCCTCAATCCGTTCTTTCTCCAGCCCCTCCCCGATCACGATGAGCACTTCCTGCCCCTTGGGGATAGCGTTTGCCGTCAGGCCGTCGGCGGTGGCGTCCGTTGCAGCCGTGATAGTTTTGCCCACGCCGGTTGCATGGTACAGCAGCGCAATGGTCTTGCCGTCCTCTCGCATCTTCTGCAGGTTCTCGGTGGCTTCCTGCTGGTAATCCCGAAGTTCGATGGTCTGTCCAATCTGCACCGGCAGGTCTGCTTCAAATGCCTTGAACATGGGGCTGGTGCCCAGAAACGTAATCAGCTCATCCTTGACCTTTTCCGGTTGCTTTTCCAGCTGGCTGTAGATCCAGCGGTAGACTTTCCAGTTGTCATAGATCAGGCTGTTCTGCTTCAGGAGGTCATCCGCATACTTGTTCTCAGACACCTTGCTTGGGTTATGGTAGGTTTCGCCGTCTATCTCAATCGCAATTTTGGATTCAGGAGATTCCAGCGCAAAATCGATATAACGGTGCCGACCGTAAATATCCACACAAGGATATTGCACTTGTAGATTTTCCGTCTTTTCCGGGCCACACGCCTCACAGAACAACTGAACAAACAGTTCTTCCGCACGGCTGTTAACACTGGTTGCTTTTGATAGCTCCATGATGGCCCTCCTTTTTACATTTTAAGCTTAATCATACCTAAATCAATAAACGGCCGTTCAATTTTTCTGTCCTTTTTTGAGAACATTCTCTACAAATCGCTTCGTCATCATCGCGATCATGTTGATAATATAGGGCTTTATATCTGCCATTACCTGTAACATAGAAACCTTCTTTCTTATATCGCTCATCTATATTTTCCTGTCATTGGTCAGTCATTGACTTGATCCCATTGGAGCCAAAAGCATTTTGCTGGAGCTGTCATATTCTTTTCCTGTGAGTTCAGACCGAACAATATCATCATTCAACATTTTAATAAATGCCGCTGCTTCTTTTTGTGAAGAAATCACAATATGATCTTCTTCAAACTTGAACATCGTTTTGTAGCGAGAATGCTTTTTCAGATTCTCTAACAAATCGTTCTTTTTCATCTGTAAAACAGGCGAATTCTTTGCCTTTAATAACTTCTTTGCATTTGTCAGCTTACTTTTATTTTCAAACGCAACAAACTTTTCAAGGCTATCTACAATATCCAGATCGCGAATAATCTCAATCGTCTTCTGTGCCCCCGCTCGTATGTATTGCTCAAACCCAAAAAATCTCTGCATAAGATCCATTTTCGCTGTAACAACACTTGAAGAAAAAATAATTATATCTGCTCGTGAATCTATCTGTACAATGTCGCTATCAATTTCATCGTACGTATCTCCAGTAAGTCTAGCTATTATGTTCTTACTTCGATCAATTCTTGATACAGAGTATATATGTTGATAAACCCAAAAGTACTGGTCATTCAAATTAATTCTAAAAAGAAATCCAGACAGTTTATTTCTATCACTTTCCGAGTAGTACTCTGTACGCTTTTCAGCATCATCAAGGAAAGCAAAGGGGCTATAACTCGCTGTCAGACTAATCTCATAAAATTCTTTCTTATTGTCTGCAATATTTTCTGATGTGTCAAATTCTGCATCATCTGCAAGATAGGTACAATTGATAAAGCCCGCCACCTTATCTTTCGTACTAGAAAGCAACTTATCTGTTGCCCTGATTTTTTTAGTTTGATATCCACTTTCATCGCGCAGGCAGGCATATATTTCAATCCCGCAGACTGAACCAGAAAACATTATCGACTTAATCGATGCCTGAATTTCTTCCTTGGTCATTTGTTCATCTCCTTCATGTAGAGGACTGTATCATTAATCACTTTATATTCTACTGTGCTCGGATTTTTTAGAAATCCACCTTTTACTACAGCCAAGCAAACTTCATTATTAAAGTCAGGGTTACTTTTAAAGGTAACCTCATAGACTCGGTATCCTAAAATTGCCAACACAGGATTCGCATAGTACAAATGTGTTTTGCTTAGCAGCGCACACATCATAACCACAATAATAAGGAATGTTACCGCTCCCTGAATCGTTCCTACATCATCAATCAAAAGCGGGATAATCATTGTCATAAAGAAATTCAAACTTGCGTCCTCTTTTTCTACGAAGGAAGAAAGTTGATACCCTTGTTTCTTATCAGTCCATCTAAATGCCGTAAAAGAAATAAAAGATATGACTGCTGCTAAAATCCATGTAGCACATAACAAAAACACAACAATCAGCACATTATTAAGGCGAACAAACTCTCCCCAATATGACTGATTTTCAGCAAGTTCGCTGACGGGGGTAAATTTGAAATTGCGTACAATAGTCAAAAAAGCCAATGGACTCAATGATTGCAGCATTAGCTTATGTTTCAAGCTTAAATTCATTGACGCACCTCCATAAAGCTTACAGTTCAACAAATATCCTTTTGAATACCAGTGAAGTAAATATATCCTCTACTTGTTTAGCCAATTCTTTCGAATGGATTCGTGCCCCCAGCTCGATATTTCCTTCCTGTCCATGATATGAAAGGTTTGCGGATGTAATCAGCGTATCCGTTTGATCAACAGAAATTACCTTTGCATGAAGAGCAGACATTTTATCTTCCTGTTTTGGATAGTTATAAATTCGCAGAAATTTTCCCTTATAGCAGCATAAACGGTCAAAGGCCTTCTGACTCTCAATGTCATTCACAAAAAATTTCACGAGAACGCCTTCTTGGCTCTTTTGAATTACACAATCGACTAACTCGGCAAAATAATCCGAGAGGGAGTACCCGGTAATCAGAATGCTCTTCCTAGCTCCCATAAGCATTTCTCTTACAGTAATTTTTGTCGGTTTTGTCTTCAACGCAAAAGAAGGTGGCGCTGTAACAACTAATTCAGCGCTATCATCGTTACTTTGGGCAGTCGCTGAAACCATAGCAAGAATTTCATGAGCTTCTTTTTCAGAAAGAGATGGGTATCTCTTCTGAATGGCTCTAATAGACTCATTTCCACCAGATATAGCATCTGTGAGAATTTTGTTTAACAAAATATCTAAGCTTATACTTCCAGTTGACATAGTTCTTCCACCAAAGTTTTAAAATAAGACTGATTTTCTCTTCCGTCAATAGGCACAATTAGTCCGCGATCCAACATGCGATTTCCATTCTCGCAAGCTGTTTCTGAGATCATACAGCAGGAATGGCACGCCGCGCCATTTGAATTATTACCAGCAGGCACATTGTTAAGGCATTCCGGATCATTTGTGCAAACCAGTGCTTCCTGGAAAGCGTCTTTCATTAAAACAATAAGCTGATCAATATTTCCCAATTCTACAAGTCCACCAAGTGAGCCTTCTTTATCGGCACTTCCGGTATAGAGCAACACACCAGACATATCATCCCCAAAATAAATACGCTCACGAATAGCGGATGAAGAGTACCCCGAGGACATTGACATCTGCTTAATCAACAAATGTGCGAATGTATGCATCAGGACATACCTTGCATCTCGTAATGTGGTAACAGTCCATTCTTTAGATTCACAGAATTCCTTATAACACTGCGCATATTTCTGAGAAAGTGCTCCCAGTTCTGGATCTCTCAACCACGCATCAATACTATCCCTATTAAACTCAATAAAGACACCTTCACCGTGCACTTCTGCAGCAGGAAGCCATTTTTCAGTCTTACCCTTATTTAGATAAACGATATTTGTCTGCTCATCAGCATCTGGATCCGGAGCATCTACACGGGTGAAGCCAAGCAGCACTCTCACTTCTCTTAATCGTGTAATGCGAATGACTCTCTTAAAATACGGGAGCAGATAATCCGGAAGCGGATCCTCCTCAGCCTTAAAATGTTTTTTGTTGGAGGCGTACACAGGATCTGCGTGATGCGTAATGGCGTTGTATTCCATCTGCTTAATCTCAGTAAATTCCTTGATGTTCTGTTGCCTGCGTTCTAACGCTGCATCGAATTCATCTTTGGCATAAGCACCGAAATAGAGCTCGTAAATTTTAGCCACGCCACCGTCACCCATTAGAGTCTTAGCCAGTTCAATATCTCGCAAATGTTCATCAATCAAGTTATAAAGCGGATTGATCCAAGGTGGAATGGATATGGCACTTCTCATTACTGGAAAATATACATTCGACGCGCCACGCTGAGAAGGAATCATTTCCTTATCGCATTTTTCATTTTTATGATTTGGCCGAAACGGGTGATGTCCGGAACATTTCATACCTTCAAAATTCTCATGCTGCGTTGCGCCGCTCATACTCCGTCGTGCCCCACAGGAACATTTAACCCACATATCTGCAAGCGTTGATGTATTACCAGTTGAATACATCCTCATCGTACCTTTGCAGATTGTATTGCCACCGTGAACCCACCAGCTCCAAGGGAAATCGTCCATATGGCCGTTCTCACAAATAGTAATAAAACGAGAAGGATAAGCCTGTCTATGACATTCCGGACAAGTTACACCAAACTTCAGATATCGATCTAGGTCAAAATTCTCTCTTAAATCAAATATTCTCCCACATTTCACATTGGAACAAACATGCATATAAGGGAATGAGACCACAGGAATATCTCCGCTATAAGAAGTCCGTGGCATATAAAAGCAGTCAACGCCCAGATATGAGGCCAATCTGCCATCTATAATTTTCTTTCCTTTTTCCTTCCAATAGTTCAAGTCCAGAACCGTGACGGAATCTTTCACGGCATCCACAATAGAACCTGGACCAAATGTAGTTATCAACTGATTAGGACGAATCTCACCTAATTTATTATTATCAAACATAGGCTTTTAGTCCTCCGTGTAATAGAACATATTTGCTGCACTCTCAACATCACGCATAGAACGAAGAGTCGGCTTTTCAAGATCAGTACAAACTTCGCCATAAGTGTTCATTAGACGATTATACGTTTTAGTTGTATAAACATAGTATCTAAGTCCCTTGGATTGAGTTGCCAGTAATTTCCAATTGCTTATAAAATCATCAATCTCATGTTCGGCATCTGCCTTAGCAGAAGGCTTGATGATGTTCAATCGATTCATGATAAGAGCCTTCACTTCATTAAGCTGCTCATCGGTTAGCTTATCAATAGCTGCTGCTCCATCATTGCTTGCAAATTCCGGATAATGCAAACGAATTGCAGAAATAACCAGCGCATGCAGCACGCGATCTCTTGCTCGTGCAGAAAACGGTGTCGCAGTTGTGCCTTCAACAAAGCGATACAGCTGTGCATGATAACCAGTAAAATTCTCATAATGAGACAAGTCACGAGGTCGATAAGGGTTATATAAAGTAACTACTAAGCCTGGATAAGAACGTCCAATACGGCTAGTTGCCTGAATATATTCGGAGTTCTGCTTCGGTTGACCAGTTACCACCATGAGACCAAGCCGATCCACATCCATACCAACAGCAATCATATTAGTTGCAATTGCCGTATCTAGGCAATTGCTATCTGTATATGGAGTTTCCAACTGACTTAGTTTCTTCGGAATGTCATAAGAAGGCATGCGAGAAGTAATTTCAACCTTATGATTAAGGAAACGCTGCCTACTCATTCCATATTTTTTCTTAATACGTTGAATTCTGTCAGGAATATCATCCTGTAGCAATCGAACGGCACCGCCGAGTTCTCGAATACTGTTATAATACCCAACAAGGGTATAGTAAGGGTCAATAACATCCTTGTACTCATCATCCAGCGAAAGATTATAAGCACTTTGAAGGATAATCGAATATACACGCAGCAAAGCTGTCTTTACAGACTGGCCTGGTGCGCAGACACCAACGTATCTTCTAAACGGATCTTGTTCGACCGGTACCTCACGAATATAGAAACTGTCACCGATTTCAAACCCATTTGGTGGAAATTGCGCAGTTACTTTTCTGCCATATAAGCATTTTGTCTGCTCAGCAGCATTTTTGATAGTTGCCGTAGAAACAACATACTTTGGCTTGATTTTCTTACCTCCAATCGTATAGGAACACAGATCTTCAATAACTGTTTCATATGCACCGTATACGGTTCCCAGAGGTCCTGTGATAAGATGCAGCTCATCTTGGATAATCAGCTCCGGCGGAAGGAATGGTTTAATCGATCTAAGCGTAGCTTTGGGCAACTCTTCTGTACGAGTATGCCGAGCATGGTCCGCTCCAATAGCAACATAGCCATCGCGACTGCAAATTCTATCAACGCGACCAAACAGAGCATTTGTATTCACCTCCCACGGAAGGCGGGCAAACTTATCAACTGTTGACAGAATAATGGTCGGGCACTTAGCATAAATTTCTTCATCTACCAGATAAACCGGAATTTTCATCTTATTGCTGGGTTTATACCTATAGAACATGCATTTATCATCCGAACAATAGATGCTAATCGATTTTGTAGGAATATCTATATAAAAATTTTCCTCTGTAAGTGGCTTCCCGCAGAATGGACATGTAAGCAGCTGTTTGTAGATAGCGTTTTTCTTGCTTCTTGCTGTTCTTGTTTTAGCTGGATCCTCCGGATCTTCTTCCAATTCTTTAAAGGTGTTCGGAGTCACAGTACCACCAACCCAGAAACCAATACTGATGGGTTCTTTTCCGTATTTCGGATATTCTTTTTGTCGGATGAGTTCCGCAGCCAGAATCATCTTGGTGATACGATCTCTCTGTTGCGTAGTAAGTAGGCGCAAAGTATAACGCAAGATTGCAGTTACACCGCCGTCACGATTGTATTCATCGTTCTCGTCAGCACGCAGCCTTCTATTTGCAATAACAAATGCCATAAGGCCCAGATATGCCTCGGTCTTGCCTCCACCAGTGGGAAAGTAGAGAAGATCCACGACTTCACGGTTATCATGCTCCGGATCTACAATACCTTTCAGATTCATGAGAATAAAAGCAATCTGGAAAGGCCTCCAGCCAAAATTATTGGAAGGATTGCGAGGATCCACAAAATCCCTAAAGGCGCACTCAATACCGGCTCCATGCTTCTTAGAGAAATTCATAATATTTCTCTGAAGAATCATGGAACGATTCATAAAGCAAAAGGCATCAAACGAAATATCATCCTCTACAAGTAGCTGAATGCCCGCGCGGATTCTTCCAAGAGCTTCTATACATTTATTTATTATTGTGTCGCCAATTTCTTTCTTGAACTTAGCATCATCCATTTTTGAATCATGAACCAATTTTTTCTGAATCCAATTCTCATAGGAGTCCGCCAAGACATTCAGCCGGTTAATGATGTCATCTTTTTTCTTTGCAACAGAAAGCGTTCTCATAGAGAAGAAGAACGGGTCAAATCCTTCCAAAGCAGCACTAACACCTGGAAATTCGTACTCTGGAATAAATGTCGATACAATTTCAGAAGCACGCCCATTTTTATTGGCTTTCCAAGTTGCTGCGCAACCACGTCCCCTTCCTAAAATAGGTCGCTGGGCAAAGTAAAATTCATCGACGGCAAGGATTTTTCTGCATATGTGTTCTGCCACGAAGATATCCATTTTGTCCTGGGAATAGGCACGCAAGTTGACTTGGAACATCATTCCAGCAATATCACTCTCAGGATTTTTGCGCTTGTTGATAACATAAGCTGTTACCAAGGTATACCCCTGCTTGAGGCCGATTTTAGAAATATATAAAATAACATTTGAATCACAGACCAAAGGGTATTCTTTGTTCTTACTAAACTCTTGCAGATCAATAACAACTGTCTCTTTCTGTGGATGACGTGTATACGTGCTTACATCAACTTTTTTTCCCTCTTTGTTAGTGGTTTTATCAGAAGCTTTGGTGTAATCGCCCCAAGTCACATCCACATTGAAAGATTTTGTACTACTTTCTAGGTAAAAGCTGATGCCAATGGAAGACGGTGTTTTAAATCGATTTGTAAAGACCGGCTCATTATCATCGTCTTCGCCCGCAGTATAATCTGCATCCCCTTCGAAAGAAGCATCTCCATCGACTTCCTGCTCATTCGAATCATTTTCACTGGTTTGTGGCGCAAGCATACCCACGATATATTCAAAGCGCGGGTTTTGATTCAGTATTTCATTTTCACTACTCGGTCCCAACAAGTCTTTCTTTAACATTTCTATGACTTCTTGGCGAACCTCAGCAAACTTAAATCTATCTGCCATGTGGTGCCTCCTGTTAAAATTTAAGGACAATGTTAATCAGAAGCAATGGATTGATTTCCTGAGACTGATTAAATCGATCAATTTCAGCCTGCGCCTCGTCTTGAATCTCTTTTCTGCGCTTAGGCAGGTCGTTTTGCAGCTTATCCATTTTTTTCTTTGCTTCAGCCGCTTTTTTTCGGATATCCTTTTTTTCCAGCGTGTCGGTAGCCGCCATTTCAGCAAGTATGTACTCCTCAACTTCTTTTTGAGCATCAGTAAGCTGAACATGAAGCTGTTCTTGTTGGACATTGGCCCAGTTTTCAATCTTCTTCTTGTTATATGCGATAGTAGGGGCTACAGTTTTATCATGCCGATCCTGAACTTCTGAAATCAAGCGAGCATAAATCCGGTGAAAATAAGATTGTTCTTCTTCTGTCGGTTTAAAATAGCGAACATCCGAATCATTAGCCTCCTCCAATGCAGAGACAATCTCATCTTCAGTAAAATTGATATACTCACCATTTTCATCACAAAGTAGTAAAACTGGGAAGAGGAGTTTTGTATTGTTCATGAATGCTCCAAGAAACAAAACGCCATGTGAACCAAATATCTTTTCACCCCAGTTATCGATTTTCCAGTAATGTAGCTTGTGATCCACTTCTGGTTCTTCAAACTGGTTCCAATATTCAACATCACGTAGATATTTATCGATATCAGCCTTGGTCTTTTCCAACGCTTGCCCCTTCGCCTCTCTACTTTCTGTAAGCAGAATTGAGCGAAGTTCTGCTGCATGAGCATTCTTCCTTGCATCTAGCTGCCTGTTCAAAGCTGCAAATGCTTTCCTTACCGCCGTGATATTCTTACAATTCTGGTAAATATCCAGAATACGCTTTTCAAAACTCACACCAGATTCAAGTGCGCCTAGCGCAACATCCGATGCACCAAACACGCCCTCGAACAGTTCAAACTTCTTAGAAAGGATATCATATACTCTGCGATCTGCTTCATTGTCCGTATTCAACAGATTGATTGCTACCACATCGTGAGTTTGTCCATAGCGATGACAACGTCCAATTCTCTGCTCAATTTTCTGCGGATTCCAAGGCAAGTCATAGTTAATGATTGTGCTGCAAAATTGTAGATTTAGACCTTCTGAACCAGCATCTGTAACAATCAAAATCTTGGCATGACTCTTGAAATAATCGACAATCGCGTGCTTATATTCCACACTTCTGCCATAGTTTGTTTTACCAAAATTCTTGACCTGCCATGTTCGAAAGATTTCCTTCGTCATGGCATCATCAAAGTCACCATTAAAGAGAAGGATATCTTCCTCGCTATAGCCAGATCTTCTTAGTTCTGCGGCTATATATTTCTGTGTTCGCTTAGACTCTGTAAAGACGACAGCCTTCTGATTCAATCCCTCAGAAATCTGGTGGTCAAATGCGGATTTCAATGCTTCCCTCAACGCAATAATCTTTGCATTCGTCTTTATAGCCCTTGCCATTTCAAGAATATGTCTTACAATCTTGAGCTCAGCCTGAATAGCCTGTTTCTTCTCTGCTGTTTCTTCATCATCGTATTCGTTGAACCCTTCCTCGTCGATTTCATCTTCTACATACCCCCAGAATAAATCGAAGCCTTCTTGGGCATACGCAGATTTAGTGCCTTCATAGAGTTTTTCAAGACGTTTTTCTAATACTTCAAAGGTCTCTATCAAAGCAAAGCTGGAAGATGCAAGCAACTTTCGAATAACAAGAATAATCAGCCCACGATTCGCATTCGGAATAGAATACAGCGGATCACGACGCAGAAAATCATTGGTCACATCATAGAGTTCTTTTTCTTCTGCGCTCAAATGGAAATCGACCGTAATACAGGTTCTCTTGCTGAAGGCCATGTATTTTCCGACATCGCGCCGAAGGGTGCGATATAACACCGGAAGAAGTTCTTGCTTCAATTCCTCATAATCACAGCCATCCACAAATCGACGGTTGAAAACCTTTTCTGATCCGAAAATACGAGGATCGATAAAAGAAACCAGTCCATGAAGATCAGTAAGGGAATTCTGTAGCGGCGTAGCAGTCAAAAGAATTTTAGGAATTCCGTGTGTCAAATCATAAAGATTTTTTGCCCGCTTTGTGCCATGAAAAACATTCCGCAGATTATGAGCCTCATCAATAATCAAGAAGTCCCATTTGACATGAGGAAAGCGCTTAATTAGTTTCGATGAATAATCATAAGAAGCAATGACAATACTAACCTCATCTGCGTTTCCAAGGTGAGTTTGCACATTGGCAAGATCATGCTCAACCGTGTACCGATCCAGAATAACAGCTTGGCGTCCAAACTTCTCCAAAAGCTCTACTTCCCATTGTTTTCTCAAAGTAGCAGGAAGAGATATCAGTACCTTTTTTGCTCCGTTGTCCAGAACATAATTAAGCACCAACCCAGCTTCGATTGTTTTTCCCAGACCAACCTCATCTGCCAGAATGATGCCGCCTGTCTTTAATGCTTGAATGGCCGCACAAAAGGCATTGACCTGATGGGGATTTGGCTCAATATCCGCATTCAGTAGACATTCAAATGGAGCCTTGGCCAATTGTTGCTTCTTATACCAGCTATATTGTTCAAGTAGGAGATTGCTTTTCATCGATACCCTCCTTACTTAATTCATTGGCGATTCCTTCTGCGATGCCTTTAGCCATTAACGTAGGAACGGCATTGCCTATCTGTACAAATTGAGCCGTTCTCGGGCCTTCGAAGAAATAATCATCCGGAAACGATTGGATGCGAGCGGCCTCCCGGACAGTAATGGAACGGTGTTGCTCAATATCCGGATGAATAAAGTAATGTCCATCTTTTGAGATATGAGCCAACATGGTGTGGCAGTACGCCTCGTCTCCCTCTACAACTTTAAATCGATCCAGAAACGATTTTCGGTTTTTGTGTGTCTTCAGTTCATCCGGCAAATCATTATAGTTCAGACGTTTGTGCCCATCATTCCAGAGTTCAATTGTACGCCGATAAATCTCAATATCCCTGTCTTTATTGGGTCTTGCGCAATGATGCGTCAGAATATCAGAATCCTTGCGGATTCCAGTGCTTCTTAAATAATCGCTGAAATCATCTGATCTGTATTCACCCGATTTTCCTCCTGGCTGCAACGCTGGCAGATCACTGAGAATATCGTTAACCGTGGCATCCGCAATTGTCTGCTCAAACTGCGGATAAGAAAGCCCGCTATTCTTCAGCCACCCGACAATGATCATTCTTCTTCGGTTTTGCAGCACACCAAAATTCTTTGAATTTTGCTCATGGCATTCAATCTCATAGCCAACGGAACGCAGCGCTTCCTGGACTTTCAGCCAAGTTGCACCACCGTTTGCTGACTTGATTCCCATAACATTCTCAAAAACGAACATCTTTGGCTGATATTTCTGAAGGAATCTCGCATACAGCTTATAGAGATCATTTCTAGGATCCGCTGACATCGGCGTTTCCATATGCTTGCTTTGCGCCCTTCCCACCAAAGAATATGCTTGGCAAGGCGGTCCACCAATAATGACATCTACTTGCTTGAGGCCTCTTTGCGTAAGGATCCTATCTATATTTTCAAATAACCTTGGAAGAGTTTCATTTGACATCGTTTCGCAAAATACGGATTGTAGCTGCTCCTCGGGAATATGTTGCAGAAATTCGTCGCGGGTGATTTTTCCGCTAATATAATCCTTGTAGATATCAAGCTTCCCTTGTGCTTTGAGATAATAGTATCCCGTTCGTGTTTCCAATGTTTGAGCGGCATATGGGTTCATCTCCACATGCGCTACAGGTGAAAAGCCCGCTTGGATGAAGCCTTCGGACAATCCACCAGCTCCTGCAAATAAATCTATAAAATTGTAAGAGCCTGTTGTGGCGTTGATACATTCCATGATGAACCCCTATCTGTGTAATAAATTTAGTCTTCAAACACACCGTCTGTGTCAAAAATATGGTCTAACTCATCCGTATTGATTGCGGCAAGTACCTTGTTGCGGATACTGCCTTTTGCAAGATCCAGCCGCTTAAAGCGATTTTCTCCTGCTGCGTCTTTTCCAATACGTATCAGCTGCACTCTGCCAATTCTCGGTTCATTTGCAGCATAGTTTGCAAGTCCCTTAGCTTTGCCCAAGTTATCCTTGAAATCCGGATTGTGCGGCTCCAAAATATCAACAATATACTTGAGAATTGGGTCTCGGCGAACAATGATGAAGTCCGGATAAAGCTCCTTGCATTTCCCGTCCATTTCATAAGGCATCCGCAGCGACCAAGACTGTCGAGACGGATTCCGCAGCCAGCAAACATAATCCTCTCGTTTTTGCTCTTCTGCCAAAACAGCCTGTTCCCAGCCATTCAACTTAATTTTTGCTATTCCATCTGCATTGGCAAAAAGATGATCCGTGTACTTTATTCCATCTGCTTCAACCTTGGCACTGATTGTCTCCGGAAGAGTAAAGTTGTGCTTACTGATTTCATCGCCGTTAGCAACAATATCGCTATACTGCTTTTGACACTTTTCTGGTTTAGCTACAATATATTTACGATACTGGTCGTTCAATTCATGGAACTTCTTCTCAGCGTATTTATTTAATTCCGCAATACACTCGCTGTCGAATGCAAACAGAATGCAATCCACCTTAAAGGCGTTCGGATTGTCGAAGTCGATATATTTACGCCCATATGCCAAGTGGAAACCGCATCCACCCATTTTTGCGTCTGCTACTCTTAGCTGACGATCAATGTCAGACTCGGATGCAGTAAACATATCTATCCGGTTATCGCTTTGTATTTTCTCACCGAAAACATCGAATATCTGAACAGACAGTTTCATCTCCATGACTTGCTTTGTAAGCTCATCATATTTTCCGGCATCGTGCAAGCCATTCACATAGTTGCGAATGAGTTCAGCAACATCGTTTTTCACATCCTCAGCCGCCGTAATACAGATATTGAACTGCGATAACAGCCCTGCCAAGCTCATCAACGACTTCAAATAGCTGTTGATTTTTACCGCACGGACGATATAAGTCAGATATCCCTGTTCATTGATGAACTTTGTGATTCCTTCACGATCTATTGTTGGAAGCATCGACATCTGCGATACAGCTGGTGTCAGCACTGGCTGCTCTTTATTCACAGATTGATTTCCTCCACTGGTTTTCTCAATTTCTTGACCTGCATGTACATCGTTTCCAGACACTGTTTCCAGCGGAATCGTCTGGTGTTGTCCTTCTGCGGAAATTTCTGAATCTGCTCCACCTTGATTCGCTGCCACAGCTCCAGAATTTGACATATCTCCAACTGCTGTGGAAGGTGCCGCAGCAGGCTCTTCTTGGAAGCCATTCGGGTAATCAAAGATACTCAGCTGACCAACCGTCTGTTTTTGCGTTTTCTTTCGCTGGGTGTGAACCGACCATGTATCATAGATCTGATCTTCCAGAGATTCACCATCGACAACTGTCGGGATTTCTCCGCCTTCGGTTGCCTGCAATTCATCAATGACCTTTTGAACGGTATCTTGGTTGAAATACGGAAGGAATAGCCGCACATCATTTAAGGAATCATCCACGAGAACATGACACTGAAGCGGTGTGCGAACCATACGTCCGAGCAGCTGCGCAATATAGGTTGCGTCTTCCGCACGCCGGAAGGACATCATAGTTTCTGCACGAGGGCAGTCCCAGCCAGTGGACAGATTCTCTTTGAAGAGAACCACACGAATCCGGCGATCTTCTGCAATTTCCGAAGGTTCAACATGCGGCACGGTCAATCCATGAATCGACAATGTGCCCGTAGAACCGAAGGTATGCACGACTTCATTTTCCTTGAAGGTGTCGCCCATACGTTCTTCGATTTTCGCAATCACATCATCCAAATCCGTATCCGATATTTTCTTGTCGGAACCTGCGCAAACCTGAATGACGAACACAGGGTTTACATTGGGATAGTGCTGCTCATAGGTATACTGATACCAGTGCTTGCACTTATCCTGCCATTCGTCTGTTGCCGCCTAGAGTACGGCCATGTCACCGTGTTTGATTGGATCTTCCGGATAAGTGATTACAATACGATCTTTGAGCAATCCAGATTGGCGAACCTGGGCCGGAGAAATAACAACCTTATGCAATGTAGAGTTTGTTGCCTGCCCGACAAGGGAATTAAAACGTTCGGCAGTTGCACTCATTCCGATAACGACCGGAATGGGCGACAGATTCTGCTCGCTGCTGCCCTTGATAAAACGCTGCATGATGGTGGTAGCTGTTCCCGCTTGACGTCCCTGCATACCGCGGTGTGCCTCATCAATAATGAAATACAGCCGGTCAGCTTTTTCTCTTGCCGTATTTTCAATGGTCTCCCAAATCGTATACTGTCGCGTATCCGAATGACGGCTCAGATTACCGGCCTTGCCAAGCTTCTGCGTATTCAGAAAATAGATATGACCGTCCTCCAGAATCTCTTGGTCGAAAGATTCATCCGAAATCACTACGCACTGATCTATACGAACCTTATCTGCTTTCAGCTCGATCTTCTGCTTGGACTGTTCATTCAGCTGCGGAGAATCCGAAAGCCATACGAAAATGGCCTCCGGCTGTTCAGTAAACTGCTCAGAGCCGTAAAAGATATCTTCAATCAGGGCAGACATGATAATCGTTTTGCCAGAACCCGTTGGTGCCTGGAGCGACACCACCTGAGGGATCTTCAGCATGCGATAGTTATTCAGCGCCATCGCCACGCGGAGGCGCATTTCATTGACCGCCTGTTTTTGAAATGGGAATAATTCACAAATCATTCTTAGTTTCTCCCTCTGTTCACACGGAAGTGATCCAAGTAATCCTGGTAAAGCTGATACGCATTTTCAACATTCAGATTTTTTACCATAGATTGATAATTCACTTCATAATCGGTTGCCAAGAATACGGTTTGGATTTCAGGATGTTCTGCAAGCTTCTCCGCAAAATCGGCAAATGTATTCTCGTTGATCAAGACTGCAAATTGATTCTCCGGCAAGATCAGCATGTCCGGAACTTGTTCTCCGGTCAATTCCGGGCATTTTCCTTTTGCACCAGTTTTCAACCACAACGTAGGCAACATTTCCGAAATGCGCATACCAAGAGAAACCGCCGTCGGATCCAAGAAGCCAAGTTTGAAGAATGCTGCATTTGCTTTGAAACCATCTGCCATATGCATCGGAGGCTCGCTGCCAAGATAATCGCCCTTGAGGGGATTGCCGTTTACATCTTGTCCCTTAATGGAGCAGACCGTGCGCGGCCAAGTAACATAGTGGGCGATGCCAAGCTTTTCCCATTCCGCATCGCCAGGCTGATAGCCTTTGTCTTTCAACATCTTCGCTTCATCTGCGGAGACCTCATTGTTGGTCACCATAATGCAACGTCTGTGCCCGCCATCCTCAGCATTGAGCAGGTTCACGGCGTGCATAGTCGTGCCACTGCCGGCGAAGAAGTCAACGATGAGGGCATTAGGCTTATTGGCAACAAAGAAACGTATCGTGTCATGGACCGCATATAGAGACTTAGGAAATGTAAAGCGTTTTTCTCCAATTATACTATTAAGTAGCTTTGTGCCATTAAGTGTTGCGTCATGTGAAGAAATGCGCCACTGTGTTCCAGGAACCAATTCGGTGGCCACAGTATCAGACATTACAGATCCGTCTTCCGCATATCCGCTAATTTCAAATGCTCCTGATTCTATTTTCTTGATTTCACCTTTCTTGAGATATGATATAGCCATTCCTGTTTCGGTAAAACGACCTAAGTGTACATAGCCTTTCTGTGCCAACTCCATCAGGCCAGTATTCGCAATCTGCCAGTTACCTTCCTCACCATTACTGCGTATTGGCCAAATGGCTACTGTACCTTCTGGTGCCTGAACTTCATTTAAGTTTGTTCCGTAATATGGTTCGCCAACTGAATGGATTGCCTTCCCATCCTCTCTAACAAAAATTGGATAAAAAAGGTTTTTCCGATCAGATCTGCGGACATTTGTTCCGGTTCTTATTAGTGTGTTCCACCGCAACATTGTTGCCCGTTTATCATTGGGTCTGATTCGCCATTCATCAGAAAGATTAACTCGTTGCGCTTCTGATGTGCCAATGCGAATAATATAAATGTACTCATCAACACGCGCAAATGCCCCATGCCGACTTACACCTGCAGGATTTATCACTGATGAAACCATTTGCATATTAGCCTCTGGAAATATTTCCTCCAGCAGGCAGCCAAGATGCAGGTATTCTTTTTCATCAATGGTGACGATCAGCACGGATTCCGCTGGATTCAGCAACTTCTTTGCTAACTGCAAACGGCGCTGCATGAAGGAAAGCCACTTGCTGTGGCGATATGCATCTGCTCCGTCCACATAGTCGTTGTTGTATTTCCAGTCCTTTGCGCCGGTATTGTAGGGCGGGTCGATATAAATGCAATCTACCTTACCCGCATACAAATATTCCAGAAGCTGCAAGGCGTGATAGTTGTCCGCTTCAATCAGCGTGTGCCAAAGGTCGCTGTCTGGCGCGTTGCAAACTGAATCCAGCGGTTTTAGATAGGGATAGATGGGTTCTCCAAATTCTGCAACACGAACGATATCCTTCAGCTCAAAGGTGACCGTTTCATCTTTCTGTTCCGGCTTAACGCAAACAGCGGTATCGTCTTCAACCTTCAGCACAACATAGATGGATTTGTCGTCCTTGCTGTCACGGCGCATAACGTTACAGCCGCTTTTGATAGGCATATCATAGAGAGGCGTGCTTTCCGGCATATGTTCTTCAAAGACCAAGCCGAATTTCTTCTGCTTGGCCATTTTACTCACTTCTTCCTGAATTCTATTTCGAAGAGTCTCATCTTGGATCTGGCTAATTAAATCATTGATTGCAGCCATTGGTACGACCCCTTTCTTAGTTTTCTTTTGTCTTCACGTAGCGACCACTCTTGATTCTTGCGTCAGCTGGCTTTTCCGCATCCGCTGGAATCGCCCAGTATGAACCGATTTTCGTTGCTCCGAGAATTCGTCCTTCTGAGCACAAGACATTAATTCTTCTTGTGGAAAGCCTCCATTTTTCAGCCACCTGACTGATTGATAAATATTCCATAAGTTATCTCTCCATCTATAAGTGAAAGCTAAACAATACTCTATTATAGTATAATCTCAACCTCGAACAAAATCAACCCGTCTATTTTCTCTCTCAGTAATCTTTAAATCCACTTTCTGCAAGCAGGGCGTCTGTCTATACAAACGCCATTTTTGCTTCGCAAAATGCTTGTTGGGAATCCCCAAACCCTTTGTGATCTGCATCGTACCGCTGCAGGCTGCGCGTTCCTGCCGAACGCTTTTTGATGGAGTTCATGATTCAGTGGTATATCCGCTGGGCACAGCCCCACTTAAAAGAAAAAGTGCCGACAATGATTTTGTCAGCACCCACTGTAACCTATTTACTTCTCTTTGATGTACGGTATGTTATCGATATATGCGTTCAAAATATCGGTTGTGGCTTTCTTCTGCCCCGGTGTAAGACGGCTCAACTTCCGGTTCAGCTCATCATCTGCCACATAAGATGCTGGGGCTGCGGTGTCACGGATCAGCGTATCCGCTGGAACATCCAATGCTTCAACGATCCGGATGAAAGTGTCCAGACTTGGCGTCTTCACTCCACGTTCCAAATCACCCACATAGTTTACAGACAGATCTGCTTTCTCGGCCAGTTTATCCATTGTCCAGCCTTTTTTCCTGCGTTGTTCTCTGATTCGTTGGCCTAAAAGTGTTTTCATAACATCCTCGCATTCTATTGGCGTTAGTTACACACCACTAGAATAAAGGCCGTGTATTTCTTTATACACGATCAGTTGGCGTTTATCCAACTTTACTAGCGTTTGTTTCGGACAGAAAATTTTAGAGCATTTCTTTGTTCAAATCATCAATGGCCTTTTTGAACCGGGCATGCTACAATAGCAATGTTGTGCAATGCACATCAAACAAGAATAAAAGGAGCTGCCGAACGTGGATTCAATCTACCTGCTGCCCGGTGAAGAACGCTGTGTCAATTTCAGAGATTCCGATGGCATCCCAAAGGTACACTACACATATTGTTCTTTGCACGGCAGACTTTTCAACTGCACCTGCCGCTCAAAGGACGAAGCGCAGCGGTTATGTGAGGATTGGCTCGTCACGCAGGACCGCTGCTATATAAACTAAAAAAGCCACCGAGGATTCTTTCCCAAAACGGATTGGGATCGAATTCTCGGTGACTTTCGTTTTATCGGGTCTGCTGCTGTTCCTGTTCGCTCCTGTTGCCTGCAAAAAACATTTCTACGTTTTTCTGTGCCTTCATCAGCTTCTGCATCCTTTCTCGTGCTTTCCGATAGCTCGGATATTCTGCTTTTTTCTTTTTCAGAAGCTCAACATATTCGATGCTCAGTTCTTTTACCTTCGGAAGTTTTTTCAGCCCAGCCTCATCGAAAGCCGCTTTGGCCGCCTTGTGCAACGCAATGCTCTCCCGATTTGCTTCCAAGAATCGCTTGCTGTATCCTGCTTTCCGATAGGCCTCATAGATGGACCTTGTTTTGGCATAGTTGATAATGTGCGTTTTCATTACCGCAATTTCTGCCATCCGCGCTTCCGCAGCTTTGATGGAGTCGCCCAGTTCGTGATAGCGCATCGTTGCAGCACGCACCTGTTCTTCCATTTCATCCATGCTCCCGATTTTGTTTTCCTGCAGAAAAATCAGCGTCTTGGACATCTCCTTCAGGTTGTACCGCTTCGCCCATCGCGCATAGCCGTCTCCCTTTCCTTCAGCCAATTTTGCCTGAATATTCACCAACATCTGAAATTTCTGTTCCTGCACCGGATGTTTTTTCCGCGAGCAATGCTCTGCTTCTCCGGCGAGGACCGCTTTTAATTCTTCCTCACTGTATCCCGCCCCCAAAGTCCGAAACCGGATGAATCGTTTTTGCCGTACACCTTTCACCGATGTGAATTTTCCGCGCTTGACCTCATATCCCTGCTGTTCCAGTTTTTTCAAAAATTCTTCGTAACTGCCCGGCTTGTCCGCAAGGATGCTGTCAATCACACCGCACAATTGATCGCGGTTGCTTTCTTTTGGCGGGTAAAGTACACGCTTCTGCCGCTCCCGGTAGGGCTTTATTTCAATCACAGACAGGCTGTGCTCCAAGCAAATCAGGTCACTCAGCCGCTGCACGGCCAACCCCGACAGCAAAAAGTCCCGGAATTTACGGCTGCAGTCCAGAGCCGTAGAGTTATAGATAATGTGATTGTGAATATGCTCCCGGTCGGTGTGCGTAGCAACCAGAAAAGCATACTTGCCTTTTGTAAAGCGCATCGCCAACCCATAACCTACTTTGTTGGCTTCTTCAGCGGTGATTTCTCCGGGTTTGAAGGACTGCCGAATCTGATATGCAATCACGTCACTTTTCTGTCTGCGCCCGGTAACAAGTTCGTACTGTCGCTTGGACAGCATAAATTCTTCGTCTACAGTCAAGGGGCTGCATTTATAACTGCTTACAAGCTGCCCCTGCTCCGTTTTATCCGGGTTTTGTGCATAGTCGGTGCGGCTTTTCAATCAAGCCGCAACAGACTTCCCCTTGTTTTTATGCAGCGCAATCAGCCGTGTTGCTGCCACCTCAAACCACCCCCATAAAGAAAAAGCCGCCCGAAGGCGGCACATCATCCATCAGGATTGACGGAACAACTTTTCAAAATCAGCGGCACCGGCCAGATACGTTGCCTGATATCGTACGCTTTCCAGCTCATTGCAGAGCTCATCCAGCTGAAGATACTGCTTCCATGCTGCTTCGCCCACCATTTTCCGGTGTGCGTCTTCCGCTGCCAGTTTTTTCTGCAGGAGTTCGTGATACCGTGCATTGCTTCCCAATTCATCCCGAAAAAGCGTTGCCTCACGGTCATTGAAATAATCCAGCATTTTATCTTTATCCATCGTTTCCTCCATTACAGTTCCGTAAGCCATTCGCTAAATCGCTCGACGGCTTCCACAATCGCCGTTCCTGCCACGATGAGCAAAAAGCACCCGAACTCTGCCACAAAAAGGATCAGGAACTGTGTCCATTCCCTACAATAAAGAGTATAAAGTCCGCAGCCAAAAATATACAGCATCGGCAGCGCAAGCACAAATGCCGACAGATTCAATGTCAATTTCAGCATCAGCGCAAGGAAAGCCGTAAGCAGCGAAAACGGAAGAATGACCATCTTAAAAATGAACCTCATATCGAGCACCTGCCTTTCGCCCTTATTATAAAGGTATCTCCGCATCCATTGCAAGGATGTCAATCGATATGTAATCCGCAGCTCCTCTCTGCGGAAAAAAGTTAAAGTTCAGACAGTTTGGAAAGAATCTGTTTTCCGATGCCAATCAGCTCGTCCAGCCGATGCCGCAAATCTTCAATGTCTGCAGCATAAAGCTGATTGCTTTCATTCACACGTTTTGCCACCTGATTCAGATTGTTGCTGCAGTTCTGAAGCAGGTACGACATCCGGCGCAACCGCGGCAGGTCAAGGTTCAGACAATAACCATCCAATGCCATTTTGCGGATATACGCACTCAGACTGCGGATGCCCATGCCATACATCTTTTCGTAAATCCGATTCTTTTCGGTTTTTGTGATGCGCAGGATCAAAATCTCGTCCCTCTTTTCTCTCATCGGGCATCACCATCCCGGTCCGAGTAGCTGCGGAACGGCTTGACCGGTTCCTCCTTATCCGACTTTTCGTTCAGGGCGGCCAGCACGGAAGGGCGCGCAGATTCCTCATCCGGCGTTTCTTCCATCTCCGGCTCGTGATGTTTTTCGTCCACATCCAGCTGTGCATTCAGTTCAGCCAGCCGTGCAGATTTTTGTGCCAGTTCTTCTTCCTGCGGAAAGGGCTTTTCCACTTCTGCCTGTGCCGCCGTCTGCTGCTGCAGCAGATTCTCCAGTCGGTTTTCTGCATTGGCAATGCGCTCATCATAACCGGCCAGCAGGTTGTCCAGTCGGGTGATATTGCCGTGCGGGTCGGCACCAAGTGCCACCGGATAAATCGCCTTCCTTTCAGCACCGCCTGCTGCTCGTTCCGGACCGGCTCATAGCGCACCGAAAGCTCAAAGCCGCGGTACTCGCCCAGCACAACAGGCTCTGTGTCGGGAAGTTCTTTTGCCGCCAGAATCAACCGTTCACCGGCAGTCTTTTTGTCATCGAACATCATGCCCTTGATGGTCATCCCGCAGAAGTTTTCCTTGTCCTGCGAATGGGCCGCAGCCGTTTCCGCATCGGTTTTCAGTGCGGAAATATGCGCTCTCTGCTGCTGAATATCTGCCGGGAACTGCGTCAGCAATTTGTCTTCCAGACGATATTTCTGGCTCTGGTGGTCAGCTTTCAGGACTTTCAGTTTAGCCACCTGCACATCAAGGTCCATCTTTTCCTTAATTAGCGGGTTTCCGGCACACAGCGCCTTGACTTCGGCGTAAGAGAGCGCCTGCTCATCCACATCATCGCAGGAACGCACCGGGGATTTGCTGGTCATAATCTGCGAGATAAATCGCTGTTTATTTTCCAGTGTCTGCCAAAGGTACGCGTCAAAAGTTCCTTCCGTGACGTAGTTGAACACCTCCACCTCTTTGTTGCGGTTTCCCTGCCGGATGATACGGCCGTTGCGCTGAGTCATATCACTGGGTTTCCAGCCGACATCCAGATGATGAACCGCCACAAGCCGGTCCTGCACATTGGTGCCTGCACCCATTTTTGCAGTGCTGCCCAGCAGAATCCGCACATCGCCGGAGCGCACTTTGGAGAACAGTGCCGCCTTTTTTGCTTCAGTGTCCGCCGAATGGATAAAGGCCACCTCACTTTCCGGCACGCCTGCGGCCAGCAACTTCGTTTTGATGTCATCATAACCATTGAACTGCCCATCGTTTTTCGGGGTAGAAAGATCACAGAACAGCAGCTGCGTCAGTTTCTGCTCCCTGCCGTCCTCCCAGATTTGCAGCACATTCCGCACACAGGCGTTCAGTTTGCTGGCAGGGTCATCGGGCAGCAGCGGATTCATCAGCCTCTGGTCAAGGCCGATTTTCCGGCCGTCATTCGTGATGCAGAGCATGTTGTCCTCGGACGCATCCACAGTACCGGAATGCACCTTGGCTGCACGCTCACTCAGATTCTGCACCATTTCTTTCTGGATGTCAGACGGTTTTACAACCACCGTTTCAAACTTTGCTTCCGGCACCGGCAGATGCAGCTGGTCGCTGGTCTTGATGTCGGCCACTTCCTTGAACATCGCCATCAACTCCGGAAGGTTGAAAAACTTGGCAAACCGGGTGCGTGCACGGTAGCCCGTGCCCTCGGGCTGGACTTCGTCAAGATGTTTTCGGTAATTTTTCTAAATTCATCAGGTTGTCCGCAAGGAAGCCCCTTGTGACCTCATGTCTGCACATATCCTTGAACATCTTTTCAATCGGCTTTTTGGCGGTTTCGGACTGCTTCACACACACAATAAAGGTGGTCTTGCCAATCTGCACCGAATAACTCGAATTCTGATTTTCCATTGAATCTCTCCTTTTATCGTCATTTTCCGAATTTAGCTGGCAGACTGGCAACTGTGGGTGTACCATGATTTTCTTGCCAGCCAAAATTTTCTGCCAGTCAAACGGCTCATTCCATCCAAAAGACCTTTTTGCGGCCTTCCACGATCTTGCTTTTCAGGGCATCGCCCAGTTCACGTTTGGCATCCCGGACAGTTCGGCCGGGAATGCCCCTTGGAGACGCTGCAATAAACAAACAGCGGCCCCGCAGACCTTTTTCAAAGTCTGCGGGGCCTTGTGCTGTGGGGCTATTTTACCTGCACGGTCATGGTTCGGTCACTGCCCGGTAGCCGCAGATGACGCGCCACTTGGCAACGCCCTTGTCCGGCTTAAAGCTGCCGTCGGCGCGGGCTTTCAGGTAGCCCTGCTCGATGGCCCACTGGGCGGCTTGGGCCAGCTCCGGGTCGGCTACGTCCGCAAAGGCGGGCAGAGCGGCCGGGGCCGGGCGGCCTGCGGTGTTCCAGAGGAGCATTGCCAGCTCGGCGCGGGTATGGGGCACGGCCACCCCTGTGGGCAGGAGCTGGTCAAGGATGAGCTCCGTGCCCACCTGATAGGCCACGACGCCCACCACGCCCACGACTGCGACGCCCGCCAGAAGGGTGCCGAAGCCGTCTCCGCCGTCTGGGCTGCCCTCGCCGCTCTCGGCGGTGCGCCAATGGCCATAGAAGGTCACGTCCCGGTCGAGGTTGCCCACATGGTCCGCGCCCGGGCCCATGTAGTAGGGGCTATCCTCCAAGCGGGTGCCGTCTTCGAGGAACCAGCCCTCAAAGAGGCGAGCCTCCTCCTCGCTGCTGGTGATCGGACCGGGAATCTGCATGGTCGCCACCGGGTCATCCCCCGAGCGGACGACCCAGTAGGCAAGATAGCTTTCCTGTGGGTCCGGGTCCACATCCGTCAGTTCCAGATAGTCCTGGTTCCGTCCTATGGCAGCAGTAAAGTTTTCAAAATTTTCGTTCACGTTGATCTCCGTATACGCGTCGTCCGCACCGGTGCGATACCAGAACTTGCTTACGTCATTTCCGATGCTCAGTCTCCCCTGGACGATGTTATTGCCGTCGCCGTTTTCCGCCACAATCATAAGCAGATGGCCGCCGTTGTATGTCAGAAGACAGTCCTTCCCAATGTACCGATCCGCATGGATCTCCAGCTCGCTGCCAGGGTTCATGGTAGTGGAATTGGCGATGCCGTAGGTTGCTCCCTGGAACTGTGCTCCTGTGATGTTCACGGTGCCATCGATCTGGACGTTTCCTCCGGCGATGCCCGTATGAAAATCTTTCAGCGTGATCGTGGTCCCGGCTGTGATCGTTGTTCCTGTGTCTCCGCCCAAAATTCCTTTCGGCTTAGTATCCGAATATCTCCCCAGATCGGCATAGGTGAGATCGTATTCTCCCCCGGCGATCTCTTTTGCTTCCTCAATGCCGTTGCCTTTCGTCCTGCCCGTCACCTTGCCGTTTGCCACCAGCCTCAGATTTTTTTCACTGAGGGCTTTGACCAGCGGGACCGTTCCAAAATCCGCAACTCCAACGGTGGTCAGCGTCACGTCTCCGTGAAAGGTCAAAAGGCCATGGTCATAGGATACCTCACCCTGAATGCAGCTCACATTCTCACCATCGACCCGTCCGACATACTCCGGATACAGAAACACACTTGTCACACTGCAAGCTGCTCCGATCGTCGAGCTGCCCGCCAGTGCCAGCGGGGCCGCGAGGTTCAGCGCGAGGGCTGCGGAAAGCACCCCGGCGAGGAATTTCTTCCATCTTCGTTTCATTGCAAAAGCCTCCTTTTTTCACCCAATTTTGTTGCAGGAAAAAAGCTCCACGGTTCACTTTTAGGATACCGTGGAGCTTTGGTTTTTGCTATTAACCCGGGGTTAGTTTTTGGTTAATTCCGGGGGGCGTTTTTCTGGTACCACTCGGCCAAGCGGGCGCGGCGGGTGCGGGGGTCGCCGCCCATATCCAGCTTTGCGTACAGCTGGTTGATGTACTGCTTCACCGTGCCCTCAGAGAGGTAGAGGGCGGCAGCGATCTCCTTGTTGGTGCACCGCCCGGCCACCAGACGGGCCAGCTCCCGGTCGCGGTCGGTCAGGGGCAGCTCCGGCGCGGGGGCGGGGGCAGGCAGGCCCAGCCGGGCGGCAAAGGCCCGGCCTGCGGGCAGGATGCGGGCCACGAAAGGCCCCAGACGCGGCTCGCACACGGCCCAGTCCTCCCCTTCCAGCAGGGGGGCCAGAGCGGGATACTGCTCCACAAAGAGCACCCAGAAATCGTCCTGCACAGCGTCCAGCAAAGCCGCTGCCAGCGTGGCCCGGGCCTCGGCCCGCTGGCCAAAGCGCAGCTGCGCCGCCGCCAGCTGGATGCGGGCCTGCAGGCCCACCAGACCGTAGTGCATGGCCTCGCACCGGCGCAGCAGGCCCTCGCTGTGGGCGATCACCTTCACGTACTCGCCCTGCGCCAGCCAGACCTGCTGCTCGATGAGGGACATCATGGGGCGGCAGGGCCCAAAGAAGCTCACCTCGGCCAGCTTGTGCTCCCGGAACAGCTCCGGGGCCTGCTCCGGCCTGCCCTGCAAAGCGTAGAAATAAGCGGCGATGCTTTCCAGCAGGTGCACCTGCACCCCGTCGTGCTTTTGCAGCAGGGCGGCGCGCTTGGCGGCAAAATCGTACTCCTCTTTCCCCTTGCCGCACAGGGCCAGCCGCAGGGCCAAAAAGTCGCAGCAGAGGGTCATGTTCTCCTGCCCGGCGGCGTCGGCCCGGGCCCGCTCCAGCAATACGGCGGCTTTCTCCCACGCCCCCTGCAGGTAGGCGGCCTCCGCGTCCATCAAAAGCTCGGCCCCCCGGCCGTGGCCGTTGGTGATTTTATAGTAATGGGGCATACACTCGTACATTTCGGCCAGTTCTTTGCCCAGCTCCCCGGGGGCGCGGTAGTACATCATCAGCACCGAGGGGGAGCCGAAGGTCCAGCTGCCGCTGTTGCGCAGGGTGACGGCGGGGCGGCTCATCTGGCGGCTGGCGCTGCGGTGGAGGCGGCTCATCTGGGTGATGTCGTTGTAGAACAAGAAGCTCTGGATAAGGTCGCACTCCCCCAGCAGGTTGCCCCGCTCGGCGGCGGGCCACTCGGGGTGTTGGGCCACGGCGGCTTCCAGCAGGGCTTTCAGCTCCATCATTTTGGGGATCTGCTGCCAGGTGAACATCCGGCGCATCAGCACCAGAATGGCCAGCGGGTGGCGCTGCAGCGCTTCCACCGGGCAGCGGTCCAGCCGCTGCAGCAGCTCGGCGGGGCTGAGGGAGGCAAGCAGATTCCCCGCGTCCGCCTCGATGACGGCAAGGGCTGCGTCGCGGTCGCCGCAGTGCTCAAAGGCCTGCAAAGCGTGGAGGTACTGGGCTTTTTGGGCATACCAACGGCCATACCGCTGCCAGACCTCCGTTTGCCGGGCGGCGGGCAGCTGGGCAAAGAGCCGCTCGGCGCACTCTTTCATCATGTGGTGGAAGCGGAAGCTCACCCCGTCCGGCAGGCGGGTGACAAAGGCGTTTTGCTGGGTGAGGGCCCGCAGCACCTCCTCCGCGTCGGGCAGAGCGGTGACAGCCCGGGCCATCTCCACCGTGAACTCATCGGCCAGCCCCATCACAGCGAGGAAGCCCCGGGTCTTCTCGGGCAGGGACTCCAGCATGGCGGCGGTGAACATGGCGTAGATGTCCGACCCCGGCTGCAGCAGGCTCCCCCGCTCGGCCAGGGCATGGAGGTTCAGGTAGACGGCGGAGAACCACCCCTCGCAGGAGCGCAGCAGGCTCTCGGCCTGGGCGGCGGTGATCTCCACGCCGCAGCGGTGGGTGTAGGCCAGCAGCTCCTCCCGGTTCAGGCGGAGGCCGTCGGCCTCGATGCGGTGGAGCCGCCGCCCCAGCCGCACCACCTGCTCCCCGGGCAGAAAGCGGTTGCGGCTGGCCACGATAAGGTGGACGTTCTCGGGCAGGCGGTAGGCCAGCCGACACAAAAACTGCGCCACCCGCTCGTCCCCCAGCAGGTGGAAATCGTCCAGAAAAAGATAGTAGGGCGTTTTGCCGCCCAGCGCGGCACACAGGTCCTCCAGCAGCAAAGCCGCGCCGCTGGCGTCGGCGGGGCAGTCGTATCCCTCCAGCACCGTCAGCCCGGCGGCGGTAAAGGCCTTCTGCACGCTTTTCCAGAAGATGGAGCGGTTATCCGAGTAGATGCTGGCTTGCAGCACCACGGCCCCCGCCTTGGCCTGCTCTGCCAAGAACCAGCGCACCGCCGTCGTTTTACCGTAACCCATGGGGGCCACCACCGCCGTGAGCGCACAGGACGCTATGGGCCGCAGCGTCTCCCGCATTCGGTCCGAGATGTAGATGATGTTCAGGTTCTGCCTGTTTCTGGCCATGCGCGTTCCCCTTTTCCTTATGCTAAGGCTATTGTAGCACATTTGCGGCGAAGAGAAAAGTGCGGCAGGGGTGCAAAAAAGCAGGCAGAGCCTTCGCCTTTGCGAAAAGTTCTGCCTGCGTTCTTTTTATAAATTGGGATTCTTGGGAGCGGCGGTTTTGGCTTAGTACATGCCGCCCTTGCTCTGGCTGTGCCGGAACCATTTGTTTCCGCAAACGGTCAGGCTGTCGTGGGCTTTCCAGCGGTATTCTTTTCCGCTGCGCACCAGCGTTTCGCCCTGTGCCCGGAGAAATTTTTCCAGATTCACCGCATTGGCTTTGTCGATCTGGGCTTGGGTGTAGGTCATGTTGCTCCCTCCTTAAAGCTCCTGTGTGTGATTCTTCTGCTCAGCTTTCTTCTGGAATTGCGCTGCCTTGGCTTCTTCCAGCTTTTTCAGCACCGATTCCTTCTCCGGGGTCTTGCCGCCCGGTGCGGAAAGCTGCTGCTTATTCAGCACCATGTCGATATACTTGCGGATATTTTTCAGTGCGGAGACGTCCGGCTGCAAGGTTTCCAGTTGGGTGCGCAGCTCTGCGCTGCCGGATTGCAGCGCAGAAAATTCGGCATCCAATGCCGAAAAATCCACCGCTGTGCTGCCGTTCAGCTTCATCAGGGTGCGGACGGCTTTGTTGAATGCGTCCAGCTCGTCCTTGTGCTGGTCGGCGTAAGCGTCCTTGGTCAGCTTAAAGTTTTTCTTAATAAAGATGTCGTGGACGGGTTTCAGCTTGGCATGGACGGCAGCAGCGTCCTTGATCTGGGCGATTGCCCGCATACGGTTTTCGTTCTGCTTCAATTGCCTGCGGAGAGGGGCGGCGGTCTGGTTCAGGTTAGAAATTGCGGTATCCAGATCCTCGATGGTGTTCAGCGAATGGGCTTTCAGATAGTCCACCGCCCGTTTGACTTCCTCAAAGTCCCGGACAGCGCATTTCAGTTTTGCCTTGCCAGACCAATCGCTGCGCTGCTCATTGCGAAGATTGAAGTAATCCACCAGCAAATCGGACAGCGTGGGTTCCTTCGCTTTTTCCAGTGCGTCCAGAAGAAGCTGCTTCTTTTCGTTCAGATCTGCGATCCAGCGTTGCAGCCCACGGATGGTGCTGCGGATGGACTGCATCAGGCTGTTAGCGGCTCGAATATCCCGGTTCAGGTTGCCGAGAAAGGTTTCTACTCCACGCTTTTCCATCTGGTGTGCGGCGGGGCCGAGGTGAACCATTGGTATCTGCTGGATGCCCTGCCGTTCAAAGGAGCGCAGGTCAACACGCTCCGGCCTTCCAGCAGCTTCCAGATAGCGGTTGGTGGTGGCTTCCCAGCTATGCCGCCAGACCTCGGCGTACTTCTGGTCGTTCCAGTCCATGGTGTTTTCCTTTATCATGGACAGATACCGCTCTTTCGGGACTTCCACCGGAAACGCCAGCACGATGCGCCGGGCAAGCTGGGAGTTCCACTGGTTCTCCACAGCTTCCACGGTCTGCATATTCGGGCGGCGCATGGGACGGCAGCATGATCTCGGCATGGACAAGTTCTTTCTTCTTGTTGTAGAATTTTGTTCTCTGATCGTACTCGCTGAACAGCCGTTCGCCGCTCTGGTAAGCGGCCCCGGCAACAGCGGATTGTCCTTGGCTGCGCTTGACGATGGTGATTTTGAAATGCGGACACGGAATAGGCATCACCCCCAAACAAAAAGACCGCCCAGCAAGATTGCTCTTGGTGAACGGTCTGGAATTGTATTCGGTTTTGCTCGCCGCCTTAGAACGGAGTGCCATGCGCTTCGATCTCAGGCGGGAGCCGCAAAAGGATAGCTGCAAAGCAGCGCAAGGAAAATGCAGTTTTCCTTGGGATGGAATCGGGCTGGCGCACAAACGCC
>ENA-UPSY01001150-UPSY01001150.1-human-gut-metagenome-genome-assembly--contig:-NODE-1150-length-29089-cov-19.115056_pt1 | contig 29089 bp, 29 predicted proteins | sample MGYA00250044_ERZ773365 | MGnify/ENA primary metagenome ERZ773365 (study PRJEB29103, sample SAMN06111932) | human gut metagenome | biome: human gut; feature: ankylosing spondylitis patient; material... | reverse complement strand
GGGTGGGTAAAGGGACTCGAACCCTCGACACCCGGAACCACAATCCGGTGCTCTAACCAACTGAGCTACACCCACCACATATTCTGTATCCGTGCGATATTTGCTGCTTTGCTGAGGGACGCCTTGTAAATGGTACGCCAGGAGGGATTCGAACCCCCGGCCTACTGCTTAGAAGGCAGTTGCTCTATCCAACTGAGCTACTGGCGCAAATTGAATGGAGCAGGTGACGGGAATCGAACCCGCATCCCCAGCTTGGAAGGCTGGTGCCCTAGCCATTGTGCTACACCTGCATGCGCCCTCCGCAAAAATCGTCAGCTCTGTTATAATAGCATCAGTGTCCCGTTTTGTCAACGTTTTTTCAGAATTTTTCTGCACTTTTTTATGTTATCTGAGTAGAGCGTGCAAAAGCCTTGCACCATCAGCACTTTCCGGCCGCGCGAACGCGCCGCACAGCCGCTCGGGATGCCACTGCACGGCAAAGACGGGGAGCGTCCTGTGGCCGACGGCCTCGACCGTGCCGTCCTCCGCGCAGGCGAAGACCTGAAGCCCCGTCCCCAGCCGCCAGATGGCCTGATGGTGTGCACTGTTGACCGTGCAGCGCGTGCCGTACAGCTCGCGCAGAAGGCCCGGCGCGGTGTTGATGGCATGCATCCGGTCAACGCCGTCAATTTGACTGTGGCCCTCGATGTGCTGACGCAGCGTGCCGCCAAAATAGACGTTGAGGACTTGCAGCCCGCGGCAGATGCCGATGACAGGCTTTCCCGCGCACAGGAAGTTGTCAATCAGCGTGAGCTCACGCGCGTCGCGTGCTTCGTCGAGATCTTCCGAGCCGTTCAGCGCTTGACCGTAAAAGCGCGGGTGCATGTCGCCCCCGCCGGGCAGCAGCAAAACGTCCGCGTTCTCCGGCGTTTCGGCGAGCGGCGCACCGACCAGCGCGAGCGCATTTTCGTAATTTTTCAGGCGTACCGATAAATAGACAGTCTTCATACGCACAGAATATGCCCCGAATGCGAAAAAAGACCTTGCAAGACGCAAAAAGTTATGGCATAATAGTTTGGCTGATGACAGCGAACTGAATATGCAGCGGTATCGAAGTGGTCATAACGGGGCTGACTCGAAATCTACTCCCGTTAGAGCCACCACAGAATCTCCAATCCCTTGTGTTTCAAGCACTCAACGGCTTTTATTGAAGTTCATATTTTTGCTTGTTCTATCCTGTTTTTCTATCCTATTCCTGACCTTGTTTTTTTCAAGGATTTAGGATAGAATAGGGGTCGACATATTCGGAGGGCTATCGAAGAGGTCATAACGAGAACGACTCGAAATCGTTTGGCCGGTGTTGAGCCGACCCGTGGGTTCGAATCCCACGCCCTCCGCCACAGGAGCTATCAACTTTAGTTGATGGCTCCTTTTTCATGCTCCGAGATGGAAATTGCTTTCCATTGCGCTTGCAGATGTGAGCTTTGATGAGTAATCAAGGTGCGCGTAGATATTTGCTGTGGTTGAAAAATCGCTATGTCCTAACCATTCTTGAATATGTTTCATGGGGACGCCGCTGGCCAGCAGGAGGCTCGCACAGCTATGTCTGAGATCATGAAAGCGGATTTTGCGGAAGCCGTTCCGTTCCAGCAGCTTAGGAAACTGCGATGTGATATAGTTCGGCTTGAACCGATCCCCAATATCATCTACGCAAATATATTCAAGGAATTCTCTGTTATAGGAGCGTCCACATAGCTTTTGATTTCTTTCCTGTTGAGCCTTTACCGCAAGCAGCTTTTCATGAAAGTACGGTACAAGCGGGAGCGTTCTACGGCTGGACTTTGTTTTTGTCGTATCCTTTGCAACGATTACACATTTACCATCCAAATTGCAAGAAGTTACGGTATGGCTGATTGTAATGGTGTTTTGCTCGAAATCAATGGCGCTCCATTTTAAGCCAACGATTTCACTTCGACGCAAGCCATAAAATGCACCGAGAAGAACCGGCAATTCGAATTTTGTGCCTGCAACGGCTTCAAAGAGTTTGTTCAACTCATCCCTATCGTAAAAGTTGCCGTAAAATTTGTCCTGCTTTGGCCGCTCAACCTTGTCGGCGGGATTGCTCGGAATCATATCGTTCTTGACAGCGTATTTGAGTGCCTTATGGATATTTGCGTGATAATGAATCACAGACGACGCCTTTACCCGCTGTAATTGCTCCTGATAGAACATTTGAATGTCATGTGCCTGCAAATCCCGTAAGAGTATTTTCTTCTTTCGGAAGTATGGTGCAATAATTGACTTCACAGCATTTACATACGAAGAATAAGTCGGTAAGCTGACGGTTGATTTTACAATCTCAAGCCATTGTTCCATGAAGTCTGCAAATAGCACATCGTCACCGGCCTTGGCATTGGCATATTTTCTCCGTTCTTCCATGAGCATCTGTTCTGCGCGTTTTTTGTTGCCCTTGATCGTTAAGCCTGTCGAGATCCATTTGGGCTTTCTTTTTCCTGCTGAATCTGTCAGGTTTAGAATGATGTAATAATAGCCATTTTTTTCATGCAGATGGCCCGCTACCATGTTAATCCTCCTTTCGCACAAATCGGAGGCCATAGGATTTCTGCTGTCGGCCTCCTTATAGTATCACTTGTCACCCGGCACTGCAAAAAACACAGTCTTAGATAAGAAAGGCCCTTTTCATTCCGGTCGGATTACTTGCAGATATTCCAACAAATTGATTTTGGGAATGCGATATGCGCGGCCTATTTTCAAGAAACGAATCTGGCCAGTCTGTAATAGCTTGTATCCAGTCTTTTTGCCAATTGACAAAGCTCTGCACATCTCATCAATAGACATTACATCAGGGTATTCATTTAGCATGAAACGAATTGCATTTTTTCGCATGACTACCTCCTATAATTACTGTTGATTTAATGAAAGTGACAAAACCGGATGGCGGCTGGCAGCCGCCCACGGGAATCTCACCCCGGCCCATGCTGATGGGTGCGCCGCGCAATGCTTTGAGGGCGTTCAACGCGGGAGTATCATTATCCGAATGAAGGTCGTTGCCAAATGCGGTGCCACTTGCATCTGCAAACTGGCTGTATCGCTCACCCAAAGTTTCCTTTCTGTGTGGATCATGGCGCGCCATTTGCCGGGCTGTGCTTCATTCGGGTTCGTTATCCGGTTGCCTATGAATTTTTCAAGGTGCAGCATATCCGCGCTTTCAGGCGCGTGTGATATTTGGCTGTGGATCAGCCGGGAAAGGCTCCCATCAGGCGATAAGAACCTTTCCTCGCGGATGCACGAATAGCCCGTTGCAGAAGCGTGGAAAGGGGGACACGCTCCTGCACGGGCTGCTATGGGTTTTTAGGCTGTTTTGTTTACCTTGAAGTCAAGAATCTTGGTAAGCAGCTTGGTTCGCATCCTGCATACCTTTTCTTCATCGAGGCAAAGGTGCGGAACACCATTTTCGTCATACAGGGTTCTGGTTGCCAGAGCCGCAATATAACGCTCATAGTGCTTCAGCACAGCATTGATCGCGTCCACATTGCCGGACGCTGCCGCTTCGATGGTCGAGTAAGGCAGCAGAGATGCAGCGGCATTACTCAGATTGCGCGCCATCTTCATTAACCTCCATTTCTTTTTTCAATTCCTTGAGGGACTGAGCGCGCTTGTATTGCACGGTACGGCGTACCATGTCCAGCTTGTCCGCGATTTCCTGATCGGTCATATCAAGGAAATACGCAAGCAGAACAATGTCACGCTTATCATCCGGCAGCTCCGTCAGGGCATTGGCAAGATCTTCGTTTTCGATTGCCACATCATAGCCCTGCACATGAAAATGCGTCTGCTCGGACGGATACTCGTCCAGCACATACATTTGGCGCTCCTGCTCCTCTGACAGCTCCGAAAGGGATACCTCATGGTTGGAACGCCACGCGATATGACGCTCATAATCGCGGGCTTCTTCGCGCAGAACCTTCCTGCAAAAGCTGTCGAACTGATGTCTAACGGTTTTCTTTTGGGATGGTGTCAGCTCCAAGAGTCGTTCACCTCCTCTCATGCACCGAGAGGTCGGCTTTCTTCCCCTTTCGCTTCTATCCCGAATGGAAGGTGCGGTTTTGGCAAAGTTTCGGCAAAAATTTTCAAAAAAATTTTCCAACGGCAAAATTAGCCGTCGGAAAGAGTGCCTATAGGATTTTTCGCAAGGTAAAACGACACAGGCCTCATACCTAAAAGATTCCAATTAGCAAAAAGGCCTTGGTTACCCCAAGGCCTTTTTACTAATTAAATTGAGCGCAGCATTTTGTAATTTAGAATCGCTCTAAATCCACTTACTTATAGGGTCTTATTATTAATAGTAGACTTCGCCAGAATACGAAGTCTTACTTTCTACAAGGCTTCCACTCGAATTATAAACTTTCGCCGTAGCAGCTACACGGTAGTTATACTTATTCGAAACTCTATACGACTCATTCAGCGATACACTTCTCCCACTCTTAGACCACGTCTTGATCGTTTGCCATGTACCATTCTTTTGCTGTAATTCCATCACAACAGTTACGCTATACCCACTCCGGACATAGGCCGCTCCGCTACAATCCGCGTAGCCATTACTGCTAATAGCAAGATCAGCGGTGACATCTTCCAATCCAATGTATAGCGGAGCAACCACATCCGAATAGTCAATCGCAGCCACAGGCAAGGCCATTAACGACGCTACCACACTCAGCGTCAACATAATAGTCACTAATCTTCTAAATCTCATTTTGACCTCCAAATTTTGTCTATTTTTGCAGCGCCCGGAACAATAGATGCCGCCATACAGCAAGTGCAACATAAAAAATAAAAAGGAAGAGAAAAATCTCTTCCTTTTTATCGAATCTCGACACTCTCCGAAATGCGAAGCATATCTTCTTTTGAAATGTTATATCCTGTAACTCTAACGATCCAGCCTTTTTCCATATCTGTCCAAAGCACAGTTATTTTATCGCCGTCCTCAGTTTCCATCTGATAAACGGTAGCCTCATTACCCTGAACCGTAGCAGGCTCTTCAGTTGCCCCCTCAGTATCAAAACTGTACGAACGACTCTTAGATATCGACGTAGCTGCAACATTAAGGTTTTCGCCGTTTTCTCCCTCTGCCCTAATAATCATTCTGCTCTCATCAAACTCTTCAAACTCAGTTTGGTACCCATCTGGCATCCACAAAATACTCATCTCGCGGGTTTCTGCACCATTAGTAATGCCATTAAAGCGAATCTCACCATGGTCATCAAACATTTCCACAAGAACAGTTAGCGTCTGAGCGCGGAATGACGGAGATGCTGCAAACGCTGTGGTAAATAGCAGCATCATAATCAAAGTAGCTGCCGAGATCACTCTAAAAACTCGCACCGCTCCACGTCTCGCAGATATAAAGTTTTTCTTTCCGAATTCAGTCCTAATTGTGCGAATACAGCGCTCATCCAACTCCCTTGGAATTTCTGCCGACGGATCGCGTTTAAGCTGTTCATTAAGCTCCTGCAGCTTTTCGCCTTCCGTCTCAGCTACATCTTCCATCATCAATGCGAATAAAGCATCTTCGTATCGTTCTACCAGCTTTTCATGATGGGTCATTCTAAACAGCCCCTTTCTCTTGCATCGAATATAATACCTTTCTTCTGACTCGAGTTAATTTCATTCGAATACTCCCCGGCGCACAAGATAGCAACTCCGACAACTGCCTGTCATCATATCCAAGAAAATACTTCCCCTCTAGCAGTAACCGTTCATTCGGTTCCAACTCATCAATCGCCTCGCGCAAACTTCTCTTGGCTTCTCGATCCATAATAATATCAATTATAGAATCAGGCTCTATGATACTCTCTTCGACTGATTCTGTAAATGATGTTATATTCTGGGCATCTCTCTTCTGCCGCCGCAGTATATTGATGGCCGTATTGCGTACAGTAGTTACAACATAGCTGGTCAATACTGGTTCTTCTAACGTGCGAAGCAGTTCGATCCGACTCATAAGTTTCAATAAGCTCTCTTGAACAGCATCCTCACATTCCTGTATATCCATCAGGTACTTCTTTGCTGTGAAAAGCATCAGCCGATCATACTTCTTGTATATCTGTGTGATAAACTCCTGACTCGTTGGTGCTGCCCTATCACTCAAGCTGTGATTCATCGTGCGACTCACCCCTATTTGCTCCTTTGAGCCTCAACCGTTCTCTCTATTATTGATAAGACAATATCTATCAATAGTCGCAACAGGCACTCAGCCCCGCGCTGCTCCCCCATTTAACTTTTCGTTTCAAAAACTATGGTAAATCTAATTTATAACACGTGAATATTACAATTTCAATTCTTTTCCTAAAATATAAGCCGATGAGAAATCAGAAAATATATAATTCAAACATCAAGTGCAATTTCTTAGAGGAGTGGCTTATATGGCTCATTTGGGAGAACTCATTGCCGAATTGCGGCAAGATAGAGGGCTAACTCAAAAGGAACTAGGAGATATCCTCTGTGTTTCCTCTGGAACAATTTCAAACTATGAAAACGGTGTGCACCTCCCGGATGTTGATAAGGTCATTGCTCTTGCAAACTACTTTCATGTCACAACCGACTACCTGCTCGGTCGCACCTCGTCTAATCTCCCTGTTGAGTTATTGCAGCAAGCCATCACCAATGAAAAGACTCTCGGTGATGTGATGGCATCATTTGCTAAATTACCAGCTAATCGTCAAGCTGCGCTCAGCTTAATCATCTCTGACATGGAAGTCCGGCAAATGATCGACACATATAGCAAAACAGGTGACAGCAAATGATTCCAATCCCAGCAAGTATCCTAGCAATCGAAAACGAAAGTGATCGAGATTTTATGGAGAACATTTTCTTCTACTATCAGCGACTCATATATCACGAAATTGGTTCAATACTAAACGATCCATGGTCTAAGGATGACATTTTTCAGACCGTCATCGTTCAGCTTATTAATAACATTGATACACTGCGTCCTATGCCAGCCAAAGTGCTTACCTCTTACATTGCAACATCCGCAAGAAATGCAGCTCTGACCCATATTCGAAATATCAGCCGACGGAAAGAAGTCCTCGCCGACGAATTTGATAATAACTACGTTGATGCCGATCACGACACCGATCCTGAATTCATCCTGCTAAAATCCGAAGAAATCAACTCTTTCGCAAAAGTCTGGGATGAGCTCGACGATAAGACTAAGTTTTTGCTCAGTAGCCGATATATTTTAGAAAAGAGCTATGCTGAAATTGCCAGCGATCTCAATGTAAAGCCGGAAAGCGCGCGTATGGCGCTGACCCGCGCAAGGCGGGCCGCTCTGGCACTTTCTAAAAAAGGCCAGATATAATTTCTTATTGATATTTCAACATGCCTTTTCTGATTGTAATTGGCAAAAGCAGTAATGACAATCGCCCTGCCAGTATTTACGCTGACAGGGCGATTTTATATGCCATCAGCTTCGGCACATTAGAGACTCACGCTAATCGCAACATTACTCAGGCAAATTGCTCTTAGAATCCATTGTATTTGAAATATTGGAATTGAATGAGATAACTACTGTAGCCAAGGAGTTGGTTTTCTCGCCGTCTCCAACCAACTTCAATATTCAAATTCACTCTTCGCTTAGACTTCTAAGGGATAGTAGCCGTAATGGTACGAAGAAACGGCCCATCAATAAGCACTTCCCCACCTAAATACTCTGCATCTGCGCCAACAATCCCCGAAAAAGTAGCAGTAACTTCCACTCCAGAATCATATTTGTTTCCTGTATAGTCGATCCAGGTAATTGTTTTACCAGGCGTATTATTGCTTTCAGAATATGGCACTACGCTCCCGTGATCAGGATCTGTCGATGTATTGTATTCGACATAGCCATTTAATCCATTTAGAATTGGAACCGTAGTAACTGCAACTATCTGAAATCCAAGTCCTTTACTTTTAAGATACAAAATATTAGTTCTTACATTGACAGGATATACTACCGTTGTTTCTGACGCCGACCTCGTTTGATCTGTCATATAAACAACAAACTCCTCCGTCGCAATTATCTCCGCTTCATCTTGGTCTAAATTTGTTGCACCTACCGGCATGCAAAAAGTCTCCAAAATGCAGCACATCAATGCAATTATAGAAAGCACACGTTTCTTCATTTCTTTCTCTCCTTATCTTGGTTTAGTCACAATATATGTTGTTACCTCTCCGCTCCCAATGACGGCATCTTCTAAATCTGTTGCTTCAAATCTATCACTTCCGAGGGCATTATTGTTTCCCCAAAAAGTCACACACAAAACAGCAAATAGGAAGACAATTACAAGGAGAATTTTTTTCATTTTTTCACCTCCACCATTTTTATTGCCTCATGCTTTGGGTTGCATTTTTCAAAGCAAATAGTTCTTATTGTTTTTCTCTAATACTTGCACTTTTTTAAATCATTAGACTCACCTCCTCTTATTATTAAAAGACATTCATTTCTCAATTTTGCAACAACAAATCAGAAGGTCTGCAATTCTTCTTTTGACGCTATATTCAAGAAAGATGTTACGACTACAGAATATCGTTTTGTTTCGTATATCGGTTCGTGTTGCAGTTTTAAATTCCTACCGTCTTATATCTACGAAAGGCATAAATCAAGCAAAACTGAAAGATGGGAGGGATTTGATAGCAGATCATAAATTACACACGATTTATGCCATAACACGGTCTAATAATTATTACTACGCAGAAAGGAAGCTAAAATGAAAGCATTAAACAAATTTTATCTCTCATTCTCTCCTGCGCAATGGTTATGAGCTTATGCATTCCCGCATTTGCTTCTGAAAGAATGTCAAGTGAAGAATTGGACACCCCCTTTATAATGGATATTGATAATGGTAAACTCTTTTCCGCAGAGAGCGACGATAAAATAGTTGCAATTTTAACCAACGACGATCTACATCTAATAGATATTTCCATCAGCTATTCTCCCGCTCGTGATGAGGTCTATCATTGGGCAATCAGCGACTATCCCGACGACGAGTTCTCTTATAATGACAGCTTTTGGACCGCTATCATTACATATGCAGAAAATCACTTAGAGGATTCTAATCTCGTTCTTTTCACCACGACTGTGTATGATGCCCCTGATTCTAGTATAGATATGTGCGCTTCTGCCAACAGGGATTTGCGTGACCAACTAGTTAACTTATTAGGAACCGACATCTATCCCTCCAAAGAACGACATCGCGAGTCTTATCAAGGCGTAACTTTCACCGTTTATGAGCAACTCACCTTTGATATCCGTTCCGTCCAAAACGTCTCGTGGTCTACCCCTATTACGGTCGCAAGTTTGATTGTTGGGTATTTAGGAAAAGTTGTAAAAGAGCCTTTGGTAGTTACTATCTGTAGTGTTTTTGGTGTTGTTCTTGATGCTGCTTCTTATCTGCCCGCAGGAAAATCACTCAACAGATACAGGTGCGCTGGTTTATATTCTCACTATACTCAGGCATCAGGTAGTAGTAAAGTCTATAATAGAACCTACCGCTATGTATATTATGAGGGTTACGAAGAGGTTGACGGATATCTCCGAGCACAAATCGACTCGAGTTCAAAAACGGTCGAATTTGACAAGGGGCAGTCATACTATTACGATTATCCCTTACAAGTGCAGGATGCATATCAATCTTACAAAATTATGGGATGATTAATGATGAATAAGCACTTTAGTGTAATACTGGCTACAGTCACAGGAGGTATCGCAGCACTATTTACTTTCTATACAGCTCTTCGACTCCATAATGCAGGTCTTTTTATGGCAACCTTCCTTTATGGAAGTACTGCATTGAAATGGTATAAACAATGGAAAAATGGCGAAGATGATTCCTAATTAGATTTTCATCTTTTTGAACTCAAACTCCAATGCAAAAGATAGCGCTATAATTAACTAACAGAATTTACATAGGATTTCTTATCGCGCCCCCCATTTTTGCAAATAAACGGAGACCCCGCGCTGCCATCTTGCAGTACGGGGCCTCTATTTATTTTGCATTATAGCGCTACACCGTGAAAAGGTGTTGCACCTTTACTGTTTCGTTGTCTTATATTAGCAAAAGGCATAAATCAAATTAGCCAAAAGGGGAGGATATTTTAACAAAGCTCGACGCACAAATGATCTATGCCTCATCATAACTCAATGACTATTACACAGAAAGGAGACAGAAATGAAACCTATGAACCGACTTCTATCATTCGTTCTCTCTTGCGCAATGGTTATGATCCTATGTATTCCAGCGTTCGCTATTAATTTGCTGACAGACGAACCGTTCGACGAACCTTTTGTAATGGATATCGACAACGGCAAGCTCTTTTCCGCAGCATCCGAAGACAAAACGGTTGCAATTCTAACCAACGATGACCTGCATTTAATAGATATATCCATCAGCTATGATCCCGCTTGTGACGAGGTCTATCATTGGGCAATCAGCGATTATCCAGTCGACGAGTTCTCTTATAGTAACAGCTTCTGGAACTCTGTTATTGCGTATGCCGAAAATCACTTTGAGGATTCCGATCTCGTTCTTTTCACTACGACCATTTATGATACGTCTGACTCGAGTGTAGATGCATCTCTTTCCAGTGAATCCAACCTACGTTAACGCCCCGCAAAAGTAACTTTAGCTCTACAATACTCACATCACAAATTTGAAAGGATGGATAAAATGAAAAAGTACTTGTCGCTGATTCTTGCGTTAGGGATTTGCATGAGCATGTGCGTTTTTCCAGCAGCAGCAATTTCTGCGAATGAGGCAGAAAATGAAGTGCTCACAGAGGACGAATTTACAGAGCTGCTTACTGCTGAGATGTCCAGCAACGAGTTTGGAGGCCTTTATTATGAAGGAGATACGCTTGTTGTTAATGTTATCGCGTCTCAGAAGGCAACATCTCTCAGGCCCCAGCTTGCTCAAAAGGCACCCGAAGATATTGACGTGGAATACCGCACAGTCACGTACTCCCTTTCTGAGTTGGAGCGCATAAAGAATTTCCTTACAGGATATATGTCTGATTATAGCATCATGATGCTTGATGCAAACGAAATTACGAATCAAGTGGATATTAGTCTAAAAGACTATAGCGACGATAATATTGAATCAATTAAGGCCGCAGTTTTAAGTCACGGCGGAAAGACGGATTATCTGAATTTTATCGATGACAGCAATAACGTGATTCGTTCGACTGTAGGCTATGAAACAGATAACAACGCTTCGCCTTTCTCGCTTTACGGTAAAGTTCCTGTTTCCTTTACAGCAAAGGCATCCACTACACAATATCTCACGGGTGGCAAAATCCTTATCGGAAATTACGCTTACACGCTCGGCCCTGCTCTTTCAGCTTCGAAAGCATATTCAGCGGGGCACGGATTTAGCGGAACAGTTGATGTAAAAGATACTATGGGCACGAAGATTGGAAGTGCTACGTGCAACTTTGGGACTTTGTCTGGCGATTGGTCTAAAATCACGCCGTATGGCGGCGAATTTTTCCCTGTCGTGGCGAAGGCGACCCCAATCGCTGGGAAACAGGTTTATATGTTGGGAGCAACATCTGGAGAGACTACAGGCAAAATTACCAGAACAGGTGTTTCTATCCAGTTTTCTCCGTATGCGCCTTTAACGGATATGTGTGAAGGAAATTACGAATGCAACCCTGGCGATAGTGGAGCAGGATTATTTGACAGTGGAGCCAAGGATGTCCTCACGGCTTCATCTAACGCAAAGACTTATGGAATCCAAAGCTCAGGATTTTTTGAAAATGGCAAATGGGCTGGATTCAGCTATTTTACGCCAATTTCTAATGTATCGTGACAAGAGAAATGCAGGTAACTAACCTCTAAATTGTCTTGCCGATTGTAAGCTCAGTAAAATACCCATAAGCCATAATCTTAAAAACAGTCTCAAGGCCCTACCATATCTGGGTAGGGCCTTTTCTGTTCAACTACTCGCCGTAGTATTGTGGCCTACCGACGGAGGTAAAGCCCTCCTTGCCGGTAATGACCACATTGTTATATCCACTGGCGCAGTGGATGATGAGCAATTTGCCGTTTGCGCCCCTGCCGCCAACAATGCCCACATGGGAATTATCCGGGTAGAACACCAGGTCGCCGGGCTGAGCGTTCTCCCAACTGATATCAGTACAGTAGCTGTGCTGCTTGAACAAATTGACAATGGTTCGCTTGTGGTTAGTGATCCTTGTGCATACTGGCTAGTAGAAGGATGGAGAATTGCGTACTTTGCAAGAGTCAATGGAACCGACGAAGACGCGCTAATTTCATGGCTTGAAAATGATAGCCATACTGTTACTCGGAACAGCTTTCAAGCCTTTTGGGTTGTTGCTAAATAAATGAAGTGTAAGATTAAGACAAAGCTTAATCGAAAGGGAGGGGCAAAAAGCTCCTCCCTTTCGATTAAAACCGCTGTTTTCAATCTTGCCATTATGCAACTAAAGCGAAATGCTTATTACCTAAAGCGCTTTCACAGAAAACTTATTATTGGCTGATTCAATGCTATAGTGTTTAGCCATAACAACAGTACCGAGTTATCCTACAAAAGCAAATGTTATGGCATCTAAAGTGCAAAGACATACAGCCCCCAATTACAGCGCAAAAAGCAGCCCCGAAGAAAGGAGTCCCTTCTCCGGGGCTGCTTTGATACATCCCGCACTTCGCATCCATAGCAAAAGCAAGGTCGCTTTCATACCCTTGCCTTTGAAAAGTAACCTGTCCAGAAATAGGAGTAGCAAAATATTCGATAAAATTAGCTAAGTTTACTACCAAACGATACCCCTATCAATATACCTGGAATGATAAACACGCCTGCATTTTTTGAAATCCATATCAATTGACTCACATAACTCCCTGCGCAGTAAAATACGAGCATCACACAATACGCAAGTATGATAATGGCACCAAGGCCCAGGCAAATATTCGCCGCTTTTTGACTTTTCTGAGCACGGAAAAAAGTTACTGCTATAACAATTCCGATACAGAGCCAAAGTGCCGGTTTACCCCCCAAAGCATTTATAAGTTCTATTTCAGTAATCCTATATTGTGGTGACTGGAGTGGTTGAAGTTCAAAATGGACATACAATCCCAGTCCGATTGACATCACAATAACAAGGCCGCATAGCCAATAGATAACCTTTTTGCTTTTCATAGAATAATTCTCTGACTTTCCCTGTTAAATATTACTCTCATTACACCATGTTATTGAAAAGGTTATTAGTCAAGGTAAACGACCATCTTCTAGATGTTCCCATTAGGTAATTCACCGTCAAATTGGCTCCCATAACCGCAAGGACATCAGGAACTACATAATCTGTAAAACCAGTGCTGATGTCAAAATAATTGTTAACAGAGATATCTGTGACGCTCTGTGTAGTAGGACTGGGGAATGTTCCCGAACAACCATAGGATAGTTTTGCGGACTCCACCGATACTTTTTGAGCGCTAATTTCCCAGTACCCCGACACTCGAGTTAAAAGATATTCCGTCGGCGTGTTTCTATGCGTATAGTGAATAGTCAAATAAACAGTTGAGGCAGCAGCGCCATCATGATCGCTTTCAGTCGTCGAGCCATTCGCATGCGGTGATACCGGCAAATCATATCGATATGTTGCACTACACGCGTCGTTAGCCGCTCGGCTCATCGGGGCCACGGACACAAGCACTCCCTTGATCGTATATTCTTTGCCATCATCCGTTCTCAAAATCCCCATCATCTCAGGTACGTTCTCTACATTTACGCCATCATTTTCTTTTGCAAATGTCTGTACACACAGCGATAAGCACATTACCATTGCAAGTATCAGGCTGATAATTTTTTTCATTTTGAAACTCCTTTCTTCAGCACACCGTAATCCTAATCTTCTGATTCTTAATATACTCTCAATGCTGCATCGGCATCGCCTCCCCTTTTTTAACAGCAATAACGCTTCATCTGCTATTTATAAATAAAGACGCTCGCACGCATATTTTGCAACACAAAACTAGAATTTTTTCTTAGCAGGTGATTCATTTACTCACCATCACTTCACCACTTGAACCAGCACTTTCTAATGTTATACAGATGTTCCTCTTGATTTTCTTTATAGTAAGCGCTACGCTTTTAATAAAGATCTTTGTAAGTAGGTGAATAAAATGATTATGAACATGAACAGTTTCTTTGCTGCGCACAGTGACCTAGATGTCGATGCACCGCTATACAGAATTATGCTCAAGAAGCACTTAGAGCAGTTGTTACGGACAAATACGCTATACTTCCGAAAAGTTGCTTTGTGGGACGACACATGGGAAGTACCATCAAAGTTTTGGAAAAGCACAGGAAAAGATGTAAGCTACTCAAAAATAGAGTTGGCGAATATTTCTCAAAAAGATTTGTACGGAACTTGCTGGACTGATGATATAGATTCTGATGCGATGTGGCGAATCTACTCTTACTATAAGGATGGCATCGCTATTCAGACAACAATCAGGAAGTTGTTTCAATCAATAGACTTTTCTGCATTTCTAATCGACCCGAATTTTGTAGACGGTTTCATTGGCCCTGTCAGATATGAAAATATAGATGGCAACGTATTTTTTGATATAAATCATATCAATACCCAGAATATATGGTTCCTTCGTATATTAAGCGCAACGCATTTGCGCATGAAAAGGAAATTCGCTTTTTACTTTGTGCCCCAAATTATCTAGAACTCCACCCAACAAATGAATTGGGAATAACTTCTGACTCATCAGGGTTGCATTTGCCTTTGTTAGGAAATGGTTTCATTGAAAAGCTCATACTCGATCCAAGATTAACAGAAGAAGTTCCTGAGTTTCACCACGCTCTCGACGCATATGGCATTAATATGGAAAAGTCATCGCTGTATGCTGTTCCCACATCTACCTGCAACCTTTTGCTTTCAAAAGATCAATGTCAACCATACTATCCAAATGGCCGTCAGTGCTGGGACATGAAAAGAAGAGATTTTGTAACTGGTAAGAAAAGCGTCCCCTAACCGGGGGCGCTTTCCTTGCTCATAGCAATTCCTATACCACACTCTATATCGCACAATCTCATGCGCAATAAAAGCATCTCATCTATCTACTCGCCGTAGTATTGTGGCCTACCAACCGAGGTAAAGCCCTCTTTGCCGGTAATGACCACATTATTATAACCGCTGGCGCAGTGGATGATCAGCAGCTCTCCGTTTGCGTCCCTGCCGCCAACGATGCCCACATGGGAATTATCCGGGTAGAACACCAAGTCACCGGGCTGTGCGTCCGCCCACGAAATATCGGTGCAATAGCTGTGCTGCATGGTGGCTCCGCCGCCGTGGCCGATGACATAGCTGCCGCCAGACTGATTGTAGAACACCCAATCCACAAAGCCGCTGCAATCCAGTCCATAGGGGCGGTAGGTCCCCGTGGTGGAGCTGCCTGCCGCCGTGACCTGCCGCACTTCGCCCCATCGGGCGTCCCAGCCGATCACAAGGGATTTTCCTCCCCAAAAATAATTCACCTTGCCGACAAGAGAACAGGCGGTGCGTACCACCGCTTCACGCTCCGGCGACAGATCCTCCGGCAGATTGCGGATCAGCGCCGCCGTGTCCCTGCTGACGGAGTACACATCCTCGATCAGCTCCCGCAGGAGATCCCGCTGCTCAAGCAGCTCGTCCAGCGCTGCGATCTGGTTACGGTTGAAATGATACGCGGTTTTCATCTCCTCTGCCGTTTTTGCGGTAACGGTGATATAGAGGTTTCGCTCCGTCCAGCCGTCATCATCGCCACTGCCGGGATGGTGAATGACCTCGATGCGGTGTGCAATGGTGGTCATGTCCCAAAAGACTGCTTTCAGGCGGGCAATGCGGTCGGCATCCATGGTGGCCACGTCCGCGGCGTCCGCATCGTTACTGCCTGCCACCTTCACCGCGAACACCGCCAACACCTCCACCCAATCAGCAGACTGCCCGGTCACGGAGATGGAGTCGTAGCTGTCCGCTGTTTGCAATTTCTCCAACCGCTCGTTATACTCATAATTGACCTGCGCCACCGCAGCGGAGAGCGGCACAACGCCTGCCTCCCGGCTCTCGTTGGAAAAGAGGATGCCGAAGGGTGATGCCACGATTGCCGCCACGAGGATCGCCGTCAGGAGCAGTACCAGCACCACCGCTCCGCCGCCCGCCGCCACAATGGAACTTGCGGCGGACGCGATACCTCTCCCAATCGTCTGTACCGCCTGCACCATTGCGCCGCCCATCTTTTTTGCCCCCCTGCCTCCGTTCTTTGCGGATGTCTGGAGCATTGTCTGCTGTGCCTTGCGCTGTGCCGCCGCCCTTGCGCGGCGCGTGATGATTGCATTGTTCGGCGCTGCGTGGTCAGTTGGTCGAACACGCATGGTGCGCGTGGCCTTGGTCATGGCCTGTCCGCTCTTGGGGGCAGGCCTGCCCTTGGCCGATGCGCCCTGATTGCCTTTCTGCGGAGGGGTCGTTGTACCTCCACGGTCGGACAGTGGAGGTACAATGTGCCGCTCTGCTGTTCTTTTCTCGGCAAGGTTCCGCCGATAGGCGGCTTTTGCGTCCTGTATGGCTTTCTGCCGCCCACGCTCCTGCGGGGCGGCATTTGCGCTTTTTGTACCTCCGCAATTTTGCGGAGGTACGGTCTGATTTCCGACTTTGTTTCGTGCGGCGTGTGATTGCAGTACATCAGAATACGCCGCAGGCGTATCGGGCAGGCCCCTTTCTGTTGGCGTCACGCTATCCACGGTTTCGAGCGTTTCTGCCGCAGTACGGCTTTCCGACGCACTATTCCTACCTTGCCGTTTCTGCTCCTGATAATGCTTTATCATGCGCCGCGAGGTATCCGCCGCTCCAGCTGCACCACGGCGCATATTTTTCTCCACGCGGTCGGTAGCATAGCGCACCGGGTCCCGGCTATCCGGCTCCTTCTCCTGCTGCCGCCTATCTATGTGCTTTTTCAAAATGGATTCCGCGTCCTTGGGTGTGGGGTTCTTCAGCTTTGCCTTGGGCGTATCCATGCCGGGTCTGATCTTCAAGTCCCGCATAGCGTCAGTCCTCACCGGGGCGGGTTGACATTAAGCGGTACAGCTCCGTATTTTTTGGCAGCTCATTGGCGAAAGGCACGATGGCCCCGCCCACCTTGATGAGCCCATGACCGGCAGGGGCATTGTCCACATAGCTCATCTGCGTATCCGATGCCCCCAGCAGGCGGGCAAGCTGCTCCCGGTCGGTGGTGGCCTGATTGAGCATCAGCAGGAACTCAGAGTTTGCAAACATCATCCGCGCCGTATTGGACAGCAGACATTCCTCTACATTCTGCGTGATTCCGGTCAGCGTTGCGCCGTATTTTCGGAACCGCTTCCAGCATTTATACAAAAATTCGCTGCTGTAATTATTGATGCCGTGCCCACTTCCGTTGCCATTTGCAAAGAACAGGTAGATCTCGTCGATGTAGACATGGGTGTATTTCCCCGTCTTGCGGTTTTGAATGACGCGGTTATAGATGGCGTCCAGCATCACCAACAGGCCCACAGATTTCAGATTTTCACCCAAGTCCTGAATGTCAAAGCAGAGGATACGGCTTTTTGTGTTGATATTGGTCTGGTGAGAAAAAACATTCAGACTGCCCACCGTGAACAGCTCCAGCGCCAACGCAATGCGGTGCGCCTCCGGGTTGACCTGCTTCATCAGGTCGTCATAGAGGTCCTTCAGCGTGGGAGGCTGTCCCTGATAACTTTTCAAATATTCCCGATAGATGTTGCCCACGCTGCGGTCAATGATGGACTTCTCCTGCGGCTCGATCTTATCCGAGCCCATGAGCTGCTCATACAGCGACATGATAAACTCGGACTTCATCACCAGCGGCTCTTTGCCGTCGCCATACCCCTCGGACAAGTCCAGCGCATTGATGTGGCAGCCGTTTGGGTCAGAGGCAGAAATGGTGATGACCTCACCGCCCAATGCCCGTACCAGCTCGCCATATTCGCGTTCGGGATCGACGATAATGATGTCATGGTCGGTGGAGAGCGCCAGTGCGGAAACCTCCTGCTTGGCCGCCATCGACTTGCCTGAGCCGGACACACCGGTAATAAAGCCGTTGCCGTTCAAAAGGTTTCCGCGGTTGCAGATGATAAGGTTGTGGGAAACAGCATTGACACCGTAGTAGATGCCGCCAGCGTCTTGAATTTCCTGTGATTTGAACGGCATGAGGACAGCGGTACACTCTGTGGTCAGGGTGCGGGTTGCCTCAATGCGCTTTAAGCCGAGGGGCAGCACCGTGTTCAGCGCGTCCTCCTGCTGGTAGCGCAGAATGTTAAATTGACAGCCCCGCGCCCGCCCGATGGCTTGCAGGGCCTCGGTGTCCTGGTCAAGCTGTTCGAGGTTATCTGCCAGGTGCGTCAGCGTCACCAAAGCCAGCATCATGCGCTGGTCGCGGCTCATGAGGTCGTCCATGAATTCCTTCGTTTCGCTCCGCATTTGCTCCAAGTCATAGGGAATATTGGCGGCAAAATTGTTGCTCTGATTCTGCCGCTGCTGCCAGCGGGTAATATCCGATTCCACGGACATAATGCGCTTGCGAATATCGCTCACTGCTTCGTCCATCGCCACAGGAATAATGTCAATGGAAAGCATCATGTTCCGGGGATAGTCCATCAGCTCCGTAATCATCGCGTCGGAAATAAAGCTGGCATATTCCCGCAGGAACAGGGTACGGCCCACATGATCGCCCAACTCATAGTGATTTTTTTGAAAGGAAATACAGTCCGGGGCGATGCAGTCCCGGAAGTCATGCCCTTTGCGTATGGTGTCCTCCAAATTGAACCGGAATAGCTGTTCCTCGCCGGGGCGATAGAAGTCATGCAGAAGCCGCAGGCGGTCATTGACCGTGATCTCACGGACGCTGGAGGACATACGGGAAAGTCCCGTGGTGAGGTCAGTCCCAACGCGGGAAAAGAACGCACGGGCCTCCTCCACGCTTTTCTTTTCTGCCGAAACGGTGATGTACTTCTCCTGAATGAGATTGTTGCTCTCCGCCGCCTTACCCAAAACAAGCGCGTTATACTCGTTGCGGTAGAGATCGCGACGGTCGCCCTGCATGGGCATGAGCAGGGTCCGACCAAAGTCCTTTTGATTGAGCTGACGGTTAAAGAGCGTGATCTTCGCCGTGGCTCCGATGGGCAGTGAGTTCAGGAAGGAACAGTAGGTCATAAAAAGTTCCCGCTGCTTTTCCGGGGAGGCCACGGCATAATTCACATCAAAAAAGCGCCAAGTTTTTGAAAACTTGCCGCTTACCTGAAACACGCCGTCTTGATAAATACGTTTGATGGGAATAGATTTTTGAACGCTGCGGGGAACGGAAAAGGCGTCCCGTTCCGCGCTGCGCCGATGCTTGAAAAAGATCAATGTTTCTTCACCTCGCGTTTCAATGCTTCTTCATAGTAGTTTTCCGCTCTCCAGACACGCTTACCTGCCATGATGACCTCCGATTTCAGCCACGCCCATAAAAACCGTTCCAGCGTTAGACCGTTGTACTGAAAAAAACCCGCAGCGGCCACGGGAGCCGCACCGACGATGCACACCCAGCTCACCGTTTCCCGGTCCAACACTTGGCTCAGGGTGAAATACAGTGCCACGGCTACGCCCACCGCCAAAACGGAGCAGATGAATTGCCGCACGGACAGGCCGAAAAAGAGCGTTTCACGGTAGGCACGAATTTCCTTGTTGATTTTGATTTCCATAATCAATCTCCTAAAAAAGAAAAGCAAGTAGCGATGGGCTACTTGCTTTTCCTGTCTATTTAATAAAATGTATAGTTTTAATCCTCGTCAGCGGCACCGATCCTGCGTTTTTCTGTTCTTCTCAAATTTGGCAACGGCTGACTTGTCGTAAAACTTCATAGCATCTATTCCGTCGTACTCTTCTTTTTTCACCAGATAATTTCTTGTGATGCCGTGCTTTTTACAATAGTTCAGATACCTTTGCATTCCCTTCCAGCAGGAATTTTCCTTATCTCGATTCTGCTCATCAGCCAGATATTCCGTTGCATTCCAAGCGGTGCAATGGAAAAGATCAGATACCGATAAAATCAAGTATCCTTGCTCCAGTTTTCCAAAGAAGTCTCCTTCCACATCAAACAAGGTCAAGTCATACCACATAGCCTGCTTCTGCCTGATTCGCGGCTCGTCTCTCCAAATCTGAAATTGAAGCTCAAGCCCCATATCCTCAACAAATGCATGAGCGATCACCTCTTCAGGAAAAGCATCGCCCTTAACCATGATACAGCCCAAAATGTACTCCTCGTTGCCGTACTCGTCGCGTCTTTGCTGATACTCTTCCGTTCGTTTCAGCTCTCGCTCCACGATACGGACGATCTTCTCACGGTAATTATCCATAAACGTCTCCTTTATAATCCAAGCATTTCCTTTGCGATGTGGTCGGCTGATTTGACCAGGCCCACCAGCACCAGCAGGTTGAATATGACCTCGCCCAAATAGCTCCACACCTGCGTCACCACGGACGCGCTGCTATCCACCACCGGCGTACCGCTGGAGGAAAAGGCCGAAAAGATGATGCAGGCCAGAACGATCACCGCACCTTCCATGCACACGCCTACATAGCTCCGAAGGAACGCCTTGCCGAAATGGGAAGTCCCCTCTCCGGCAAATGATGCCAGTGCCACAGGCGAGAGTGCAGCGTACATATAGATCTTAAAAAAGCGCCCATAGACGGTGAGGATCATAATGAACGCCAGCACTGTGATCATCAGGCTTCCCAGCAGTGTCACCAGCCAAAGCGGGATACTCGCCAAAAAGCCAACATCACCAATGGCGTCTGCGATCTCCTGCGGCAGCGCCACGGACGCGCCGGTCAAACCGCCTACGCTGCCCGCCGCCGTTGCCACAATGCCGCTGCACACATCAAATACATCTACCAGCAAATCCATACCATAGGTGATACCCAGCTTTGCCAGCACAAAGTAGATAAAGTGCCGCAGCAAATGCTCCGGCCTTTGAAAGTCCCGAAAGCCGGAAGCGCTGCGAAAGATACCGATGGCAAAGAACAGCACCAGCAGCCCGTAGCCGATGGCCTGCATTCCGCCATTGATGGTCACAATGGTCTGCCAGATGGTGCCACCCTTGAAGGTCTGGGGCGATTCCGTCAGCAGCGACCACATTTCCGTCATTTTACTATTCCAAACGCTAAAGGCGTTGGTCAGGTTTTCTACGATCCAGTTGTTATCCAAATGAAAATCACCTCCCGCAAGGGAGCCGGGAGATCCGCCGCAAGGCAGTATCTCCCGGCTCTTTTCATTAGATCGCGCCGATGGCGGTCAGAATTTCCTTTGCAAAGGCGATCATTAAGCCACCAAAGAGGCAAAGGAAGCCCTGCGTTCTCTGGCTGGCATCGTGGGACTGGATCGACATACCCACCTGCACGATGCCCCAGCCGAGAATGATCACGCCCAGCGCCTTGATGATGCTGAAGATAAAATCGGAAAGGTTATTGACAATGTCCAGCGGATCGCCGCCCGCCGCCATCGCGGGCGTGACGCAGCAAAGGCAGAGGGCAGCAGCCCCAGCCGCCGTCCAATAGCATTTTTTCACCTTACTCAGTCTTGTCGGGTTTGAAATCTTTTTCTTTTTCAGATAATTCATGTTCAGGTTCCTCCACGTCAATAAAATCATAATCGTCCAGTGATTTGAACGCATAGGGCAGGTCAGGCAGCGCATAATCCGGCGCGCCCAGCGGCTTATGGATATAAGGCTTTGCCTTGCCGTCCGTCGTCAGCTTAATGTTTGGGTGGCGCTTGATGTTGTACTTTTTGTCCAGTACAGGATCTTCCCCTCGTATAAACAAGATCGCTTTATGGGTGTCCAATTTTCGTACCTCGTCAATGGTCATCAGGTCGCGGCCCGTCTGTTGGAAGTTGGTAGAGCTGGAGCCGCTGTGTCCCTTCGTTTGCCCTCGTGTGCGTGTGGCGATGGTCTCCTTGCCCAGCAGCTTTACGATAAACTCCAACGAAGTCGGCTCGTTGCCGCCGCCGAGGAAGAGCAGCGTATCGCAGTTGCCGATGATGCTTTCCCATTCCTTTTCGTACAGCGCCTTGATCTGCTGAATGTTCTGCACGATGATGTTCAGCCCAATATTGTAGCTGCGGCAGGTAGCCAGAATCTTCGGATAGCTCTCCGGCTGGGCCACATTCGCCCATTCGTCCTGAATGACACGCACCGGCACAGGCAGACGCCCGTTGTGCTTCTCGTCCGCCCTGCGGTAAAGCGCCTGAAAGCATTGTGTGTAGAGCATTCCCACAAGGTAGTTCATGCTGCTGTCATCAACAGGGATCACGCAGAAGATGGCTTTTTTCTTCTCACCCAGGCTGCCAAAGTCCATCTCATCCACCATTGTCATTCTGGCATACTGCGGGATATTGAAGGTGGCCAGCCGCACGGCGGCGCTTACCAAAATGGATTTTGCGGTTTTCCCCGCCGCCTGCTTGAAAGCCTTATATTGCTTCACCGCCACATGGTTGGGCTGTTCTTCTTCCAATGCCCGAAAGAGCATATCCAGCGGACTGCGGTATTGATCGTCCTCCTCCCGCACCTCGGCAAAGTTCATCATGTAGATCAGCATTTCAAAATTCTGTTCCTCCGGGGGCGCTTCGCTGACGAGGTAGAGCATAAGGGCTGAGTCCAGCGCGATCTCCGCCTTCTCCCAGAAGGGATCGTTGCTGGAAGCGTTGCGGGGCGTGGTATTTTTGATGAGGTTATCAATGAGGGTCAGCACGTCTTTTTCGCTGTGAATGTACGAAAAGGGGTTGTATCCGTCGGACTGGCTGGGGTCGATCAGGTTGAACACCCGGACTTCGTAGCCCTGCGCTGCCAACAAAGCGCCTGCCGCGCGCAGCAGCTCGCCCTTGGGATCTGTGATAAGATAGGAGCAATTCGCACTGTAAATATTGGGCTTGCAGAAAAACCGGGTCTTGCCGGAGCCGGAGCCGCCCACTACCAGAACATTCATGTTGCGCTGGGTGATATAGCCGTCCATACCCAGCCGGACCCGCTGGGTCAGAATGATGTTGGCGTCCTTATGCCGGTGATCCATATACTTCCGGTTCAGTTCCTTGGGATTGCCCCATTTAGCGCTGCCGTATTCCTCGCCCGGTCGCCGGTTCTCCCGGCTGGAGTAGTAAAGTGCGACGCCACAGCCGTAGAGCAGCAGGCTCCCCAGCATACATTTCAGTGTGTAGGGCGTCCAGCCTATGGAAAAGGGGCGCTCCAGCACTTGGCTGAAACGCCCCATCCATTGAAAGAGGTTCATACCGTCCTCGTAGGCATAGGCGGCGATTGCCGCCAGCCAGAAAACCAACGGGGAAAGCGCCGCCCACACAGGGGCGGCGCTGCGAAAGTCATTCTGCCGCAAGGCTTAGTACCCCGTCTTGGGCAGTCTCACCGTTGTTTTGGTGTAGACGGTAGTGAGCCAGCGGGACACCGCCTGAATCCACTGCTCATTGTAAAGGCCACCCACATCCGCCACATTCACAATGCCGGAGTTGTTGGCAAGACCGCTGCGGGCAGTGGCGTAGATATAAGGCGTTTCTACCTGTGCAAAGCCCGCCTTTACATTTCCGAATACGAACATGACTTCGGTGACGCGCTCATTGGCGGCAAGGCCGAGGACAGCAGGACGAGCGTCCAGCACATAGGTCTTGCCGGTGCTGAGATTATCCGCCAGCGTGCGATAATCATTGGCAAGGTTCGTTTTGTAAACGGCCTTGTAGGAAAGCGGCTGATTGTAGCTGCCGGTGACGATTTTGCTCAGCGTGACCTGCGCGGGAAGCTGATCGCGCCAATAGAAGGAGTCGAGGGCAACGTTGGAGCTGTTCTTGATTTGTGAAAACACATAACGGATGGGCTGACTGGGGACAGCTTGCACAGGGCCGGTTTTCTTAATGGATACGCCGGTGGAAACGCTGGTATTCTGCACTTCAAAGGTGACGATCTGTCCGTTGAATTCCAGATAGGCGGTCATCACCTTGGGATTGATGGAGTAATTCGCAGGCGCTTTGATCTCGCGGACGGTATAGCGGGACAACGGCAGCGTCTTGGAAATGGCGCGTCCGTTGCGGTCGGACTTGATGGTATCCACCACATTACCCGCCTTGTCGTAAATCTCAAACACCGCGCCCTCCAGCAGCGTCCCGGCAGGCAGACCGTTGATAGGATTGTCGTTCGCAGATTTTTTGATGACCTGGATCTGGCCGCACTCCGCGGTATTGCTCCACTCGATTTCTGTGGTGGAGCCGTAGCGGACATAGATCGTTTTCAGTTCAGGATCAAGCACATAACCGGGGGCAGCTTTGATCTCACGCAGATAATAGCGGCCATCGGCCAGTCCCTCGTCGGCGTAGATATAGCCATCCTGATCGGTCACATACTCCCCGATGGGATTGTGATTGCTGTCATAGAGCAGAAACACCGCGCCGTAAATTCCCTTGCCCGTGGCCTTGTCCACCTTGTGGAGCAGGATTCGGGAAGATTTGTGATTGGTGATCTCCAACGTGGCCGTCTGACCGTCCTTGACTTCAATACGGTGCGGCGTAGTATCCAGCAGATAGCCGGACGCAGCTTCCAGCTCCGTCACAGTGTACCAGCCGCTTTCAGCTTCGGGGAGATAGATGACGCCATCGCTGTCCGTTGTGTAGGTGCCGATGATCTCACCGTTCATCTTGCGGATCTCGAACTTGACACCAGAAATACGCTTGCCATTGTCTTTGTCGCTCTTGATGATCTGCAACCCGCCCACAGGCGTGTTGTAAAAATAAAGCGTCTGCGTGTCGTTGGGATTGACCACAACAGTCTGCGTGCGAGTGTTTTCATCAATGGTGTAACCGGGGATCGTTTCAATCTCTGTGACCACCACGGTGCCGGAAATACCGGAAATGGTGATTTTACCCGCCTTATCCGTCCAGTACAGGCCGGTGGAGGACAACGTGCCGCCCTCGGCATCTACATACGAGCCATCTGCGTAGGTGATCTTAAACTCGACACCTTCCAGCGGCTCCTTTGTAACGGAGTCCTGCTTTACGATGATGAGATTGCCCTTGGGGGCGTTGCGGAACTCCACCGTGACAACTTCATTGGACTTGACCTTAACCGTCTGCGGGGTATCGTCAAGAATGTACCCCGCCTTCGCACGGGTTTCCTTGATGATAAGCGTCGTACCAGGTGCAACATCCGTAATGGTGAACGTGCCTGCGCTGTCCGTCACGAACTTGCCGTTGGCGTTGCCGATAAGATTGCCGTCGGAATCCGTAACAAGGAACTCCACGTCAGAGATGGGAGCGTTCGTCACAGCGTCAACCTTTTTCACAAGCACGCCGCCCTTGGGCTGGTTGCGGAACTCCAGCGTCATCACGGCATTGCGCTTGATTTTGATGCTCTGCGGGGTGTCGTCGAGGATGTAGCCATCCTTGGCACGCACCTCTTTAGCGATGACTGTCATGCCGGGAGTCAGGCCGTCAATGCGGATGGTGCCCGCGCTATCGGTCACATACTTTCCGTTGGCGTTGCCGATCACGCTGCCATCCGAATCGGTGATGAAGAACTCCACATCGGAGATGGGGGCGCCGGTCACGGCGTCCTTTTTGACGATCAGGAGGGAACCCATCTTATCGTTGCCGAAGGTCACGGTAATGACGTCCTGATCCTTACCGGAGAGATAAACGGTTTCTGTTGCGTCTGTGATCACATACCCATCCGGTGCGGAGATCTCCTCGCAGACGTAAGTGCCTGCCTTGAGACCAGTCACGACAATGGTTCCATTGCTCGAAGTGCGGTACTCGCCGATGACCGTACCGCCCGTACCAGAGGTGCCGCCAAGGTAGCGGATGCGGAACCACGCGCCCTCCAGCGGCTGACCGCTCTCGCTGTCCACCTTGCGGATGATGATTGCGGAAAGAGGCGTGTTCTCAAAGGTTAGGACTTTGCTCTCACCACCGGAGATGAAGCATTCCTGCGTGGCAGGCTCCTTGATGGCGTACCCGGACGCCGGTTCCAGCTCCGTCACTTTGTACCAGCCATCTTTGATCTCGGGGAGAATGATTTTTCCGCTTGCGTCAGAAAAGTAAGTGCCGAGGTCGTTGAGCTCACCGGTGTCGGTATGGTTGCTGCCATACCAGATCTGGAACTTAGCGCCCTTGATGGGATCACCGGTGACGCTATCCACCTTGCGGATCTCCAGACTGGGCTTGAGGGCGTTGAAGAAGGTGACGGTAGAGGTTTCGCCGGGCTTCAATGCCACTTCTTGGGGGATGGGGCAGAGAATGACATGACTGGGAACATTGATCTCCGTGACCTTGTAGCTGCCCACAGGGATGCTCTCAAGGAAAATGCGCCCATGGTTATCCGTGGTAGCGCTGGTGGAGAAGCTGCCGTCGATCTGCTCGATACGGTAGGTCACGCCCTCGATAGGCTCGCCGTTGGCGATGTTCTTCTTTAGAATTTCCAAACCGGGTTTTACATAGTCAACGAAGGTAACCTCGCTGGTTTTGCCGGGGCGCAGTGCTACGGTCTGCTCGGTGTGAGACACCACATAAGGCTCCGGCACAGATTCCTCTCGCACCATATAAACATCTGCGGGAATGGCCGAGAGAGTGGCGGAGCCATCCACACCAGTTGTGACAGAGGTGGAATAGCTGCCGGTCACGGACTTCACCGAGAACACCGTGCCGGCAATCGGTTTGCCGCTCATGGCGTCCCGCTTGGTGATCTTCATATCGGGCAGCTCATAATTAGTCGCCGCAACGATGTATTCGCGGTCACCTTCGGAAACATCTACATAAACACTTTTGGGCGTGGGATCAACACAGAAGCCATCCGGTGCAGCTGTTTCTACGAAGCTCCAAAGGCCGGTGGCTGCATCCTCAACATAGATCTCACCCTGCGCATTGGTAATGTCGCTGCCGACGATCTGCCCGTTGAAATAGATGCTGAAACGTGCACCGGCGAGGCCGGTTGTGGTCCCACCAGCAGTTTTTTTCAGCGTGATTTCGCCCGTGCCAGCAGGCGGTGCAGGTTCTTCTCCGCCACCAGGTTTATCCTGAGTTGCAAGCTTGCGCGGGCCATAGTAGTTGAAGAATGACTGATTTTTGCGGTTGCTGGAGATTGCGTACACCGCCCATCTCGCGCTCTCATCCTCCACGATGGCTGCGGTAACGCCCTGCGCTTTGTACTCCTCAATCTGACGCTGGAACTCGGCATCCTCAGCCGCTTTTTTTGCAAGAAGCGAGTCGATGAGGCTCAGGTACAGCTCGTAGGTATCAGCGTTGGCATAGCCGCCCGCGTCGCCGTCTCCACCGGGCTCGCCTTTATAGCTTTGATTCTCCCAAACGTAGGTCTGTACGGCCATAAAAAGCTGGCCGACGTTTGACTCTTTGCAGTCGTTGAGGTAGGTCATCATCCACTTGACATTCTCAACGGTCGCGGCGTCCATTTCACTGAGGCCGCTGTTCGTGACAGCCGACTGCAATACGGCATCTGCATCTGCACCGGTGCCGGACGTCCATGTAAAGGAATTCAGGTACGAAGGCGTTGCGTAATGATAGCCGAGGCCGCTATCCATGCAGTACACGAGCTTACCGTCCACAAGCGGCGGGCGGTAGCTGTACGGGGTACCGTTGGCGAGCAGGCGCGTGCTCCAATATGCCTGATTGGTGGTAATTTTGAGGCCGGAACCCGTGTTCGACGCGGCAAAAGCCGCAGTCGGCAGCAGGCTCAAGACTGTCACCAGCGTCAAAAGCAGTGACAACAAGCGATGTTTAATTGACTTCATGTCTTTCTCCTTTCCAAAAAGCGCAATAAAAAGAGCAGATCTTGACGACCTGCTCTTGCGTGAGAGTTGATGATTTACTTGTTCGCGGGGGTATCCACCCGAGTGATGGAATAGCCATTGTAGAGGAAAAGCTGGACACAGTACCAGCACGGGTCACCAGTGTCATTGATACCTCTTGCCAGCCCAACGCCAATCTCAGATAGCTTTGGGTTGACCATGTTCTTGTTGTGGGTTGTCGAAGCGCTCCAATCCGCCACGGCCCGTTCGGCAAGTGTCTGGTCAGACAGCACCCAATCTGCGATGCGATGGATATTTTCGGCCATGTAAGGACAATCCGTGACGGTATTGAATTTTCTGCCATCCGGCCTTGTGTGAGAATAGACGGTATGCGTAGCCATCTCATTGGCGCGGACCTGCGCCGCCTGCATGAGCCTGTCGTTGACACGCAGCACAGCAACGCCATTTTCGCGCCGCAGCGCATTGGTGCGGTCTACAATATCCTGTTTCATGGCATCCACATCATCGGCAGGCGTCGTAACCTCCGGCTGTGAAGCAGGTCCGCTGGTCTCCGCTTTCACCGGCGCGATGCCGGTGTAGGGCTTGCCGCTCTCTACCTGCACACATTTGGCATCGCCATCCCAATAAACCTCGAAACCAACAGCCTTGCCGATGTCCCGAAGCCGCACATAGTTGCTGCCGTTGATGACATAGGCTTCCATCTGCGCTTCTTTTCCATCTACGACAACGCGATGGTGACTGCGCTCCGCCACGATTCCGGCAGCATACGCCGTGGTGGTGACGCCAGCCAACAGCAGGCAGGTAAGAAAACCGGCTGCAAAACTTCCTCGCTTCATGGTGTGTACCTCCAAATTCTTTGATGGCTTCATGGTATCGCGGATACCGCCGTGTGTCAAAAAATCCGCCCTGATTTTTCAGAGCGGATTTTCCGTTACACTTCGCTGAGCAGGAAGTCCAGCGCCTTTACGATTTTAATACCGTCCACATCGTGGATCAGGTCGCAGTCCATGGCAATCACGATCTTCTCGTAATTGTCCTGAACAGCTTGCAGCGGTGCAAGCTCCCGTGCGCGGGTTTCGGGGGCATTCATGTTGTCAGTGACCTGGATATACTTTTTCTCGTTGATCTTCGTTGCGATGAAGTCGATCTCCTTTTCACCGACCTTGCCGATAGCCACCTCATAACCACGCCGCAGCAGTTC
>ENA-UPSY01001145-UPSY01001145.1-human-gut-metagenome-genome-assembly--contig:-NODE-1145-length-29151-cov-50.804464_pt1 | contig 29151 bp, 28 predicted proteins | sample MGYA00250044_ERZ773365 | MGnify/ENA primary metagenome ERZ773365 (study PRJEB29103, sample SAMN06111932) | human gut metagenome | biome: human gut; feature: ankylosing spondylitis patient; material... | reverse complement strand
CGCTACGGCCATACGCCGGTGATTGCCCAGGAGGTGGGGGAGGCGATGACCATTATTGGCCTGGTGGCCGCCGGGCTGGGGGTGTCGATCCTGCCGGCCTCCTTTCAGCGCGTGCAGCTCAGCGAAATGCGCTGGCTGCCGATTGACGAACAGGATGCGGTGTCGGAGATGTGGCTGGTGTGGTCGAAACACCATGAGCAGGGGGCGCTGGCAAAACGCTTTCGTGACACGCTGCTGGCCTGGAAAAACGAGCGCAATTGAGGCAAAAAGGGGCTGGAAATGTGCGGTAAATCACAAGGCTAAGCAAAAATTTGACGTTCACCATCGAAGTGCTTCACCATAGCCGAAAGTTTATTTCGAAGCGCGAAAATAAAGGGAGTCAATGGTGGTAGCGGATAGTCAACCAGGCCATATCGATCAAATTAAGCAGACCAATGCGGGCGCCGTCTATCGCCTGATTGATCAGCTCGGCCCGGTATCGCGTATCGACCTCTCCCGATTTGCGCAACTGGCGCCCGCCAGCATCACCAAAATTGTCCGCGAGATGCTGGAAGCGCACCTGGTACAGGAGACCGAAATTCAGGAGCCCGGCAGCCGCGGGCGGCCGGCGGTGGGGCTGATGGTGGAAACCGAGGCCTGGCACTATCTGGCGGTGCGCATCAGCCGCGGCGAGATCCACCTTTCGCTACGCGATTTAAGCAGCCAGCTGGTGGTGGAGGAGCAGCTGGAGCTGGCCCTTACCGACAGCACGCCGTTTCTGACGCGGATCATCGACCATATCGATCGCTTCTTTATTCGCCACCAGAAGAAGCTGGAACGCCTCACCTCCATCGCCATCACGATGCCGGGTATCATTGATACCGAAAACGGCATTATTCATCGCATGCCGTTTTATGAAGAGGTCAAAGACGTCCCGTTGGGCGAAACGCTGGCCAACCATACCGGGGTGCCGGTCTATATTCAGCATGACATTAGCGCCTGGACCATGGCGGAATCGCTGTTTGGCGCCTCGCGCGGCGCCCGGGACGTCATTCAGGTGGTGATCGATCATAACGTCGGCGCCGGGGTTATCACCGACGGACGACTGCTGCACGCCGGCAGCAGCAGCCTCGTGGAGATCGGTCATACCCAGGTCGACCCGTACGGCAAACGCTGCTACTGCGGCAACCATGGCTGTCTGGAAACGATCGCCAGCGTGGAGAGCGTGCTGGAGCTGGCGCAGATGCGGATGGCGCAGTCGATGAGCTCGCTGCTGCATCAGCGTCCGCTGAGCGTGGAGTGGCTGTGCCAGGCGGCGCTGCAGGGCGACCTGCTGGCCCGGGACATTATTAGCGGCGTCGGTCATCACGTCGGTCGCATTCTGGCGATCATGGTCAATCTGTTTAACCCGCAGAAAATCCTGATCGGCTCGCCGTTTAACCTGGCGGCAGACATTCTTTTTCCGGCAATTTCCAGCTGCATTCGGCAACAATCACTCCCGGCCTACAGCCAGCATATCGCGGTTGAAAGCACCCAGTTCTCCAACCGCGGAACGATGGCTGGCGCGGCGCTGGTCAAGGATGCGCTCTATAACGGATCCTTACTCATACGACTGTTACAGGGTTAACATTTTTTCATAGTCACACCAAAAATTGCGCTATCTCAAGCTGACCCCCAGCGGCTTCACGTAGACTTTGCCCACTGTTGATTATTTCTCTCCCGTATATTTCATCGACAAAACTGTGGGGTTAGTGATGTTTAAGCGTTTCTTTATTACAGGTACAGACACCTCTGTCGGGAAGACAGTGGTTTCCCGTGCGCTGTTGCAGGCACTTGCTGCCAGAGGCAAAAGCGTGGCCGGGTACAAGCCTGTGGCGAAGGGCAGCAAAGAGACGCCGGACGGTTTGCGTAATAAAGACGCGCTGGTGCTGCAGAGCGTCTCCACGCTGGCGTTACCCTATGAGGCTGTCAATCCCATCGCCTTAAGCGAAGACGAAAGCAGCGTGGCGCACAGCTGCCCGATCAACTACGGTCTGCTGTCGGATGGTTTGCAGCGGCTGGCCGGGCAGGTTGAACACGTGGTGGTTGAAGGCACCGGCGGCTGGCGCAGCCTGATGAACGACCTGCGACCGCTCTCCGAATGGGTGGTACAGGAGCAGCTCCCGGTGCTGATGGTGGTGGGGATCCAGGAAGGGTGCATCAACCATGCGCTGCTGACGGCCCAGGCGATCGCCAATGACGGGCTGCCGCTGATCGGCTGGGTGGCCAACCGCATCAACCCCGGTCTGGCGCACTACGCCGAAATCATCGATGTGCTCAGCAAAAAGCTGCCGGCGCCGCTCATTGGCGAGCTACCGTATCTGCCGCGCGCCGAACAGCGTGAGCTAAGCCGCTACGTCGACTTAGACATGCTCGGCAACGTGATGGCGATAGATCGAATCCCGGCGTAACGTCCGCGACAGCACCGACGCCACCACGCAGGTGATCAGCAGGCCGGGCAGCAGCACATACTGCCCGGTCATCTCACAAATCATCAGAGTCGACATGATTGGCGCATGGGTAGTGGCGGCAAGAAAGGCCGCCATGCCGGTCAGTCCCATCATCATAGCCATCTCCTGCTCCCCCGGTAGCCACAGCCCGCTGAAGCGGGCCAATAGCATGCCCATCGCCAGGCCGACAAACAGCGTGGGGGTAAACACCCCGCCCGGCGCGCCGGAGCCACTGCTGGCCAGCACCGCCAGCAGTTTGCACAGGAATACCGCCACCAGCAGCGCGCCGGGCGGCGGCAGCAGCAGATAGCTTTGCACCACGCTGTAGCCGTTGCCCCACACCGCCGGCGTGATGAGCGATAAGCCGCCGACGATCAGACCGCCCAGCGCCAGCTGCCACGGCGGCGCCAGTTTCAGCCTGACGAACCCGCGGTGGCTGTATTCCATCAGCCAGATAAACAGCGGCCCGCACAGTCCGGCCAGCAGTCCGGTGGCGAGCATCAGGCCATAGTGCAGCGCGCTGAGATCCTGCTGCAGGACGACATGGTACAACGGCGCGGCGCCGCCGTTGAGAAACTGGGTCAGCAGCAGGGCGATCACTGCCGAGATCACTACCGGCCCAAGCGAGGCCAGCATCAGCGTGCCAAACAAAATTTCAGCGATAAACAGGCTGCCGGCCAGTGGAGCATGATAGGCGCTGGCCATCCCGGCGGCGGCGCCGCAGGCGACCCACAGTTTCCATTCGGCCTGCGGCGTGAAGCGGCGGGCGAACAGCGAGGCCGCCAGCGCGGCCAGCAGGATCATGGCGCCTTCCCGGCCAATCGCGCTGCCGGTGACCACCACCAGCAGCGAGGCCAGCGACTTCACCAGGCTTGCCGGCGTATCGAAGCAACCGTCTCCGGTCTCCAGGGCTTCCATATAATCGGTGGCGGCGTGCGGACGGGCAACGCGGCGTCGTTGCCACAGCCAGAGAAGTGCCCCTGCCGCCAGTCCCCCCAGCGCCGGGGTAATCAGCCGTCGCCACGCCGGCAGCGACTGCGCGGCGTTGACCAGGCTCCGGCTGTCGTTACCGAGAAACAGCGTTTCCAGCACCACCATGGCATGGCGAAACAGGGCCACCGCCAGGGCGGCGAGAAGGCCAATCAGCGTGGCGATCAGCAGGCGACGAAACATCACCTGCACATCAGGATAGGGATGAAGACGGTGCATCGGTCACAGCGAGATTGGGAAAACATGGCCTTATTGTGATAGGGAATAAACTTATATGCAAAAGCGATAAGTGCGGGTTACGGAGAGCGAAGCCATCAAGGAAACCGCGCCGACTCCCGGCGCGGCAAAGGGATTAGCGATAGAGCGGCTTTTCCGCCACCGCGAGGGGCAGACCCGCCTGCCACTGCGCCAGGGTCGCTTGCGCCAGCTGGCCCAGCGCCTGGTAGAAGGGGTGGGCGGCATGTTCGACAAAGACGCTCAGGAAGCGCCCGGACCACGGCAGCAGATGCCAGGCCAGCAGCTGGGCAAACAGCGCCTCCTGTTCCGTTTCGCACAGCCACGCCGCCAGCAGCAGCAGGGTGCCGAAATGGTCTTCCGGCTCGTTGCGTTCGGCGTCCAGTGCGATGCCGTTCGTGCGCATCCATTCGCGCAGGGCCAGTGTGGATTCGCCGAACAGCACCGACTCTTTATCCAGCCAGACGGATCCCCATGGCGGCGCCGGCAGGGCCCACGGTCCGATAAACAGGCGCTGCCAGGCTTCCGGCAACGACTCTTCAACCGACGCGGCAAACCCCGATGCCAGCGGGGCGGCAACCGGGAAGGGCCACTGTTGCTGCCAGCTGCCGTCCTGGAAGGCGGCCACCAGCGGCGCGATTTGCGGGCTATTCGGCGCATAAGAGAACAACGCGCCCAGGGTACGGGCGCTTAAGGCGACAGCGTCGCGGTGAGGGAACGGCATCATCACTTATTCCTTTCTGCGGCGCGCGCCGGCGCGCCGTCTCATTAACGGGCAACCGCCATACCGACGGTCATATGGAGCCCATAAAACAGGCCGCGGCCAATACATTCCGCGATCAGGACCAGCAGCAGACCGGCCAGCAGCCCCGCAGCGCGCGGCGGCTGACGGCGGATCAGCGGACACAGCCAGCAGCCAAGTCCCAGCGCCAGCAGGATCAGACGTAAGGCCTGCAGTCTGCCGTAATCCGGCAGCAGGGTGGCCGCCTGCTGAACGGCGCTGTGAATGGCGCCGAGCCCGGCGCATTGCATCACGATAATCGCGGCGCTGATGACCTGCGCGGCCACGCTCAGCCCGGCAATAAACCAGACGTTAACGTCGACTTTCGCCATTCGCAGCAGCAGGGCGGCGAACAGCGGCCCGCTGAGAAGTACCGTCAGGAAGAAGGCGCTGGTGGTGTAGCCAGTGTACCATGTCGGCACGGTATCGATTTGATAAACCCGGGTCATCGCCAGCACAAACACCAGCCCCAACAGCAGGGCGATCGCCAGCCAGACTTTCCCCAGCGCCGCCGGCATTTTTTCCAGCACGGCCAGCAGCCACCAGAATCCGCCCACGACGAAAAACAAGGCGCCGCTGGCGATTTCGTTGCTCAGCGCCGAGGCGCCGACGCGGTTCAGCGAATTAAACGCCCGCAGCGGCGAACCGAGATGCATCACTGAGGCGAGAAAACCGATCCCCATCAGCAGCCAGATAAAAAACATGCTGCGCACCAGCCGCTGCCGCGCTTCGCGCTGGTCCGCCAGTGCCAGCCAGACCAGACCGCTGACGAGGGTCGCGCCGACCACGCATTGCCCCAGTACCGTAAACAGCACCAGCGGCCATTCCTGCCATCCGCTTCCCATCTCACACCTCCTTCGGATTTGCCAGATAACCGGTGGTATCGCCACACGGCCGGGCGTTGCGGTTAGGTTTGATCGCGATGCTCGGCTGAGTGAAGTGCGCGGAGGGCAGCGGGGCCACCGCCGCCAGCTGGCCGTGCTTAGCGCGCAGTTCGGCAATGGGGCCGAAATCGAGCGCCCGCAGCGGGCAGGACTCGACGCAGATCGGCTTTTTCCCCTCGGCGACGCGCTGATAACAGCCGTCGCACTTGGTCATATGGCCTTTGTCGGCGTTGTATTGCGGCGCGCCGTACGGGCAGGCCATATGACAGTAGCGGCAGCCAATGCACACCTCTTCGTTGACCACCACAAAACCGTCTTCGCGCTTGTGCATCGCTCCGCTCGGACAGACCTTGGTGCAGGCCGGATCTTCGCAATGGTTACAGGCGATGGAGAGGTAATAGGCGAACACGTTCTGCTGCCAGACGCCGTTGTCCTCCTGCCAGTCGCCGCCGGCGTACTCATAGATGCGACGGAAGCTGACTTCCGGAGTCAGGTTCTTATAGTCCTTACAGGCCAGCTCGCAGGTTTTGCACCCGGTACAGCGAGCGGAGTCGATAAAGAATCCATATTGCGTGCTCATGGTTTACTCCTTAAACCTTCTCGATGTCGACCAGGTTGGTATGCTGCGGATTCCCTTTCGCCAGCGGCGACGGGCGATGGGTTGTCAGGGTATTCATGCAGGCGCCATGGTCAACCCGGTCCCCGGCCATATTGGCGTCGTGCCACGCGCCCTGGCCCATCGCCGACACCCCCGGCATGATGCGTGGCGTCACTTTCGCCGGCAGCCGGACTTCGCCGCGCTGGTTGAACACCCGCACCAGATCGCCGTTTTTAATCCCGCGTTTTTCCGCGTCCAGCGGGTTGATCCACACTTCCTGACGGCAGGCGGCCTGCAGCACGTCCACGTTGCCGTAGCTGGAATGGGTGCGCGCCTTATAGTGAAATCCAAACAGCTGCAGCGGATACTGGCTGCGCAGCGGATCGTCCCAGCCTTCAAATGTGGAGGCATAGACCGGCAGCGGGCTGATGACTTCGTCTTTCTCCAGCTGCCAGCGGGCGGCAATCTCGGCGAGCCGGCTGGAGTAGATCTCAATTTTGCCGGACGGGGTTTTGAGCGGATGCGCTTCAGGATCGCGGCGGAAGTCGCGATAGGCGACGAAGTGGCCGTTCGGGTCCTTGCGTTTGTAGATGCCCATTCGCTTCAGCTCATCGTAGGCCGGCAGCGCCGGATCTTTCGCCACCATTTTGGCGTACAGATGCTGCAGCCACTGCGCCTGAGTGCGTCCCTCGGTAAAACGCTGGTAGACATCGTCGCCGAGCCGTTTCGCCACTTCGCTTAAGATCCAGTAAATCGGTTTGCGTTCAAATTTCGCCGAGGTGGCGGGCTGGATGAAAATCAGATAGCCCATATTGCCGGCGTAATCGTTGGGAATAATATCTTCCTGCTCAACGGTCATCAGGTCGGGCAGCAGCAGGTCGGCGTATTTCGCCGACGAGGTCATAAAGTTGTCGATGACCACGATGGTTTCGCACTTGCTTTCGTCCTGCAGGATCTCGTGGGTCTTATTGATGTCGGAGTGCTGGTTGATGAGGGTATTGCCCGCGTAGTTCCACAGGAACTTGATCGGCACATCCAGCTTCTCTTTGCCGCGCACGCCGTCGCGGGTGGCGGTCATCTCCGGGCCTCGAGCGATGGCGTCGGTCCAGGTGAAGCAGGAGATGGCGGTTTTCACCGGGTTTTCCAGCACCGGCAGACGCTCGATGGTGATGGTGTAGGTCGATTCGCGGGCGCCGCTGTTGCCGCCGTTGATGCCGACGTTGCCGGTTAAGATCGGCAGCATGGCGATCGCCCGGGCGGAGAGCTCGCCGTTGGCCTGGCGCTGCGGCCCCCAGCCCTGGCAGATGTAGGCCGGTTTGCTCATGCCGATGTCGCGCGCCAGCTTAATGATGCGATCGGCGGGGATGCCGGTGATACGCGAAGCCCACTGCGGCGTTTTGGCGACGCCGTCGTCGCCCTCGCCGAGGATATAGGCTTTATAGTGGCCATTTGCCGGCGCCCCGGCCGGCAGCGTCTTCTCATCGTAGCCGACGCAGTATTTATCAAGGAACGGCTGATCCACCAGATTTTCGTTAATCAACACCCAGGCGATACCGGCGACCAGCGCGGCGTCTGTGCCGGGGCGAATGGGGATCCACTCATCTTCGCGACCGGCGGCGGTATCGGTGTAGCGCGGATCGATAACGATCATCCGCGCGTTGGAGCGCTCGCGGGCCTGTTCCAGATACCAGGTAATGCCGCCGCCGCTCATGCGGGTTTCCGCCGGGTTGTTGCCGAACATCACCACCAGCTTACTGTTTTCAATATCCGAAGTGCTGTTGCCGTCGTTACTGCCGTAGGTGTAGGGCATGGCGCAGGCGATCTGCGCGGTGCTGTAGGTACCGTACTGGTTAAGCGAGCCGCCGTAGCAGTTCATCAGCCGCGCCACCGGCGAAGCGGAAGGCGAGGAGCGGGTCATGTTCCCGCCGACGATTCCTGATGAGTAGTTAATGTACACGGCTTCGTTGCCATATTGCGCGACGACGCGTTTCAGACGGTCAGCAAGGGTATCCAGCGCTTCCTGCCAGCTGATACGCTCAAATTTGCCTTCTCCGCGTTTGCCGACGCGCTTCATCGGATAGTTAAGGCGATCCGGGTGGTTGATGCGCCGGCGAATCGAACGCCCGCGCAGGCAGGCGCGGACCTGATGATCGCCGTAGCGGTCGTCGCCGGTGTTATCCGTTTCCACGTAGACCACTTCATCATCACGCACGTGCAGCCGCAGGGCGCAGCGGCTGCCGCAGTTGACCGAACAGGCGCCCCAGACAATCCGGGTGTTGTCGCCGGCAGCCTGCTGGACCGCCGCCGCGGCGCTGCGCAGCGTAAAGGGCAGGGGAAGCCCGCCGGCGGCCAGCGCCAGAGAACCGAGGGCTGTGGATTTAAGTAGCGCGCGTCGGGTGACGCCGCCGGAAGATTCCTGATTCGACATTGCTCACTCCATGATAGTTATGCTGGGCGGAGAAGGTCCGCCGCGTCATTAACAGACGCCGGGGTGAGCGATAATACGTTATGGGTAGCCGGCAGATCTTATCCCTGTTCAATGCAGGGATAAGATCTTTCGTTTGAAAGCGAGGCGGGTTTACTGAGCGTCGTTTTCGGCGGGATTGTCGCTGTTACGGGTGTAGGTGATTTTGAAGGTGTCGTTGGCGCAATGACCCACCACCTGAGCGCCGGGCTGGTCCGCCTGGTCGTTTGGCACGATGGCCAGACTGAAGGCCGTTTCCGGTACGCCATTGTTAATGATCTTCTGTTGAATATCATTTTTGACCCGTTCACAGGAGTCGGGGGCCGCCAGCACGGTCGTGGAGCACAGCAGCAGCGCGGCGCCTGTCCAGAGGGATAGTTTCATCTTACGCTCCTTTTCGATGGTATCCAGATTTAAGCATAGCAGAACTGGTGTAAACAATTGTATTTGCTAATATGATTGGATGTACACAAAAGGAATCATCTGTGAAAAGACTGTATTGGCTGATCCCGGCAGCGCTGCTGCTGACGGCGTGCGACCGCGAAAGCGCCCCGGAAGCCTTCACCCCGGAGATGGCGAGTTTTTCCAATGAGTTTGAGTTCGATCCGCTGCGCGGTCCGGTGAAGGATTTTAGCCAGACGTTACTGGACGAACACGATGTGGTGGTCAAGAAGGTGAGCGCGCAGCTGTCAAAAGAGGGATGTTTCGATCTGCTGACGCTGGAGGATGTGGAGAATAACACCGGCGCCACGCTGCTGCTGGACGCCAACTATTACGTCGATGGCCGCACCCATGAAAAGCGGCTGCGTCTGCAGGGGAAATGTCAGCTGGCGGAGATGCCCGCCACCGGCGTGAGCTGGGAAACGGATGATAACGGCTTTATTATCAGCGCCCGCGGAAAAAAGACTACCGCCACCTACCGTTACGACAGCGATGGCTATCCGCTGGGGAAAACCACCACCGCCAAAGAGGAGCGATTTACCGTCGCCTCCACGCCGTCGAAGGATCCGCGCAAGAAAATGGACTATACCGCCATCAGCACCTTCAACGACCGCACGCTGGGCACGGTGCGCCAGACCTGCGACTACGATCGCCATGATAATCCGCTGAGCTGTGAGCTGCAGGTGATCGATGAAAGCGTCCAGCCGCCGCTGACCCGCCACTACACGATTAAAAACCGCATTGATTATTACTGAGCCGTCGGCTTCAGCAGAGACGGGCCCGGCGTTTTGTGTTCCGCCAGATACTGATGCTGAAACAGACACATGCGGATGGTGTTGCGGTACTCGCCGTTAATGAAAAACTCATGGATCAGTTCACCTTCGACCATAAAGCCGAGCTTGCGGTAAATATGGATCGCTTTTTCATTCTCTTTATCCACAATCAGATACAGCTTATACAGATTGAGCACGGTAAAGCCATAGTCCATCGCCAGCCGCGCGGCGCGGGTGGCGAGGCCTTTTCCCTGGAAGTCGGGTGAGATGATGATCTGAAATTCGGCCCGGCGGTGCACATGGTTGATTTCCACCAGCTCCACCAGTCCGGCCTTATCGCCATTGCATTCGATCACAAAGCGACGCTCGCTTTGATCGTGAATATGCTTGTCGTACAGATCGGAAAGCTCAACGAAGGCTTCATAGGGCTCTTCAAACCAGTAGCGCATCACGCTGGCGTTGTTGTCGAGCTGGTGAACAAAGCGCAAATCTTCGCGCTCAAGGGGGCGGAGTCTGACGTGTAGCGCGTCGGTCATAGGAATTCCTGTGGTCAAAGCGGAAAAGAGGGGACTGAAAGGCGGCGCCCGCAGGCGCCAGCGTGCTCAGGGATTGATCGCCCGGCCGGTGCGGCGGTCAAGGCAGCGCAGGGTGTTTGGTTCCCAGTAGGCATTGACGTTGGCGCTCTTCTGGCAGTTATCCTGCGCGTCAAAGGCGACATCGGTTTTGTCCCACTCTTTTTCCGCCCGTTTGTTCACCTTCTGGCGCAGGCTGCGCGTGTCGTTCCATTGCTCTTTTTCCATCGACGCCTGCTGACGGCTTTGCGCGCTGTCGCCGGACTCAATCACCAGCCGGTCGGTGGCCGCGAACGAGCTGGAGGTATAGACGACGGCGCTTAACGCCAGAATGGCGGTCAGGCACCAGCGTTTGTTCAGTGTCATGTTCATCACGATTTCCTTTAAGTGATGGGTTAACCCTCAGGTTAAGTTTACTACAGCTCTTTTGCCGGGCATAGCCGACGAAACAGCGTAGGGAAAGGGCTATTATCGCGTAGAATAGTTCAACGCTTTGTCTCTTTTACGAATCTTTTAATGCTCAAAACAACGCTGCTGTTCTTTGCCACCGCCCTGTGTGAAATCGTCGGCTGCTATCTGCCGTGGCTATGGTTAAAGCGCGGGGCCACGCCGCTGCTGCTGATCCCCGCCGGCCTGGCTCTGGGTCTGTTCGTCTGGCTCCTGACGCTCCATCCGACCGCCAGCGGGCGGGTATATGCCGCCTACGGTGGCGTCTACGTTTGTACCGCATTGCTCTGGCTGCGGGTCGTTGATGGGGTCAAATTAACCCATTATGACTGGGCGGGCGCGGCCATCGCCCTGTGTGGCATGCTGATCATCGTGGCGGGCTGGGGACGAGCGTAAGCCCGTCTAATGTGATCCCTGCCACTTTTTTAAACCCCAATTCTTGTATGGTAGTCGACCTGTTGCCTTACTTATCAGACATCATATTGGGTTATGACTCTGTAAGGAATCACGATGGCTATTGAGACATTTGCCCCACAGGCGGGCGCGACGCCGCTGCGCATCCGTCGGGTGCAGAAGATCACCCTGACGCTGCTGTTTATCGCCGGGATCGTTAACTTTCTTGACCGCTCTTCCCTGAGCGTCGCCGGGGAGGCGATACGCGCCGATCTGGGTCTGAGCGCCACCGAGTTTGGGGTGCTGCTCTCCGCTTTTTCGCTCTCCTATGGCTTCGCGCAACTGCCCTCGGGCATTTTGCTGGATCGCCTCGGACCGCGGGTTGTGCTGGGCGCCGGGCTGATATTCTGGTCTGCAATGCAGGCCCTGACCGGGATGGTCAATTCATTCTCGCATTTTATTCTGCTGCGCATTGGCCTCGGGATCGGTGAAGCGCCGTTTATGCCCGCCGGCGTGAAATCGATCAACGACTGGTATGCGCAAAGAGAGCGCGGCACGGCGGTGGGGATATTTAACTCCTCGACGGTGCTGGGGCAAGCCATTGCCCCGCCGGCCCTGGTCATCATGCAGCTGGCCTGGGGCTGGCGGACAATGTTTGTGGTGATTGGTTTGGCCGGTATTCTGGTCGGCCTGTGCTGGTATGTGGGATACCGTAACCGGCGGCAATTTACCCTCCAGGAGGAGGAGCAACGCTATCTGGCCAGCGAGGAGGCGGCCCGGCCGGCGCTGAAACTGAGCGAATGGCTGGCGCTGTTTAAACGGCGTACCACCTGGGGGATGATCCTCGGCTTCTCCGGGGTGAACTATACCGGCTGGCTGTATATCGCCTGGCTGCCCGGCTATTTGCAGGCTCAGCAGGGGTTAAGCCTGGCGCGCACCGGCTGGGTGGCGGCGATCCCGTTCCTCGCCGCGGCGGTGGGAATGTGGGTCAATGGTCTGGTGGTCGACGCCCTGGCGCGCAGAGGCTACGATCTGGCGAAAACCCGCAAAACGGCGATCGTTGCCGGTCTGGTGCTGTCGGCGCTGGGAACGCTGCTGGTGGTGCAATCGTCCACGCCGACCCAGGCGGTGGCATTTATCTCTATGGCGCTGTTCTGCGTCCATTTCGCTGGCACCTCGGCCTGGGGATTGGTACAGGTGCTGGTGGCAGAGCATAAAGTGGCGTCAGTGGCGGCGATCCAGAACTTTGGCAGCTTTGTGTTTGCCTCCTTCGCGCCGATAGTCACCGGCTGGGTCGTGGATACCACCCATTCTTTCAATCTGGCGCTGGTGATCGCCGCCGGGGTGACCTTCGCCGGGGCGCTGTGCTACTTCTTTATCGTCAAAACCCGCATCGATTAACCGACCAGGAAGCAACAGGCCCGCAGGGAGGCGCGGCCTGCGCCATGTTCCATCTTCTCTTACCGCTTCGCGGCGGATTTTCTCCTGCCATCCCAGAGATTTTGTGATCGCTCGCCAGCGACCACAACCCGCTAAAAGCTTCTTGTATGGTAGTTGACAGAAATCAAAGATGTTATACCAATTGCGTGAGATGGTTGAGGCACAAAGGCATTCTCCTCGAGAGTTCTCCCAGAGAATGGTTGATGAGCCACATAACAACGAGAGTCATCATGGAAAACACCCTCTTAACCGCTAACGCCATACAGCCGGACTACGATCGCCGCGCGCTGGTCCCCCGTATCGTCCATCTGGGTTTTGGCGCGTTCCACCGCGCCCATCAGGCGGTCTACGCCGATATACTGGCCAGCGAGCACGGCAGCGACTGGGGCTACACTGAAGTCAACCTGATTGGCGGCGAGCAGCAGATCGCCGATCTCCGGCAGCAGGATCTGCTGTACACCGTGGCAGAAATGTCCGCCGACGCGTGGACCGCGCGCGTGGTCGGGGTGGTGAAGCAGGCGCTGCACGCCCAGGTCGATGGTCTCGAGGCCGTGCTTTCGGCGATGTGTGAGCCACAGGTGGCCATTGTCTCCCTGACCATTACCGAGAAAGGCTATTGCCATTCGCCAGCCAGCGGCGAGCTGCAGCTCGATCACCCGCTGATCGCCGCCGATCTCGCTAACCCGCGCCAGCCGAAATCGGCAGTGGGCGTGGTGGTGGCGGCCTTAGCGCGTCGCCGGGAGGCAGGGCTGTCGGCCTTTACCGTGATGTCCTGCGATAACATGCCGGAAAACGGTCATGTGATGCGCAACGTCGTCTGCGCCTACGCCCGGGCGCTGGACGCGGACCTCGCCGCATGGATAGAACAGAATGTCACCTTTCCGTCGACCATGGTGGACCGTATTGTCCCGGCGGTGACGGCGGAAACCCTCGATAAAATTGAACAGCTGACCGGCGTGCGCGACCCGGCTGGCGTGGCCTGCGAGCCTTTCCGCCAGTGGGTGATTGAGGATAACTTTGTCGCCGGACGTCCACAGTGGGAGAAAGCGGGGGCGGAGCTGGTCGCCGATGTGGTGCCTTTCGAAGAGATGAAGCTGAGGATGCTCAACGGCAGCCATTCGTTCCTCGCCTATCTCGGCTATCTGGCCGGTTATCAGCATATCAACGACTGTATGCAGGATGACAACTACCGCCGCGCGGCGCTGGCGCTGATGCTGGACGAGCAGGCTCCGACCTTAAAAGTGCAGGGGGTGGATCTGTCACACTATGCCAGTCTGCTGATTGACCGCTACTGCAATCCGGCGCTCAAACACCGTACCTGGCAGATTGCCATGGACGGTAGCCAGAAGCTGCCGCAGCGCATGCTGGACTCGGTACGCTGGCACCTGGCGCACCAGCATGACTTCACGCTGCTGGCGCTGGGCGTGGCGGGCTGGATGCGCTATGTCGGCGGTGTTGACGACGCCGGTCAGGCGATCGAAATTTGCGATCCGCTGCTGCCGGTGATCAAGGAGGCGGTAGCCGCCAGCGCCGATGGCGAAGCGCGCGTCAAAGCGCTGTTGGGCATTGAGGCCATCTTCGGCCGTGAGCTGCCGCAGGAAGCGCGGTTCGTTTCGGCGGTGACCCGCGCCTATGTTGCGCTGCAGCGTCAGGGGGCCAAAGCCACCGTTGCCGCATGGGCTGAGGCGCAATAATCGTTTATTCCCGGTGTCGGTCATGAGGTCGACACCGGCTCTTCTGCTGTTTCCGCACGGTTCCGCTGATATTTCTTTTTTTGCTGTCGATCGCTTTTAGCAGACTAAAAATATGATCGAACGCAATGTCCTTACATAACTCTATATTTCCCTGATTTACTAAAGATAATTAGCTGTTATTTTTCCGAATAAAGGCTGGTCATTCACCGCAAAAATGGCATAGTTAAGTTATTGAAAAATCACTTTCTCTGGAAAAGGAGTGCGGGCCATGTATAAAAAGATTTTATTGCCTGTTGATGTTTTTGAAATGGATTTAAGCGATAAGGCAGTGCGTCACGCGGAATTTCTCGCGTCGGCGGAAAATGGCGAAATCACCTTGCTCAACGTTCTGCCGAACAGCAGCCGTTCGTTATTACGCGGGTTTACGGCGGATATTCGTAAATTCGAAGCCTATATGCAGGAAGAGTCGGAGAAAAAGATGCGCGAGGTGGCGCGACTGTTCGACATACCGATGTCGCGGATCCATACCCGGGTCGTCTTTGGTAACGTGCGCGATGAAATTCTGGCTATCAGTAACAACGAAGCGTTCGATGTGATAGTGATTGGCTCCCGCAAACCGGGGATCTCCACCCATCTGCTGGGCTCCAACGCCGAATCCATTTTGCGCTACGCCAAAACGCCGGTGCTGGTGGTCAGATAATCCTTTCCATTACGACGGCTGCGTCTGCCTTATTTCGCAGCCGTCTGATCCTTACTCTTCGCTAAACCAGTCGCGATTCTCCTGGCGGATCAACAGCACGGATTCGCTGATTTCATGCAAATGAATACTCATGGCTTTCTCGACCGCCTCGGCGTCGCGTTTTTCCAGCGCGGTGAAAATTTCATGATGCTGGCGCAGCAGCATCTCCGGGGAGGAGACATGGTCGAGGCTCATGTAGCGCACGCGGTCAATAGCGGCTTTGATGTTTTCCACCGTATCCCAGGCCAGCTGACAATCGGCAATAACTGACAACTTCTGGTGAAATTCATCATCAAGCAGGAAAAAGTCGTTTAACTGCTGACGGTCGACGGCAATACGCTGCTGATGAAGATTCTGCTCCAGCTGATAGACTTGCTCATCGTTAATCATGCCAGCGGCACGGCGGACCACCGCGCATTCAATCGCCTGGCGGACAAAGCAACCATTGCGCACCTGAGACAGGGAAATTTTGTTGACGTAGCTGCCGCGCTGGGGACGGATCTGGATAAGTCCATTCTCCGCCAGCTTAATAAAGGCCTCGCGCACCGGCTGACGAGATACCGCAAAACGCACGGAGACTTCTTTCTCCGACAGCGGCGTGCCCGGCGGGATCAGGCAGTGAACGATATCCCGGCGGAGGATGCGATAAATTTGCTGATTGACGGGTTGCGTCGGATTCAGTTGCGATTCTGCGGCCATTGATGGTTACTTTTTATGGGGTTATGCGCACTATTTTACGCGTTTTTTGCGGTTCCGCCCATACCCGGCCAGCAGGCCGGGTGGCTGACGGTTAGCCCTGGCGGTGAACGCTGAGTCCGGCAAAGCTCTGGCTCACCGGCATCATCTCCAGGGTGTTGATGTTGACGTGTTTCGGCAGGGTGGCCACCCACCAGACCGCCTCGGTCACATCTTCCGGCGTCAGGGCTTCGGTGTTCTCGTAGGTTTTACCGGCTTTGGCGTCATCGCCTTTAAAGCGGACGTTCGAGAACTCGGTGCCGCCCACCAGACCCGGCTCGATGTCGGTGACGCGCACCGCGGTGCCGTGCAGGTCGGTGCGAAGATTGAGGCTGAACTGACGGACGAAGGCTTTGGTCGCCCCATAGACGTTACCGCCGGCGTAAGGCCAGCAGCCTGCCGTGGAGCCGATGTTGATGATGTGGCCGCGATTGCGCGCCACCATGCCCGGCAGGACGGCGCGGGTCATGTACACCAGCCCTTTATTATTGGTGTCGATCATATCTTCCCAGTCTTCCACGCTGGCGCGGTGCGCCGGCTCCAGACCGAGCGCCAGACCCGCGTTGTTCACCAGCACATCGATTGCCTGCCACTCGGCGGGCAGGTCGGCAATCAGCGTCTCAATAGCGGCGCGGTTGCGAACGTCCAGTTGCGCGATATAAAGATTATCGCCCAGCTCGTCTTTCAGCGTCTTCAGGCGCTCTTCGCGACGTCCGGTCGCAATCACTTTATGACCGTTAGCGACAAAACGGCGAGTAATACTTTCACCAAAACCGGCAGTGGCGCCGGTGACCATGATAATCATCTTACTGTTCCTCAACGCTTTTTGTGTTTTCATACCATAGCACGCACAGGCGGCGACCGGTAACGGAAATCATTGCGACCCCTTAAGGAGAAGCCTAATCTTACAGGATAAGCCTGTACAGGAGAGAAAGATGTCCGAACAAAACCCCTTTTTTAGCGTCAGTCTGTTGCCTTACCAGGCGCCGCGGTTTGATCTGATTGAAGACAGTCACTATCGGCCGGCGTTTGATGAGGGCGTCCGGCAGCAGCGCGAGGAGATCCGCGCCATTATCGATAATCCGCAGCCGGCCAGTTTCGCCAACACGCTCGAGGCGCTGGAGCAGAGCGGACAGCTGCTGGCGCGGGTGACGCGGGTTTTTTTCGCCATGGCCAGCGCCCATACCAACCCTTATCTGCAATCACTGGATGAACAATTTTCCGCCGAGCTCGCCGGGCTGGGGAATGACATCTGGCTCAACGAGGCTTTATTCCAGCGGGTGAACAGCGTCTACGAGCAGCGCGAGACGCTCTCGCTTGACGACGAATCCCGGCGTCTTCTGACCCTGACATGGCAACGTTTTGTTCACGCCGGGGCAACGCTGGCCCCGGCGCAGAAGGCGGTGCTGCGCGCCCTGAACACCGAAGCGGCCACTTTGCAAAGTCAGTTCCAGCAGCGGCTGCTGGGGGCGGCGAAAAGCGGCGGCCTGGTGGTCGATGACCGGCATCAACTGGATGGCCTGACCGATGAGGAGATAGCGGCTGCGGCCGACGCGGCGCGCGAAAAAGGGCTCGGCGATCGCTGGCTGCTGACGCTGACCAACACCACCCAGCAGCCGCAGCTGCTTGCGCTGCGCGACCGGCAAACGCGGGAGAATCTCTTCGCCGCCGGCTGGACGCGCAATCAACAGGGCGATGAGCATGATACCCGTAGTCTGGTGCTGCGGCTGGCGGCGATCCGCGCGCAGCAGGCGGAACTGCTGGGGGCGGCAAATTACGCCAGCTGGGCGCTGACCGATCAAATGGCGGCTTCTCCGGCGGAGGCATTGGGCTTTATGCGTCAGATCGCGCCGGCGGCGCGGGCGAGGGCGGAACGTGAGCTGGCGGACATCCAGCAGGTGATCGACAACGAAGGCGGGGAGTTTCGCGCGCAGGCATGGGACTGGCTCTATTACAGCGAGCAGGTGCGGCGGGCTGCCTATGCCATTGATGACGCACAGCTCAAACCCTATTTTGCCCTCGAGCGCGTGCTGCAGGACGGCGTCTTCTGGACGGCATCGCAGCTCTTTGGGCTCCGCTTCGTGGAACGCTTTGACATCCCGGTGTACCACCCGGATGTGCGGGTTTGGGAGATCTTCGACCACAATGGCGAAGGGATGGCGCTGTTTTACGGTGATTATTTCGCGCGCGATTCAAAGAGCGGCGGCGCCTGGATGGACGTGTTTGTCGAACAGTCGACCCTGCGGGAGCAGCGCCCGGTTATTTATAACGTCTGCAATTATAGCCGGCCGCAGAGCGGACAGAGCGCGCTGTTGTCATGGGATGAGGTGATCACCCTGTTCCATGAGTTTGGCCACGCCCTGCACGGACTGTTCGCCAGCCAGCGCTATGCCAGCCTCTCCGGGACCAATACCCCGCGGGATTTTGTCGAGTTTCCGTCGCAAATCTTCGAACACTGGGCCAGCCATCCGCAGGTATTCGCCCACTATGCGAAGCACTATCGCTCCGGAGAGCCGATGCCGGAGGCGCTGCGCGACAATATGTTGCGTGCGGCAACCTTCAATAAAGGGTACGACATGAGCGAGCTGCTGGCTGCTGCGCTGCTCGATATGCGCTGGCACACGCTGCCGACCACCGCATTTCCGGACGAGGTGGATGCATTTGAGCAGAGGGTACTCCGGGAAGAACACCTCGATCTGGCGGCCGTTCCCCCGCGCTATCGCAGCAGCTACTTCTCCCATATCTTTGGCGGCGGCTATGCGGCAGGCTATTACGCCTATCTGTGGACCCAGATGCTGGCCGACGACGGCTATCAGTGGTTCGTGGAGCACGGCGGTTTGACCCGTGAGAACGGTCAGCGCTTCCGGGAAGCGATTTTATCTCGCGGTAATAGCGCTGATTTAGCTGGACTGTATCGCCAGTGGCGCGGACACGATCCACAGATTGAGCCGATGCTGAAAAATCGCGGGTTGAGCGCATAGGCCATCGGGCGGTGAGAAGCGATCGATTGGGTGTTTTCCTTATCAGGCGCTTTTCACTGGCCATGCTTTGATCGCAGGAGATTTCGCCTGGCGCCGGTCAGGAGAAATAGCACGAAAATAATCAAATACACATTTAGAGAAAAGCCACTTAATCCAGTTGCGATATCGAGGTAGTCTTTCAATAACGTCATGCAGGTGGTAATAAAACCACCTGCCACGATATCTCTCCCTGGAAAACGGATAAATAAATGGTTTTGATCGTTACTATGCTTATGTTTGCGCTGGCCCTGTCATTTTCGCCAGGTCCGGTTAATATGGTTATTATCTCTTCCGGCGCTGCGCATGGATTCAGAAAAACATTTTCTTTCGTCTCGGGCGCCACTATTGGTTTTACATTGTTACTGGTTTTAATTAGTTTTGGATTCTACGCGGCCATCGCAACGCACCCCTGGTTTTTTAGCTATCTGAATATCGTTGGTTCGTTATTTATCTTGTTTCAGGGCTATAAAATTGCTACTTCACATCCGGAATGGTCACTGAAAAAAGCACAGGCGCCGGGGTTTGCGCAGGGTTTTTTAATGCAATGGCTCAATCCTAAAGCCTGGGCTGCCTGTGCCTCTGGCGTCGCCTTGTTTTCTGAACCCTCGTCGCGCCTGAGTATATCGCTATTTATTATCATCTACTTTTTTGTCTGCTATCTGTCCCTGGCGGCCTGGGCGATATTCGGTGATAAAATGTCAGCGATTCTCAAAAGCAGAGCACAGATCCGCCTGTTTAATCTGGTGATGGGCGGATTATTGTGCATGACTGCGGGTTACATACTGTATTCGCAGTATATTACCTATTCATAGCGGCTGATGTTCAACGGCATTATAGATATAATTAATCAGCTTATAGGCCGCGCCGCTAACTGAAATATTGCCAGGCCATAGGGCATACACTTTTAGCGGGGCTAATGACCAGTCAGGAAGTAGTTCCTGCATGTCGCCGAGGCGGATATCCTCTTCGCAGAGAAAACGCGGCGGAGCGGCCAGGCCAATTTGTTGTCTGGCAAGGGCATAGGCGGCCTCAACACTATCGACATACACGCCGGGTGTATACTTTATTATCGCCTGTTCGCCGTTGCGATGTCTGAACTCGCGCACATTCTCCCTCATCGTCAGCCCAATCCACGGCATTGATTCAAGCATAGCGGGATGATCAATTGGGGGATAGCGCAGGAGAAAGCCCTTTGCTGCCACCAGCTTTCGCGGCAGAACAAACAGGTGCCGTGCCTTGAGAGCGCTATCGGGGAGCTCGCCAATGCGAAAGGCGACATCAATACTGTCGGCAATAATGTCCTCGCGCAGGTCACTATAAGAAATGCTCAGAGCAATATCCGGGTTCTCTTTAATGAAATTTGCAAGATGGTGAGTGAATGGGCTGTTTAAAAAAACGGCAGGTATGGAAATACGCAGCTTACCGGCTGTGGATACCGAACGTTGCTTAAACTCAATGACGCCTTTTTCATAAAGCTCGAGCATCGACCTGGCGGTCTCCAGCACACTTTCGCCATCTTGTGTTAGAGAAAGCTTTCGGGTATTTCTGTAGAGCAAAGCGCTGTTAAGGTTTTTCTCAAGCCTGGATAAATGTGCGCTTGCTGTTGCGGTCGACAACCCTAACGCCGCGGCGCCGCCTGAAACAGAACCGCTCTCGACAATTTTGGCAAAGACTATCAGGTAGCGGATGTCATCGATCATTTACTGTCCTGTGTTCACTCGGTAACGATATGGGTGGCGCCGACAAAAAGGGATCCCGTTTCCGGATTACCATATCCTATTTTTATTGCCGGAAGTATCTGTTTAATCGCGCTTCTCAGGTCCGCTTGAACGAGTCCCAGGCATCCACAACGGCAGGGAGGGTTCGCGAAGCGTCGCGGGCCACCTCACTCGTCAAGGAGATACGTTTGCATATTGAGACTCATCGCCTGCGGCTTCGCCCTGTCATGGCTGAAGATGTCGCCGATCTTTACCGAATTTATGGCGATCCGGCGACCAATACCTTTAACCCCGCAGGACCCTACCCGGATATTGACTATGCCAGTACGGTTCTCCAGCGCTGGCTTGCCCACTGGCACGATCGCGGGTTTGGCAACTGGGCCATATCGGCGCGTGATGCCCCGGAACAAATCATTGGCTTTGGCGGCTTAAGTATTCGCCGCTATAACGATGTCATCCTCAACAATCTTGGCTATCGATTCGCAACAGAGGCATGGGGAAAAGGGCTGGCCACCGACCTCGCGACCTCGGCGGTAAGATATGGCTTCGAGGCGATCAAACTCACGGAGATTTCAGCGGTGGTGAGGGCGAATCACCTGGCTTCGCGAAAAGTGCTCGAGAAAGCAGGCTTGAGGTTCATCAACGAGATTGCCGATATAGAAAATGCGCCGCCGAGTCTGCTTTATTCGTTGACCTTAAGCGAGTGGTTAAGCCAGTCGGGGTAACTCGCGGGGGCATATTGGCAAGGCTGGATCGCACCGCAGCCGGCGAATCTGGCGGGGGATCGGTACAGAGTTATGCGCTCATTCTACTGGCTCAATTAACGCTGGCCCCTGATTGTTCACATTGCCGACCGCCCGCGATACCGCGTGCCAGGTGAAATCGTCGGCGGAGACGCTTCCGACCCTGGCAATCTCCGCCGCTTCCGCGCCGGTGAGATCCTGCCTCATCCATTCCCGGGCGGCTTCCGGCGTCAGGACCAGCGGCCGGCGGTCATGTATATCGACAAGACCGCGATCGGCGGCAGCGGTCACCAGCAAAAATCCTTCGGCGCTGTCCCCGCGTTCGAAGGGGGTGCTGCCAATAGCGGCCATAAATATCGGCTGGCCATCCTTTCGCTGAATGAAGTAGGGCTGCTTTTTGTCTCCGACCTTTTTCCATTCAAACCAGCCATCGGCGAAGCAGATCGCCCGCCCGTGCTGCCACAGCGGTTTGAACATCCTGCTGGTGGCAGCGGTTTCAACCCGGGCATTAATCAGCGGTGATTTATCCCACCATCCCGGCGCATAGCCCCAGTGAACGGGATCGAGGTGGAGTTGCTCATTCCTTTCACTCAGGAGTAACACTTTTGTCCCGGGCGCGACGTTATATCGCCCAATGGGCACCGGGTCCCAGGGGATATCGCTTTCGGCCTCTTCTGCGAGAAACGCCAGGTATGCTTCTCGCGTCTGTGCTTGCGCAAAACGTCCGCACATCGCCACCTCCAGCCAGATGTCTGACTAAAAGTATAGAACAGCAGAAAAAAGGGACGCCTTACCAAAAACCACAATCATTCCACAGGGAGAGGCTATAATTTCAGGCCATCATATTGCCAGACGTCTCTGCAATAACCGTTCGGTGTGGTACCTGGCTTTTTCTCTTTACGAGTAATCTTTATTACCCTAATAACCGGGGCTAGAGAGAAGGCTTCTTCTCTTTTTATTGCTTTTCAGAATTATCGTATGTGGCTTTACCTTTGTCTGAAATGGTTGGCGTTTGGTTGTGTTTGAAAACTTTTACCCCTTATTATTTAAAAATCATCTTTTACTTTGAAAAGGTTGTTTATGAGTAACTGGCTATTATTATCCCTGGCGGTAGTATTATTATTGACATCATTATTTTTTGGTCTCTCCTATGTTAAAGATCGAAGAAAAATGAAGATGCGATTTAACAAAACTCGACGTTAACCGATCCTTCCTGAGGAAAGCGCAAGAGCAACGGATGAGAATTTCGTCAACTCTTGTTTGGTGGCTATTTGGAATTTTTTCATGATATTGATTTTATGGGAAAAGACCGTTTTATGGCTGATACCTAGTTCTTGCGCTATCTGCTGATTATTCATTCCCGATCTGATCGCATCGATAATATAAAGTTGTGATTTGGTCAATGTTAATCGAGGGCATTTTACACAGCGTCTGCTGTCTTTTACCTGGCTACTAGCAATCGACGCTGTTGACTCCATCAGATGTTTCGCAATCTGATTTTTTATACGGTGCAATCCGGTGTTGATACTAATAAAAGTAGCATCACGTAGACAATACGGTATCCGATCAACTTGCATAGCACTATCGGTGGGAACGAAAATAAAAATAGATGTGTGTTCGGGGATTTTTTTGAAAACCGGGTGGCATAGATAATGTTCACCGGTCGTCATTTCCGTAAACAGCATATCTATCTGACCGAGAGTATCTGGTGAGTATTGCAAAATGGAAAAAGGTGTACAGATGTTTTCTTCCTTTGCGACCTCGATAAGAAGTTCACAAACACCTCGATTGAGAAATATGTTTTCAGTATTAATGAAAATATTAGTCATAGTAATGCCGATCGTCAAAATATTAATATTTTTCAAGGGGGAGAGCATTTACAGTATATGGGATTAGGATATTTCTAATAGCTAATAAAATCAATAAATCCATTTTTGAGACTTTATCTGGGAAAGACTTGAAAAATCATATAAATCAAGGTCTTGATTTTTGCTTTTGCCCTGATGTAGCCGGTGATTTGGCACAAACTGCTTAAATTGTACATATAACAAACATTAATTCTGGATTGGAATGTATTAATTCAAGTGATGTATTTAGTGCATGAATCATTTATTCAAAAACGGTTCGGTTAGGGCATACTCTTGTCAATAATGCCTGAGCGGAAGCAGAAGTGGTCCTGACCGGATGCCGGTAGAGGGCGCTATCACGCCGCTGCATCAGGTGAATGGCAACGGCGTCCAAAAGGGATTAGTTATCCGGGTTGTTGGAGATGCCTTTCCATACCATCCCCAGACCGATCAACATCGACGCGAAGAGGGCGAACAGGGTGGTAGAGATAAAAATGCCGGTCATAGTGATGCCTCAGAAAGTGCGTATGCAGGTTATTAGGCACGGAGGGAGGTGAAAGGTTCCTTCCCTGACGGCGTAAATTTTCGCCAGGGTCTTCCGGCTGGCGCCAGCGAGGCCAAAGTGATGTCGAGGCCGCCGCTGTTGGCGAAACGATCGTCAGGGGAACCGCATTTCTCGTGGCGCTATTGCAGGGCGACGGGTGAGGGGGCGCGATTCGGGCGTTGACATCCCCTTGAACAAGTAATATATACATGACGCTTCTGTTTATTGAATGTTAAACAGCATCAGTTATGGGACTCAGAAGCACCCCAGCCCCCGCCGTCTGGCGGGGGTCACTTTGCCACCTGACCTGGTTATTTCTTTCTGTGGCTGACGATGAAATTTTTTTATTTCGGGTCTTGAAAAACGCGCTTTAGCTATTATTTTATATAGCGGACAAGCAATGCTTGCCTTCATGTTGAGCTTTTGAATGGATATTCAGGAGGTTAATTATGGCACTCAAAACCTTGTCAGCACTCCCGGTATTTGCTGATTCCCTTTTTGCCGATCGCTTTAACCGTATCGACCGTCTTTTCAGCCAGTTAACGGGCGATACGCCGGTGGGGACCTTACCAGCCTACGATTTACAGAAAGTGGATGACAGTAATTTCCTGCTCAGCGTCAGCGTGCCTGGCTGGAAAGATGATGAACTGGAAATAGAGACCGTAGGCGGTAATCTGCATATTACCGGTAAACGCGCGCAAACCGAAAATCATTCCGGAATCAGCCAGGGCTGGATTTATAAAGGCATTCGCCGGGCTGATTTCCAGCTTAGTTTTTCGCTTCCCGAACACGCCCAGATTAATCAGGCGCAGCTGGAGAGCGGGATCTTAAAAATTGCTATCCATCAGGAGATCCCCGAGAGCGAAAAACCGCGCAAAATTGCCATTGAGAACCAGGGGCGGGTGATCGAACACAAAGTGTGATTCCGCTTCTGTGCCGAGGTAGTTCCTTTCAAGGCCCGCGCTGCGGGCCTTTATTTTATCCACTCAGGGTGGCGTAAACGGCCTCCAGGCGACGAGAGAAATCACTATGCTATCCTGTTAACAGGGCAGTGAGGCGGTGATACTTTTCAAATTCGGCGAGGAGTCAGAATGGCTGACGAGATCGATAAAGACGCACAACATACTCATCAACTGACCGCCGAGGTGGCCCGCGCGCTTATCGCGCGCGGCTGGCGGCTCACCACTGCGGAATCCTGCACCGGCGGCAATCTGGCGGCAGCGCTCTGCGCTCAGGCTGATACCGCGGCCTTTTATGATACCGGCGTGGTCACCTTCAGCGATGAAGCCAAGCGCAATGTGCTGCAGGTGCGCGCGGAAACCCTGGCGGAACATAGCGCTGTCAGCGAAGCGTGCGTGAAGGAGATGTCCAGCGGTATGCTGGCGATAGCCGGGGCCGACATCGCCATCGCCATCAGCGGCTATGCGGGACCGGAGGGGGGAGAGGATGGTACCCCCGCCGGCACGGTATGGTTTGCCTGGAACTTTCGCGGCCAGATCGAAACCCAACGGCTGCGCTTTACCGGTGACTGCGAGACAGTGGTGGCGAAAGCGGTGCGCTTCGCCCTGGCGGCGCTGGGCGAAAAGCTCCCCCACTGGCAGTGACGCTGCCGCCTACCGGGGCTTTACAGATCCGTGGCCTGACGCGCTATCGGCCAGCAAATTTCCCCGATGCCGTTCAGGCACGGTCGGGAGAAAAGGAACCCCTGAAACAGGCGAATGCCCACCGACTGCAGCCAGCACCACTCTTCCAGGGTTTCGACGCCTTCCGCCACCACCGTGATGCCCAAATCCTCGCAGCAGCGCACGACCGAGGCGACAATCGCCTGCTTGGCGCCGCTGATATGAATATTGCGCACCAGCTCTGCATCCACTTTGATTTTATCGGGCTGAAAGCGGGTCAGTAACGACAGGCCGGAGTAACCCGCGCCAAAGTCGTCGATGGCCAGCTTCATGCCCGCGACGCGCAGCGCTTTGAGCACCTTGCGGAACTGGTCAAAGCAGGTGATCACCTCCGTTTCGGTAACCTCTATCAGCACCTGGTCCGGTCTGAGGCCGGCCGCCAGCAGGCTGTTCATCAGCCAGCCTACGGCGTCAGGGTGGTTATACAGCGAACCGGGCAGCAGGTTAATGGCCAGCTGGTTTTTACCAAGCGGTAACTGACTGGCGAGAGAGAAGGCATACGCTTTGCTCTCAAGGTCGAAACGGTAGCGATCCTCCGCCGGGATGGCGGCAAACATCTCTACAGGAGATCCGCCGGTGGGGCTGCGGATCAGCGCTTCAAAGGAAGAGACCCGCTTTTTGGCCGGCTCGACGATGGCCTGCAGGGCAAACTGGCAAGGTTGATCGGGCAGGTGGCGCGCCGTAGCAGTGGCCGGGGCAGGCATCATCGTCCAGCGAGAAGGCTGCAGCGGCTCGGGTAGACAATAGCGCCCACCGTCGGCGATAAAGGCGCTAATCAGGCGGAACATCCGGTCGTTGACCGGCTCGGTGACCCCAAACGAGCTAAAGCGCAGGAGCTCCTCCAGCGCGCTGTCGGCTTCGAAAAGACGAAGATCCAGCAGGCGCATCCCGGTGTCGTGAAAACGACGGTAGGCCGAATAGTCGCGCATCAGTTCCACCACGTCGCGATGGCGCGGATCGCTCTGTATCTCGTGGAATAACGACTCAAGATCTTCCTCGCTTCCCTCCAGCACCTGGAAGAACTGCAGCCCGTTAAACAGCAGAATACCGGTGATGCCAAGAGGCATGTTTTTCCCGCTGGCGCGATGAATTAAAGCGTCGAGATCGGTGGGCGGGCGGGCAGGATTAACCTGGCTGCGGTATATCAGGGTGGTTAGCATAATCATTCCGGTCGCTGCGGCAGCGCGTGATGGTCCGTAGAGCGCGTATTGAGGGAGGTATGGCCAGCCCCTCGGAGAAGGGAGGCTGTTTTTTTATGACATTTAACCAACCGTGATGTCCGCTACGCGGAACGGCGGCTTCACTTTGTGATTACCTTCACTCTACAGGGAATCTGAGGTTTAGCTATCATTTTCTCATTCCCAATGCAAAAAAGGGCAAACAGGCCGCTCATTCCGCCTGCGGTATTGGTCCACCACCTTAAATTATCGGTTAACATTCGCCACCAGGAATTATCCTGCCATTATATTGCCCGCTCTCAAAAAGAGATGCTGGTCTTGCCTGATTAAAAGCAAATCCATATTATCAACGTAAGTTTAATTCCTTTTTTCAGGTCTGATATGAGCGACTTATTTATTATTTTGTGTCTGATTTTTTGTCCCATCATTTCTTTATGGAGTGGTCTTTCTTATATTCAGGAAAGACGCAAAAGACGCTACGTCTTCCGTTCCAGAAGATAATCTGCAGAGGTAATATAATGACGATTGTATTAACGTCTGGCGAGTAGTTTTACGAGGTTGTTAAATTGCTGGCGGCTGTGCAAATTGAACTTGCTCATAATATTCTTTTTATGTGAATGAATGGTTTTGTGGCTAATTTTTAGCGCCGCCGCGACTTCATGCGGACTTAGACCAATACTGAACGCGTAAATGACTTTGGTTTGCGCATCGCTGACCGACTTGCAGGCGCAATTGATGCAACGCCGCAGTCGATTGAAGGACGGGTCATGCTGAGGAGGCAAGGGGCGCTGAATCGCGCTGGCTATCTCATCTTTAAGACGCTGAACGGGAGCATGGGGAGGTATAAACACCGCCTGCCGCAGACAGTTGGGTAAGCCCTCTTCGACGGTAGCTTGTTCATTGTCCTGGAAAATAAAAAGCGTGTATTGCTCTGGGGCATGCTGAAACAGGTCATGACACAGGTACCATTCTCCCGCCACCATTTCCGTGAAGAACACCTGAGATTGCGCTATCGACTCCAGGTCCCATTGTTCAGAAAACTGATAGGCTGATCCCCCGTAGGTCTTCATCGCTTCATCCACCAGCTCCGCAATAGCGACTCGCAAATAGTGATTTTTTATATTGATCAAAAAATTCGTCATATAACTTCCCTGTGGGGTATGAAAAAAAGTGTCAGAATAAATTAAAGAATATAATGGTGATGCGCAGGCCTTTTTTAGCTGGGGTAATCTAAGGGATGTTTTTCATTAATGCAATATCTGCCAGGAAAAGTGAGATAACGGTGTGTTGGTATGCGAAAGTTCCTAATAAACAAAATGATAAGCCTATATTAGATGGCGTTTTAAGCACTTTAATAATTTTTTATTTTTGCGATGCATAAAAAGCTTAGTGGTAGCCAGTGTCTGTTGCTAAAATTAGCGGAGGACAAGATTACAGGAAGTATGCGGTGCTTATGAAGCAAATGCTCTATTTAAAAATGCTGGCGTGGCTGGAGGATAATATCTACTGTAACCCGGCGATCGATGACCTGGCGCAGTATATGGGCTATTCGCGTCGGTTTGTGTACGAGGTGTTTTATCAATATGGCCGGTTACCCATCGGGCAGTATATTCGCCTGCGGCGGCTGACCATCGCAGCGGTCAGTCTGCGTTTAACGCGGCAACCGATCGCCGCCATAGCCTGGCAGTTAAGTTACGATTCGCCGCAGACCTTCTCCCGGGAGTTTAAGAAACGTTTCTCGCTTTCGCCACGGGAGTACCGCTGCGCGGCGCACTGGGACACGGCAAAACTGTTAAAAAAATTCCCCACGGATGATGAGAGCCTGCCTTTGGCTCGGATCTGTTCCCTGCCGGAGCGGGTCTATTATGGCTACCCGATGAAGTATGAACTGCGCCTGTCGGATATGGTGTTGCAAAGTACCGCCAAGACGGCTATCAGACAAAAGGTTGACCGCTTTTTCGCCGCTGGAGGCGGTTCGCTTTCCATACTTTCCGATTACGCCGCAGCGAGTCAAAATGAGCTTAACGTCGAGGTTAACGCCTTTGTCGGTTGTCACGAGGCGCGAAAGCCGTCGTCCGCGTTGACCACCCGGTCGGGGCTGTATGTGGGGGTTGAATTCTACGGCAGCTGGTCACGCTATGCCCGTTTGTCCAGCGATCTCTATCTGGAACAGTTGCCAACGCTGGGGGTAAGCCGTCGGGATGGGCATGACATTGAATGCTTTATGACCCGTCATGCGGAAGGAGGAGAGGCAGAGGAGAAGCGCTATCACGTACGCTATTTTATACCGGTGACGCTGTCAGCGGGAGGCCAGCTGCCGGGCAGCGATAATGAGTTAGTCCCCGCGAAGGGGACACGATAAGGTGGCCGGAGCCACCCGGGTGAATATTACAGTACAAACCACAGCAGCCAGGTGATCAGGAAGCCCGTCACCCCCATGATGGTGGTCAGTACGGTCCAGGTTTTGAGTCCGTCCGGCACCGAGAGCCCGAGATAGCGCGTGACCACCCAGAACCCGGCGTCGTTAACGTGCGATAACCCGAGCGAGCCGAAACAGGTCGCCAGCGTCACCAGCACCAGCTGCAGCGGCTCCAGCCCGACGACCGCCTGTGACAACAGGCCGGAGGTGGTAAGGATCGCCACGGTGGCCGAGCCCTGCGAGGCCCGAAGCACCAGCGACAGCAGGAAAGCGGCGGGCATCAGCGGCAGATGAATCGTCTCCAGCGCCTCGGCTAAGGCATTGCCGATGCCGGAGGCGACCAGCAC
>ENA-UPSY01001138-UPSY01001138.1-human-gut-metagenome-genome-assembly--contig:-NODE-1138-length-29212-cov-30.166089_pt1 | contig 29212 bp, 25 predicted proteins | sample MGYA00250044_ERZ773365 | MGnify/ENA primary metagenome ERZ773365 (study PRJEB29103, sample SAMN06111932) | human gut metagenome | biome: human gut; feature: ankylosing spondylitis patient; material... | reverse complement strand
CCAAAGAATCGACAAGGTAATGTTAATTCGTTCTGTATTGTTCAATTTTCAAGGAGCTTTTCTTAACTCTGTCGTTCCGATCTCTCAGACGACTTTGTTATTATATCACATCTTTTCGAGTTTGTCAAGAGGTTTTTCAAAATTATTTTTGAATTTTTCTTGATTTTCTTCAAAATCGACGTGATTTCGAGGTTTTCTCTCACCGCTTTTCAGCAGCCTATCCATTATATCACTTTCTTTTCGATTTGTCAAGAGTTTTTTCAAAATTTATTTTGATCTTTTCTTGATTCATCTTCAAGCGATTTTCTGGAAGAGAGCGTCGCTTTGGGCGACAACCTAATTATTATATCACATTGTTTCCTTTTTGTCAAGCGGTTTTTTCATCTTTTTTGAAAAACTTTTTTGACTTCCGGTCGCTTTGTGACTTTTTCTTTGCTCTCTTGCGAAAGCTTAATTATTATACACCCTATTCTGCCAAAAGTCAACACTTTTTTTGAAAAATACTGCACAATAAGTTTTCCAATTTTTCAACCGAATTATACTTTTCAAGTTACAAAAAATAGCACAAACAAAAGGACTCCGTATCTTCACGGAGTCCCATTCATGTATCAGCCGTTTTCCTGCAGCTCAGAGATGATCTTCACGAATCCGTCCACGTCGTTGAAGTCCTTATAAACGGAAGCGAATCTGATATAAGCCACTACATCAATATCCTTCAGCCTGTGGAGCACCAGTTCGCCGATCTTCTCGCTCGTCACTTCTCTCTGGAGGGAATTCTTCAATTCTGCTGCGATCTCGTCCACCATATTCTCGATGGTTTCCAGCTTGACGGGACGCTTTACAGCGGCTCTGCAAAGCCTGTCAACCAGCTTCTGACGGTCAAAAGGCTCAATGGAATTATCCTTTTTTATAACCATCAGAGGAATATCCTCGATGATCTCATATGTTGTAAAACGGAAGCCGCACTGTATGCACTCACGGCGGCGGCGCACCTTATTTTCGGTCGGTCGGGAGTCGATTACCTTGCTTTCCTCGCAGCCGCATTCAGGACACTTCATGTTGATTTATCACTCGCTTTCTGCATTATATTGCCTATATATAGTATACCACATTCCCACAGAATTTTCAACACTTTAAACACAGAAAATGAAAAATATTTTTGCGGAATTACACCAGTTCAAATTTAATAGAATAGGGCGCACCGAAGCGCGCCCTGAAGCTATTCACAATCAGATAAGCCCGGAATTATTTACCGCAGCCACCAGTGCTCTTACCGAAGCCACGATGATATCCGTATGGATACCCGCGCCCCAGCTTACGGATCCGTCCGGCTTGGAAATGCCGATATAAGCCGCCGCCTTGGACTTAGAGGACTGTTCTACTGCGTTCTCTGTATAGGTAGCAAGGTGGAAGTCAATGCCGAGTCCGGTCTTGAGTGCGTTGGAAACTGCGTCTAGACGACCGTTTCCGGTACCCTCCCATTTACGCTTCTGACCGCCGACTTCCATGGTAACTGTAGCTGTGATATGCTCGCCCTGGGTATAGTGCGCCTCGATGAATTTCAGCTTACCCTGCGGCTCCAGATAGGTTTTCTCGAAAATATCATAGATCTCGCTCGGGTGAAGTTCCTTGTGCTGATGGTCGGAAACGCCCTTAACGACGTAGCCGAAGTGCTCGCGCATTTTAGGCGGCATGATAATACCGTAGGTCTGTTCCATGAGGAAGCCGATTCCGCCCTTGCCGCTCTGGCTGTTGATGCGAATAACGTCGCCCTCGTATTCTCTGCCGATGTCGTGGGGGTCGATCGGGATATAGGGAACGTTCCAGTGCTCGGGATCCTTCTCCTCGCGCCACTTCATGCCCTTTGCAATAGCGTCCTGGTGAGAGCCGCTGAATGCCGCGAATACCAGCTGACCGCTGTAGGGCATACGCTCGTAAACGTGCATTCTGGTGAGCCGCTCGTAGATGGAAGCCAGCTCCGGCAGGTTGCTGAAATCGAGGTTCGGCTCCACGCCGTGGGAGTACATGTTCAGCGCCAAAGTTACAATATCCACGTTGCCGGTGCGCTCGCCGTTACCGAACAGAGTACCCTCAACGCGGTCAGCGCCGGCGAGAAGTCCCAGTTCAGTATCAGCGATTCCGCAGCCGCGGTCGTTGTGGGGGTGAAGGGAGATCTCAAGGGAATCCCTGTTATGCAGTACCTTGCACATGTATTCCACCTGCTGCGCGTAAACATGCGGCAGGCTCTCCTCTACTGTAACGGGGAGGTTGATTATAGCCTTCCAGTCGGGAGTAGGCTGCCAGATGTCGATGACCGCGTTGCAGATCTCCGCAGCGAATTCCGGCTCAGTTCCGGTGAAGCTCTCCGGCGAGTACTCGAAGCGGAAGTTACCGGGAGTATTCTCGCGGTATTCATTCAGAAGTTTAGCGCCGGTAACGGCGATGTCGATGATCTCCTGCTTGCTCTTACGGAATACCTGCTCGCGCTGAGCCACGGAGGTGGAATTATACAGGTGCACGATAGCATTCTTGCAGCCCTCGAGCGCCTCGAAAGTTTTTTTGATGATGTGCTCACGGCTCTGGGTGAGCACCTGTACCGTAACGTCGTCCGGTATCAGATTCTGCTCGATAAGCGCGCGGCAGAACTCGTATTCTGTTTCGGAAGCAGCCGGGAATCCGATCTCGATCTCCTTGAAGCCGACCTCGACGAGCTTTTTGAAGAACTCCAGCTTCTCGTCCAGGCTCATTGGGATTATCAGTGCCTGATTACCGTCGCGGAGGTCAACGCTGCACCACTTGGGAGCCTTCTCTATGTAGTCCTTTTCAGCCCAGTCCATGCATCTGAACGGCGGCATGAAATATCTTCTTGTGTACTTGTTTGCCTGTGTCATATCCTGTTCCTTTCCGGGCAACGCCCTGCGTGATTAACGCAATAATGCAGAATTCCGTTGAACTGCCGCAGACCGCAAAATAAAAAAAGCTCCATCTCATACAAGAGATGAAGCTGAATACTCCACGGTACCACTCTCATTGGCAGGACAAACCTGCCCACTCGGTCACATCAGACAATGTGCCTCTCTATAACGGGAGAAACCGTAACAGCTTAGTTAAGTGCGGAGTATCCGCCTGTTCAGCTGTTCTGCTCAAGGAGGAGCTATGACCCTGCTGCTCTGCCGGCTCGCACCAACCGCCGGTTCTCTGAAAGTGCGCCAGGGCTTTGTTTCCTATCATCGCATTTCAACATATTCTGTATAGATTATAGCACCAGTTTACGCATTTGTCAAGGGGTAAGCGCGAAAAATCCCGGTGAAAAAGCTGAACGGCGCCATTTGGAGCATTGATTTTTTTATAATAATGTGATACAATAATAGGATAGGAAAAACGAGCAGGAGGTAGACATTATGGCTGTAGCAGTACCAAAGCGCATAGCTTCCGGGATAATCAACGCGCTCAAGGGCGGCGTAGTTCCGCGCACGGGGCTTGGATACATCGCAGTAGGCAGGACCGCCGAGATAAACGCACTGCTCCACGATGTGGACATAACGGAGGAAGGCGGCGCGTTCTTCCGCTTCATCGTCGGAAGATACGGCAGCGGAAAGAGCTTCATGCTCCAGATGATGCGCCAGCACCTCATGGACCGGGGATTCGTGACCGCGGACGCAGACCTCTCCCCGGAACGCCGCCTGATGGGAACCAAAGGGCAGGGACTTGCCACTTACCGTGAGCTTATGCGTAATATGAGCGTGCGCACCAAGCCGGACGGCGGCGCGCTTCCGCTGATACTTGAGAAGTGGATCACCGGAGTGCGCACCGATGTCGTTGCCGAGGGCACCAGCCCGGAGGACCCGTTCTTTGACGCCGCAGTGGAGCGCAAGATCTACACGAAGATAAGCAGCCTTGAGGACATGGTGCACGGCTTTGATTTTGCCCGGGTGATTAACGCCTACCACAAAGCGTATACCGCCGGCAACGAGGAAAAGGCGTCCTGTGCGGTGCGCTGGCTGCGCGGCGAGTATTCCACCAAGACCGAGGCGAAGCAGGATCTCGGCGTGAACGTGATAATCACCGATGACAACTGGTACGACTACATCAAGCTGCTTACGGCGTTCTTTGTGAGCGCCGGATACAAGGGCTTCGTCATAATGATAGACGAGCTTGTGAATATCATGAAGATTCCCCATGCCGTGACACGTCAGTACAATTACGAGAAGATACTCATGATGTACAACGACGTCATGCAGGGAAAGGCTTCCCACCTGGGCGTTATAATGGGCGGAACTCCCCAGTGTATCGAGGACACGCGCCGCGGCGTATTCAGCTACGACGCCCTGCGCTCCCGTCTTGAGCGCGGAAGATTCGCCACGGACGAAACCCACGACATGCTTGCACCGATAATCAAGCTCCAGCCGCTTTCCTATGAAGAGATGACGGTGCTGACCGAGAAGCTGGCGGAGATACACGCCGGGCTGTACAGCTACACCTGCCGCCTTACCCTGGAGGACCGTATTTTCTTCATCAAGGCGGAATACAGCCGCGTGGGCGCGGACACGAACATCACTCCCCGTGAGATGATACGGGATTTCATCGAGCTGCTGAACATCGCCATGCAGAATCCGGACAAGACGGTCGCCGAGCTGATGGGCGAGGATTCCGGATTCGACTACGCGAAGCCCGAGGGCGAACCGGCGGAGCAGAACGACGGCTTCGAGGATTTCGAGCTGTAATTTCACAGAAACGAGGTATCCCCCATGAGCAACGTATTCCACCGCTTCGCGCCATTCATACAGGACTACATCTACCGCTGCAAGTGGGAGGAGCTCCGCGAGATACAGGTGCTTGCCGCGGAAGCGATATTCGACACGGACGAGAACCTGCTGCTCTCCAGCGGCACCGCCAGCGGAAAGACGGAAGCCGCATTCCTGCCGGTACTTACGCAGCTTTGGGAGAATCCCTCCGCGAGCGTTGGCGTACTGTACCTCTCCCCCCTGAAAGCGCTGATAAACGACCAGTTCGAGCGCCTTGAGGGACTCCTTGAGGAAGCCTCGATACCCGTCACGAAGTGGCACGGCGACGCCTCTGCGGCGGCGAAGAAGCGCGTAATGAAGCGCCCCCAGGGAATAATCCAGACCACGCCGGAGTCCCTGGAAAGCATGCTCATGCACAATTCCAGCGGCGCGTTCAAGCTGTTCTCGGATCTGCGCTTCGTCATAATCGACGAAATGCACTACTTCATGGACAACGACCGGGGATTGCAGCTGCTCTGCCTGCTGGAGCGCCTGGCGCGGCTCATCGGGTACGCTCCCCGGCGTATCGGACTTTCCGCGACCCTGGGCGACACCACCAACGCCGAGGAATGGCTCAACACCGACAGCGGCAGGCGCTGTATCACTCCGTGCGCCCATGAGAAAGGCCGCACCCTGAGGCTCTCCGTGAGATTCTTTCCCATCAAGGAAAAGATTCCGAATTCCGACAGCAAGGTGCTGCTGAAGAATTACTACGACTATCTTTTCGAAAGCACCTGGAACAAGCGCTGCATACTCTTCTCCAATTCCAAGGGCGAGGTGGAGGAGAACATCGCCCATCTAAAAAAAATCGCCGCCGAGCGCCGTCTGCCGGACAATTACCTGGTGCACCACGCCAACATCTCCCCTGCCCTGCGGGAATTCACCGAGCAGCGCATGAAGTCCTCCGAGCAGCCCGTCTGCACCGGAGCCACCGTCACCCTGGAGTTAGGCATCGACCTCGGCAGACTGGAGCGTATCGTCCAGACCGGCTGCCCCCTTACCGTATCGGGACTTGTCCAGCGCCTGGGGCGCACCGGGCGCCGTGGCGGAGTTGCGGAAATGCGGTTCGCATTCCGGTGGGACATGAGCCTTCCGCCGCAGGAATTCTATAAAGAGGTCAACTGGGATTTCGTGATGTGCGTTGCCATGATACTGCTGTACACCCGGGAGCGCTGGATAGAGCCGATGTACCTGCCGAAACTCCCCTACAGCCTGCTGTATCACCAGACGATGAGCTGGCTTTCCTCCCAGGGCAGCGTGAAGCCCCAGGAGCTTGCGCGGTATATTCTGACCCTGGGTGTATTCCGCCACGTCAGCAAGGAGGACTACCTCCTGCTGCTGCGGCACATGCTGGAAAACGGGCAGATAGAGCGCGGTGAGGACGGCGCACTGCTGGTCGGCGACAAGGGCGAAGCCGCAGTGAACAACTACGAGTTCCTGGCGGTATTCTCGGTCCCGTCCGAGTATTCCGTCCGCTGTAACGCCGAGGAGATAGGCACGGTGCAGACCCCGTTCCCGGAAAAGGCGCAGTTTGCCCTCGCCGGACAGGCGTGGGAGGTCACGGAGCTTGACTTAAAGGAGCGCCGCATTTTCGTTAAGCACATTCCCGGAATATCCGCGAACATGTGGCAGGATACGGGTAACGAATACGTCCACACGAAAGTGATGAAGAAAATACAGGAAGTCCTCCGCAGCGACGAGGAATACGCGTTCCTTGACGAAGCCGCGAAGAAGCGCCTGAACGATATCCGCCGCGCATGCCGGAATGCGGCGCTTTCCACATCGTCCGTTATCTCCGGGCGCATAGCGGATTCCGCCCCGGGATTCCCGGGAGGGAAAGTGGTGCAGATAACGCCGACACTGTATACTGTGTTCCCGTTCCTGGGCACAAGGGCGTGCATGGCGCTGATGTACGAGCTGCGCCAGCGCGGATTCGGCGCGAATGTATGGCTGCACAGGTACATTCCGGTGTGTATCGAGGTCAAGACCGACCGCAGCCTGGCGGAGCTGGAAACGGCGCTGTCGGAAATAAAGCTGCACGGCGCGGACAAATACACGTTCCGGATTCCGGATAACTGCGAGATTTCCGGCAAATATAACGACTATATCCCCCGGGAGCTTCTCCGGAAGCAGTACGTCGAGGATTATCTCGACACCGATGACATGCAGCGGAATCTCTGACGCTAAAAAAAGTCCCGGCTCCGATGAGCCGGGAAAAATTATTTTGGGAAGTATTAAGGATTTAACCAATGACAATTGTTGAAAGGTACTGAAATTACTTGATAGCCGCGAAAGCAGTATCAAGGGCGTCGATAAGGTCGTCGATATGCTCCGTGCCTATGGAAAGTCTGATGGTGTTGGGCTTGATTCCCTGCTCTGCAAGTTCCTCCTCGGTCAGCTGGGAGTGAGTTGTGGAAGCCGGGTGGATAACCAGGGACTTCACGTCTGCAACGTTAGCCAGCAGTGAGAATATCGGCAGGTTGTCGATGAACTTCTGAGCGTCCGCCGCAGTGCCCTTTACCTCGAAGGTGAAGATGGAGCCGCCGCCGTTCGGGAAGTACTTCTTGTACAGCTCGTGAGTAGGCTCGGAAGCGAGGGAGGGGTGGTGAACAGCCTCTACCTGGGGGTGCTTGCTGAGGTATTCAACCACCTTGAGAGCGTTGAATACATGGCGCTCAACACGCAGGGAGAGTGTTTCCAGACCCTGAAGGAATATGAAAGCGTGGAACGGGGAGATTGTCGCACCGGTGTCGCGCAGGAGAATTGCACGAATGTAGGTAACGAAAGCAGCTGCGCCCACAGCGTCGGAGAAGCTGATTCCATGGTAGGAGGGGTTCGGCTCGGAGATCCACGGATAAGCCCCGGACTTCTTCCAGTCGAAGTTGCCGCTGTCAACGATCACGCCGCCGATGGCAGTGCCGTGACCGCCGATGAACTTGGTAGCGGAGTGTACGACGATGTCTGCGCCGTATTCGATCGGGCGGAGCAGGTAGGGAGTGGCGAACGTGCTGTCCACAACCAGCGGAATATTGTGCTTGTGCGCGATCTGAGCGAGCTTCTCGATGTCCGCAACATTGGAGTTCGGGTTGCCGAGAGATTCAACGTACAGCGCCTTTGTGTTCTCGTCGATAGCCGCCTCGAAGGAGCCCTCTACATAAGGATCAACGAACTTTGCGGTCACGCCGTAAAGCGGAAGCGTGTGTGCCAACAGGTTGTAGGTACCACCGTAGATAGTGTTGGAAGCCACGATATTCTCGCCCTGCTTTGCAAGCGCCTGGATCGTGTAGGTGATTGCCGCAGCGCCGGAAGCAGTTGCCAGAGCAGCAACGCCGCCCTCAAGAGCCGCGATTCTCTTCTCGAAAACGTCCTGGGTGGAGTTTGTAAGTCTGCCGTAGATGTTGCCTGCGTCCGCAAGACCGAAGCGTGCAGCTGCGTGCGCGGAGTTCTTGAATACATAGGAAGTTGTAGCGTAAATCGGTACTGCTCTTGCGTCGGAAGCGGGGTCGGGCTGCTCCTGGCCAACGTGAAGCTGTAAGGTTTCGAATCTGTAGTTCTTGTTCTCAGACATGGTATTTATCCTCCGTAAAAATCGTATTTATGTTTCATTCATTTTTAGGTTTTATGGTCGTGTACGGGTCAACAGCGGCACATTCGTCCGTTTCTGGCTTCAATGATGTATTTCATCTGAACACCTCCGTGTTTTCTTTCTGTACTAAGTATATCACAATAGTAGGTATTTGTCCAATTGTATTTTCTTATTACTTGCTATAGATTCATTTTATAACTGTACAACAAAAACCGGCACCCGAAAAGGTGCCGGTCTGTCTGTTAAATCAGCCGATAAGTGACTTGATGTACTCAGTCATCTCATTTGCTGCGATATCCTGGGAAGCCTCTGTGGGGTGCCAGTCCGCTGCGTAGCCGTTGGTATTGCCGTCCTGCTGAGTCATGAGCAGTGTGGAAACGTTGCTGTCGCCGGTTTCCTCTGTGTATTCGGTCACTGCGCGCTGGATTCCGTTCTTGTAAAGGCCGGAGCCCATAACGCCCAGAGCGCACACAATGTGCGCGTCGGGATTCTTCTCGCGTACCACCTTGAGGAACTCCTTATAGCCCTCTGCGTATTCCAGAACACGTTCCTTGTCAGAGCCGGTGTAGCTGTTGTCGTTTGTACCGAGATTGATGACAACGTACTGCGGCTGGAATTTGCTGAAATCCCAGTCAACGTCCTGGATATTGAACTCGTTCCAGTTACCCCAGGACTTGCCGACCTTGTCGTATACGTCCGGAACACGCTGGCTCTCCTGCTTTGTGCCGTTATCTGTGTATCCGGAGATGATTCCGTTGCCGCTGTAGGAAACCAGGCTGTAGTCAGCGTCGAGCGCCATGGCAGTCTTGTATGCATACGCCTTCGTTGCGTCCTCGGTAGTGGTCTTGAAGTGGTGATTCCTGTCGGGGTCGTCCACGCCGTAGCCGCAGGTGATGGAGTCGCCGATGAATTCGATCTTGAGCGCCTTTTCCGCCGTGGGAGTGAGTCCGCCGATGGAAGTCACGTTAATGCTCTTGATACCCATAGTGGATTCCTGCGCCTCGGATATCTTGAGGAACTTGACTGTGGTTTCCACAGCCTCGTCAGCGGAGAATACCTCCACGGTCTTTTCGGGAGCGTCAACCACGTCGTCAAAGGTACGCTCGCCGTTTATGTACACAGCGAACCTCGGAGTCTTCTCGGGGTTGGAGTACATGCTGTCCCCTACCAGCGTAAAGGAAGCGCTCGTACCAGTGAATGTGAATTCTACGCCGCTTGCGGAAAGTCCCAGCCAGCGGATATTCTCGTATTCTGCGGTTCTGCCAATGAGCTTTACGTTTTCCTCATTCGCAGCGAAAGTCTTTTCTGAAAGTGTCATGTCGCCCTCCGGTGTGCTCTCTGTTGTGGAATTTGCGGAATCCCCCGCCGATGTGCCGTCGCCGGCAGTGGAACTATCCTCGCCGCCCTGAGTGTTCTCGGTCACCGCGGAGGAGCTGTCGCTGCTCCCCTGGGAAGGATCCTCTGTCTTTGCGCAGCCCGTCAGCATCATAACCAGCGCGGTGAGCAGAGAGATCGCAGATGTCTTGATGTTCATAATTCCTCCTGAAACTGTTCTGTCGATAACAGCGGAATGACCGCCTGTTAAAAAAGACCGCCCGTCGGCAATCTGTGATCCGGACGGACGGTCTGTTTAAGTTTCTGTCAAACCGGCAGATCAAACACCGAACTTGATGGTGCTTACCTTAACGCCGGGGCCCATTGTGGAAGAAACTGTGCAGCTCTTGATATACTGACCCTTTGCAGCAGCAGGCTTAGCCTTAGCTACAGCCTCCATCAGAGCGTTGAAGTTCTGCTCGAGCTTCTCAGCGCCGAAAGATGCCTTGCCGATGGGGCAGTGAATGATGTTTGCCTTGTCAAGACGATACTCGATCTTACCAGCCTTAGCTTCCTGAACAGCCTTAGCTACATCAGGGGTAACAGTACCAGCCTTGGGGTTAGGCATAAGGCCTCTCGGACCGAGGACCTTACCGAGTCTACCAACAACACCCATCATGTCGGGAGTTGCGATAACAACCTCGAAGTCCATCCAGCCGCCGTTGATCTTAGCAACGGTGTCGTTGTCAGCGATGTAGTCAGCGCCAGCGTCCTTGGCAGCCTGCTCCTTGTCAGCCTTGCAGAATACCAGGGTGCGTACCTTCTTACCGGTACCGTTGGGCAGAACAACTGCGCCTCTGACCTGCTGGTCAGCGTGACGGGAGTCAACGCCCAGACGAACGTGCAGCTCAACGGTCTCGTCGAACTTAGCCTTTGCAGTCTTGCATACTAAATCGAAAGCCTCACCGGACTCGTAAACCTTAGCGGACTCAACGAGCTTAGTGCTTTCAACATACTTCTTTCCGTGTTTCATTAAAAAATCCTCCTTGTGGTCAAGCGGAAAAGATCCTCCCACTGAATTAATAGTTGATTTGAAGTGACAGGGGGTCGATTAGTCAACGACCTCAACGCCCATGGAACGAGCAGTACCAGCGATCATAGACATAGCTGTGTCGATGTTAGCTGCGTTCAGGTCGGGCATCTTAGTTTCAGCGATTTCCTTGAGCTGAGCCTTGGTGATCTTTGCAACCTTGGTCTTGTTCGGAACGCCGGAACCGCTCTCGATCTTGCAAGCCTTCTTGATGAGCACGCTTGCGGGAGGGGTCTTTGTAATGAATGTGAAGCTCTTATCAGCGTAAACGGTGATAACAACAGGAATGATCAGGCCTGCCTTGTCCTTAGTACGCTCGTTGAACTCCTTGGTGAATGCCATGATATTAACGCCGTGCTGACCCAGTGCAGGACCAACAGGGGGCGCAGGTGTAGCCTTGCCGGCCGGGATCTGTAACTTAATAAATCCTGTTACCTTCTGTGCCATGATTTTTATCCTCCATAAAAAACTTGAAGTTTGATCTCACCCTAAACGGTGGTTCAGATCTTTTCGACAGCTGAAAGCTCAAATGAAGTCGGAGCCATCTGACCCATCATCACGAGGTCAACAACGACCTTGTTCTGATCAGGATCGACGCTGCTTACGGTGCCCTCGAATCCCTCGAGCGGACCGGACTTGATCTTCACGCTGTCACCCACATCAAGAGAAACGCTTGTTTCCTTGGTGATAATGCCGAGGTTTCTGACCTCTTCTTCGCTCAGCGGAGTGGGCTGTGACCCTGGGCCGACGAAGCCGGTAACGCCACGGGTATTGCGGCAGATATACCATGATTCGTTGGTAATGATCATCTTGACGAAAACATAGCTGGGGAACAGCTTTTCTTCGACTTCGACCTCCTTGCCGTTTTCCTTGACCTGCCTGGTCATCTCAACGGGGAGATAAACCTCTTCGATAAGGTTCTGAAGGCCTCTGTTCTCAACGACCTTCATGATGTCGCTTGCGACCTTGTTCTCGTAGCCGGAATATGTGTGCAGTATATACCACTTTGCCTCGGTGTCAGCCATATTTACCCCCTTGAACGTGTCAGCCCAGTATCAGTGAGTTGATCAGGGCGAAGAGTGAATCAATGCCGAAAATGAACAGTCCAGCCAGCAGGCAGACAACGATAACAACAACTGTGTTATGTGTAGTTTCCTTCGGGGTGGGCCATACGACCTTCTTGAATTCAGCCTTGCAGTCCTTGAAATACTTTACGATACCTTTTTTCGGCTTCTTTGCGGACGCCTTCTTGGATTTGTCAGACTTATCCTTTGCGCCCTTGTCCTTGGACTTTTTTTCCTTGGGATCTGCGCTTTCCTTTACATCGGAAATGTCATCGGGAGTGTCAGTGCCAACGTTCTTCTTTTCGATTTCGTTTGCCATTTAGACTCCTCCTGATTACTTTGTTTCCTTGTGAAGAGTATGCTTTTTGCAGAAGCGGCAGTACTTGTTCATCTCAAGTCTGTCAGGATCATTCTTCTTGTTCTTCATGGTGTTGTAGTTGCGCTGTTTGCATTCTGTACACGCCAGTGTAATTTTAACTCTCACTTTCGGCACCTCCTATTTTCTTGCCCTTTCAGGCATTATTGCCTCCCTCGTCTGCGGAATTGCAGGTTATAAACGGGGGTGATGATCTTCGCGTCCATTTTAAAAATAGGCACAAAAAAATAAACCCCATTCGAGGTATCACTATTATACCACAAATACTCTCCGTTGTCAAGCGTTATTTTTGATTTTGTGAACTTTTTGCAGAATATAGTATTATATAGTATGCAGCACAACATTTAACTATTGGCAAAGCAATTTTTTGGTAGTATAATTAACAATGAAGAAGTGTGACTGGCACTGATTGTGTCATAATATACGGAGCACAGCTCCGCATGGGGGGATAATATTGCAGGACAGAGGAATGTATCAGGTCCTGGCGAAGATCGGGCAGGGCAGCGGAGGAATCGTCTACAAAGCGCTGCACAAACGCCTGAACAAATTTGTTATCATCAAGCAGCTGAAGCACGTCGGGCAGACCCCGGCGGATTCCCGTAAGGAAGTTGACCTGCTGAAGCAGCTGAAGCACACCTACCTGCCCCAGGTGCTGGATTTTATCCAGGAGAACGGGCAGACCTACACCGTCATGGATTTCGTGGACGGTGCTGACATGGATTCCATGGTCAAATCCGGCAGGAAATTCACTGCTGCGGAGGTGCGGCGCTATGCCATTCAGTTGTGCAGTGCCGTCAAGTACCTCCACAGCCAGAATCCGCCGATAATCCACAGCGACATAAAGCCGTCCAATATCATGCTCAACAGCAGCAACGACATCTGTCTGATTGACTTCAACGTATCTCTGGTGTTCAACGGCTCTTCCCAGGTGCTGGGCGGAACCTTCGGCTACGCGCCGCCGGAGCAGTTCGGGATCCCACTGGACAGGCTGTTCCCGGACGTCAATATCAGCGGACTTGTGGGGATCAACCGCCCCTATATAGACGAGCGCTCCGACATATTCAGTATCGGTGCGTCGCTGTACTACCTTCTCACCGGGATACGTCCACGTCCGGATTATCAGAATATCCCCGTTGACAAGTGCGGCGTAAGGGCGTCCGACGGACTGACCCACATTATCAACAAGGCGATGTCGCTGAATCCGTCCCGGAGATACCGCACCGCAGACGAAATGCTGACCGCCCTCAATAACATAGGCGTACTCAGCCGGGATTACCGCCGCCTGCGCACCCGGCGCGTGGTAGTTACCTCCATCGCGGCGGCTGTCACCGCCGGAAGCCTTGCCGTCAGCGGTATAGGCTGGAATACCATGTCCCAGGAAAAAGAGGACAAGTACTCGGAATACCTGCGTTCCGCGGAGAAATTCGCGGATTCCGCCGATACAGAGCACACGCAGGAATACATCGAGCTTGCCTCGGAGCTGTTCCCGAACCGCGTGGAGCCTTATCTCTACGGTATTGAGTCCATTTCCGGCGGTACTGCGGCGGAGCGCTCGGAAAAGCGCCTGGAATACTACAACGACAACCTCGCGGACAAATCCGGCAGGATACCCGGGGAGAAGCTCCAGGACAAGGAGGGCTACGTTGCGGCGGCGAACATTTACGCCCTCGCCGGGGAAAGCGCCTTCTACCTGGAGGATTACACCCAGGCGATATCCCTCTACAAGGAATCCCTGATATACGACGACCAGAACGCCGGCTGCTACCGCGACCTTGCCATCTCGTATGTAAGAACCGGCGACATGGAGCATGCGCGCTCCACCCTGAACAAGGCGGAAACTCTTGAGATATCCAGCGACAACCTCTCCATCGTCCGTGGAGAGATATGCCGCCGGAACGGCGACATCGACGGAGCTATCCAGGAATTCACCCAGGCTGCGGATTCCGCCAGCGACGATTACCTGGTATACCGCGCGCTGTTATCCTGCTGCGCCGCAGCCGCGGATTCCACCGGGGAATCCGCTCTCAGCGCCCACACGCAGACTGCGGCGCTCATAGAGGAATACCGCGACATCTCCGACGAGTACCGCTATACCATATTAGATATGCTGGCGAACGAGTATTTCCTCTGCGGAAGATGCGAAGCCCAGACTGCTGATGAACTCAACAAGAGCTCCTCGACCCGTGCCCAGGCGCAGGAGCACACGGAGATATCCAACCAGTACTTCGAAAGCGCGGCAGGCTGCTTCCGCACGGTGTATTCCGAGGGGAAGCTGACGGAGTTCTCAAGGGCGGAACCACCGCCGATGACACCTGGAACACCTATACCACCTCCAAGGTGCTGGACAGCGTGAACACCGTTGCGGTGTTCGGCGACCAGTTCTCGCTCTATTTTGAGGCGGCGGACTACAGCGGCACCAGCTTTACTTTCAGCCCGGACACCATCGTGACGATGGTCACCAAGGACGGAACCTCCACAAGGCTGCGCAACATTGATAACATCGACACCATCTACCGGGTAATTTCCGGAAGTCCCATGGAGCCTATTGCCAAGTCCAGCACCAGCGTATCTGAAGTACATACAGTGCTGACCGGCGCCAATGCAACAAGCTCCGGCGGATATATTCTTAACGAAGGCTACTCTTACCTCTTCTATTCTGACAAATCCGGAGGTTACGGTGTAATACTCCCGAACGGCACCCTGCTTGAAGACGGCAAGACCTTTGACGAAGTGTTCTACGGCGGAATGGTCAACGTAAGGGACGGAAGCACCTACTATTTCTACGACCTTGACGGAAACCTTATCAGCGAAAGCAGCACTGACATCGGCAGAATGGAATTCTACGACGAGCACACAGGTATCACGGTATACTCAAAAGCAAACAGCGACCGGTACTGGGATGTTACATATACCATGTATACCTCTAGCGGAGATTCCTTTGGAAACATTTCATACAGCTATATAAATAACTATATAAATAATATAAAGTCCGTGATTTGCAGGACGGCTACGACATCACCGGCGACCCCGAGATAAAGAAAATGCTCGATGAGCTCCTCGGCAACACCTCCGATTCCGGAAGTGATGAAGCCACCTCCGAAGTAATAGCAGAGCCGGCAGGCGCGACCTACGGCATGGTCACCGTGGCGGAATACCCGGACGCTACCGGACACTACAGCGACATCACCGGCGGATTCCAGGGCAGCGGCTCCGACATATTCGCCGTGGATTACAACGGCAGATACCGCCTTTCCACCGTATCCGGCGAAAGCAACAACTACCTCTATTCCTACATCTCCCCGTTCTTCGGCAGCGATGAGCAGTACGCCTTCGTCAGCACCACCTGGGACGGAAAGCGCAGCTATTCCACCAGCCACATTTCCTGGATAATAGACCGCAGCGGCGACAAGGTCATGAACATTCCGCCCTGCTTCAACGTGTGGTGGGGCAGCAGCTCCGACCCTGTGGTAGTCGTGCAGGATTACGGCGGATACCGCATATCCGGCATTGACGGCAAGACTCTCTGCACGCTCCCTGCGGAATTCGTTTCCGATATCAGCAGCGTTCCGGAGTTCCTCCGCAGCGGTTTCAAGAGCAGAAGCAGCGGCTACACAACGAATTCCGTCATGACCACCGGGTGCAGCGTGTTTAACGGCGAGATATACTTCACGTTCACCGAGCTGCACGAGAAGAACGGCGACAGCAACGCCATCTGCTACACATACAAGCTGGACCTCAGCGGCTCAAATGTTTCATTTGAGGAGTACCCCGTGACTGCGGAAACCGGTGCGGCGTTCCCGGTCTATGACGACGGAAGCACCAAGATAAGCGCCATCAATTCCGGCGATATGCTCCAGCTGGTAAAGACCACCGGAAGCTCCTCGAAGTTCAGCGGCTACGGACCGGCTGATACCGACATGAGCATTGCAAAGGTGTTTGACAGTGACCATGTTCTCATCTGCCGCTCCACCACCGACGGAGTGGTTGCCAGCGCAGAGTACGCGGTCTACAAGCCGGAGTGGTACAATTCGGAGTACGAAACCGCCGCACAGAGCATTTCCTCCTGGACGCAGCTCAGCGACTGGTACAAGGATATCACCCTCGCGGACAACTCCGTGTGGGTAGCTGAAACCTCCAGCGGCAGCATGTACCTCGACAGCAATTTCAAGGTGCTCAACAGCTACAAGCAGGCGACGAAGTTCAGCGGCGGAGTAGCGATAGCCTGCACCGGCGGCAACGGCGTATTCGTGGACGAGAATTCACGCACCGTTTCCGAGGAATTCCCCTGCGAATCCGCGGAAGCGCTCAGCGACGGCTATTTCTCTATCCTCTCCGGCGGCAAATACTCCATCGTCAGGGCGGTGAAAGAGTGAAAAAACCTGTAAAGATCGCGCTTATCGCGGTCTCCTCGGCGGCGGTGCTTTGCGCCGCCGCGCTTGGTATCAGCACCGGCGTGTATTATTCCATCGCGTCCGGCGAATTCAGCGCCCCTGCCGGAACTTTGATCTGCGCCCAGGGCGAGCCGGTGTATTCCCTCAGCAGGCTGCGCACGGGACTTTCCATCAGCCGGGAAAATCTCGGGCTGATCTGTGGAGGGAAGCTCCGCATGGACCCCGTGTCCAGCGTACTCGGGCAGCACTCCGTCACGGAGCGCACCGTCCTGGAGCTGTACCCCGGCGCCGGGCAGACGGAACTCATCGCCCGGACCAAGGCGCTGGAATCCGACCGCTCCGACGAGGAGCTGATGGAGCTTTACTGCTCCGCCGCATATTTCGGCAATGGGATTTACGGCGCGGACAATGCGGCTTCCTTCTACTTCGGGAAGAAGCCGGACGCCCTCTCGGCAGACGAAGCGGAGATCCTCGCGCAGATATGCTCTTCCGAAAAGCTGAAGGGAATGACGAAGCAGCAGCTTGCCGAAGAATTCCCGGACGCGGAGTTTTCCGCCCAGGAAGTCCGCACCCCTGCCGGGAGCTACTACGCGCAGCTTCTGGACGAGCTTTACGGAATCCTAGACGACCTGGGGTATTCTGCGGAGGAGCAGACTGATCTCATCTACGGCGGCGGACTTATCGTGAACTCCACCATGGACATCGAGGTGCAGTCCGTCCTGGACCAGCAGATAACGGACAACCCGGCGATGTCGCATTTCCAGTTGGCAATGCAGATCAGCGACTATTCCGGCGCGGTGCTCGGCTGCTCCGGCGGAGCCTCCGACGGTACGACCGCGGACCGGTGCACTGTGCCGCGCTCCCCCGGCTCCTCCATAAAGCCGCTGAGCGTGTATTCCACGGCGATCGAGGACGGCGTGACCACCTGGGCAGGATTCCTCCCGGACATGCCGGACGCAAAGAACTGGCCGCAGAACTACGACGGGAAGTTCGAAGAGGAGGTCATGACCTCCTATGCGCTCCGGCAGTCCAAGAACACCTGCGCGGTGTATCTCGAAAAAGTACTGGGCGGCGACCGCTGTTTTGACCAGCTGATAAACCTGGGATTCTCCACGCTGATCGACAGCGACAAGGTTCCCATCGGCATGGGCATGGGATACCTCGTATACGGCGTGACCCCGAAGGATATGGCGGCGGCGTACCAGATTTTCGGCAACGGCGGCAGCTACACTCCGCCGCATTACATTAAAAGTATTGTCGGTGCAGACGGCGAAACGCTGTATTCATACTCCTCCGAACCCGTCCGGGTGGTATCCGAGAATACCGCCTGGATAATGAACCGAATGCTGCGTTCAAACGTCCAGATGGAAGACGGACTGGGACGCTACGCTTCCATCGACGGCATTGAGGTCATAGGAAAAACCGGCACCCGGGACAACATCTCTGAGGTAGTGACGGACCAGTGGTTCGCCGGCGGAACTCCGGACATGTGCGCCGCCCTCTGGATAGGCAGCGACGATCAGAATCTGCTGAAAAGCGCCGGAACCTACCCCTCGTCGTCCAAAGTGTGGAGCAATGTGATGTCCGCCATCACAAACAAAAATCCCAGCTTCACTCCCTGCGGCGATACCGTGAGCGCGGAAGTATGCCGGGTCAGCGGCGGAATCGCGACCCCCGGCTGCACCGAAACCGAAACCGGCTGGTTTGCCCCCGGAACTCTCCCGGCGGAATGCAGCCTGCACAACTGAACAGGAGACCCCGATGAAACAGAAGCAACTGAAAAAGCAAGGCTACACAAGGCTGCCGATGATATTCATCGGGGTCCTTACTGCCCTCTGGCCGCTGACCGGATTCCCGGTGACGATAACCCTGACCGAAGCGGAATCCGTGTATGTGCCGAACCTCGGCGGAGCAATAACCGACCTCTGCGTGCGCAGCCGTGAGATACTGCTGTTTGCGGCAGGGGCGGCGCTGGTCCTGTTCTGGCTCGGCGAACGGATATTCCCGGATAGTCCCCGGCGCTCGCCGCTGCTGAGCCGTCACGCGCTGCCGCTGATGGCAGGCACCGGGCTGATACTTCTGACCGCAGTCCTCTCCGGAATATTCTCCCTCCACCCGGAAATAAGCTTCTGGGGAATTGCCTCGGAAAGCACCGGAATCGCCGCGCTTATCGGTCTCGCCGCACTCTTCCTCGCGGCATACGAGGGAATGTCCTCCCCGGAGAATATAAAGTACATCACCGCCGGAGCCACGGCGGCAGGGCTGCTCTGCGGCGGAATGCTGCTTTTCGAGAAGCTCTCCGGACACCTCGCCGGGATCCTCTGGGGAGCCGCCGAAAGCGCCGGGACTATGCTCCTGTTCGGCAGCAGCACCTCCTGCGGCGAGTTCTGCGCGCTGCTGTTCCCGTTCCTGCTGCACTCCGCGCTAACCGAGCCGCGCCGGTGGTATTCCATCGCGCAGGCACTGTCCGCCGGGGCGGCGCTGTGTACTGCGCTGTCGTCCATGTCCAGCGCCGCGTTCTACGGACTTCTCGCCGGGACCACCACGCTGGTTATCCTGCTGACCGTCCGGGTATTCCGCGGCAGCAGACCGGACTGGAAGAAATCCGCCCTTATTGCCGCGGCGGCAGTTCCGGCGGCGGTGCTGCTCATCGCACACCCCGGAATACTCACCGCCTCCGCCGGCAACAGCGTATCCTATTCCCCGGAAAACAGCTGGGGACTCACCTCCGCGGAGCTTTCCGGCGGCACGCTGCGGCTGCGTAATTCCGATACGGAGCTGGTGCTGACTGCCGACAGCGGCGCCGTCACCCTGGCGGATTCCGCCGGAGAAACCGCGCTGTTAGCCGCCCCGGAGGATTCCGCCGACATCGCCGGAGTCCACGCGCAGCGCAGCGGAGATATCCTGTCGCTTGACCTTGGATACACCGACGTACTGCGTTTCGCGGTAATGAAAAACGAACTCGGCTACGTCGGGCTTAACGGCTATATCCAGCCGCTGGAGCAGAGCGCATTCCCGGAGCTGTCGGAGTATTACGGCGCGTTCACCGGACGCGGCTACATATGGCTGAATACGCTCCCGGCGCTGAAGAATTGCTTTCTTATCGGAACAGGCACCGGGGAGTTCTGCTTCCATTATCCGCAGAACGACATCGTGGGAGCACTGAATACCCACGGCAGCGCGAACCTGCTCACCGACAAGCCGCACAGCATGTATCTGGGACTGGCGGTGTCCTGTGGGATCCCGGCGCTGCTGATTTTCCTGGCGCTGGCGGTAATCACGCTCCGGCGCGGCGCAGTATCCTCCGTCCGCTGTGGAGTTCTGTCCGGGGCCTTCGCGGCGGTAATCGCCGCATTGATAATGGGATTCGCCAACGACATCTCGCCGGTGTATTCTCCCCTGGCGGCAGTGTTCGCCGGAATACTATGTTCGCGTCCCGACCCTGCGGAATCCCGATAAATCACAACACCGCCCTCTGCTGGGAAGCAGGGGGCGGCGCCGTGTATAGGTATAGGAAATGGTGGGTAGCTTGTTTACTCCTTCACAGAGCCGGTCACAAGGTTGCTGTACCGTGTCCGGGATCATCAGCACATCGCCGTAATCAGTGGTGCTCATCATCGTGGATACATCGGAAGCGTAGTCAGTGAATCCCTGATACTCAACCTTGCAGTTGTTTGCCTCCTCGAAAGCCTTGGTCATCTCTGCGAGGGAGCCGTCCTCAAAACGGTCCGTGCGGTGTGTGAGGACCTTGAGGGTCAGACCGGCAGTGTTGGTGTTGTAGGTGCTTGTGTTTCCGGAGTCTGCGCTGCTGCTTGCTCCGGACTGATTTCCGTCAGAAGCTGCGCCAGAACCGTCATTGTCGGAGCTGCATGCTGCCGTGCTGAGCGCTGTGCCTGCGGCAAGAATTCCTGCCATGATCTTCTTGAATTTCATTGTATTGCCTCCACGCTTTGTGTATTGAGTAATTTAGGTGAATTTCGCAATTAGTTTCTTTTGAGTGAATCTCAATTACTTATCACCTTATTGCAAGGCAATTTTAACACATATTTAGCTAAAGTCAACACCCGAATCGCAACTTCGTTAATTCCAAATATGAAACTCCAAAAAGTATTGTGCACTTTGCACTACTGCGCGCAACTATTTGTTTTTTATTTACTCATTTAAGTAAACCTGTAACTTTAGGAAATTAAATCTGACAATAAAGCGAAAATGCCATGTGCAAATTATCACACATGGCATTCTGTAATTTTATTGCAGGCTCATTCGCCGAACCAGGAAGCATGATCCTCAAGGGTGGAGCCATCGGAATATTCCGCCCGAATCGTGACGGAATTCTCCCTCCCCTGCTCCAGCTGTACGTTCTCCCATACGAACACTGTCGGCAGCCGCTCGTCAGTGTTCCTGCCGGCTCCACGGGATTCACCGTTGACGAAAAGCTCCACGCGCACCGCGTTGGCATACGCTTTCACGACCGGAACCAGCGCCGCCCTCCGCCGGAACCGCTTTTCCGTTATGCGGCAGGTCCTGGAATCGCTCCATACCGAGCGATAGAACCAGTATGCGTCCTTTGTAATACGCTCCCGGGTGCAAAGTCCTTTGTCGTTTATTCCGGCGGTGTCCCCTTCTTTCCTCCCGGCGGAGGGGAAATCAAACATACACCACACGAACTTCCCCCAGAGGTAGTCCCTCATAGAAAGCTGCGCCCAGATCCGCTCATGCAAACAGGACTGGTAGTTCTCGTAGTGCCGTTCGCCGTTGGGATCGATCTCGGTCAGCCAGTCGATGTTGTCCTTGTGCTGGGTTATCGCCCCACCGCCGCCGTATTCCGACACGCACAGCGGACGGCGCTGTTCCGCATGCTCCTTGTCGAACCACTCGCCGAATTTCTCCACATCACCGGCTTCCTTATACCAGCCGAAATAGCGGTTGTATCCCACCGCGTCTGCCGGAAGTTCCCGGAATTTCCCCCAGAACTGTGCGTCCGCATAGACTGCGGCGCGTTTGTCCGGGCAGCTGCTGATCATCTTTTCCATTTCGCAGTACAGCTCCCATATGCTGTCTGACATCTGGTATATTTCGTTGGACATACCGTACATTATCACGGACGGGTGGCTGCGCGTCTGGTCGATAAGTTCCCGGAGCTGACTCAGCGCATTATTGCGGAATTCCGGAGAAAGCACCGGCTCGGCAGGCTCCCCGGGGCACAGCTTGCCGATGATACCGATCTCGGTCCACACGCAAAGACCCAGTCGGTCGCACAGTGCATACTCCTCCTCGCAGTGCTGATAATGCGCCATTCTGACCGCATTGCAGCCCATATCCCTCATCATGGCGTAGTCACGCTCACGCTGCTTCTGGCTCATCGCCCAGCCGCCCTTCGGGGCGTCCTGGTGGTAATTCACGCCATGCAGCGGCATAGGCTTCCCATTAAGGAAGAATCCCTTTTCCCGGTCAAAGCTGAAGGTGCGCACGCCGAACTGCTTTGACAAGCTGTCAGCGCATTCACCGTCAACAATTACACTCAGTTTCATGGTGTAAAGGAATGGATCGCGTACGCCGTCCCACAAATGTGGTTCGGGGATCGCAATTTCAAGCGCGCCGGACTGTACTCCGCTGCGCAGGACTGTGAAATCCCCATGAGTGGAGTATTCATCTCCATCGCCGGATATCTCCGCTCTCACAGTGACCCGGGTGTCCGCAGCGCCGTTGTTCTCCAGCCGGAATCCAGCAGTTACCCGGGCGATTCCGTCCATCACTTCAACACATGGGTTGAAAGAACTCAGATGCACCCGGTTTGTGGAAACGATACGAACCGGGCGGTAAATCCCACCCATTTTACTGAAATCGCCGCAGTCGCATATCGGTGCAATGTAATCTGAGGCCGCATTGCTGACGACCGCCACAAAAAGATTATCTGTGCCAACACTCACATACTTTGTGATATTGAACCCGAATGCGGAGTATCCTCCCTCGTGCCCACCGACTTTCCTGCCGTTTATATAAAGCTCCGTGACGGTATTTGCTCCGCCGAACTCTATAAAAACTTCCCTGCCGCGGTACTGCTCATTCGCCAGGAACACTTTCCTGCGATAGCATCCGGCACCGCGATAATATCCCTCGGAGCATTCCGGCGCCGGGTCAACAGTGCCAGTGCAGTCCGCAGAATTCCATGTGTGCGGAAATGAGACCTCCTGCCAGCCACTGTCGTCAATTCCGGGTGAAGCCAGCTTTCCGGGCTGGGCGGCGCCACACTTGCTGAAGCGCCAGCTGTCGTTTATGTATTCGCCTGTTCTTCCCATTTTTCTCTCCTGTATCCCATACCCTAAAAGCGCATTACGCCTTGAATCCAGTATATCACAGGCTGCCGGGATTGTCAATATTCCGAAGAATTTTGCGATAATCCGATATGGTGCGGCACAGTTCTCGAGATATGGCGAAATTGACCACTTGACAAACGTTTTCAATTGTGGTATACTATGTTCTACAGATCGCAGCACTGAATCTGGGGCCGTAAAGGCTTCGACGAGGATTCTGAGGCACGATAAGCGGGTAGTGAGGGCGAAATCACTTTAATCGTCGCACCTTTAAATTTAAACGCAGATAATAATTCTGAGTTAGTAGCTGCCTAAGCGCGCTACCGTCATACTCCGCAGTACCACGGGTGGGGATATGGCGTCGCCTAGTGGTGAACGTCACTGATGAGTTGCCTTGTAATCTTTGATGTACTAAAGGCTGCCAGACGCGAGAGCCTGTTTGTCGGCGCTCGTGCGAGGGAGATCTAAAAGATAAACTGCACCCGAAGAAAGTCGTGAGGACGGGTTTTCGGACAGGGGTTCAATTCCCCTCGGCTCCACCACATTTCAAGGTCCTGCAAATGGCTGTATTAAGCCGTTTGTAGGGCTTTTGTTTTGCCCTGAAAAGGCAATTTTGTCCTTCATATGTCCTTCGTGGCGTCAGAATTGTGAGCAATAATGCGCTCTGAGAGAGGCATTTCTGTCCTTTTATTTTCTGAAACTTTTCCTTTGGGGGAACTTGTGAAGTCCAATGCGGCTGCTATTGCATTTCCTGTCCTTGCCTGCGCTTCGTTAAAAGCATGGCAGTAAATGTTTGTTGTTGTGCTTATGCTGGAATGCCCTAGAGCGCTTGACACTGCTGCGGCATCAATTCCGGAATGAATCAGCACCGTAGCGTTAAAATGCCTGAGAGAGTGAATATCGCAGAATTTCATGCCGTGTTCCTCTGTGAGCTTTTTCTGCCACTTGTAAGGCTCTCCTTTGTACAGCGGCTTTCCTAGCTTGTTCACAAATATCCGGTCACTGTCTACCCATTTTGTTCCGAATATTTCTTTGTTCTCAAGCTGCTGCGTGCGCAGCTCCCTTAGCCGGTCGAATACTACATCAGGCAGTTTAAGCGACCGCACCGATTTTTTTGTTTTCGGAGTGTCTGTATAGGTTCCGTCTGTTGCCGTATAATTTGCAGTCCTGCGGACGCTTATAACGTTGTTGTCCCAGTCGATATCCTTCCATTCAAGCCCCATAAGCTCGCCGCTTCTGAATCCGCTGTAAACCGCCAGCGTAAGAAAGGCTCGATAATCCAGAGTGCCATATTTTTCTGCGAGTGCGAAAAGCTGTTTCATTTCCTCGACAGTGTATATTTCTTTTTCCTTTTTTCTGCCTTTGGGAACGAAAATATTCTTGCACGGATTATCCTCTATCATCTCCAATCGTATCGCGTAATTAAACACGTCGGACAAGAGATTCAGATGATGAATGATGGTTTTACGGTAAAGCGGCTGACCATTCAAAAAGTTTTTGCCGTTCCGTGCCAGGTCATCAATGAATGCCTGTATCTGACCGCGGGTTATCTTGTCTACCCTGATATGCCCGAATGCGGAATAAATCCGCTTTGTCACCCCTCTGAGCCGCTGTACTGAGGATTTCTTGAGATTGACAACTGCATATTCGTCAAACCATTTCTCTGCAAGCTCCTGAAACTTCATATTTGATGGAACGATTCCTCTGGTGCAGAGTTCCTCAAACATTACCGCCTGCTTATTAAGTTCGGCTTCTATCTGTTTATCGCTCATTCCGGGTTTGGGTTTCCAGGTTTTTGTACGCACTACCTGACGGTAGAGCGCGTCATAGCCTGTGCTGACGCGGATTTGATAAGTCTTTCCGCGTTTCCTTATTGTAGCCATATGTTCAGATTACCTCCTGCACAGACCCTTTTAACGCATAATCGCAATGCGATTCTCGTCTTAAAGTCTGTCAAAATAGGCAAGAAGCGAACTCTTGGGAACAAGGATACGTCCACGTCCGTTCTCGCCTGTTCTAAACGCTTGAATTTCACCTTTGGCAATCAGAACACGAAGCGTGTGGAACGATAATCCCTTTACTGTTTCAAGACACTCCTTGGTCGTGAGCATTTCGCGCGGACCGTCCTTAACAGGTGCTTTAGGCTCAGCCGGAACCTCAACCATCTGGTCAAGAAGAAGCGATATCTGAGATATGATAAGTGATTTCTGCTCTGAGGTCATATTGTTGTCCTCCTAACAGTTATAATAAGTACCATTGCCATAATCCGATTACCTCCAGTTTCAGACTTATGACGTGCGTTTCACAAGTAAAGTTTAGCACATTAAAGCCTGAAAGTCAAGACGGCAAAGCACAATCCCCTCACCATTTTATTGAATTTGAGCACAATTACCAATAAACCAGCAAAGATTTGTGTAAAATCACAGCAAAGAATCTAATAAAATAACCGAAGCATAAAGGACGAGCAGAAATGCCCGTCCTTTTCTGCTTTGGCGTGTCAATGCAGACCCAGGTAGTACGCACCCTGGCATGGGACTTTCACCCCTGCCCATTCCTATGGGACAAGCCGTCGCCGGAAGTATCATTATAACTGTGTCCTCCGCGCTCGTTCCTTTAAGGAGTTCCCTATGCGTTTAGGGTTCCTGCGGACTGTCGGCAGGTGGCGGCATATCTGTTATTCTCGCGCGGTAAATTGGTGGTCACGGATAATGAGATACTCCGTCAGATCAACAGCAGGACGCTGTTAGGTGAATGCCCAAAGCGCGGCATGGACGCCGCGCATCATAGGCATTCACTCAGCAGCAGAACGTCTTGGCACGTCTTTAAGGACATCAGTTTGTTGTTATCTGCATTGCTATTTAGTTGTCAAAGAACTGTGCCGGAACTAAAGCGGCGTAATATTTCCGGATAATGAAATTAGTCCGACTCTCCGAAAAGGAGCGGTTTTGTTTCCGCCGCTTATTTGTTCCTATATCTATTATAGCACAAAATATAGTGGTTTTGTATGACAATGTGTCGTAGGAATATGACACATTGTAGGTTGAAAAACCATCGTAAATGTTATATACTAATCTCCGGAAAGGAGGTGTAAACATGGCGGTGTCTTATAAGAATAGGATACGTTCCCTGCGAAAGAAACTTAAAATGACCCAGGAACAGATGGCAGAACAGCTATTTATAGACCAAACCACGCTTTCCATGTATGAATGTGGAAACAGAGATATCCCAGTTAGCATTCTTATGGAATTATCGACGATTTATGGCGTTTCCGTGGATTATCTGCTCTGTAAAAGCGATTTTGCCGTTCTGGACGATGAGCTTGTCCGCACCCAGACAAAGGAGCTTATCGACAGTCTGAGCGCAGTGCAGGTGATTGAGGTCAAAGGATACATTCGCAGAATGATAGAGAGCAAATCTCAGGACGACTGATCCTTATAATCAAAAAGACACCTAGCCAAAAAGAAATTAAGACTTCCGATTTTTCGAAAGTCTTACTCATTATTCTCTTTGTTATCCGGAACGAACACCATGATGTCGTTCAGACTGCAGTCTAATGTATTACACAGCTCATTGATCGTGAAAGTTGTTATTGCCTTGTTGTGCTTCATTCGATCAATAAGACCTTTGCTGACGCCGTAGCTGTTTATCAGCTTATATGTACTTATGCCATGTTCGGCAAGGTATGCCCAGAAAGGGTCGTAATTTATCATAATATCACCTATCTTATATTATAATGGGAAAAAAGTGTATTGCATATACCCGATAAATGGGGTATAATGATAGGTGGTATTTCCAAGCACAGCATTCAGTAACCATATCATGGCAGAGTTGCCTATATCAAGATTGACACTTAACGGGAGGTAGACAAAATGTTCAAGGCAAGAACCGAAGACGGACGCAACAACATATCGGGACTGAGAGTAAAAGAACTCCGCAAGGCGCTCCAAATCTCACAGCGCGAGCTTTCAGACAGATTGCAGGTCGTAGGTCTGGATATCGACAAGAACGCAGTCCAGCGTATAGAATCCGGCGAGAGATTTGTGACCGACATAGAAATTATAGCATTAAGCAAATGCTTTAACGTGACCGTCAATAATTTACTCGGAATCAAATGAATATGAAAAGGCGCAGCTATGTAAAGCCGCGCCTTTTGCTATTTTGCAAGGTCCCGTATGATTGCCGAGATGTTGTCGAGCTGTTCGCTGTCCAGCTTTTTAAGGTTCTCGACCACTTCCTGAATCTTTTCCGGATTCTTGTTTTCCGCGTCGAAAAACTCCCCCGGCGTGATGTTCAGGTATTCGCATATATAGAAAAATCCAGTCATGGACGGCAGTGCCTTGCCATTCTCTATATTATTGATGTAGCTGGCATTCTGTCCGATGGACAGGCTCATATCCCTTGCTGATACTCCTTTTTCACTGCGGAGCTGCGCCAGACGCAGCGAGAACTCCTTTTCCGTCATTCAATATCACCCCTGTGATATATTTTATCCTATATTATTGCAATTTATATGTGAACAATTCCGCAATTAATATTGAAATGCGTGATACAATATGATATAATGTGGTTAAATGTTAGATTTGATATCTTACAAGACAGAAAACTGACTATGAACCGAAACTGTGTATTTATTGATACAGAAACCTACAAACAGTATTCTGCTCCCTAAAAGCAACAATTTTCGCACTCACAAGGTGTTATAATAAACAATACAGGAGGTATACACCATGAAACACAAGTTATTTTCTTTTTCAGCAATATTAGCAGCATTTCTTTCGCTTACTGCCTGCGGTCCGGGAGAATCTATAACAGATGTGAATTATTCGGAAATCGCGGCTTCTGACGGCAGTCTGGTTTTCACGACATCTTCTACGCCTGAAATCTCGACTGAACCGTCCGTTGAGCCTATAATTCCGTCTGCCGAAATATCCGAGGAAACTTCAGATGTTACGGTAACGGAAGCTACAACAACCACCACAATGACCGAAACGTCAGTTACTGTGCCTGCTCCGGAACCGTCAGAATATCAGGAGCTTAAAGTGCATTTCCTTGACGTGGGACAGGGCGACAGTTGTTTCATCGAACTTCCTAACAAAGAAACCATGCTCATCGACGCAGGAGAAAGCGAGTATGGCGACAGTATTGTAACCTACATATATGGTCAGGGTTACGATACATTGGATTATGTTGTAGCTACTCACCCTCATGCTGACCACATCGGAGGCATGGCGGACGTGCTGAATACGTTCAATATAAGGAATTTCTATGCTACTGCGTTCACAACTACGACCCAGACATACGAGCGTATGTTAGACGCGGTCGAGAACAGCGGCGCGGCAGTTCATGAAGTAATGGCTGGCTCGGTTATCCTTGATGAACCGGAGCTTCTGGTGGAGGTAGTTGCTCCGAAAACTCTCGGCGATGACAGCAATAACAGCTCCGTGGTAATCAAGCTGACTTACGGCGAGAACAAATTTCTTTTTACCGGGGACGCTGAAAAATCCGAGGAAGATGACATCTGGAGCAACATCAAATGCGATGTCCTGAAAGTCGGACACCACGGCTCCGCAACCTCGTCGTCTGCTAATTTTCTCAAAAAAGTTGACCCGACTTACGCTGTGATAAGCTGCGGAATGGACAACAAATACGGACACCCCACGGACATTGTACTGGAACGCCTGAACAGCCGAAACATCGAGGTTTTCCGTACCGACCTGCAAGGCACGATAGTGTTCACCTCTGACGGAAAGAACATCAGCGTTGACAAACAGCCGAGTGCGTATCAGCCGCCAGTCCAGACTACTGCCGCAACATCACAAACAACTGTTCAGACCACCATTCAGACGACCGCTGCGGAAGTTCAGCCGGTTGGAACACAGTACATTCTGAACACCAACACTAAGAAGATACACTATCCCAGTTGTTCGGCAGTCAAGCAGATGAAAGATTCAAACAAGGATTACACTGAGGATTTTGACGGAGCAGTTGCAAGTGGGTATGTGCCTTGTAAAAAATGCAATCCAAATTGAATTTTAACTGAATATTATAACAAACGCCTTGCAAAAATTTAGTTCTGCAAGCACCGTTCCGGACATCTGTATCAGGGATTTTGTATCCAGCACGATAAATCCGCTGGTGGGATTTATGGTCGTGTATCCGTTCCAGAGCAGGTGGTCTGCGCCGTTTGCGGCTCCCTCCAAGTAGGTTTTGAGGTCCGCGTAACACTCGGCGTTCCTGCCGCCGGACTCGGATTTGCAGGAAATGAGCTTATATAGGTCGCTCAAAATCGGGAA
>ENA-UPSY01001137-UPSY01001137.1-human-gut-metagenome-genome-assembly--contig:-NODE-1137-length-29237-cov-62.504424_pt1 | contig 29237 bp, 23 predicted proteins | sample MGYA00250044_ERZ773365 | MGnify/ENA primary metagenome ERZ773365 (study PRJEB29103, sample SAMN06111932) | human gut metagenome | biome: human gut; feature: ankylosing spondylitis patient; material... | reverse complement strand
CGACTCAAAATAATACAGCGCGATAAGTCCGCACAGCAGCAACACAATGCCCGCCATACCCAAACCAACACCCTTCAGGAACCTGGACATACTACATCACCAATAGCATATGGATGAGAACAAGAAAGAAGCCAGAAATTTGCCATAAACATTCTGTGTAATCCAGTCCAGAAAATGACAATAAACAGCAGCCGGTTCCCGGCAGGCTTCTGTCTTATCAGCAACCAGGAACGATGGGTTTATCATTTTGCCGCTATCTGTCGCGCTGAATTCAAAATGCCTGGAGAAGGTTGAATGGTGAATTAGAGTAAAGGAAAAAATATCCCGGAATGGCAAAATCCAACAGTTAAGGGGATAGGGCACTACATGGCTACTGTAAAATGTTGTCTTAAACCCCAAAATAAGAGATTCGAGCATGAAGGTAAATATAAAGGATGCCCCACCCAGGTCAGAAACCATAATCCGCAACATTATTTACGCTGTAAGAGCAACGGCGATAATGACGGAATATTATCTGCGCTCATTCCCGGTCGTGTTTTTTTATGTGCTGGTGGGATTTGCATTAGCATTTGATTCCACGGGTGTCCCTTTGGCTACCCTGCTGCAACAAGGAATGTTAACTAACATTCTGACCTGTTCGGTTATGGGTAACCTCCTCTGGCTGGGTGTTAACCTGGCATTAAGAGGGGACTCCGTTTTCAAAAACCTGTGAGCGGCTGATCAAAGCTCTCTGTGCCAAAAGTTACTTTCAGAATGACTCGTCAAAAAAGGAATAAATTATGCGCAGCAAAATTAGCAAAACCTCGATCTCACTTATTTGTCTGATGCTGGTGGCCACCTCTGCGGAAGCAGGGTATAAATCCAATCGGTCTTCCTACAAATCATCCTTCCGCCCATCGACCATTACCAAGTCGTACAACTCTTCAACCAGAAGCCAGGCAAGCCGCACGGTTAACGATACGCCAGCACCGGCTAGCACCAAACCACTGACCACCAGCCAGAAAGCGATGATTGCAGGTTCTGGAGCCGCATTAACGGTCGGGGCAGTTTCCGCGTCCTCAGGGAATAAACCGTCAGAGAGCACCTCCGGGAAGGTGGAGAACCAGGCTGGAGGGTATGATGTTGTCAGTAGTCGATCTCAGGCCAAGGGAGATAACGAAGGCGCTGCTGCAGGCACTACGCCAAAGAAATCAGTGAGCGGGTCGGAGCTGGTGGCTAAGAAAGGGACTATACCTGCATCAAGTCCAACATCCGAAAAATCGTCGTCTCTCCCGTCGTCTCAGAGCATTCCAGGAAGTTCTGAGCGGGGCTCTTCATCTGTAAAATTCATCCCTCCTTCACAGAACCTTGTAAGTAACATCATAGAGAAAGATAAAAGTAATCATTTCGGTTTCTCGCATCTTGCGATGCTGTACTGGATAACGAGCAGCAACAACAGCCATGCATCCTCGCTTACATCCAGCGACAAAGAGTGGATTCAGCAACAGATAGAAGAGCAGGAAAGTAGCGGTGCAAGCCGCGAGGCAGCTATCAATGAGCTCAAAGCTGCCGGGGTAGATACCTCATCGATGACGGTTGCGGATAACAGCCAACACGCGTCGACTGTCTCCTTCTCCTACGATATGCCGACAGAATTAAAGGCGGGTAAGGTCTGGACGTTCGTTGTAAATGCCACATGGAATGATAAAAAACAGGCTCCGTCATGCGAGTTGCAAGGCGCAAAATTTATGGCAGACAAAGACAAGTTATACGGCATGTGGAAAGCACCTGAAACTGTCGGGCAGAAAACGCAAATGAAGTGCAAAGCGTTTGGTGTGGAAGAAATTAAAACGCTGGTGTCTGTCTGACTGGACAAACATTGCCAACTGCTGATGGGGGAGCCATGCGGTTCCCTTTATCGCTCATCGTAAAGTAAGAAATTTAGTACCAACAAATTTCGCAACTAACTTTTGGAAGATTAGCTTAGCCTCAACCATTTTTTTAAGAAATTTGGTATTATAAGACCAGGTCTTCTCTTATTCAGGAATGCATTATCCCATTGCTGCAAATAGTCATCTCTGAAGACTACGCCCCAATGCTGTTTACCATCTAATTCGCGAGTTCTTAAAGCATAATCATAAATGTCTATTAGAATATCGATTGATGAGTCCCATATTTCATTAGTTAATTCAATCCCTTCTCGCGCTGCGAGTTGAGGGTAAAAGTGTTGAAGGCCGATGGCATACTCGGGCTTACAGTATTCAACAAGAAAACCGTTAAAGATGCCAAGTGAGTAAACTCTGTCGTATCCACCATGCCATAATGTTAAAGAATTCAACCAATTGATTGCTTCCAGGTCTTCCATGTCCTCTAGCAAGACACCAGATTGTATGCCCTGTTCTCGGCAATCTAACACTGAAGCTACGTTCTCCATAAGCATTGTATATGCTTCTGTTGGTTTCATTATTTTTAAATCCATCAATTAGACCATCCTTTAAAAATCTAACAGTGCCTTTAATGTAGACATCGTCTGTAATAATCCCAAAAGACAACGAGGCTCATAATCTGTTATAAGATAACGTAGGTCAAGGACCGGTAAGAGAAAGTAGTCAATACTCCACTGACCGGCTTAAACCTGTTCACCAGTGGGTAAACCAGTAAGCACGACATTCAACGGGAAAAGTAACTTTTGGGATGCCCCGGTAAGACGATTTCCTTAAACAGGAGCCGAAAATGTATAGCCGTTTCATGAACGATCCACTTGATGAGGAATACCTGCTTTCCCCTGGTATTGTGGGTTCCTATGCTGATGGTGAAATCCCGGCAGAAGAGATTGAGGTAAGGGATGCGGTAATACGATTCAAAGTCACAGGCGATCAGGTGTTGTCCATGAATCTGTTCCACAGGCTGTTTCATTACCAGCGTTACAGGGAGGTTAGGGCATCATTCAACAAAAGCAGGTTAGCGCTGGTGGACATGGTTAATCGTTCCCCATTCCACAAAGCAGCAATGCGGCGTATCTACAGTGATTTGCCAGAGCAAAGCATTGCCCGTAGGGTTCTGGTTGATTTCATTGGATAGCGTACGCTGACCGGGAGGAAGTCGTTGCACAATAACGATATGTTTATATGACAGGCATTCAGATATAACGATTACTTTAATTGTCACCCTGTATGGCTCATTCTCGCCGTAGTGATGCTGTTATGCAGGCTAAGAGGTAAAAAAAAACTGCAGCTGGTGGGCGAAGGTATCCACATCAGTAAATTGTGGTCGTAATGGACCGGGCTCGATCGTAAACGCGTTAATGTATATGACAGGACGTCGCCGTTCATATCGGCCCCTGCCCGGAGACGGCGACTCCCCCTGATATCCCGGTCGGCATTCACCACAAAAGGCACTTTTCATCAACGGACCTCACCGAGGTAGTTCATCAATGCGCCACATAATTTCTGGTTGTTTATGAATACCCGATCATCTGAATCCTGTTGCTAAATACCCACCAAAAGCTCTGGTAACAAAAACTCGCACTAAACATAGTTCCAGACCCGGATACTATGCCGATATAAGTCACTTTTTTTGGGGCGCGGGAAAATCACTTTGTTGCATGTTTGAAAAGGGGGCTTTGAGGAGGCTTTCGAATATTTATAATGGGAGCAAGTTCGAACTGCTGGTGGATATGACATGACATTTCTCAAAACTCTGGACTCGCCGCCGTTCATCGCAACATATCGTTGGGCGGGGTCATTCGATGGACGGTATATGCCACAGGCATATTCGCTTTTGCTGGAACTGAATCAACACACTTATCTGCCGGTGGTTAATGCCGAGTTTGATATCTGTGTCATCAGCTGCGGCAAAGAGTGGTGGCGCTTCAGGCTGGTGGATGTGAAATCTGATGAACGTCAGGAAGGAATGGTAGCCCGGACGGCATACCGGTTAAACCAGTCAATGGGGATTGCTGAGCAGATGGTTAACATGATCCGCGCCTGGCAGTCCGTTCCGTACCTTAATCCTCCTGCATCTGACTACTTTAGCTAAACAGGGCCAGCTGGTGGCCCTGTGCATATAGAACGGTGGAAAATGGATGCGAGCTATTCACGGTACTGCTTGTGGATGACCTCTGAGCGCTTACGCGAAAATAACTTTTTCAGCGCACGGAAGAACAGGGTGGTAGTCAGTAGCGTAAAATAGGTCACCCTGTGCGGTACAGATATTGGTTGTCGGTGTTTCAGTTTCAGTGAATAGACGTGACCCAGGTCGGTCAACAGCGTCTGCGGCAGCATTGCTTTACGCAGGTCATTTTCGATCCAACCAGTCTCCTCAACACTAAACACGGGCTCAGCATCGTACGCAGTGAACTTGTTCCCGAGGTCATCACAATTACGGCACAACCACTCCGGTGCTGGATCTGCCATAAACTTACTGGAGCCCGTCAGTAACACAACATTAACAATACCCTCATCACCCCGCTTTATGGCCCGACACACTCCGGATATGTGGGTTTTGTTCTGAACAAACGGGTTTAACATCTTATGTTTCGCTTTACCGAAACCGTATACAACCGTCCACGTTTTATCATCGAGAGCACCATAAATGTCACCGGTATAGTTTTTCTCTTCGATAATGAAAATACCCTTCGTGCTGATAAAGATATGGTCTATCTGCGTTGTCTGGGAGGCGTTGAGCGGTAGGGTAATGTCAGATATAAGCGTCCCTTCAAGGTCTGCTAAAACCCCCTTTAAGGCATTTCGTGTGCGCTGCTCGCTGAACATGTTACTGATAAGCGGCCAGATGCACAGGATGATGCATGACAGGATCAGCATGACGAACACAAGAAAAATGGTCGACAACATGGTCAGGTCCATCGCTACCTCACTGTGCTGGTGGTGTGAAGCGCACTGGATAAAGCCTCTTTAAGGTTCACGTCCAGTGACAATCCTAACATGCTGCTTAACGATGCTTTTGGCGCGTTGTAGTCGCGAAAACGCGTGGTGCCGTAGACAATACTCAGGCGTTCACGCACCTCTGTGCTGGTGGCTGTATCATCGATAAGGCCAAACTGCTTCGCACGGTCCCCCAGCCAGAAACGCCCCGTGTAGAGCTGTTCTTTATCCGCCTGTTCACGCGAAAGTAACTTTCCTTTACGACCGGCTTCGACATCATTGATAAACTGGTCATGCATTTTGTTGAGTAACTCACTATGCAGAAAGGCCTTGGTTTCGTCATCAATCGGACGCCAGGGGTCAAGTGAGGCCTTCCAGGCTCCGGCCGTCAACGGTTCGTTAGCCACACCAAGACGGTCCATGATCCTGGACACATCCCAGTGGTCCATACGTACGCCAATACTGCCAATGATGGCGTTGGGATCCGCATAGATCGCATCAGCCGGTGAGGCTGCGTAATAACAGGCGGAGGCGCACATATTTTTAATACTGACGATGATGGGGCGGACGTCCCGGGCGGCGGCTGGCAGTTTGCCATGCCCAGTACCCACGGCTTTCAGCAACGCCTGTTTAACCGCTTCAGAGGGCGCTGGTGGCATGTCCTTTTTATTCGGGGATGTTGTGGGGTCGGAGTTTTCAATTGTGAGCCCCGGTACTCCATGGAGGGAGTCGCGAAGCTCGTTTATCTCACGATAAATATTAATAGCGTCAGACGGACCACCGCCGCCAGATTCGGCCTCAATCAGGATCGCTTTTGCGTGCGGGTTATCCCATGCTTCACGTAAAGCGCGGGCAATAATTACACCGTCGCCTGTAGGCGAGCCAGTACCCATTTCACCATGAATACGGATAACCGCGATATGGTCTGCCCCTTTACCGTTTTTCTGTTTATCCTGATACATGGACCAGCCGCTAAAACCTGCAAACCCAATACCAATAATCGTCAGGGTTATTTTTGATAACACATGCGATTTATACAAACGGTAAAACTTCTTACTTTCACGCGATACCACGTCCTGAACCGAGCCTGTTTCAGGTTGCGATGGTCTTTTTTTAAACATATTCTTCCTCACATGAGTTTTTGGTAGTGCGCGAGAAGCCGGTTAATGGCAATAGCGAGCAACGCCAGGGCAAGTGGCGGAAAATACTGTGTCAGTCCATAAAATAAATTCAGATTAGGGATGACCAGATAAGCAATTATCAAAACACCGATTATCGACAGCGAACGGAACCAGAGGCGATAAAGCTGAATTGTAACATCGCCAAAAACAAATCTCTTCATTTTCCACTGGTAATAACCATCCAGTGCCAGAGCTATCATCAGGGGGAGGAATGTAAAAAACCAGCCAGCCAGCAAATACCAGCGGTAAATCGCCTGATACACCATTAACGGGATGTTTCGGGCAGCGGTATAGCTCGGGCTCATGAATTTGTTTGCCGCGAGATTCATTCCGCGTGCCGGTTTGGTTTTATCATCCTCAGGCAAAAGAGTCTTATTCAGGTAAGCCGTAATGTTTAGTTCGACAAAAAGGTAATTAAACGTCTTTTCCGTATTACGCGTTACCTCCTGCCATCTCTCCACATCCATAAGCAACTTACTGGCGTTCACCTCAGCGGTGATATCCTTATAAAGTTTGTTAGTGTCTTCCAGGTAAACGTTAAACAGAAAATAAATCAGCAGACCCAACCCTAATCCAAACCGGATCATCGTCATTCTCTGCGCCGACATATCCTTTCCAGCCATTTTACACCTCTGTCAGTCAGTTTTATTAGTGAACAGCTCTGCCCAAAGGGCTGCCAGGCGAATGTTGCTTTCTCTGTTGAGGTAATGATTTTTCCAGCCGTGAAGAATTCCCGAACACGCCAGGTCATCCGACGCGATTAACCGGGAGATGAGAGAAAAAGTTACTTTTCTGCGAACATCTTCATTTTTCCAGCGCACCTGTCCCGGGGTTGGCGTGTATACCATATCTTCTTCAACCGGCCGCAAGCGCGAGAACTGACTAAAGGGTTCTGCCCATGGCGTCCAGAGTGCGATAAGGGTACCGTTGTTAAAGCGAACGGGAAGAGTGAGCACCGAGGCGGAAAATTCATCAAGGAACGACTGAATAATGCTGCTTTTACGGTACATCGCGGGCTGGTGGCGGTTACCCAGAATGGAAAGATCTATAACACGGTTGAAAAGAGACGTGTATTCATCCTGTGGATCGCTCAGGTTGCCACTCCAGAAAAGTAACTTTTCTTTCAAACCGGATATCAAAGCATCCTCTTCGAAAATCCCCAGATCGTGCTGGTGGATGTCTGGCACCTTACCGTGTCGCTTGCGCCGCATTACCTGGTATTCAACCTGTTCAGGCATCTCAAGGAAAACGGGGAGGAAGCCAGCAATATCAATAAACTCAGGCAGCAGATACCAGCCAAGCCGCTCGGCATTGAGCTGGATGAAAGCCATGCGTTCCTGATTTTTATCAATCTGCACTTCAACCGTGTGGCTCTTCGCCATGCAGTTACTTAGCTGCTCCTTGAGCCACTCGGTAAAAGGGCCCTGGGATACAGACCAGTTGCAGGTGACCTCTGTATCATCGTGCGTAACGATAGTCACCGCATAACGGATAATAAAAAACTCCGCCAGCGTGCGGGCCAGCACGTCGAGACTATCAACCGTGTATTGGGCGTAGACCTTACAAATGTCACCAGTAAGCTTCTTCGCATAACGTGACAGTAGTTCCGGCAGGCCTTCGTCATCAACATCTATGCCATACAGTTTCAGTGTCTTGGTTGCACGTGAAATGTATTTGGGCTGGGAGGAATTCATACCGAATAACGATTCCCTTGATACCTGTTTGCATTCCATAGTTAGCCCACCTTCTGTGATTTGCTAAGTATTTCTTCTACATTGAGATTACGTCTCATTTTTAGTTTGTAGGGCGAAGTCGTTACCATATCAAAGACGGTTGTTGACCTACGCATTGATTTGCCCGGCACGGTTATAGGCATCTGGCCCACAATTTTACGCCCGTCCTGTAAGCAGGCGATGAAGTGAAGGGTTGGGATCATCGACAGTAATTCCTGTGGTATAGCATTTACCATCGTTGTCGACTTTCGCTCGGAAATGGAACCATTGAAATCTGTATGTGACTGTTTTGTACCAGCACTGGTGGTGTAAGTGACCTGGTTCATTGAGACATTAGTCTGGCCGACTTTGGTCAGAACAATCTCCTGAGTCTTCGCGTCAGTAACACGTGTGGAAATGTAGTTGTTGCAAAGGCCCGTTAAACGGTCAGCAGTATCGGCGCTGGTGGCCGATACAAAATCAGAAATGGTCTGCGTAGAGATGAACAATGCGATCTTGGCCGCGCGTCCCTGGGCGAGAAGGTTAATCAGTTGCATATTAACTGCCTGATGAGCCTCATCAATGAATATGGAAACCCTGGGCACAGTGGACAAATCAGATGCTGTGTTATAGCGACTACCCGCCTCAGCGGCAATATCCGAAGTAATCAGCTGGGAGAGGTCCCGTGCTGTTGCCGGATCAGACAGGCCGTCCAGCGAAATGTAAAGCACGCCACCGCTGTTAAAGAGTCCATGGCTGTTAACGATGTTACGGTCAGGGTTCTCGACATCGTTCGCCGAAAGCAATATATCCATAGGGGTCTGGGACAATCGCTTGAGCATAGGCATCAGGCTGGCAGTGATTTTGTAATAGTGCGACTCATCGCCGGAGATGTATTTAAAACATTCCAGAACCGTATCCATGCCATGCATGTTTTTGGGAGAATTGTCTTCAAAGTAGTTGCAGTGGAAATATTCTTTCAGCTTTTCGATTTCGTCTGCAAAAGTAAGATTTGGAGATACCTGAACAGTTAAATGCCAGTCAGCCCCGAGATGGTAAGTATAAAAACCCCTGAGAGCGTTACGAGTGGTAACAATGAGATCCTGTTTAGAGCGTATGGCGTAGTAAATATTCTGGATAGTCGGTTTTGTACCACCCAGTTTCAGGGCACCTATCGCCGTTGTGACAAGCCCCTCTGCAATACGCACGAACGGATCTTCACCTCCTTCAGTACCTGAAATAATGCTCATAATACGGGCGGAAAGGTCTGTATCCTTAACATAGTTAGCGCTGACATCATAAGATACAGACGTTGAAGGATTGCCTGCGTGAAAATGCATAAAAGGCTTACCAAGACTTTCACATTCTTCCTTTAACCCTTCCTGCCACTGATAGTCGTTTTTAGGGTCAACAACGAGAACGATGTGTCCAAGGTGTAGCATTGAACTGGAAAGAAGGCGCTGGAGAACCGTTTTCCCGGTACCTACGTTTCCTGTAATAAGAGTATGGCCAAAGAAATTTTCTTCATTGACGAATATCGGGATTTTTTTATCAACGCCGAAAATCGCATAATTCCCGCCCAGGTCGAAGGCAAGTTTTCGATAGTGACGGGTAACGGGATTCAATATAAACGGTAACTGCACCTCATGCATATCACTGGAAAGGTTGTGCACCTGGTAGGTACGTTCAGAGTGCTCCGGTCCCCATTTGAAACCATTGCACAGAAACGTTGTACGCTGGGGGATCACAATCTTTTCTTTCTTACGAAGGAGCTGGTAAACACTTTTCTTCGATGGTGCTCCACCAGACTCCTGCAAACTGACCAGTTTCTGATATTTACGGTCATCAGCAAAAAAATGTGCATTATTAATCATACGAAAATCTTCTAGTGATAAAAAATCCATCGTGCGATGAAATAATCGCCAGTGAGCTATGAAGACCGGTACCCCGTGCCATACCCTCCATCCTGCCATCGCTATTAACCCCAGAGAGCAATAGAAGGGTATTTCACTGATACCGTACTTACTGGTCCATGAGTCTATAAGCACGTAAGCAGAAAAAAGTATGAGTATTAGCGCTGAACGAAATTCAAGGGCAGGGCGGTAGAGCATTTCCTGCGTATGGAGATTGTTACGGCTTCTACGTTTCATGGCTTACTTCCTGATGATTAAAAAACGAAATAAATTCTTCGTAGAAAATGTTATTGCGCAGAGCACCTTGTTGAAGGTCACTAAGGCGGATCATGTAGTGTCGAATTGGTTGGCCTATCGTGACCTTTAGCGAGGCTACAGGGAAATGAGACAGTGATAGTTTGAGTTGACCGATTTCTTCCTGATTAAAACCCCAGGATCCGACATCATCTAGAATTCGAAGACGGATGCAAAGATTTATATCAGTTACCAAAACCACCCGTAGCAATACTCTTACATGAGCAGAATTGTTATTGTTCCTGACACGATTTAAGAGTGTAATAATCGTGTCGATATCGGATGAAAGCGTATCGCTATTACTGGTTTCAACTTGCTGCTGATCTGGTGAAGTACTGGATTTTAACTGCTCAAGGCTGTGTGCAATGACGACAGCCGGATCAGTGATAATTTGACTCTGACGGGCAAACAGCGCTTCAAAATCGCTGTTAATGTCAACGACCCCCTCAACAGAATCTTCCTCTTGCACTTCGTCTTCCGTTAGCTCGAAATCATGCTCCATCTCTGCCGGAGGGAGTTCGTGAACAGAGGTACTATTATCCGGCGTACGATCTGAAAGTGACTTTTTGTCCTGTGCTACATCAACATCAGCGCTCTCGCAGGTTTGATTTATCGGGCCTGTTTCACTGTTAATACAGTCATCACCGTATGAATATGAAGCGTAGTCCACCCAGAATTGTTCAACATCATCTTCCTGCGCATCGGGATATTCCGCTGATGGTATGTCAGTCGGTTCATGTTCAGTTCGATTCAGTTCAGGTGCCTGCTCTTCATAACGTTCCGGAGGGAGTGGCTCAGGATTCACCTTAGCCAGTTGCGGCGGAAAAGTGAAAGACACCCCTTCATCATCAGTCTTAACCCCACCAAATAAATCTGCAGAAAGCAAAGGCAGCATCTCAACCTCTCTAATATCAGGTTGATGACGTAACTGGACAAGCGATACTTCGTCATTTAACTGAACATATCGTTTCCCGTCATTGCACGGAATACTGAATTCTTCATCGAGACTTCCTGACCGTAAAGAAAGAACAAAAAGACCGGTCTCCATTAAGCGCGGCTCTTCAAGCGGAGCTATGGAACGAATATGAGTTTCTGATACATACAGAACCCCATCGATTAAAGCCAGTTCATTAGCATTAATGGCATTATTTTTGAACTGATGCAGGAGTCTGGAAATGTACTCATCAGGACTCACTTCACCTTTTTTTCGGCGGGTTTTAACAGATTTTATAGAATCACGTTCTTCTGTCTCAGGTTCAGCTGCATCTGTTCTAAGGGATGTTTTGTTAGTGTTTTCCTGAGCCTGCTGATTCTCACCGGAAGTCGCCTCTTCATTTTCAGAATCAGCAGTATTATCAGTATCTGAAACTGTACTGTTACTTTCCGCTGCGCGTTGTGTGTCAGCCGTAGAGACTGAAGCGTTATCAGTGGTTTGAGTTATTCCAAGACGGATTGATTTTGTACCATGCGAAAGAGGGCGTACATAAAGCGTGTCATTCCCCTTGCGGTCGACAAAAACATAGTCATTAGTCTCATTAATACTGAAAATACCCGGCGTACTTTCGGGTAGAATATCGTATTTGAACAGAAAACCAACCCATTTTATTTTTAAGAGAGAGAACCAGCTCAGGCCTTTGATACCCTCATCAAACATTCGTTGTATGTCATTTTCCGTAAAGTCACCGCGATGGAAAAAGTGAGCAACCCGTTGTTCACCGTATGGCTCTATATAGCCCCCACTTAAAAGAAGGTCGGTTAATGCTTTGCGGCCAAGATCGCCATCCGGGAAGTTAATCCCAAGATGTTTAAACTGATTCAGGATGAAATCAAGGGCCGCATGTTCGTTGATGTAAACAGAGCCACCGATAATCATAATATGTACCGGAGGCGGTGAGTTTCTGTCATGTCTTACTGACGATGAGTCGAAACCATTGATATTAAGAGTACTGATGTTGTCTTTCAGAATCGCGATGGCACGTGCAGCAGTATCAGAGGCCCGAATACCGGATTGTTTATCATACCGGTAGCTGGTATCGGTGCCGGTGGAATGCCAGTCGGCCGTTCTCATGCAACGAGAAATAAAATCATCACTGGTTGTATAATTACCCAATGCCGACAGCATTTTATCGTACAACCGTTCTTTGACTACGTCGCTCAAATAATTAAGGCACGTATCGTTTAAGCAGCGTTCCAGGAATACAGGTGCCCGCACGGAATGCTCGTTAGCCTGCCTTTTGCGCCAGATAACTTCATAGGAAAAAATACGGTTGGACTTTGCCCAGTCCATCAGGCTGGACGAGAGCGGACGCCATGTGCTTTTAACACCAGGGGTGGACGAAATAACGTCGACATCAAATATCTTCCCTGCGTCATGTAAAAGCCCACAAATAAAGGCTGCATAAAGATAACGACGTTTTCGGATCTGTTCTTCATCCTGCAGACCAATAGGGAGTAATTCAGTGCTGTACGCAAATTTTAAAGCGAGGAAAGCAGTTTCTAAACTGTGCGTTAACAGGCCCCCTGTACCGGCATGGTGATGGTTTTCAGACGCAGGTAAAAGATGTATCCAGCGTGTATATTCCATCAATGGCTTAATGACCAGATTAGTGAAGGTATAGGCCTCCTCACTCAGGTCTGAATTTGGCAAACCGATATACATATTAATTTCCTGTAACCGGTTAGCATGTACAGATAGAATCTCACGCTCTGAAAAGAGTGTTATACCCGCAGGCTTGCTTGGATAATCAAGATAGCTTTGCACATCCTTGTTAGGCGTGTGCGGGATATCGTACTCATCATCAGTATCAAAAATAATATCGTGGTCAGGCCCTCCGAAGAGGGCGACCCTAATTTTTAAAAAAAGCCTGGATATAATACTCATATCAACCTGTGAGTTATTGTACCGAAACAGGAGTGGCAGAAGGCTGTGTTTTGTCAGATGGTTTACCGGAGCCAGCTGCTTCTTCTGGTTTTAATGTCGGCTCACTGCCAGCATCAGCAGAACTGGTACTGTGGCCGGACTGAACAGGGGCTTTAGTTTCGAGACTGGCAATATAAAGTTCCACCGATTTAAACCGCTTAATGCTCTGGATGAATGGCAATGCGTCGTATTTTCCATTCACGCGGTTTTCAGCGTTCAGTATTTTAGTGATGTTGTCCATCGCAACCCGCAGTGAGCTCAGGAGTTGCAGGATAATTCGGTCATGAACCTGTTGTGATATCTGACCGTATAACCACAACTGATGTGCCTGACGAGTCAGGACGTTGATGGTCTGGATAATATCCAGCAATTTATAGGTCATTGGGTGGTTCCAGCGAATTTCAAATTCACCATAGTCAAACCCTTCGAATGATGAATCATCCAGAGGCAGTCTGGCGACATTTTTGTCAATCTGCTCTTTGAAGGTATTTACATTACCCGACAGTTCATCGTAAACACCGGAGAGCCATTTCTGAACTTTAGTGCTTGTCGCCTGGTCACCTTCTACCAGCCGGAAAATATTATAAATTGCATTGGAAATGGCGTTAAACTGGCGCAGGCAGGCTCTGTTTTTTTCATGAAAGTGCGTATAGAACTCACTTGAAAGTGGTTTTAATTTTGAAATGACCATCCCTAACGGGCGGTTATTGCCAGCGTTACGTTGATTGCGCGGTTCAGTTTTTGGGGATGCGTTGTCAGCCATTATATTAACCTCTTCAGTTTTTCCAGTCTTTTGATGTCGGCCAGTTTTCGTTGATGGTATTCCGCGAGTAGTTCACGGATCGGTTTAATTTTGTTTTCTGTTTCCTGGATCAGCTCCAGTTCCCAGTCCAGTGCATTTTTAAAACAACTAACGCTGTATCCTCCGAGTTTAGGTTTAACAACCACGCCATGATGTTCAATTTTGTTTTTGAACCTGGGCGAAAAATCTTTCCATACAATTGTGAGCTTTTGCGATGAGCCGACCTTTTTAAACACCGGTGCGAATCGACCGGGCATGAATTTCCCCCCGTTTGCATACGTGGTCTGGGATATCAACTGATTTCGTGCCTTCCAGGTCTCCCAGTATTCATCCAGAATTTTTGTCGCTTCTGATTTCAGTAACTCGATATAGCGAACCGAGTTTTCGATAACGATTTCCTGATGTGCCGTAATTATCGGGTTCATATCAACTCCTCCATTCTCACAGACTACAGGAATCCAAAAAGATTTTTCTGAACTAACAAGGGTCTTTGCATTTTTTTTTAATTTTTTTTTCGTGCTCATGTCGTCGGCAAAAAGTAACTTTCTTGTGAGAACGACCAGCAACCTCTGCCTGAGACCCCACACAGTGTGCGTGCCACCTCCCGTAAAACCACTTCTCGCAACCGTGGAGATGGAAAAGTAACTTTTTTGCGAACCAGTAATAGTTACCCTTATACATAAGTAACTTTTTTCGTAATAGTTACAAATGATGGAGGGTGAAAATCTGTTGTCCATTGGTCACTATTCCGGGAAAAGTTACAAATGAAGATTTTTCCCCATTGGTAACTTTTTTCAAAAAAGTTACCAATGAAAGATGTCGCTTATCGACGGTTTTTTCAAAAAAGTGCCTAATGATATTGGTGAAAATTCGGATGTTCTTGCACTGGGAACTAAAACGAAGATAGTGCTTTATACTATTTGTGATTAACCCTTTTCTACTCTCCCTCGGATTGCTATGATATAATCAAACCTCTTTCAGTAACCGAAGTAGCGCGATTTAAAAGTATCCTGGAGAGCGTATGGACGTACAACCCAACGTACAGACTGACACTGTCATTAAGGCGTTTCTCCGCTCGGAGTTGCAGTTGATACGTAGTCAGAAAAAACTTCTCAGTGTGTTGCCTCGTGATCTCGCGTCGGACTACCGCTATATACCGGACAACCTGCTGGAGCGTTTTTTCCATCCCGCCACTGATGCGCGTCTAAATAGAATTGCCCTGTCAGAAGCCAGGCCAGGTAGCCTGCTAGTTCCCCGTGTCAACGGGAAACCTGTTTTATGGGGTGAGTTAATAAAATTAATTCTGGATGACTCTCAGTTACTGAAGTTTGAAACGTACGGCAGACCTTTTGACAGTACCGAGATGAAACCAAATGAGCCATGCGAATTATTGAGCGGGAAGCAGTATGTTTATAAACCCATCGACCTTGAGTTATTCAGGAAAAACATCGTCTCTATACAGATGAATTTCCTGGTCAATCTATGGAATCTGGCCAGATTTAAACCGGCTTATGTCAGGGCTTATTTGGCCCTGTCTAATGACGCTTTTCAGATGCTCCTCGATACAGAGATGTCCGCCTTTGTGGAGGTGACAAATGTGGTTCTTTTCCCCCGGTTTATAACCTATGATACGGGACGACGTGATCACAAAGTATATGCATGGGGTAACGAGATTATGGCTGATGTTCTGGAGGGTTTCATTCCAAGGGAAAATATGGAAAACTTACGGGTAGAATTTGCTCTTAAAGATTCATATGAGAAGCTAAAGTTATTTTAGCGGTTTCTGGATGCTATATGAGTTAACTGGCTTCACTCATTGATATGGTAACCTGATTACGGTTCATTCATGTTGGTGAATAACAGGATCCGAGCGTGCTTCGCTGAAAAGTAACTTTTCTGAAAACATGAAGTGGTTTTTCCTGCCGGTCGACAGAACCGGACCAGGTACACGTTAAGGAGAATGCGGATAATGGGCTTTAAAAAGAGCGAGGTAAGCCAGCTAAATAGTCTGGCAAGTGCCATAAAGTTAATAGAATTTGATGCCAATAAATATACCATAACACATTTGTATGGTCGTAAAGTTGCCGACAGCCTGGAGTACCCCAAAGGGATAAATACAAGAAAAGGAGTAGGTAAATGGCTCGGTGAAAAATCCGCCATGTTGCTGTCAAATGTCGTTGTAAACAAAATGCTATTCATATTTTCGGATATGACCCACAAAATCCTACAGAATCAACCAGAGAAATGGATTTTAATGCACTTGTTGATTTGTTAATTAACACGGGCTATACGCCGGAATACTACCCGCTCAAGGTCAACAGGATTGTCGAAGTTCTCAACGGGATGTCGGAAGCTGACTATAAAGACTATTGCCTGGTATGTAAAAAGCCCTTCATACATGCGCCGGACAGGTATGATTCCTGCCCGACATGTAGCGCAAAAAAATGCAAAGTTGCTATTATGCGTTATTCTCAGTCCGTAGTCCCCTTTGAATAAAAGTAATTAAGATTACATGGAAAATCAGCTTTTACACACGGCAAGCACCATTTGCCATATCGCGTTTGCATCGACGGGAATAACGACACCATCAGATGAGCAGGGTTTTTTTCATCTTTCCGACAGCATCCATAATCGCCTGCGTTCGATTTCTCCTGACCTTCATGTCCGTTGTGCCTCTTATTTATACCTGCCAGTCATTCATACAGAGTTAAAAACTGGCGACCTTAAAAACCATTTTCCTGCTTATATCCTGCAACTTGTTCAGGAACTTGCTCCGTTAAAAAGGGCTACCTGTCCATCCGGAAAAATCAGGTTTGATAAAGAGCTGGACGCCATGTTTTCAGCCAGTCCAGATGCTGTGAGCATTCGTCTGGCCGAATATCTTTCGGGCCCATCCCGTTTTCTCCGGATGATAAAAAACCCTGACCGTAAGGCGAGAGTTGAGAAAATACTCACTGCCAGAAAATGTAATCTTTCGCATCAGCTGGCACTCCTGATGCAGGCAGAAGAAACCGTGTCCAGATTTAAATCGCCGGGTAATACCAGGCGCCCCTGAACAGGTTCATGTTATATCTTCCTTATTATCCTTTACTTTCTGGCGTTGACCTTTTTAACCAACTGAAGGTCAACGTGTTCGTGGGTCAGGAATCTATCCTCCCGTTTATTGTTTAACATTCCGTAAATTCACAGGCTTAAACATTCAGCTTATAACCATGGTGGTTTTACTGAATAGTCGTGTTACAGGTAAACCCGTTACCTGGCGTTACTCATTTCTGGTTTTCCCGATGATTCATGACCCGGCGACATTGAATCCCAACGCCTCTCAAGAAAAATTTCAGATTTCGTACAGAACATCTTCCTTATAGAAGAAAAAGGAATTTTTTTTATGGGATGATAATGCTAACCATCGAGGGGAAGCATATGCAGAACACTAAAACTTTTATCCTGAAAGCCGCCATTAGTTCGTTGCTGGTGCTTTCCACTATGAGCCTGGCGGATACCCAGAAAGTTGAGAACACACCTTTTGTTTCGGGGCAGTCCCTGAAAAAAGGTTTCTTCTGGTATAACGATAAAGAACCGGTAAAAGATGAAGAAGAACAACCGCAACAGCCATTAACGGGATCGCCATCTCAGGACAAAAAAGAAGAGCTTAAGCTCGATTCACGCTGGCTAAAAGAAAACCTGCTGAATCTTCGTTATGCGGCAATGGATAACCCGACCAACGAAAACCTGTCCCGCTATTATACTGCGCAACGTTTAATGCTGGATATTGCCACCCGTTTCTCTGACCGGACCCGTGACTATTTCCTTAATAACCCGATGATGTCAGAAAAACGACGACAGCCAACCGAAACTGTCTCGTTAAATGCACACCGTGCAGGACTTGAGGAAAATCAGCAAAAAGCACTTACCTCCATCTTTCAGAAAGGTGGATTGTTTTTCTTTTTCCAGAGTACCTGTGCGTACTGTCACGAGCAAAGCCAGATACTGAATTTCATGCAGAACTATTATCACATTGACATTATGCCGGTGAGTATAGACGGGCGACCTCTTCACAATGGTTTATTTCCCCGTTATGGACGGGCAACGATGGAGATGATCAAGCAATACGCCATCACAGAAGTTCCCACTATTTATCTCATGTCCAATGATGGTTCTCAGGCTACACGAGTCAGTACCGGTCTGGTGTCCGCTGACGAACTGAAAAATACGATTATTCTTGCGGCCAGAGGTATGAACCTTCTCGACGAAGCGACATTCCAGAACACGCTCGATATTAAGAAACAATATGCCATTGGCGACAGAGATGTTCTGACCGTGAACAAAGAGCGCTATGAACAGGATCCTTATCTGCTTCAGCACATAATGGATGAAAAACTTAGCGGGTACGACATGCCAACAACCGATCGGGTTAATACCGGTATTTCAGAAAATGAAGGGGGCTTAAGTGGCTACTGATTTTCCAAAAGTAACTTTCATGAAAAAGTTACTTTTATCGGCCATGTTCTTTGGTGTGTTCTCCATGCAGCAGGTCCATGCTGCCAACGTCATGGAGGGCATATTTAAAGGTATGGTGGCTTCAACAGATCCCGCTTCCGTAAGAACGGCATCACGTGTCGGAGCTGTTGGGGGGAGTTTCTCATACCGCCAGCCTCAGGTGAATACCAACCTCGTCAATGTCAGTTTCCCGAAAGCCAGCGTCGGGTGTAACGGCATCGATATTTTCCTCGGCAGTTTCAGCATGATCAATGGTGATCAGCTTGTGCAGATTGGACGCGGTATTGCGCAGGGGTCAGCGGTATATGCTTTTAACACGGCAGTATCGGCAATCTGTGCCGATTGCGCAGCGATCATTGCCAACATTCAGGACAAGCTCGCAGCACTGAACAAATTTGCCAAAGACAGCTGTAACGCAACCTATGAGTTTTTGCAAAACGGGCTGGGTACACCTCAGGAGTTTACTGAGAAAATAGGGCTCGGCGGCGGCGCTGTTGACTCCATGGTATCAGGTATATTCCCGGATTTTGGTAGCACCATGAGTCAGCCTGCCAGTGAAGTCAACAAAAAGAACTATGCAAAAGATCCTGATGCCTTTAAAGAGAAATATGCAGGGAATATTGTTTACCAAGGATTCATGAGCATTGATAACGGCAATATGAATGTGGGGGGCGTGACTGAATTAACAGGTTACAAACTGGCCGAACAAATTATGTCGCTTACAGGAACACTTATCGTCAGCTGGGATAGTAATGGAGAAAATTCAGCGATAACACCGATCCCACCTACGATGAAAGCCGCTGATTTCATAAAGGGGACAGGATCCGGCAACGTTAAATTAAATGTTTGTAACCCAACACCTGATTTACGTAGTAACAGAAAAGCACAGTGTCTTGAAATGCGTCAGGACTCTATACAATTTAAAGGTCTTTCTGAAACCATTATTGAAACATTACTCGAAATTCAGCGGGCTGTCAGGAATGACACTGAGTTGACGCAAGACCAACGTAAACTTATCAGTATGTTAGGTGTTAATAACATCATTCCGACTCTTCAGACCTTGTCAGCTGCTGAGGGGGTTCAATACATCAATGATATCAGTACGATCGCGGCCAAAAACTTCACAATAGAGTTGCTGAGTAGTGTGCAGAATAAAATGACGAATATGACTTTGCCTTCAGAGGCAATGGCATCGTTTAAGGACCAACTAGAAAAAATAAACCAAACCTTCAGAAACCAGATCCGCAGCGCTTCAGAGGTTCAGTCCATACAGAACACTGAGGAAAAAACGGTCCTGGCTTACTGGGATATGGCATACGTTAAAAAACGGACCTATGGCGATAGCGGGAATGGTGGCTGATATGAGTAATTACACTATTTATACCATTGGTGATATCGATTTTGTTTATACGGCTTTTAACGGGATCGCGCTGATTTTTTCCTCTCATGGTTCCAATGAATGGCTCAGATTTGCTGCCTATGCAGCAGCAATTGGACTCTTCTATAAATCAATGAAATGGGTTCTTGCTCCCACAAAAAACGATGTCCCGATCTTCTCCTGGATCATGGGGTTATTGTTCTATTCCATTGCCGTAATTAAAGCCGATGTCACACTTGAATCGGTTAAAACGGGGGAGGTGAGGAACATAGACGATGTTCCGGTCTTTATCGCGTCTACCGGTGAACTGACAACCGGATTACTGCACGGTCTCATTACGGACTGGCGAGCAGCGTTTGACCCGCTTACGCCGGTGGGCCAGGTCAGCGATACGCTCGATGACAGCCTGACGCTAGGCCCAATGACCAAAATGGTCAAATATATGGAGTGGGGTGGGGAATCCAGTGGATTCTGTCAGGCTTTCCCAAATACGATGAGCGGGAGTGAAAAACCTGTTACTTTTGATGTCTGCAGAATCATCCAGTCTATTGCACGCGATTGTATTAAAACGACCCAAGACTCAGAGGTCAATACACCACTCAGAGGGGTGGCGTTGAATGAAATCTATGCCACAGATCTTGCGTCAGTCATGAACGTGATGGATTCAATGACGGCCAACAGCCTGAAGACAGCCAGCGTTCCAATGGTGACATCGACAGGTTTGCAGTATGCGTCGTGTACAGATGCCTGGGCGGCGGTTAAAGCCGCATTCGACTCGCCTCAGGGCGCGTCAATTATGCGTAATTTGGGTCAGATGAATCAGTTTGTAGCACCGCAGCAGGAGGATAGCGGCCAACAAACCGATTTTATCGGAGGTGCAGCCACCACGCTTTTTGGAAGTGCCGGTCAGGCTCACAATATCACGACTGCTGCATTTGTCCTCAACCAAATAGATAAAGGTGTGTTGCAGTATCGTAAGTCGTTGGGTATAGCGGCTGACTACCAGCTTTTCGAAGCGAGCATGAAACGTACCAACGCCATGGTCAGTCAGGGGCAACTCTGGCTGAACATCTCAGGCGCTGCAATATCGTTTCTGGAAATGTTCAGCTACATGGTTGCCCCCTTTGCCCTGATTGCGATCCTCTTCCTGGGAGGTGAAGGCATAACTTCAGCTGCAAAATACCTTCAACTGATAGTCTTCGTTAACATGTGGCCGATAACGGCGGTCATGGTCAACGCATACGTAAAAATGGTGTTAAATCAGCAGTTTGACACATGGTCATCACTGGGTGTACAGACCACTATGAACTGGGCGAATATGGGGAGTATTCAGGAGACGTACGGCAGTTACCTGTCAGTAGCTTCAGCGCTGTATTGCATGGTACCGATGCTGACGCTGTTCCTGTTGACCACCAGCATCCACCCGATGATGGGGGCGTTGAAAAATGTGACGCCGGATGCTCCTGCCAATACTGGTCATGTCACACCAGAAGTGTGGTCGGCGGGTAATGCGGGTAAACAGTCCTTTGGTGACCAGACACACACAGCAGCCACTGCAACCGGTGGAGGTATGTCATCTGGCGGGCTTCTGGATTCTCCGACCAGGATGATGCCAACGCTTGGGTTGGGGTCATCGTTAAGTGATACCGTTAACGCAGCAGGGCAGCACTCGATAGGGACCGACCGATTATCGACACTCAGCTCCAGTGAGGCATTTAATGAAACCTGGACCAGAGGAATGCAAGGCAGTCGGACACAAACTGCGGGTACGACAAACCAGGGAAGTATGAGGGCTATGGAAGATTTCGTGACCGGGCTTACCGGTAACATTTCTAAAGATGTAGGAATATCAGCAGATGCTCTTAAATCAAACGTTTTCTCTGCTGTACTCGGTGCGAATGGTGATCTTGGAATGAAATTTGGTGGGGGTAAAGGTGGGGGCAAGCCTGCGCTTGGGGACGTTATGGGGGCGTTTGTTGCAAATTTAAGCGCTCGTTTACAGAACAACTCTCAACTTTCGGACGGGGCAAAAAAAGGTCTCTTGGATAGCCTCTCTAATATGTCCAAAACCGGAAGCGGTTTTTCAAAGGACATATCAAAGATAGCGTCAAATGGTATAGAGAATAACTTCTCCGATTCTGACAGCTACCAGAAAATGGCCCAGAGGATGCAGCAACATGCCCAGGCTGTCACTAATAAAGAGAGTAATGCATTCAGTAAGACAGGTGGGCAGGCTTCCCAGCTTTCAATGAGTAGCAACCTCAACATCGACGGGGCTAAACTATCAGACACCCTGAGTAAACCAGCAACCGCACAATCTGTAGGTGACTGGGCACAGGCCTCGGGATTATCCCGTGAAGCTACAGTTGGCAAATGGGAGGCGATGAAAGCGACATTAAACAGCAGTAACACGCTGGGAGACCAGAGAAACGGTAATGATGCCTTTGTTAAAATGATGTTTAACGAAGCAGAGAAACTGACTCATATGGATGCAGGGGAGACGGTTGCACATAATCTGGGCGATATCCAGAAAACATCCCAGATGCTCAAAAATGCAGTCAGTATCATGGGGGCCAATGCCGGTATGATTGCGCCCGCGACGGAAAAACTGGATCAGTTTGTCGCACTGGGTTCTGGTGGCAACTATGCCAGCGGACATGAGCAGCAGCAAATCGCACCTGACACGTCAGCAGTCCCTACTGCCGGACAGGTTTCTGGTAATGTTGCGAATCAACAAGGGGCGGTGACCGGTGGACTCGCTGAACGGGAGCAGGCTTCGAAAGTACAGCCTTCAACGCAAGTTGGTGGCATGACAGCTGACAAGCTTAATGAAGGGGATGCCAGAGCTTATGTTGGCAATACCAACGGGGAAAATAACGGCAGGGTCCATACTCAGGCAGATACTCAACGACTTCAAAATGTTGAAGATAAGTTGCCAATGGGGAACGTCAATCAGACCCTTGATAAGGCTAAACAGGCAGCAGATACCGATGCTCCTTTACAGTCAATAGTTGCGGGTACTCAAAGCACAGTGTTGGGTGATCCAGAATCCAGCGATATCAATGCCCCAACTCAGCAAGCTATGAGAGACATGCAATCGCATGATATGCCGAGAAGTGCTGAGGGTTTCAGCCCTTCCGGGAATAAAGAAAAAGATGCGAAAAATGCCTTAAGCCAGGCGGCGTTACACGCTGAAGTAGCCCGCAATCAGACCGGTGAGGCCAGAGAAAACAGTCTCAAAGAAGCAGATGCATGGCGTTCTGCATTCAACCAGATTTCAGGTAAGAATTATTCACCATCCGACGTTGACCGTGTTGCCCGGTTAGCCTTGGATGGTAAAAATAATGGTTATGAAAACGGACTTCCGGACGTCGTGAATAACGCGGTCAGCAATACGGGCACCACGGCCAGCCGAGTACCGACTGGCTCTGCTGATTATGAGTTGGGTGGAGGTATGCGCGACAGCAACAGCAGAAGTCCGAATCTGTTAGATAAAGGGCAGGCAGCCAGAGAACAGGTGTTTGATGGTAACCGTACAGTAGCAAAAACGTTAACCGGAGCCGGTTCAGACCGTTATGTCGGTGATTCCATGAAGTTAGAAAACGGTTCATCCGGTCAAACGCTCATCGGCAACATGAGCAATAATATGCAGTTACGACAGGCGCTCAATTTAGCTGACAACAACCCGGGTATGACGGACGATAAATTAACCCGTCTTCAGGACGCGCAGGACACCGCAATGAGGACTGTCCAGAATAAACTGGCTGACGACCCACGATATGGGCCGGAAGCGGCCGCCGCTTACCCTGCGTTTATCGCCAGCCTTCCGGAAAGGCTCGGAACCACAGAAGGCAAGGATTATGCGAAAGCCTTCCTGGACAAGCACCGAAAACACTAATAAAAAGGCCCGCTAAAAAGCGGGCTTTTTTATTGTTGGAATTTATCCAGCTCTCTGTTGATAGGACTCCAGTGCTCTTTTGTACGGTAGTCGTAATAATCAGTTAGATTCACATCAAGAAAGACAGGTGTTGCATTGTCTTTTTCAGGTGCTTTATCGGATTCAACTGTTTTTGCCGTACTGACTTCTTTCTTACGTCTACCGAAGAGCGGGTATTTGTGTCCGACAGTGCAGTAGCGGTAGACAAGCACGCCCAGGCAAAAGACATAGAAGAGCTCTCTAAAGTCGGCAAGTTCAAAACCAAACAGTTCGTACATCATTGTGTAACCCTCTGCTCCCTCTCATTTGATTACATTATAAACTATTTAACCCAGCCTCCAACCCCCTGTTTTCATCACCCCCGGATGCAGCCTCAACTCTAAAAGGGGGCTTTACAGGCCATAGTCCATGGTGTATCCGTTGATACACAGTTGTTATCGCTGACCGGCTATGAAAAACAGTCGTTGTTTATGCGCTGCACAGGCCCGGAAAGTTACTTTTTTCTCAGCCATCAACACAGCACCCCGGCAGTTCTACCCGGTAAATTAAGGGGAATGACGTTTTCTTTTCCCGGCCGGGTAAGCAGACCGTCTTCGTAGTGTGTCAACGGGAGTCACGACGTCAGGAACAGACAGACCAGTGAGGTTTACGTGAATGAATCATCAATAAAAACCGAAAATGTGTTCCTCTTCTGGAGAGCCATTGAAGCCTTAACCCCTCAGGATATTGATAAGGAAAATGCCCGCGACAAACTCAACCCGGTTTACAAAGTAGGCGCAGGATCCATGCTTCCCTGGGATGACCCGGAACATACCCGTAAGGATATTGCGCCTGGCAAAGTGTGGCGCTACTCCGCTCAGGCGGGGGTTTATCATCTGAGCGAGATTTCCAAAATGCTGGAGGATAAAATCGGTGCCCATGAAGCGGTACCTGAAGAACGTAAATCAGGGAAATGCAGGCTTTTTGATATTGGTTTCAATGAAGAAGGCATCCCCCAGCCAGCCACGTTCATGTTATCCCTGTCAGCATGGTCGGCGGCTCAGATACTCAGGCATGATCGCGGCGTTTATGCTCTTCATGCTCCCCTTTGCTCCGATGTGTCCGACCTGCCCGCACCAAACGACAGCCTCCCGCTGGTGGATAGCGGTTTTTACGATTTTGATAATCTGACCCTTCATCTCATGCAGTGGGTGGACAATGAGGCTTATCGATTACAGGAGGAGGGACAGAAGGCCGATACAGGATGGTTGAAGACGCTTGAGAAACTGGTTATCGCAAAACTGTATTTCCCGGAAGAAGCCATGGATACGACGATCGTCAGTGTGGTTAAGTGTTCCCTGACCAGGAAGGCGAAAGTCATCCAGGAAGACAGTGCAAAGAAAGACAATAAAAAGAAAGAAGCGGTGCCCGATGACCTCATTAACAGTTTTTTCATTCAGGAACTGCGAAAGCTCGACGCGGAGTGGAGGCAAGGAGGGGGTGGGGCCGGTTTTAAAGACTTTATCATGGCGATAACCCGGGATAACCAACAGCGCCTCGATATACGCACTGAAGAAGGCCTGAATTTTGCTTTTGAGAAACTGTTGCCCACACAACCACCAGCTGGCTCCTGGCCTTCAAAGTACCCGCTGGCATTCAGCCAGCAGCTGGCCGTCAATGAAATCTGGACCAGAAATCACACTGAACCGGGTATTTTTGCTGTAAATGGTCCTCCGGGAACGGGGAAGACAACACTCCTGCGTGATGTGGTGGCCGCAGTCGTCACCGATCGGGCGAGTAAACTGGTTAAACTCGGAGACTCTGCATTTAAAGCCAAAAACAGCCTCAAATACGATGACAGGCTGATACCCTATTATTCGCTTCACCCGTCCCTGGCGGGGAGTGCCATCGTGATTGCATCGTCCAATAACGGAGCCGTGGAGAATATCTCACTTGAGCTCCCCGGGATGGAAGCGGTACCGGAGGATGTGTCAGATCGCAGCGATTACTTTGGCGGGCTGGCTACCGTAATACTTAACAGGCCTGCCTGGGGACTTCTGGCGGCAAGACTGGGCAATAAAAGTAACAGAGAGCAGTTCGTTAACACACTGTGGTGGGGAAATCTGCAGAAAAGTGAAAAAGGCGATGAAGCACCTCCGGAGAAGTTTTCACCCGAACGTGGAGAGGGGCTGAAATACCATCTGAATTTACTGCGACCGCCCCGGAAAGTCAGAGAGCCTGCACTGACCTGGACTGAGGCTGTCACACGTTTTGAACAGGCACAGGCGGTGGAGGAAGCCGAGCGTCAGCAACTGGTCACCAGTTCAGGGCTAACGCATAAAATTGAGTGGCTCGAAGAACAACGAAGAGTGTGGGAAGAAAGGAAGCAAACCGCAACGCTTCAGATTGAGGAATGCCGGAACGCGCTACAGGCGCTCTCTGACAGACTCGCCGCGATGGAAATGACCCTGACCCTGTCCAGTGGAGAACGGGACGAACTCGATCAGCGCATCCACCAGCATGAAAAAAATAAACCCGGCCTTCTGGCTAATCTCTTTTCGCTGGGGAGGATATCGAAGGCATGGTGGGATCGTTATCAACGGCTGACAGACGAATCAGATGCTTTGCGGGCGACGTTGACTCAGCAACGGCAGGAACTGCAGCTGGCGCAATCAGAAAAACATAATGCAGACAATGAACTCAGGAGCCTTGAGCGTGAGCTCACTCAGGTGATCAGCAACGGTCAGGCGGTCTGTAAAGAGCAGGAACAGAATAATACCTTGCTGAAGCAGGCTATATCCGATCTGGGAGCCTCCTGGCCGGAGCGGAATGCAACAGATGAACAAAGGGAGTTGTCAGCGCCATGGCTTCATGAGCGCTGGAGAAAGGCGAGGGAAGATGTGTTTATCGCAGCATTAGACGTTCACCGGGCGTTTATTGAAAATAATCCTGTAAAAATAGCCGCCAATATAGGGCTTGCAATGGACTGGTTAAAAGGGCGAAAACTGACCGAAAAACAGGCGGGTCTGGCTCTCGACTCCTTATCTGTGGTCGTCCCAGTTATATCAAGCACCTTTGCGTCCATGCCCCGGATGTTCAGGGATACAGGTCAGGAAGCGATAGGCTGGTTGCTGATTGATGAAGCCGGACAGGCACAACCTCAGCATGCGATTGGGGCTATCTGGAGAGCAAAACGCACGGTTCTGGTAGGTGACCCAAAACAACTGGAGCCGGTCAGCGGTATTCCGTCCACTGTAGAGGGGGCGGTGGGAAAACATTATAAGATCCCGTCCTGCTGGTGGCCCGGAAAAGTCTCAGCACAGATACTGGCAGACCAGACGATGGACGTTGGCACCTATCTGCCCGACCCGGAGTCAGAACAGATTTGGGTGGGCTGTCCGTTACGGGTTCACCGGCGCTGTGATGACCCAATGTTCAGTATCAGTAACCATATTGCCTATGACGGGCTCATGGTCCACGGGAAAAAGCCGGGCCTGGTGGATTTCCCTGAAAGCGGATGGCTGGATGTGAAAGGGAGGACATGCGAGGGAAACTGGGTAGTGGAGGAAGGGGCGGCAGTGGAAAAGTTACTTTTGGCGTTGCGTCACCAGTATTCACTCACACCTGACGACGTGTTTCTGATCTCGCCATTCAAGGACTGCGCTAAGCAGCTTAACCGGATCGCAAAGAGGCTGGGATTCAGGATGGACAGAACGGGGACCGTACATAAAACACAGGGCAAGGAAGCTACTGTGGTTATCCTCGTGCTGGGAGGCAACATAAAAAGTCAGGGGGCGAAAGCCTGGGCGGCGGAAAAACCCAATCTTCTGAACGTCGCGGTAAGCAGGGCGAAACAACGCATTTATGTCATCGGCGAGCGTGCATTATGGGAGAAGCAACCTTACTTTTCCACGCTGTCCCGGGCACTGGGAAGGCTGGATGTGCCGGTGAGCAACAGCAACCCGCGTGCGATGTCATATATGGAAGAGTACTTAACCACTGAATGGCGCTGATAAGCGCCAGGTCTGCCAGCTGTCTAATGCGGTATCGACCGCAATACCGGGTGACTATGACATGCCTGAGGGATGATAATCAGTCGGATATCTGCCTCTAATCTTTTCCTGATACTCCCTGCCGGACCATCAGCGTATGCAGGTGAGGCAGGGAGGTCTTCCCTCTGGTTTAGCAAGTTACTCATAAACGCTCGCCGACTTGTGAACTGGACACCAAAAGTTGGACCCTCACCAGGGCAACCAGCGAAGGTGCAGTAAAAGTTACTTTTATCTATAGGATTGCCAGGATTGCTGATGAGAGTTGTTAGCGAGCTTACCTGTTACCTCGGGAGGATTCTGCTTTACACGATCAAGACCGGTCCATGCATTGAGCTGCATCATTTTGCCGTTACGCTGCAGACGCCGGTTATAACGTTCCATAAATTTGAAAATATAGTTGGCTCTTACGCGAGGCGTTTTACTGTTGTAGTCAGCAATACCTTCAAACACGTTCCCTTTACGGTCAATAATTTTCCGGTGCAGCCACCATGTCCCAACCCAAAAAGAAGCACAGGCGTCATAAGCGAGCTCACGCCAGGTAATTGCGGGGAAGTGGGATTTCACCTCAGCCAGATTTGATGAGTTAATCTGCATTGGGCCAATATCCCATGTGCCATTGGTGTTAAGGACGAAAGAGCCAATCTTTCCACCTTCGTTATCAAAAAGAGTAAAGACAAGGTCACGGTCAATCCCGAAGAAACGCGCGGCGTCAGTTAAACATTCGTTTTTAACCGTTTCGGGTACATTTTGGGGCTTCGGTCGATCCGGTGGGGGATTGAATGCTGCATTTGCATTGACGGTTAAAGTGGCGAACAGCACCGCTCCAAAAAATAATCTAGTCATTAACCCGCTCCTCAAAAGTAACTTTTACAGGTTACACGACAACAAAAAAAAATTTTTCCTATACCGGGGGTAAATGCCTCCTGGTCGGAAAAATATTTTTTTTTGTTTGATACAGTATTTAAGGAGGTAGGACATGATTAAACCCATTGCAGTTGCTCTGATATTGTTAACTCTATCGGCCTATGCTGATGTTGATTTACCTGCAGAATTAAAGGAAAAAATTGAAGCCGTTGGTATCAACCCCGTCTCTGCAGAGAAATCTCCGGTAAGTGGTATTTACTCAGTCTTTTCAAAAGAAGGGACGAGTTACGTCACGTCTGACGGTGAATACATCTTCACCGGAAATTTATTCAAAGTGAAAGGGACAGAAGTGGAAAACACCACGGACGAGTTTATCAGTAAAGGGATGCGATCCTATATTGAGAAGCTCGATACTATCACCTACAAAGCACCAGATGAGAAATATGTCATCGGTGTTTTTACTGATATCACCTGTGGCTTTTGCCAGAAACTACATAGCGACCTGCAATCCTATCTGGATAAAGGCATCACAATTAAATTCATCGCATACCCACGTGCCGGGATGAACTCCATGATAGCCCGAAACATGGCATCTGTCTGGTGTGCAGATGACAAACCTGCAGCTTTAACCAGAGCAATGAAAGGGGATGGTTTACCTGAAAAGCAACCGACAAAGGCCTGCATGGACTCCATTCAGAGCCAATTTAATGCAGGGAACATGTTCAAACTCTCAGGCACGCCTAGCGGTTTAAGCCTGAAAGGTGAGCCGGGTAATGCTGCCAACTTACTGATTTAGTGTATGATGGTGATTTTAAGGTGCTTGCGTGGCTTCCATTTCCATCAGAT
>ENA-UPSY01001136-UPSY01001136.1-human-gut-metagenome-genome-assembly--contig:-NODE-1136-length-29240-cov-35.871652_pt1 | contig 29240 bp, 20 predicted proteins | sample MGYA00250044_ERZ773365 | MGnify/ENA primary metagenome ERZ773365 (study PRJEB29103, sample SAMN06111932) | human gut metagenome | biome: human gut; feature: ankylosing spondylitis patient; material... | reverse complement strand
AATACCTTGCCGCATATTTTTTACTCCTTTTCTGGAATGAAGCTATTATATCACATCAGTTTTAGGAAAGCAAGTACCTAAAAGAAATTTTTCTTCCCCTTATATGTAACAATCATACCGGCTTCCTAACGTTCAGAATGGTTTCTACTGTCTGCTGCGGTGTTTGGTTGGAATTGTCCAGCCAAAAGCCGATCCGTGGTGTTGTCTGCATTTTACTAAATACAAATTCAATGTATACAGAAAGAAATATATAAGGAGTGGGAGGGATTCCGCCGTAGTCGGCATTGTAGGAAAATCCAAAAGTTTAGATTTTCTCAAAATGCTTATCTTTTGGTCTTTGGTTCGGAATAGTGTAGTGCTGGCGGTCTATCTATTGTTTTCGGTTGCTTGCTTCTTTACCGTACATGAGCATTCAGGGGAGGCTTATAACAGCAGATTTGCAAACGCCGTATCAAATAAAGTTGACCACCTGCACCATAAAAAAAGAGCAAACCATATTTCGTGATTTGCTCTTTTCTGCGTTGGTGACCCGTACGGGAATTGAACCCATGATTCCGCCGTGAAAGGGCGGCGTCTTAACCTCTTGACCAACGGGCCATATGGTAGCGGCAGCAGGATTCGAACCAGCGACCAATCGGGTATGAACCGAGTACTCTAGCCAACTGAGCTATGCCGCCACATCGAAACAGGTTTCGTTCAGTGCTTTTTGTTTACTCCTGAATTCCTGCGACTATGATAGTATACTACATTTTCGGATAAATGTCAAGCACTTTTTTGAAAAACGGCAATTTATACAACTGTACAACAAAATCAAAATTAATTCTACAGCATGTTGCATAAATTCCGAGGCTGTTTCGCTGAAAAAAGACCTATTTTTGCTTCGGGCGAAAAATTGCGGCACAGACGACACCGAACACCATTGCCGCAGTGATGCCGGCGGAAGATGCAGTCAGACCGCCCATGAAGATGCCCAGCAGTCCCTTTTCGTCCACGGATTCCCGCACGCCCTCTGCCAACAGGTTCCCGAAGCCCGTCAGCGGCACGCTGGCACCGCCGCCTGCCAGTTCCACCAGTTTCGGGTAGATGCCTACTGCCGACAGTGCCACGCCGGCAACCACATACGCCGTGAGGATTCGTGCCGGTGTCAGCTTGGTGTAGTCGATCAGCACCTGCCCCACGGCACAGAGTGCACCGCCAACCAGAAATGCCCAGAATAGATCCATTGCCATTGTTGTTCCTCCTATTCATCGCCGCAGAAGTGTCAGGGCAACACCGCACAAAGCTTGTGCGTAAGATGCGTAGTCAGATTTTTCGGCAGATTGCTTAGAAATTCCGCAGGCATACTTTCGTATGACAAAGGATTTCTGGGCAATATGGCGGAAAATCTGCACGCAGATTGCGTGCAAAGCCGTCAGGCGGGCTTTGTGCAGTGTTGCCTTAATTCTACCAAATGCGAAATGCCCGGAATACTCTCGCCCTGCTGAGAAGCAGTAGGGGACATCAGGGCACCGGTTGCCGCAAACAGGATCTGCTTCATGGCTCCGGTTTGCAGAGCCGGCAGAAAGTGCCCGCACAGCATGCTGGCACTGCACCCGCAGCCAGAGCCGCCGGCGTGGGTGTCCTGTGTTTTCGGATCGTACAGCATTGCACCGCAGTCCCGATGCACCGCAGAAATATCATAGCCCTGCTTCATCACCAGATCGCAGAGCAGCTCGCTGCCGATCAGCCCCAGATCGCCGGTGACAATGGCGTCATACGTGTCCGGTGCTGTGTTGGTGCCTTTGAAGTACCGGACAAGGGTATCTGCTGCCGCAGGAGCCATTGCTGCTCCCATGTGGTTGGCATCCGTCACGCCCAGGTCTACCATGGTGCCAATACAGCCGCCGGTAACACACACGCCGTCTGGTATGCCATCGGGCTGCTGTAGGATCACGGCTCCGGAGCCGGTGCATGTCCACTGTGCTGTAGGCGGACGCTGCCCGCCGTAGGACAGGGGAAACCGGAACTGGCGTTCTGCGGTGGAGAAGTGGGAAGATGTCACGGCGGCAGTGTACTCACCTACGCCGCCGGCTGCCAGAAACGATGCCAGCAGCAGCCCCTCCGCCATGGTGGAGCAGGCTCCGTAAATGCCCAGCAGGGGAATCTCCAGCGGACGCATGCCGTAGGTAGAGCCGATGCACTGGTTCATCAGGTCGCCGGCACAGATGCAGGAGAGGTCGCTGTCCTGTAAGCCGCACTTATCCAGTGCCAGCTGGACGGTTCGCCGCTGCATCACGCTTTCCGCCTGTTCCCATGTGTCCTGTCCGAAATGAGCGTCCGGCTCCACGCAGTCGAAGCAGGCACCGAAAGGACCATCGCCCTCTTTTTGTCCGACGGTGCTGGCGTAGCTGATGATGCGGGGCGGCTGGGCGTATTGGAATACGCCGCGGGATAAATTGCGTACCATTCGAATCACCTCGCGGATAGTATGTGTTGGGTTTGAGGAATTATGCAAGGTATAACTTGAGGAGTTTTGTTGGTGGAAATCTGTAGTACTGAATTACGTCCACAGTTTTCTGTGTAATCTTCGTGTGAAGCATTGCCGTACAGTACAAGGGTAGGCGAGTTCTTTTCTTTTTTTGCTTCTTTTTTTCTTTTCAGTAAAGAAAAAAAGAAGCGTAACTCCTTGTGAAATTGGCTGGCTGCTGTAGCGGGAAATCCCTCCACCAGCTTCGCTGGTCCCCCTCCCTTTTCAAGGGAGGCTTATATACTGCTTGCAAACGCCGTATGAAATAAAGTTACCCGCCTGCACCGGAAAACAATTGAATATCAACATTACCGATACAGGCAAGGGCAACTATCGGCGTTGGCAAGCCCTAGGCGGACAGCGAGGTGCGAGCGAATTCCGCCGGACGGTTTTGACATGGCAACACTAGAAGTTACATTTCACGTAGGAACCCCTCCACCAGCTTTGCTGGTCCCCCTCGTACTGAGCGGTCCCCTCTGCCCTGCGGGCATCTCCCCACCCCGTGGGGAGTCACCCCTTTCAGGGGAGGCTTATAAGCAAATCTGCTGTTGTAATTCTGCGGAGTGATACGGGCATCGCCCTTTACACATTCCCAAGCAAAAATTTCACGCATAACTGCACCAAAACTGCACATACTCCGGAAAAAGGAGGGCTTCTCATGAAAATCAGTCGTGAACTCTATCAAACCATGCAAAATCAGACCGCCCCGAAATCCAAGTCGTGGAAAAACATTCCTCTTGCATTTCTGACAGGCGGTCTGATCTGTACGATCGGCGAAGCCGGTATCCATATTCTGACGGAATTCTGCGGCGTGGAGCAGAAAACAGCTGCCGCGTGGATCTCTATCGGGCTGGTGGCAGTCAGTGCAGTCTGCACCGGTCTGGGCTGGTACGCCAAGCTGGGCAAACACGCCGGAGCCGGCACGCTGGTGCCCATTACCGGCTTTGCAAACGGTGTGGTTTCCTCTGCCATTGAGGCACGCACAGAGGGCTGGGTCCTCGGCATTGGCACCCGCATTTTTGCCATTGCGGGGCCGGTCATTCTCTACGGCACTTCCGCTTCCATGGTGTACGGGCTGATCTATTATTTCTGGACGCTGTTCAGATAGATCATGTTGATCTCCGGCGGGTTGAACAGCCGCGGCTTGCCGATGCCGCCGGATACATACAGCTTTGTGCCGCCTTTCTCGTACAGTCCCTTGTCATATTTCGGAAAAAATCTTCGCTCCGGCGACAGCACGCCGCCCACAAAGGGCAGCCGCACCATGCCGCCGTGGACGTGTCCGGACAACACCACATCTGCACCCCAGCCGGCGTAGCTGTCCAGCAGCAGGGGATTATGTGCCAGCAGCACCGTGCAGCCCTGCCGTGTGCCCAGAGCCTGTGTCAGGTCGTCCGCCGTATAGGACTGCAAGTGCCGGAATCCGCGGTTGTCGTCCCGATAGATCCCATACGCCAGTTCGGCTCCCGCCAGATACAGCGGGGGACAGCCGGACTTTTCCAGCGGAGCCGTTTCATTTCGCAGCGGGTGACAGCCTGCCTGCTCCGCCATTGTCCAGAACTCCTGCTGCACCTCCGGCGGCAAGTCCAGTTCGTGATTTCCCGTGCAGAGATAGGTGGGGCTTATTTTCGAAAGTGCCTGCAAAAATGACGAGATTTCGTGAAAGTCCCGCATATCCCGCGAGATCATGTCACCGGTGAGGACGATCACGTCCGGCTGCAATTGCTGTGCCTGCCGAATGATGCGGCAGTTGCCCCTGCCCATTTGCCGGTGGTGCAGGTCGGTGATTTGCAGCAGGGAAACGCCGTCCCAGCCGGCAGGGAGATGTTCCAGCGAGAGCGTTTGTTTCCGCACCCGCAGAACATGCTGCTCAATGCAGAACCAGATGCCCAGCAGAATCAGCAGCAGGAAAAGAATCCAGAATATCATGGTACACCTCTTTTAAGTGGTTTGTTTCACGTGAAACATGCGGCGGACTGACCTGCTGCCGCATACAACAACAGCGGCAGAAATTCCGCCGCTGCTGGTTTCTTTATTGTCGGTTGTCGTACATCACCGATCATTCCGCAGATTCGTCTGTAGAACTGTCTGTGATGCCCTCTGACGGGGTTTCTGCCTCTCGTGCAGGAATTGCCTCGTCTGTTACAACAGGCTGTTCAGAGCCGTCCTGAAGGCTCTCTGCATCGTCCTCGTCCTGTGCCGCTTCGGTACGGGTAAAGGCAACTACCTTTTGTCCCTCGTTGACACGCATGACACGCACACCCTTGGCAACACGTCCCATGGCACGAATCTCGCTGCATGCCACACGAATGATAACGCCGTCACTGGAGATGAACATCAGGTCGTCGCTTTCGTCTACGACCTTAATGCCGCAGACTGCACCGTGTTCCTCGTCCACCTTGTAGTTGGTAAGTCCCAGACCGCCGCGGGACTGCATGCGGTATTCTGACAGGGCGGTCTTTTTGCCGAAGCCGTTTTCCGTTACAGTCAGCAGGGAAGCACCCTCACGCTCTCTTGCCATAGATACCACGGCATCGCCCTTTCGCAGGGTGATCGCCTTGACACCGTGTGCCGAACGGGACATGGGGCGGACATCGCTTTCGTCAATGCGAATTGCCATACCGTTGCGGGTGGCAACAAACAGCCGGTTGGAGCCGTTGGTCAGACGCACTGCGGCGATCTCGTCGCCCTCGTCCAGCCCAATGGCGATCAAGCCGTTCTTCCGCACGTTCTTATAGTCAGACAGTGCTGTCCGCTTGATCTTACCATTGCGGGTGATCATGACCACATACTTGCCCTCGTTGAAGTCCGGCGTAGTGAGTACTGCGGCGATCTTTTCTCCGGCGTTCAGGGGCAGCAGGTTCACGATATTGGTGCCGCGGGCATTCTTGGAACCCTCCGGCAGTTCGTAGCACTTCAGCTTGTACATAGTTCCCAGATTGCTGATAAACAGGATATGGGAGTGGGAAGAACTGATCATCAGTTCGCTGACGAAGTCCTCCTCCCGCTGTTTCATGCCGGTGACACCGCGACCGCCACGCCGCTGGCTCTTATACACATCGGCAGGGATTCGCTTGATATAGCCGTTCTCGGTATAGGTGACTACGCAGTCCTCCACCGGAATCAGATCCTCGATGTCCACTTCGCCCTCGACTGTTTCGATCTGTGTGCGGCGGGCATCGCCGAACTTCCGGCGAATCTCGTTGAGGTCGTCCATGATGATCTGATATACCCGTTCCCGATTTGCCAGAATGTCCAGCAGGTCGGTGATCTTCTGGATCAGGGCATACAGTTCGTCGGTGACTTTCTGCCGTTCCATGCCGGTCAGCTGTCCCAGACGCATCTGTACAATTGCCTCTGCCTGCTCCTCGGTCAGCCCCTGCTTGTGTTCCAGCTGGTAGCCCTCCATATCGTATTGTGCACGGTCGAGGAGAGCCGACATATCCACGTCCTTGAAACGCTCGATCAGGCGAGCCTTACCTTCCGGAACGGTCTTGCTGTCCCGCAGAATGGCAATGACTTCGTCAATATAGTCGATTGCCAGCAGGAAGCCCTGGAGAATATGGGCACGCTTCTTTGCCTTTTCCAGATCGAACTTGGAACGGTTGGTGATGACTTCCACCTGAAATTTCAGGTATTCCTCCAGCACCTGCTTCAGGCTCAGAGTCTTGGGCTCACCGCCCACCAACGCCAGCATATTGACGCTGACGGTATCCTGCAACTGGGTATAGGTAAACAGCTTGTTCAGCACGATCTGCTCGTTGGCATCTTTTTTCAGTTCGATAACGATCCGCATGCCCTCACGGCTGGATTCGTCCTGAATGTGGGAAATGCCCTCGATCCGCTTATCCTTTGCCAGATCGGCAATGGACTTCACCAGACGGGCCTTGTTCACCATGTACGGAATTTCCGTCACGATGATCGCCTGCCGTCCGCGAACCTTTTCAAAATGGGTCTGTCCGCGGAGCGTCAGCTTGCCCTTACCGGTGGCATACGCCGCACGGATACCGCTTTTGCCCATGAGAATACCGCCGGTGGGGAAGTCCGGTCCCTGCACACAGGTCATCAGTTCGTCCATGGTGCAGTCCGGTTTTTCCATCAGCATGTGAATGCCGTCAATGACCTCGCCCAGATTATGGGGCGGGATATTGGTCGCCATGCCGACTGCGATACCCACAGAGCCGTTTACCAGAATGTTCGGGAAACGGGAGGGGAGCACTTCCGGTTCTTTCAGGCGGTCGTCATAGTTGGGGACAAAGGGCACCGTTTCCTTGTGAATGTCTGTCAGCATTTCCAAGGCAATCTTGGACATTCTGGCTTCGGTATAACGGTAAGCAGCAGGCGGATCGCCGTCTACGGAACCGAAGTTACCCTGACCGTCTACCAGCATATACCGCATTGAGAAACTCTGTGCCAGACGTACCAGTGCATCATAAACCGACGCGTCACCGTGGGGGTGATAGCTACCCAGCACGGCACCGACGGTATCCGCACACTTGTGGTACGCCTTATCCGGTGTCAGTCCCTTTTCGAACATGGTGTAGAGGATACGCCGGTGTACCGGTTTCAGACCGTCCCGCACGTCCGGCAGGGCACGGGCAACGATGACCGACATGGCGTATTGCAGGAACGAGTCCTGCATCTCCCGACCAATTTCGATGGGGGTAATTTTTTGTTTTCCGTTGGTAAAGAAATTTTCTTTTTCCATTGAAGTGTTATTATCCATCATTCTATATTCCTATCACGGCGGCAAAACCGCCTTTTCCCTTTCGGGGTGTTTTGTCGTATGGGTTTGTGTTTCACGTGAAACACAGGCTGCTTTCGGTGACATAGCAACGGACAAAGGGCAGTTTGTCCCTGTGCCATTACTGCAAAGCAATCCCTCAGTCAGTGCTTCGCACTGCCAGCTCCCTTTTCAAGGGAGCCGAATCATACAGCATTGCCTTATGTTTCACGTGAAACAGTCATGCTTCCTCTGCTGACTGCTCCGGCAGTGCTTCGGCGGACTGTTCCAGTGCTGATTTCGGCAGCACGTAGAACATCTTCTTGCCGTCACAGACCAGATAAAATTCCTCGAACTCCTGCACATAGGCAGTCGCCAGGGGGATTCGGGATTCGGGGATCTGCTCAGTTTCGTCCTCGCTCTGCTGGATCCGGATCCGCAGCACCTTGCCGTCATTGCAGGCGGTGAACTGTTCGAATTCCAGTTCCTGCACCGCGTCCAGCACCATGCGACGCTGTTTCCGCGGGTTGTACCACAGCATAAAGATCGCCGCAAGGCAGATCATCATGAGAAAGTATGCCGTCTTATTGCTGGGGTCTGCCACTGCCGACACCACGAACGACACCAGCAGAATGAAAAACAGTGCCATCATCACATAGCTGCGTTTCATGACAAACTTTTTCTGAAATGCCGCGAAGCCGTCCCGATAATACTCCCGCTTGATGTGATACGGGGCAGTGGTGTCGAATACCGGCAGCGTTGTTGTGTTTTCCATGGTATTTCCTCTTTATACGTCCAGATTCTGCACATAGCGTGCATTCTTCTCGATAAACTCCTTACGGGGAGCAACCTTATCGCCCATGAGGATCGTGAAAATTTCGTCCGCCTTTTCTGCGTCCTCCATGTCCACGCGGATCATGGAACGGGTTTCCGGATTCATGGTGGTTTCCCACAGCTGTTCGGAACTCATTTCACCCAGACCTTTGTACCGCTGTACGCCGACCTTGGCAGTGCTGCCGTCGGCATCGGCGAATTCCGCAATGTACTTGTCCCGTTCGGCTTCGTCGAATGCGTACTTGTACTTCTTGCCCTTGAACACCTTGAACAGCGGCGGCTGTGCCAGATAGATGTTGCCGTTGGTAATCAGCGGCCGCATGAACCGGAAGAAGAACGTCAGCAGCAGGGTGCGGATATGCGAACCGTCTACATCGGCATCTGCCATGATGATGACTTTGCCATACCGCAGCTTCTGAATATCGAAATCCTCGCCGATGGAGGTGCCCAGTGCAGTAACGACCGGCATCAGCTTTTCGTTGCCGTAAACGCGGTCGATACGAGCCTTTTCCACGTTCAGCATCTTGCCCCAGAGCGGCAGGATCGCCTGATAGCGGCGGTCACGTCCTTCCTTGGCGGAACCGCCCGCAGAGTCACCCTCGACGATATACAGTTCCGTGCCCTCGGTGGACTTTTCCTGACAGTCTGCCAGCTTGCCGGGGAGAGAAGCACTCTCCATGGCGGACTTGCGGCGTGCCGTTTCTTTTGCCTTCCGAGCCGCTTCCCGTGCCACCTGTGCGGACACGCTCTTGTCGAAAATTGCCCGTGCCACGGTGGGATTTTCCTCGAAGTAACTCATCAGCTTATCAAAGACCATTTTCTCCACGAAGGGCTTGACTGCCGGATTGCCCAGACGGCCCTTGGTCTGTCCCTCGAATTCGCACTCGGTCAGCTTGACGGAAACAATCGCCGTCAGACCTTCCCGCACATCATCGCCCAGAAGCTTCTGTCCGTCCTTGAGCAGACCGAACTTTTTGCCGTATTCGTTGATGACTTTGGTCAGGGCATTCTTGAAGCCCACCTCGTGAGTACCGCCGTCGGCGGTGTGAATATTATTGGCAAACGAGAGGATCATCTCGTTGTAGCTGTCGTTGTACTGGAGTGCCACTTCTGCGAAAGCGTCGCCGTCCATGCCGGAAACGTAGATCACGTCTTCCGACAGGGCTTCCAGACCACGCTTCTGGTGGAGATATTCCACGAACTGGCGGATACCGCCCTCATAGTGGAGCACTTCCGTGCGGGGTTCTGCTTCGTTCCGCTTGTCGGAAAAGACAATGCGGATACCGGCATTCAGGAACGCCTGTTCCCGCAGACGCTTCAGCAGAATTTCATAGTCGTACTCAGTAGTTTCCTCGAAAATTTCTGCATCTGCCTTAAACTCGACGGTGGTACCGGTTTCGGTGGTGTCCCCGATCACACGGAGCAGTTCGTCATAGCTGCCGCGGTGGAACTCCTGAAAATACACGTGTTTGCCGTCCTTGACGGTCAGCTTCAGCCATTCCGACAGGGCGTTTACGACAGACGCACCGACACCGTGCAGACCGCCGGAAACTTTATATCCGCCGCCGCCGAACTTACCGCCGGCATGGAGAATGGTATACACGACAGTTGCCGCAGAGATGCCCTCTTTCGGGTGAATGCCTACCGGAATACCGCGTCCGTTATCGGATACGCGAATGACATTTTCCGGCAGAATATCTACAGTAATTTCGGTACAGAATCCTGCCAACGCCTCGTCAATGGAGTTGTCTACGATCTCGTAGACCAAGTGGTGCAGTCCTTTGGGACCAGTCGATCCAATGTACATGCCCGGACGCTTTCGAACTGCCTCCAGACCTTCCAGCACCTGAATCTGATCCTCCGTATAATTCTGTGCACTTTGTTTCATTTCTTCTGTCATATTTGATTCCCTCGATTTCCCGCCGAAGCGGGAGTAGTTTGGATTTCGAATGATTTCTTTTTACGGCAGACTTCTGTGGAATCCACAAAAATTCGCCGTGTATTTCCCTTTTTCACAGCTTCAAACAAGTTTTCCACAACGTTTTCAACAGTCTGTGGAAAACGGAATTTCAAGCAGTTTCGGGACGATTTTCCACATCGCCGGTCAGCATGCCGTCTTTCAACAAAAACCGCTTGCCGTTCTTTGGGGAAAGCAGAGATTCGGGGTGACAGGTAGTCACAAAGACCTGCATCTCCTGCACAATGGTGGAAACCACCGCCTGACGAGCCTCGTCCAGTTCGCCCATGACATCGTCCAGCAGAACCACCGGTGATTCTTTCCGGCGTTTGCTGTAGATCTCCGCCTGTGCCAGCTTCAGAGCCAGAGCCAGACTTTTTTTCTGCCCCTGCGAGCCGAATTCCTTTGCGGGCTTGCCGTCAATGGCGAGGAGCAGGTCATCCCGATGAGCCCCGCTTGCCGTATGTCCCAGCAGCAGGTCAGAGCTGCGGCTCTGCCGCATTTTTTCGCCGTACTGCTGCACCAGTTCCGGTGTCCGCGTTTCCGGCAGGGTGTCCTGTGCGTCTTTTCCGAACACGCTGGACTGATAGTGAAGGGAAACGGTTTCCCGTCCCCGTGCGATCTGGGCGTACAGCGGCACGCAGACTTCCGCCAGCCGCCGGACGTAGATGCCCCGCTGGACGGCGATCTCGGTGCCAAGCTGTTCCAGCTGTCTGTCCCAGATCTCCAGAAGTCCTGCCGCCTGTGCCTCCGGCAGCCGTTGTTTCAGCACAGCATTTCGCTGCTGCAACGCCAGCTGATACCGCCGCACCAGCCCCAGCATAGGGGCGTGCAGCTGGGCACTGCACAAGTCCAGAAACGTCCGCCGCCGTTCCGGACCGCCCTCTACGAGAGAGAGGTCTTCCGGCGTAAATGTGACGCAGTGGAACACGGAAAACAGGGCACTGCTTTTCTGGGGAACATCGTTGCACCAGATCTTTTTTTCCGGTACGGTACCGGAAACCATGCACAGCCGGACAGACTGTTCCCGTCGGGCATCCTGGAATTTCGCTTCGACCTGCAAATTGCCGCCGGAAAAGGGGAGATAGTCCCGTTCCCGCGTACCGCGAAAGCTGCGGCAGCCGGTGAGTGTCCAGATCGCCTCCAGCAGGTTGGTCTTACCCTGTGCATTTTCGCCCAGAATCAGATTATAGGACGGATCGGGAATCAGGGAAACCCCCTTGAGATTCTTGAAGCCGTCCACGGACAGGGCAGTCAGTTTCATGCTTCTGCCGTCACCTGTACCGTAAATTTATCGACGGATACCGTATCCCCCGGGCGAATTTTCTTGCCACGCATGGTGCAGACTTCGCCGTTGACTTTCACGGCTCCCTGCTGCACCAGTTCCTTGGCAAATCCGCCGGTATCGCAAAGTCCTGCGAATTTCAGCAGGGAATCCAGTTTAATGAATTCCGTGTGAATGGATACAGAAATATGTTCTTGATTTTCAGCCATATATACCTCCTGCATGCGGCGGGTCGCCGCTGACCCTACGCCCCAATTTCAACTGTGAAAAGGGTAGTGTTACGGCGGCAGCAGCCGCCTGTATGCCCCGCCGGGGGATTGCGGCGAGTCGCCGCTGACCTTACGCCCCAATTTTAACTGTGAAAAGGGTAGTGTTACGGCGGCAGCAGCCGCCTGTATGCCCCTCCGGGGAATTTTTGTTGATATGTAATCTTCGGGTGATACTTGAATCTTGCAGAACAGGTGAAACGCGAACTCTTTTCTTTTTTTGCTTCTTTTTTTCTTTTCAGTAAAGAAAAAAAGAAGCGTAACTCTTTGTGAAACCGGTTGGCTGCTGTGGCGAATTATACAGGGGGAAAACCCCTCCACCGCCTAACGGCGGTTCCCCTCCCCTTTCAGGGGAGGCTTATAACTGCAAACTTGCAAACGCCGTATTTAAGAAGTTTGACCACCTGCACAAGTGACACCTCAAAGAGCCAACACTACACGTACAGGCAAGGGCAACAACCGGCGTTGGCAAGCCCCAGGCGGACAGCGAGGAACGAGCGAATTCCGCCGGACGGTTTCGATGCGGCAGCCCCAGAAAATTGCTGTCCTCGGGCAAGTCCGCAGGGCGATGTGGGCATCGTCCCCTACACGTTCCAAGAGATTTCTCCGTAAAATCCAACACATTAAGAAAAGGTTTCCCCTCAGCAGCACTGTCCTTGTTTCACGTGAAACATTCTGTGTGACACGCTTATCCCCGCAGCTGGATCGGCATCAGCAGGAAAATGAAGCTTTCGCCCTGCGGCGGAACCAGTTTTGCCACGCGATTGCCGCCGCTCAGCTGGATTTTTACCTTGTCGCAGTCTGCCGCACGGACAGCGTCCAACAGAAAACGGTTATCAAAACCGATGGTGACATCTTTGCCGCTGATCTCCACCGGAATTTTGTCGTTGATCTCACCAATACCGGTCTTGCACCACACGCCAAGACTGCCGTTGGCAAACGTGCAGCGAACCGGTGCGTTGTACTTACCGCTGATCAGCAGGGAACAGCGTTCCAGACAACGGGTCAGGGCACTGGTGTCCACAGTGATCTCAGTTTCATAGCTGGCAGGAATGCTGCTGCGGTAGTTGTGGAACTCGCCCTCCAGCAGGCGGGAGAATACCGTATAGCCGTTGAATTCGAATACCACGTGCCGCCGATCCGCAGAAATGGTGCAGAGTTCCTCTGCGTCATCGTGGAGCATGTTTGCCACTTCCAGCAGCATCCGTTTGGGAACCACAAAACGGTAATTCTCCGCACTGGAAATGGGTTCCTGCCGGACTGCCAGCCGGTAGCCGTCAATGGCTGCCACATGAAGGGTATCGCCCTCCACCTCAAACAATTCGCCGGTGAGCACTGGTTTCGCCTCGCTGACAGAAGTTGCATAACTTGTCTGGCGAATCATGGAATTCAATACCGGCTGTTCGATCTGCATGCCGACGTTCAGATCCAGACTGGGCAGAGCCGGATATTCCTCAGAGGACATGGCGGAGATCTGAAACTCGGTGGCATCACAGAACAGTTTTACCACATAGTTGTCATCCACTTCCATGGTTACCATATTGCCGGAGAACCGGCGGACAGCCTCACTCAGCAGACGGGGAAGGATCACAAATTCGCCGGAGCAGTCTGATTCGACTTCAATGCTCCGCTGGATCCCGAATTCCAGATCATAGCCGGTCAGTTCCAGATTGTCGTGATCCAGCCGCAGCTTCAGGCGTTCCAGTGCCGGAATGGTGGATTTTTGAGAAACACCCTTTGCCACATGGGTAATGGCAGTATAGAATGTTTGTCGGTCACAAGTAAATTTTATCATGGGTCGTCTTCCTTTATTCAGATCCAATGGATCGGTCAATTTTGAATGGGGTTCGAAACGTGTGTCCCGGACAACGCTATATCCGTTTTGTATCTGTGTTGTCCGATGTCTTTCCGATTGTCCTTTTGCAGCCACTTCGCGGACAGAAAACATCACGCAGTTCAGCCGTTTTTCTTGCTTTTGCAGCTGTATCACGGACAGTTTTTTTGCTGTCCATCCACTGTGCACAGCACATGTTATCCGCTGTTTTTTGCAGCGAAGCTGCGAAAAGACAGAATACAAAGAAAAGAATATATAGTAGTAATAATAGAGGCTCCGGAAAAGTGGAAACCGCAGATTCTCCTCGGAATTTCGGGCAGATCTTTCCCACAGACCGCCTGTGGAAAGTTTCCGGAAAAGTGGAAAGCTTTTTCCACACGGGAAAAGTGGAAAGTTTGTGGAGTGGAAAACAAAAGTTTGTGGAAAAAATCGTGGAAAACCTGACGTACTCGAAATACCGCTTCCACAAGCTGTGGAAAACACATTCCACAGCTTTCTACCACAGATTCCACAAGCCCGCTTCTACAGCTGTTAAATGCCGCGGACACAGCGGGCACTTTTTCTGCACATGGATTTTCAACAGACTGTTGAAACGCATGTGGAAAACTTGCCGACGCCGGTGGAATTCCTGTGGAATCGGCAAAAAAGCACTGCAAAATCCTGTTTTCCACATGTTCTGCAGTGTCCTTTCCCAGTTCTCTATGCGTGGCTTTTGTTGCGGATATTTTTGATGGTGTCCTCGACCAGCTGCTTCAGATGGTCATCGTGCTTCATTGCCGTTTCAATGTTGCTGATGGAGTAGACAATGGTGGAGTGGTCACGGCCGCCGAATTCCGTGCCGATCGCCTGCAGGGGCATCTGGGTGATCTCACGGACCACATAGATCGCCACCTTGCGGGCAGTGGAGATCTGGCTGGAGCGTTTGCTGCTGCGAATATCCTCCGGAGAAACGCCGTACACGTCAGCCACTTCCAGAATGATCTTCTCCACGGTGATCGGAGCCGGCTGGTCGTCGCTGAGAATGTCCTTGATGACGCTCTGTGCCATGGAAATGGACGGGGGCGAACCTGCCAGATGCTTCAGGGCTTTCAGTTTCTTGACGGCACCCTCCAGCTGCCGGATGTTGGTTTTCAGACGGTTGGCAATAAACTCTGCCACATCGTCGGGAATATACAGATCCAGCAGTTCTGCCTTGCGGCGGATAATGGCGATACGGGTTTCAAAGTCCGGTGTGCTGATGTCGGTGATCAGGCCCCACTCGAACCGGCTGCGGATACGTTCTTCCAGCGTTTTCAGTTCCTTGGGCGGCTTATCCGAAGTGATCACGATCTGCTTGCCCTCAGCGTGGAGCTTGTTGAACGTGTGGAAGAATTCCTCCTGCATGCGTTCCTTGTTGCTGAAAAACTGAATGTCGTCGATCAGCAGCACGTCGGCGTTCCGGTACTTGTCGTGGAACCGAGCCATGTTGTTGTCGTTGATGCAGGAGAGGAAGTCGTTGCCGAATTCTTCACTGGTGACGTAAATGATCTTGTATTCAGGGTGATTTTCGTGCACCTGGTTGGCAATGGCGTGCATCAGGTGGGTCTTTCCCAGACCGGAGGGACCGTAGATGAACAGGGGGTTGTAGTTCTTGCCCGGTTCTTTTGCCACGGCGGTGCAGGCAGCGTAGGCGAACTCATTGGAGCCGCCGACAATGAATGTGGCGAAGGTGTACTCATAGTTGGCACCCTCAAAGCTGTGCTCCAGTTCCTCGTGGCGGCGTGCCAGTTCATCGTAATCCTTGGCGTTGCTGTTTTCGGAAAGCGGGTTGTCATTTTCTTCCGGTGTGACGACATTGATCTGGATCTTGACATCCAGTCCCAGCACGTTGAGAAATGCCTCTTTCAGCAGGGCATTGTAGGTGTTCATAACAACGGTTTTCTGGAACTCTGACTGTACGGTGAACACTGCCACCGAGCCGTCCAGCTGTACCGGCTTCATAATATCGATCCAGAGCTTCATGGCAGCCTCTGAGATCCGGCCCTCTTTCCGGCAGTACTGTTTGACACTGGAGAAGGCTTCATCAATTGAATTCATAAATGGGGGATCCTCCTTATGTAACTTCAAAGCCTGTCCGGCAGGATCTGCGGGGATCTCCGTGGTCTGCCGGACAGGCGAATTCTGCGGAACGGTGGTTGTGGAAAACCGTTTTCCGCAGACTTTCCACCTGTCTTTCAACAGGTATTCTTAATATAATAGTATACCACATCATCTGTGGAAAATCAACCCCTATTGTGGAAAACTTTATGAATTCCACAAAATTTCCACGTGGAAACCTGCGGAAACTGTGGAGAGCAAAAACGGACAAAAAACGGGCGTTTTCCACAGGCGGTGCAGCGTGGAAAGTCGCCAGACGCTCTTTGTGCGGTATTGCCTTCAGGCAGCCAACGGCAAAATGCGGGCACCGGAGCCGGCTGCCGCGTTGCCGGAATGCCGTCCTGCTCCGGAACGCTGGGGCAGCCGGCGGAATTGTCTTTGTAAAAAACGTCAAAAACCGACAAAAAATCCGTGCAGCCTGCCCAAAACAGCTGTGGAGAACCTGTGGAAAAAGAAAAAAAGCCGAAAATTTCGCAAAAAAGTTTGCCGGAGGGCTTGACAAATAAAACGGAATCCGCTATAATATATGGTAAATGGATTCACGCAGACAGGCTCATCCGGTCTGGGTGGACTTCCAAGGAATCTGTGGGACGGCAGTTCTGCCGTCTGAGCGAGAAAGGAGGTACTGTTTTGAAGAGAACATATCAGCCGAAGAAGATTCATCGGAAAAAGGTGCATGGCTTCCGCAAGAGAATGGCCACTGCGAACGGTAGAAAGGTTTTAGCTCGCAGAAGAGCACGGGGCAGAGCAAGACTGAGCCACTGATCGAAGTCGGACCACAACGCCATTGGTTTGTGGTCTTTTGTTTTTTCGAGGAGCGTATTCTGAATTCGCCGATGTGCCGGCTGCGGAAAACTGACCCATACCGCCATGGTACAAGGTCAGACAGTCCGCAGCCGGCACACGGAAGATTCGGGGTACGCTTTTGCTTTTTCCGGTAAAAACCGTCAACAGGCTCTGAACACAAAAAGATGGAGTGCAAGCAATGGAGAAAACAGTGATCCTCAACCAGAATCGGGACTTTCAGCTGCTGTATCAGCGGGGAAAAAAGATTGCATCGCCGTATGCGATTATTTATCTGCGAAAGACCAGACGAAAGTATAACCGGCTGGGCATTACCGTAGGGAAAAAAGTCGGGTGTGCCGTAAAACGCAGCCGTGCCCGCCGTGTGATCCGGCAGGCATATCGGGAAACCGAACACCTGATGCCGGTGGGAATGGACATGGTCATTGTGGCGTTGCCCTCTATTGTGGGCATTCGCTCCACACAACTGCGTGACTATCTGGCAGGAAGCGGCGTTCGCCGTATCCGTAAACTGGTGGAACCGCCGTCGGAAGGGGGAAAACCGAAATGAGGTATCTGGCGGCGGCACTGATCCGCCTGTACCAGAAATTCTCCCGCCTAACTCCGGCTGTGTGCCGGTTTTATCCGACCTGTTCCTGTTATGCACAGACTGCAATTTTGCGGTTTGGTGTGCTGCGGGGCGGCTTTCTCGCCCTGCGGCGTCTGCTGCACTGTCACCCGTGGAATCCCGGCGGTATCGATTACGTTCCGGAACATCTGGATCCGCCGCGGGAGGTCTTCGGGCGGTATGTGCGGGCAATACGACACAACAGAAAGGGTTAAACAATTTTATGAGTGATTTTTTATATGATCTGTGCGGAAAGCCGTTCGGCTGGATCATGCGTCTGATTTACGACTTGGTAGACAACTATGCTTTGGCGATCCTGTTGTTCACGATCTTCACCAAGCTGATCCTGTTTCCCATTTCGTATAAGCAGCAGAAAAATTCCGCAAAAATGCAGCGGTTCAATCCGAAGCTGGAAAAGCTGCGGAAAAAGTATAAGGACGACCCCAAGAAGATGCAGGAAGAACAGATGAAACTGTATCAGGAGGAAAACATCAACCCCGGTGCTTCCTGCCTGCCCATGTTCCTCCAGTTCTTTATCCTGTTCGGCATTCTGGACGTTGTATATAAGCCCCTGTCCTTTATCCTCAAGATGAAAGACAGCGTGATCTCCAGTGCTTTTGAGATCGTCCGGAATGTCAATCCGGAACTCGCCAAGCAGGGCACCAGCCTCCGGCGGGAACTGGCGATCCTGAGTGCACAGCACAGCGATGCCAGTGCATTCCAGAGCGTGCTGGGGGACAACCTCTCCGCAAAGATGACCGAATTCTATGACAAGTTCAACCTGTTCGGCATCAATCTGGGCGAAGTGCCGTCGTGGCACCCTGACGTGTGGAACGCTACCGCGATCGGCTTGTTCCTGATTCCGGTGCTGTCCGGCGTGCTCCAGCTGGCACTGACCATTTATATGCAGATCTACCAGAAGAAAAAGAATCCCGGCATGCCGAATATGGGCTGCATGAACATCATGCTCTATGCAATGCCGATCTTCTCCGTCTGGTTCGCATTTCAGGTGCCGGCAGGTGTCGGCTTCTACTGGGTATGCTCGTCCTTCTTCTCCCTGATCCAGAGCGTCGGTCTGAACTGCTACTTCACCAAGGAGCGTATCGAGGCGATCTGCGAAAAGGAAAACCAGAAGAACGCCAAGAAATACGCCAACGGCAAAAAGAGCTTCATGCAGCGTATGATGGACGTACAGCAGGGCAATGACATCATGAACCAGCGGGAAAAATATGTAGAAGAAACCAAGGATATGTCCCGTTCGGAACTGAACAAGTATAACCAGCAGGTGCTGAAAGACGCACGGAAACGCATGGCAGAAAAGTACGGCGAAACGTATGACGAATCCGACAGCACCGAGGGCAGCGGCGATCAGAAATAATCGTCTGCGAAAAATCAATTACCACAGTTCACAGGGAACCGCCCTGTGAAATCCCATTACCAAGGAAAGGGATGAATGAGAATGAAAGAGATTTTCACTGCAAAAAGCATCGAAGAAGCAAAGCATCTGGCGGTCGAAAAGTTCGGCGTTTCTGAAGACCAGATCGTGTTCCGCATTCTGGAAGAACCGAAAAAAGGAATTTTCGGAAAGGTAAAGCGGGAAGCACAGGTAGAAGCAGTGTACGAAGCAGCAGAAGAAGCTGCACCGGCAGAAACCACAGAAGCCAAGGCTCCGGAACAGCCGGAAGCCCTGCAGCCGCAGGCAGAAGCCGCACCGGCAATGCCGGTTTCCCGACCGGTACAGGAAGCGGTTTCTTCCGTGGAGGAGATCATTATTGACAAGGACGACAATTCGCCCACACGGGGCATGGAGTCCGAAGCAATCGAAACCATTCTGACTGAGGGCGAAATGTCCCCGAACCTGCTCCGTGCAAGACAGTATATCGCAGACATTTACGCTGCCATGGGCATCACCGTGACCATCAGCACCATGCGTACCGCAAACGGTATTCGCATGGAACTTCGCAGCGATAATAAAAGCGGCACGATCATCGGCAGACGAGGCGAAACACTGGATTCCATTCAGTATCTGGCATCGATTCTGGTGAATAAGGACAGCGAGGATTACTGCCGCCTGCTGCTGGACAGCAACGGCTATCGGGAAAAGCGTCGCAAGACACTGGAACAGCTGGCAGAAAAGATCGCACGGAGCGTGCTCCGCAGCGGTCGTTCCACCACGCTGGAACCCATGAATCCCTATGAACGCCGCATCATTCACAGCAAGATCTCGGAGATCGAGGGCGTGACTTCCAAGAGCGTCGGCGAAGATCCGTACCGGAAGGTCGTAGTTTCTTCTACCACCGGCAGACGCAGCGGCGGAAACCGCGGCGGCAAGGGCGGTCAGAACCGCGGGGGCAAGCGTCCCTATCGGGAAAAGAAGCCGGAAGATTTCCGCCGGAAGAATCTGGATTCCATGAAGACCAGCTTCGAACGGGATTATAAAAAGCCGAAGCCGGAGGACGAACTTAACACCGGCTTGTACGGCAAGATCGAATTCTGATCGGAAACTGAACGCAGATCACAGAACGGATTGTAGCAATGCAGTCCGTTTTGTTGTATCTGTTTGGAATGTGTAGAAGGCGATGCCCACATCGCCCCGCGGACTTGCCCGAGGACAGTGATTTTCTAGTGCAGCCATGTCGAAACCGTCCGGCGGAATTCGCTCGTTGCACTCGCTGTCCGCCTGGGGCTTGCCAACGCCGGTTGCCAATTATGTTAGACTTTATGGAAGAACCTCTTGGAATGTGTAGAAGACGATGCCCACATTGCCCCGCGGACTTGCCCGAGGACAGTAATTTTCTAGGGCAGCCACACCGAAACCGTCCGGCGGAATTCGCTCGTTGCACTCGCTGTCCGCCTGGGGCTTGCCAACGCCGGTTGTTGCCCTTGCTTGTATTTGCAGTGTTGGTTTTTTGAGGTGTTGCTTGTGCAAGCGGTCAAGTTTCTTAAATACGGCGTTTGCAAGCTTACATACAGCCTCCCCTGAAAGGGGTGACTTCCCACGGGGTGAGGAGATGCCCGCAGGGCAGAGGGGAATGCTCAGTACGAGGGGAACCGCCGTTAGGCGGTGGAGGGGTTCACCCGTAAAGTGTACTTTCTAGTGCAGCCACACCGAAACCGTCCGGCGGAATTCGCTCGTTGCACTCGCTGTCCGCCTGGGGCTTGCCAACGCCGGTTGTTGCCCTTGCCTGTATCGGTAATGTTGATATTCGATTGTTTTTCTTATGCAAGTGGGTAACTTTATTTCATACGGCGTTTGCAAGTTTACATTTCTAGGCTCCCCTTTAGGGCACCCGAAGGGCGTGCCTTGTGCTGAGCTGTCACCGCAGGTGACTGAGGGGTTACCTGCTACAACAGCCAACCGGTTTCACAAGGAGTTACGCTTCTTTTTTTCTTTACTGAAAAGAAAAAAAGAAGCAAAAAAAGAAAAGAGTTCGCGTTTCACCTGTACTGTAAGATTCAAGTGCCACACGAAGATGATACAAAGAATGTGGGCATATTTTAATCACATAAATTTTTACCAACAAATCACTGTTGTGAAAGGAGAATCTATTATGCATACCATTGCAGCAATCGCAACCCCACACGCTGCCGGCGGCATTGCCGTGATCCGTATTTCCGGTGATACCGCAATCTCCGTTGCACAGCAGTGCTTCCGGAGTACCGGCGGAAAATCTCTCGCCGAGATGTCCGGCTATACCTGTGCCTATGGCAGCTTTCTGGATACCGCCGGCAGCGAACTGGACGACGGCATCGCCACCGTGTTCCGTGCCCCGCATAGCTATACCGGCGAGGACACCGTGGAATTTTCCTGCCACGGCGGCATTTTTGTTACCCGCCAGCTGCTGGAAACAGTCTACGCTGCCGGTGCTCAGCCGGCTGAAGCCGGAGAATTCACCAAGCGGGCGTTCCTTGCCGGCAAAATGACACTGACACAGGCGGAAGCCGTCATGGACGTGATCGGTGCCGCCGGAAAACGGGAACTGGCATTCGCCCACGCCCAGCAGAACGGAGCACTGTTTCACCGCGTGCAGCAGATCTCGCAGGGCATCGTCCGCAGTCTGGGAGATCTGGCAGCGTGGGCAGACTACCCCGAGGACGAGATCCCCGCAGTGACACCGGAGAGCCTGCACGCTGCCCTCCAGCCAGTGCTGGAACAGCTGGACAGTACCCTTGCTACCTATGACTATGGCAGAATCTTGCAGTCCGGCGTGTCGGCGGTCATTGTGGGCAAGCCCAACGTGGGCAAATCCACTCTGTTCAATCTCCTGTCCGGCAGCCAGCGGAGCATTGTCACGGAAATTGCCGGCACTACGCGGGACGTGGTGGAAGAACAGATCCGGCTGGGCAATGTGACACTGCGGCTGTCAGATACGGCAGGACTGCGGGAAACCGAAGATGTGATCGAACAAATGGGCGTGAAGATCGCCGAGGAACGGCTGGCACAGGCAGACCTAATTCTCGCCGTGTTCGACACCACCCGACCGCTGGACGACGACGACCGCCGCATGCTGGAACAGCTGCCGGAGAAGCCGGTGATCGCGATCCTGAATAAGTCCGACCAGTCTGCACAGCTGGACACGGACGAACTGGAGCCGCATTTCTCCCGCGTAATTACCATGGCAGCCAGAGAGGGCAGCGGGCTGGAGCAATTGCAGCAGGCGGTGGAGGAACTGTTCTATCAGGCAGAAGTCACACCGGAACTGGGCATTGTGGCAAATGCCCGCCAGAAGCAGTGTCTGGAGCAGGCACGGGAGCAGGTGCAGCTGGCACTGGAAGCACTGGACGCAGGGGAACTGCTGGACGCGGTGACTGTCCTGCTGGAAGAAGCTGCCGATGCCTTGCTCACCCTCACCGGCGAACGGGTTTCCGAAGCCGTGGTAAACGATGTATTCTCCCGCTTCTGCGTGGGGAAATAATGGGGCGGTGACTTCTTGAAATGTGTAGGGGATGCCCACATCGCCCGCAGACTTGTGCATAAGCCTCCCCTGAAAGGGGAGGGGGACCGCCGCTAGGCGGTGGAGGGGTTCTCCCACAAAGTGTACTTTCTAGTGCAGCCACACCGAAACCGTCCGGCGGAATTCGCTCGTTGCACTCGCTGTCCGCCTGGGGCTTGCCAACGCCGGTTGTTGCCCTTGCCTGTATCGGTAATGTTGATATTCAGGTGTTTTCTGGTGCAGGTGGTCAAGCTTCTTAAATACGGCGTTTGCAAGCTTACATACAGCCTCCCTTGAAAAGGGTGACTCCCCACGGGGTGGGGAGATGCCCGCAGGGCAGAGAGGACCGCTCAGTACGAGGGGGACCGCCGCTAGGCGGTGGAGGGGTTCTTCCGTGAAGTATGACTTCTAGGGCAGCCGCATCGAAACCGTCCGGCGGAATTCGCTCGTTGCACTCGCTGTCCGCCTGGGGCTTGCCAACGCCGGTTGTTGCCCTTGCCTGTATCGGTAATGTTGGTATTCAAGCGTTTTCTAGTGTATGTGGGCGACTTTTATTTTTACGGCGTTTGCAAGATAAGCCTCCCCTGAAAGGGGAGGGGGACCAGCGAAGCTGGTGGAGGGGTTCTGTGGAATCTTTTACTTCTGTTTCAGGTTTCACAGAAGAATCCCTCAGTCAGCCTGCGGCTGCCAGCTCCCTTTTCAAGGGAGCCTAGGTACAAATGAGCCTCCCTTGAAAAGGGTGACTCCCCACGGGGTGGGGAGATGCCCACAGGGCAGAGGGGACCGCTCAGTACGAGGGGAACCGCCGTTAGGCGGTGGAGGGATTCTTTCCCTGCCACAGCAGCCAACCGGTTTCACAAGGAGTTACGCTTCTTTTTTTCTTTACTGAAAAGAAAAAAAGAAGCAAAAAAAGAAAAGAGTTCGCGTTTCCCTTGTACTACATGGCAACGCATCACACGAAGATTATACAAGAGATTTTCACCAACAAAAATCCCCCGGCGGGGCGAACAGGCGGCTGCCGCCGCCGTAACACTACCCTTTTCACACTTGAAATTGGGGCGTAAGGTCAGCGGCGACTCGCCGCACAAAAATCTTTTCGCGGGCGAACAGGATTTGTCTGCAATATTTATAAATATCCATATCAATTGAGGTGATACCTATGGAATATTATCACATGGGAACTTATGACGTCGCTGTGATCGGTGCCGGTCATGCCGGTGTAGAAGCCGCCTTGGCTTCTGCCCGCCTTGGCTGCCGCACAGTGCTGTTTACCATATCTCTGGATCAGATCGCCAACATGCCCTGCAACCCGTCTATCGGCGGCACGGCAAAAGGGCATCTGGTGCGGGAGATCGACGCTCTGGGCGGCGAAATGGGAAAGGCTGCTGATGCCTGCTTTCTCCAGAGCCGTATGCTGAACCGCGGCAAAGGGCCGGCTGTCCACAGCCTGCGGGTACAGGCAGACCGCGTTCGCTACCACAACTACATGAAACAAGTCTGCGAAAAAACACCCCTGCTGGAGATCAAGCAGGCAGAGATCGCAGAGATCCAGACCGAAAACGGCAGAGTGACCGGTGTTGTCACTTCGCTGGGAGCACAGTACACCGTTTCCGCCGCCGTAGTTGCCACCGGCACATATCTGAACGGCAGAATCCACGTGGGACAGGTTTCCTACGAAAGCGGTCCCGATGCGGCTCTTCCCAGCCGTCCGCTGGGAAAAAATCTACAGGAACTGGGGCTGCGAATGCGGCGGTTCAAGACCGGTACTCCCTGTCGTGTCCACCGCCGGAGCATTGACTTTGATGCCATGGAACGGCAGGACGGCGATGAGGACATTGTGCCGTTTTCATTCGGCTCTGATCCGTCCCGGATGCACAATCAGGTTTCCTGCTACATCACCTATACCAACGAGGAAACCCACCGCATCATTCGGGAAAATCTTCACCGTTCGCCGCTGTTCTCCGGACAGATCGAGGGCATCGGCCCCCGCTACTGCCCGTCTATCGAAACCAAAATTGTCCGCTTTGCCGACAAGCCGCGGCATCAGCTTTTCGTGGAGCCGATGGGGCTGGAAACCGAGGAGTATTATTTGCAGGGCATGTCGTCCTCTCTGCCGGAAGATGTCCAGCTGGCATTTCTGCGGACGATCCGCGGACTGGAACATGTGGAGATCATGCGCCCGGCGTATGCTATCGAATATGACTGCGTAGACCCCACAGAACTGCGGGCATCGCTGGAGAGCAAGAAGATCGCCGGACTGTTCGGAGCAGGACAGTTCAACGGCAGTTCCGGCTACGAGGAAGCTGCCGCACAGGGACTGGTTGCCGGCATCAATGCCGCACTGGCTGTGCAGGGCAAGCCGGCGTTTGTCATGGACAGAGCCACTTCCTATATCGGCACGCTGGTAGACGATTTGGTGACCAAGGGCTGTGAGGATCCCTACCGCATGATGACTTCCCGCAGCGAGTACCGGCTGATCCTGCGGCAGGACAACGCTGACCAGCGTCTGATGCCGCTGGGACACGAACTGGGGCTGCTTTCCGAGGAACGCTATCAGCACATGCTGGAAAAATACCGCCTTGTGGCACAGGAGAAAAAGCGGGTGCTGAAAACCAATCTGGCACCTGCTCCGGAACTGAACGCGTTTCTGGAACAGCACGGCACCTCCGGTATCACTACCGGTTGTAAAGTCGCAGACCTGATTCGCCGTCCCCAGCTGGGCTATGCTGTCATTGCTCCTTTTGACCCCACCCGTCCGGCACTGGAACCGGTGATCGGGGAACAGGTGGAGATCCAGATCAAGTATGACGGCTATATTCCGAAGCAGCTGGAACAGATCGAACGCATGCGGAAGCTGGAAAACCGGAAGCTGCCGGAGGACTTGGACTACACCACCATTCACGGGCTGCGGCTGGAAGCTGCGGAAAAACTGAACGCCCACCGTCCCCAGAATCTGGGACAGGCGAGCCGTATCTCCGGCATATCACCGGCGGATATTTCTGTGCTGATCGTCTGGGACGCTGCAAAGGAGGGAAATGCATGATGACATACGAAGCGGCGAAGCAGCTGTTTGACGGAGCAGGACTGCCTCTGACGGAGAGCCACTTTGCCCAGTTCCAGTGCTATCTGGCGGAGCTGACGGAAACCAACCGGCACATGAACCTGACGGCGATCACCGAGCCGGCAGAGGCTTGGGAGAAGCATTTTCTGGACTGTGCGATCTTGCTGCAAAAGGTGCAGCTGCCGCTGGGGGCGACCTGTATTGACGTTGGCACCGGAGCCGGTTTTCCCGGCATGGTGCTGGCACTGCTGCGGCCGGATTTACAGGTGACACTGTTGGACAGCCTGCAAAAACGCATCGGGTTTCTGGAGCAGACGGCGGCAAAGCTGGGACTTGCCAACGTCCGCTGTATCCACGCCAGAGCCGAGGACGGAGCGAAGCTGCCGGAACTGCGGGAGCAGTTTGACATGGCGACTGCCAGAGCCGTGGCAGCCATGCCGGTGCTGACGGAATACTGCCTGCCGTTTGTGAAGCAGGGCGGCGTGTTTGCCGCAATGAAAGGGCCGTCGGAAACGGCGGAGCAGGCAGAAACAGCGGCGAAGCTGCTGGGCGGCGAGATCGTCGGCGAAGAAAGCTATACTCTGCCCACTGCCGGTGAACGGAAGCTGATCCGGATCCGGAAAACTGCCCCTACCCCGCAGAAGTACCCCCGCCGCAGCGACAAGATCAAGAAACAGCCGCTGGGGTGAGATATGGCGTTAAGTAGGGGCGATGCCCACATCGCCCCGCAGGCTTGCCCGAGGGCAGTAATTTTCTAGTGCAGCCATGTCGAAACCGTCCGGCGGAATCGCTCGTTGCCCTCGCTGTCCGCCTGTGGCTTGCCAACGCCGGTTGTTGCCCTTGCCTGTATCGGTAATGTTGATATTCAAGTGTTTTCCGGTGCAGGCGGGCGACTTTTATTTTTTTACGGCGTTGGCAAATAAGCCTCCCCTGAAAGGGGTGACTCCCCACGGGGTGGGGAGATGCCCGCAGGGCAGAGGGGACCGCTCAGTACGAGGGGGACCAGCGAAGCTGGTGGAGGGGTTTTTCCGTGAAATGCAACTTCTAGTGCAGCCATGTCAAAACCGTCCGGCGGAATTCGCTCGTACCTCGCTGTCCGCCTGGGGCTTGCCAACGCCGGTGGTTGCCCTTGCCTGTATTGGTAATGTTGATATTCAAGCGTTTTCTTATGCAGGTGGGCGACTTTTATTTTTTTACGGCGTTGGCAAATAAGCCTCCCCTGAAAGGGGAGGGGAACCGCCGTTAGGCGGTGGAGGGATTCTTTCATCGCTACAGCAGCCAACCGATTTCACAAGGAGTTACGCTTCTTTTTTTCTTTACTGAAAAGAAAAAAAGAAGCAAAAAAAGAAAAGAGTTCGCATTCCACCTGTACTATAAGGTTCAAGTACCACCCGAAGATTACACAAGAAACTGTCACAATAGATTCTCATCAACAAAACTCCCCCGGCGGGGCAAACAGGCGGCTGCCGCCGCCGTAACACTACTCTTTTTACAGTTGAAATTGGGGCGTAGGGTCAGCGGCGACCCGCCGCTTTAAGATAAGATTAAGTATTCTCCCCTATAATAGAAGCTGGAAATTTAGGGAAACGCTGCATAAAGCCCGTCTGACGGCTTTGCACGCAATCTGACTACGCATCTTACGCACAAGCTTTATGCAGTGTTTCCCTGTATTCTGAAAGGAGAATTCTCCATGAAAATTCTTGTAGTAGAAGACGAAGTCCAGCTGGCGGATACACTGGCGGAAATTCTCAAACGCAATAAATACAACGTGGATACCGTTTTTGACGGTGACGACGGTCTGGAATACGCCCGCACCGGTATCTACGACTGCATCTTGCTGGACATCATGCTTCCCGTCCGCAGCGGCACCGAGATCGTGCAGATTCTCCGGCGGGAAAAAAATGCGACCCCGATCATGCTCCTGACTGCCAAGTCCGAAGTGGAAGACAAGATTCACGGGCTGGACTGCGGGGCGGACGACTACCTCACCAAGCCCTTTTCCACCGGCGAACTGCTGGCACGAATCCGTGCCCTTACCAGACGAAAAGGCGAAGTGGAAGTGGATTGCCTGCATTTCGCAGAACTCCAGCTGAACCGACAGACCTATGACCTGATACAGGGCGAAAACCGCATGAAGCTTAGCCTGAAAGAATATCAGATCATGGAAATGCTGCTGTCCAACCCCGAACAGATCATTCCCAAGGAACGCTTTATCGAAAAGATCTGGGGCTATGAAAGCGATGTCGAATATAACAATATCGAGGTGTATATCTCCTTCCTGCGAAAAAAACTGACCGCAATTCACTCCACAGTGCAGATTCGCACGGCTCGCGGCATCGGCTATTTTCTGGAGAAAAAAGCATGATCCGGCGGGTGCGGCGGCAGTTTATCTGCATTACCATGGCGATGCTGACAACGGTGCTCCTGATCCCGTTGATTGCCCTGAATGTGATTACCACAGCCATGAGCTACAACCAGACACGGAACCTGCTGGAGCAGATCGCGATCAGTGAAACTACTGTGCGGCAGATGCCGGACGGTGCTCCGCCGGACGGAAAACAGCCGCAGGAAACCACAGCCGCTGTTCCGGCTGCCGGCTCGGATACTTCCACGGAAACTACAGTTACTACCACAGCCAGCACCACCACTACTGCGGAAACTACCACCGTCCAGACGGAACGTGCTCCTGCGGAAACCAAGGCGGCAGGAAGCGGTGCTCCGGCTCCGGCGGCAGTGCAGACACAGCCACCCACGCCCCGGCAGACAGCTGCTCCCAAGGCAACGACGGCAGCCCCAAGGGCAACCACTGCACGGCAGACCAAGGCTCCTGTCACGACTACCAAGGCGGTTGTTTCACGTGAAACAAAGCCCGCAGCAACACAGCCGCCTCAGCCTGATCCCCCTCGTCAGACAGAGCCGGATCTGCCGCCGGATCCGCCGCCGTGGTGGGGCTGGGACGATCCGCCTCATGACTACGAGGACAACAGGGAAAATTACGCCGCCCGGCAGCCGGTGCTCTACGCCATGCCGCTGGCAAGTCTGGCACAGTCTGTGCCCATGAACGACGGCGGTCGGAACGCCCCGCCGTTTCCGGACAAACGGGGCGACGTGGTGACAATCGACCATTTCCTCTGTTTTGCCAACGCCGAGGGCACGCTGATGCGGCTGGACGGTACGGAAAACTACACCGAGGACGATGCACAGACAATGCTGGACTACGTGCTGGAAAAGGGAAAGACAGACGGCTGGTACGGCAGCCTGCAATATTTCCGCAAGGATTACGACAGGGGAACGCTGGTAGTATTTTCCGACCGCAGTGCGGAACAGCTGCTGCTGCACAAGGTGCTGCTGGTCAGCATTCTGGTGTTCCTGCTGATGGAGGGCGTGGTATTTTTGCTGACCATGATCCTGACCAAACGAGCCATGCGTCCCATGCAGGAAACCTTTGAACGCCAGCGGCAGTTTATCTCCGATGCAGGGCACGAACTGAAAACGCCCTTGACGATCATTTCCGCCAATGTGGATATTCTCCACGACGAGATCGGGGAGAACAAATGGCTCAGCTATATCCAGTCGCAGGCGGAGCGAATGCGGGTGTTGGTGGGCGAGATGATGAACCTGACCAAGCTGGAAATGGGGGACAAGGAAAAAGATTTCGTGGACTTCTCTTTGAGCGAAGCCGTTTCCGGTGCGGCACTGCCCTTTGAGGGGCAGGCGTTCGAGCAGGAAAAGCAGCTGGAACTGGAGATACAGGAGGACATTTCCTACCACGGCAACCCCGACCAGATCAAACAGCTGGTGGGTATCTTCATGGACAATGCCCTGAAATACAGCAAGGAACACGGAGAAATTCGGGTGACGTTGCAACAGGTACAGAACAAGAAAACGCTGAAGGTCTATAACACCGGCAAGGGCATTCCGGAGTCGGAAAAGGAGAAGATCTTCCAGCGGTTCTACCGCAGCGACGCGTCCCGTGCCAGAGCCACCGGCGGTTATGGTCTGGGGCTGTCTATCGCCCAGAGCATTGCCGATGCCCATAAGATTCGCATACAGGTGGAATCGGAATACGAACACTGGATATGCTTTATTCTGACGTTTTAGAAAATAAATCGGATATGCAAAAATCCCTCTGCGAGTGCAGGGGGATTTTTTTACTTTTGCAGCATTGGATTTTACGAAAGAACCTCTTGGAATGTGTAGAGAGCGATGCCTGCATCAATGTCATTAACTTAAAACGGCCCTTGAATGGCAAGCAGAATGTCTGGAAGTATCAAAATGGCGAGGAAAAGAGCG
>ENA-UPSY01001117-UPSY01001117.1-human-gut-metagenome-genome-assembly--contig:-NODE-1117-length-29515-cov-7.495210_pt1 | contig 29515 bp, 39 predicted proteins | sample MGYA00250044_ERZ773365 | MGnify/ENA primary metagenome ERZ773365 (study PRJEB29103, sample SAMN06111932) | human gut metagenome | biome: human gut; feature: ankylosing spondylitis patient; material... | reverse complement strand
CCCCATGCGTTATCAATCGCAAGTGTCCCATTCAAACTTTGCAAGTTGTCGTTGAAACGCCCTTGGTTTTTAGCACCAACCGCAAAACCATTAGTGATCCAGTTGTTAGAAACATAGTCAAACAGAATTTCAGATTGTTTAACTGTACGTGTATCAGCTTCATTAGGGTTGCCAATCTCATAGCTTTCGCTAGATGATTTCACAACCCCAACCCATCCATTATCCGAATTGAATTTTAGCTTAATGTTTGGGTAGGTTTCAGCCGTACCAAAGTTTTTCAAAGTCGCTTTGTAGCGTCCAGTCGAAACCTTCTTAATACTTCCGTATTTCGTTTCACCGTCACTACTTACTAAGGCTTGTGCTTTGTTTTCACCGTAACTTTTCGGCACATCAAATGTAACCGTTACTGTTGCGGTAATCGGTGCCGTGTTTTTGTCCACTGTTAGCGACGCTTGACCAGACGGGATAGCTTCCCAAACTTTGTTAGGCTCATCGCCAAAAATCAATGTTTTCGGCTTATCAACATTAAGATAACCGCCTAGCGTTTCAGCAATGGTATTAAAGTAGTCGTAGTTTCCTACGAGTGTGAACGATACTTGAATCTGCTTAACTGACAAGGTACTGTATAGGAATTGCTGACCATAGCGCCTACGCCCTTGATCTTGATAGTTATTGTTAAAGTTGGATGCCACGTTTTTTGTGACATCCACTGGAACGGTACGCCCTTGCCCCTCATTAAATAATTCGGTTAAGTTTTTACCGTCAAAAATGACTGACATTCCTATCAAATAACGCTACCTCCTAACAGCGCTTGTCTGCGCTCATAATCGTTTGTCGCCTTAGTCATGAATGGCGCAAGACTATTCGACACGCTTCTACCATCGATGATATTTCTAACTTCAATAGGGTTAGAGCCATTAGTTACCAATTGACCAAGTAAGTCAATCATGATGTCTAATTTGTTTTCAAGAACAGAAACACGCTCACGATCTGAATTGCTATCGTGGTTGCCTTGTGGGGCATCGCCGGCAAATCGTGCCACTGCTTCAGTAAGTAATTGCCATGCTCTACCACGTTTGGCAATATCTGTCGGGATAACATACTCTGGCATGTCACCCTCGGCTAATTCATAAACACCATTTTTATGGACTAGACCACCGTTAGCATAGCCATAAGCGGCTACACGGTTAAAGGCTGCGTCTGATGTTCCATAACGGTGTTTGATGTAGTTGATTGCGGCAAGCAAGTTGTCATAACCGTTACGAATATTGTTATGTCCTGCGTGCTTGTAAGCGTCAAATGTTGGTTGAATAGTTTGCATCAAACCAATAGACGGTGTCCCGGCTCTTGCGTTACTATCCCAGTTATTTTGAACATTAGGATTACCGCCAGATTCACGCTGAATTGTCGCCAAGATTTTAGAGACACGGAAGTCATTTGGCTCAATGCCATTTGCTTTCAATGCTCTAACAACAGATTCACGCCAACGAGAAACGCCTGTACCTTGTGGGCCGTCTTCTCCACCGCCTGGAGGGGAAAGCAATGGGCCAAGTGTTTTCTTAATCCAGTCGAACATGCCACCAACTTGTCGTTTAATCAAAGTTTGAAGTGGACTGTTTCGGTCCTTAAGCGGTTTGCTATCGTCACCGCCACTACTTCCACTGTCTCGGACACCGAAATCAAGGAAGGTAGCAGCGTTTGAAATATGCCGTCCGGCGTATTGGTGATACTGACCATTCCCGCCGTAGTTGTATTCTTCACCGTCATAGGTGTCGCCGTGTACTGCCGTTACAAAGTCAACGTGGTTGCTTGAAATAGGTCCGCCAGTATAGACGGCTACTGTACCCGGTTTTGGTCTGCTTAAGTGTGGCACACTGGCAGATATCCACTGGTTACCATTACCGAGGTGGCTAAATAGACTAGGTTTAACACCGAGGTTTGCCAAGCGACTGGCAACGAATGATACACACTCACGATAGAAATAGCCCCACGGGTCAGCTCCAGCGTCTTTCGCTTTATCTTTAAAACGGTAGTCGTCACCTTTGGCACCCATTGCCACTGTGCCTTCATCCATTGAAGCGTTAGCCATTGACCAAAGCTCTTTCCACCAGTTCTTGGCTTCTTCGATTGGTTTCTTGTACAATGCGTTACCGAGTGGGTTAAACATACCGGCTAACTTATCAGCGTTAGGACTGAATTTCTTAGCCAATGATCCGACTGGATCTTTAACAACATCGGTCACAAACTCAATCATCTTCATGAATTTATCGACACCATTTTTCATAGTGTCCCAGACTGAGCCCGCAACATTAGTAGCGGTATCCCAGATTTTAGACCAGAAACCAGTACCTTTAGCAAAGGCTCCACGTTCTACGCCCATGAGCATAGCTAATTCACTGGCGTTGATAACTTCCGAACCGGCTGGCAAGAGGTATTCAACATTTCGACCTTGTGGTAGGAACGATTGTCCGTTTGGCAAGATAACCATTTCTTGGTTGTTAGTCTCTGGACTATCGTAGCCATCGTTTAGAGTGGCTAGCGTAGGCTTAGTGATTGGGTTTCGGTATGAGCTAAACATACCAGTACCACCGGCAAACTTAACTTTCGGAATTTTAGAGATAGCTTCTTTACTACCACCAAAATCAGAAATCAGTTTGTTGATACCGTCGATACCAGCGTTTGGCAACGCAATGACGGCATTAATACCATCGCCGGCAAGTTTTTTCATGCCGTCCCACATTTCGCCAAATCCTTTTTTAACGTTGTCCCACGTATCTTTGAAGAATTTAGCAATATTAGTCAATGCGTCGGTAATCAGTTTGGTAATATTAACGCCAAATTTTTCTTGTGTTAACGCTCCGATTTCATCCCATTTTTTAGATAGGAATTTCTTAGAGTTTTCCCAACCGTCAAACCAATTCTTATTGATGCCTTTGTGGTGTTTGTCGATATCCTTACCAAGGGCAGTCATGGCTTCCGTAGCATTACCCTTGATGCCTTCCCATGTTTTAGATGCGAATTTCTTGACGTTGTCCCACTTTTCGCCCCAATCTTTCTTAAGGTTACTCATGTGTTTTGCAACGCCTTTCGCCATATCTTTAACATGGTCCACTGTGCCATCGACAAACTTTTTGAATGGCTTGTTGTGTTTGTACATCAACTCAAACCCAGCAACCACCGGATTGGATGTAACAAGCAATTTCTTGGCAGTATTAGTAAAGGCTTTAATGCCTTTTTCACCGCCAGTGAAGTAATTCTTGGTCTTTTCGAAGCCTTTCTTAGTGCTCTTGGTCATTGAGTCCATCGCACCAGTCCAAGTCTTCTTCATGCCGTCCCATGTCTTGCCGAGCCATTTCGCAGCACCAGAAAAACCGTCCTTGATGCTCTTAACGATACCATCAACGAATTTCTTGAATTTCTTATTGTGCTTATAAATTAAAGCAAACGCTCCAGCAATCGGATTGGCAATAAACAAAAGGACTTGTTTCCAGTCCTTTTTGAAGAAATCAATGATCTTACCAAAGATTTCTTTTGTTACTTTGAAAATCTTGTCAAAGGCTTTTTTGGCAGCACTGAACATGCCATCAACAAAAGCCTTGAATTTCTTGTTGTGCTTATAAAGCAACACCAAGGCAGTGATAGCCGTAGTTACTGCAACCACAATCAAACCGATTGGGTTGGAAGCCATAGCTAAGTTCCACGCCTTTTGAGCTAACGCTGAAGCTTTTTGGGCGACAGTCATAGCTATCGTTGAATTTTTCATCACGTTAATAGCTTTAGCAACTTTCATCACTCCTGAAGCTACTTTGGAACCCACAAAGTAAGCAGCAAACAAAGAACCGACTGTTTTAATAGCAGTCTTATGCTCAGCAATGCCACCCAAAGCCTTGGACAGTGATGTTACTGGTGATTTGGCTTTCTTGCCGTTACCGGTCATGAGATTGAGTGCCTCAGCGACACCTTTAATCATGCCTACGGCGGTTTCCCAAACACCGCTAGCAAAGTCTTTACCAATACTAAACACCGAACCTAAACTATCTTTAACCTCTTTAAAAAAGGCTACAATTTTAGGGGCGTTATTAGCAATGGTTTTACTAACATTATCAACGACCTTGTTAAGACCATCCATGAAGCCATTGAGCTTGTCGGTACCACTACCTAGATTAAAGACTTTAGAAAAGGCATCCATGATGGTGCCTAAGCCCTTAGAAACGTGTTCCCCTAAATCTTTAAATTTAGTTTCAGTGTTAGGATCAGCAACCCAATTCCCAATCTGTTGCAAGAATGGGTTTTTCATTTTATCAATTGGGTCACGGAACGCAGCAACTACCGCTGGCATACGAGACTGAATTGTTCTTTCAAGTCCGCCGATTGTTGTTGAGAAATTGGCAGTAGCATCCTTGTACTTGTCTTGCAACTCAAACAAGGCTTTCTGTGCCATCTCAGCAGTGATTTTGCCATCTTTCTGCAATTCGGCATATTTCTCTTGGGTCATGTCTGTAATGCCAAGCTCTTGTGCTGCCACTTCTTTAAGTTGGTTTTTCATTTCCGGAAAGACGTTGATGATTGACATCATGTCTTGCCCTTGGACCTTACCATTGGCAATCATTTGAGCCCATTGCGTAGCGAAATTCTCAACGGCTGCATCGGTCTGACCAAACGCATCTTGCAATGTCAAGATAGCTTGCGTTTGTTGCTTAGTCAACTCAGTATTATGAGTAACGGCATAGAATTTCTGGTTCATACCGTCAACCATTTCGGTTGAGTTAGCCGCTGCCTGTGCCATTTGATTGGTCATGTCAACCATCTTCTTGCCTTCTTCGGCATTGCCCGTCAAGGTTAACCAAGTGGCATTCATGGTTTGTTGGTATTTAACATATTCAGCACTGGATTGTGCGATTTCGTCAAACTTACCTTTGATAGCTCCCAATGCGTTTTGGAAACCGTTGCTAATGAGGTTAGCTGCAAACGTAGCCCCAAAGATGCCTTTTAGCCGTGACGTTTTGTGTTCGGTCTCATTAACTTCGTTTCCTAAACGTTTAAAACTATCTTTCAAGCGACCAATGAACGTGCTAGAACGTTGACTTTGCTCAATTTCGTCATTCAGTTTGTCAGCGGCATTCCTAGTATGCGCAAGACTGGTAGCCGTTTCGTCCAAACGTTGTTTTTGCTTCCGGTATTCATCGCTTGTTCTTCCAGACTGTTTAGCGACACGCTCGAGCATTTCTTTTTGGGTCTCATACTGCTTGTTTAAGTTAGTAATCGAGCCCTTGTATTGCTTAAGTTGTTCCTGTCTAGCTTCATCTTCCTTGCCCTCTGCTTTCAGACGCTTGATATAAGTGTCTGAGGCTTCGTTTTGGGCTTTGTACTCACGTTGCAATTCAGAAAGCCCAGACTTGTGATAATCTAGGCTATTCTTGGCTTGCCGTTGTTGATTTTCCAACGATGCCAAACGTGTAGTAGCTTGGTCAATCTGTTGTTGGTACTTAAGGTACTGTTCAGCGGTTTCAGCGGTACTCCCTTTAAGTTGGGACTGCTCTTGTTTCAGTTTCTCAATCTTATGTTGTTGGTTTTGGATAGCGTTACCCAACCCATCGTACTTAGCTTGTGCTGCACCTAAATAGTCGCCAGCGCTACGCATTTGGCTTTCTTGTGCCTTCCATGCGTTTGTAGAGCTATTGACTAACTGAGTTAACCGCTTAATCGAGTTGGCCGCTTGTAACGTGTCTAAGGCGATTTCAGTGGACATGGTAGCTTGTACTTTTGCCATGTATTATTTATTCCTCCTTTCCTTAAATATTTAGAGTAAAGATGTTGGGTCAACCATTCTATCTTCTTCCTCTTTGGCATTTAGAATTTTCATCAACTCGTAATAATCGGTATCGTAGTATTGATCTAGTGTCCACCCAAAACCTTGAATTGATTTTTTAGCAACGAGTTTTAAGTCCTCAATGCTATTTTCTAAATCAAAAATCTGTTCGCCTTTGGATTTTAGTCTTTTGGGTCAGTTTCACCAGTGGTGTTTTCAAGTTGTTCGTCTGTCAATCCGTACATATAGCCCACCAATTTTTCAGCAATCTCTTGTGTACGTTCGTTGTCCAAATCAAGCAATTTGTCATAGGCTTCATCATCCAAGTTAAGAACAGCACGAATAAAACCGAGCATTTCTTTAAGGATTGTGAAGCTTGCTTGTGCTTGCTCTTGTGTATCACCATCTTCGACAGTATCGCTGATTTTAAGCACGGCAAGTTGGTATTCGTGCATACGCAAGACATTGCGGTTGCTTGTTGTCACTTTGAATGCTTTCTTACTGATTTCTGGAATTTGAATAGTTCTGATTTCCATTTATCTTTACTCCTTTTTAACAAAAATAGAGGTCAGGCCATGAGCCCGACCTCTTGCGAATTATAGACTGCTTGATGCAGCAGGAAGGACATAGCCACCGAACACTTCTTTAAACATGTTAGTTTTATCGAAGTTAGATGCACCAGAATAGTATTTCTTGTAAGGCTCACCGCCGAACGCATCCGCTGACAAGGCGTTAAATGTCATGTTGTCGTCTTGGCGAGTTTGGGCAGTGTCGGTATCTGTTGCAACGTTTTGAGTTGATTCTTGCATGATACCATTAGCGAAACCAAAGAATACTGAGTGTTTGCGGTCGAGCGTTTCAGATTCAATCAATACCGCTGTGTGTGGTTTTTCACCGTCCATCACGTAACCACCCTTACCGTCTGGTTTAAAACCAAGCATTTTTTGCTTGATTTCAAAGTCAAGGTTATTGAAGTCGAATGCGACTGTTGGTGATCCCGGCGCAATCATAACATCTTGCACTGAATTGTTCCCGGGAATTTTAGTCGCTTGACCTTCCAAGTTGGAAATGTTAGCGGTACGAGTACCAAGCATCTTAGAATCAACTTCAATCACACCTTCTGCTGAAAGACCTTCGTTGCCTTTAAGTAATTTTTGGGTTTTAGGGTCAACCAATGCAAGGCGGACCATTTTCAAACCTACAATTGCCATATAGTAATTTCTCCTTTGTTAAATTAACTTATCGAGAGCAACAAAAAAGACCGCCGTAATCTGTAATGTATCGGGGTCTATACTACGTTCTCTCATGTCTGTAATTGAGTAGTGTTCAGATTTTAGGAATTTTAGCAATTCCATTTCAAAGGCTTCAATATCAAAATCAATATCAGCCTTGTAGAAAATCTGCACTTCCACTCTATCCGTTTTACTGAAAAAGGTATTGTTTCCGCTCAAATCAAGGGATGGGTTGCTTTCTGTGAGCAAAACGATTGTCTTATCGGTGTTTTCTTCGAGTTCTTTAGGCAAGTTGTTTGCATATACTTCGCTTATTTCACCAAATTCTTTGCCCTCAATTAACTCTTTAAGTTTTACGGTTGCTAACACTTAATCACTTCCCTCCTTTTCTTCGAATCAATTTTTCATATTCCTCTTTTTCTGCCAATAGCACTTTCTTTTGAACGTTGCTATCGTTTTGGACATTGGTGACGAAATGATCGGCACGATATTTCTTGGTGCCGTCATTTAATCGTCTAGCATTTTGGGCGTGGTAATTATTTTTCCAGCCTACGGTTGCCACACCGTTCTTTCTGCCGTCCGCATTAGTGGATTGGACAGATAAACCGTCAGCCATGTGCCCATACTTCAAATGTTTCTTATTTGAGTAGTGCTTCTCACGGGTTACATCTTCTAACTCCTTTTGAAACACCTTTGCGCCAGCGGTTGTTATTTTAGCTTGTTCCGCTGGTGTTAAATCGCCAATACTGGCTACTGTTTCAAGCCAGCCCTCTAGCGCCTTATCAAGCCCTACCATAAGCCATCACCCAACTTTCTTGCGCTTTCTCAAAGTCAGAAAGTCGTAGCGGTTTAGACCAAAGTTTTCATTTGGACTCACTCGCACAATGTCATACTGAATACCGTTTAGGATGGCCACTTGACCTTCAATCACTTTGGTATTGTGACGAATAACAATCACTCGTGTATCGCTTTCGCCATTCTGTTGGGCTAAATACTCTTGATTGAGTGTGCGAGTGTGGGGTTTATAGTGCAACGTAAATTGTTTGACGAATTTCGGAACACTGACACCCGTAAATTTATTAGGCGTGCTTTGGTATGTGCCAAAATCAGCCTTAAAGCGAAAGTCTGAGGGTAAGTATCTAACTTTAGGCATTAGTCACCTCTTTCTTCACTATACGTTGCGTATAAGCCCCTTAATTGCCCGATTATGCTATTCAAAGTTAGGTTAATCGGATAAGTCACCGTGTCAGTCAAAGCCACTCTATACGTGAAATACGAGCTTGTGAGGGCTATTACAGCCGTGTCAAACAAAGATTCCACACTATCTAGGTCGTAGAATTTTGGGTCATTACCGACTGCATTGATAATATATTGTTGAGCTGATTCAATGTAAGCTGGAATGAGTGCTGTGTCGTCTGTCTCATCCAGATTAAGGGTCTGCATGATAGTTTCCTTAGATACACTCATTACTTACCTCCTAATTAGGCTCCTGGTGTAAGATTGGCTTTTTGGTCAGCGATTGCTTTGAATGACGCTGGAACAAATGCTTCTTCATCAGTTTTAACAACATCGAAACGGTCAATAACACGCACTTTAGTAGTGTCAGTTTCGAATGCACCGCCACCGATGTTAGTTGAAAGTAGTGACAAGTGTTGACGGTCAAACAATGTTACCGCTTGTTTCAAGTCGCCAAAGTAAAGTGGCATAGCTCCACCAGTACCGTTAGCAAGCCAGCGGTCAGAAACTTCTTTAACTGTGAAACCATCGATTGAGTATCCAGTAGGTGATTTAACATCACGCTCCATCAAGTAGTCACCCATTGCATTCTTAACTTTCTTAAGGGCAGTAAACCCTGAAGTGTTAGTCAAGAAGAACGATGTTTGTTTGATTGCTGGGTCAACTTTAGCTTCAAGGTCAATGATGTCATCCCATTTAGCCAATGTTGGTTTAGTTGGAAGTGTTGCGATAACATCCAAAATGGCTTTGTTACGAGTAACAACAACTTTCTTAGCAATCCATCCAGACAACCAAGCAAGGATATTTTCAGCAGAATCAGCAAGCAAGCTGTTAGTTACTGTTGAGATACCAGCGTAACGTTTGATTGTGTAGCGGATAAGAGAAAGTTTTGGATCATCATTATTACCGATTTGTCCAGCTTCATCATCAATTTTAGTAAGTCCAGTAATGTCAGCCCATTTTTCGTAAACACGAGAACCAGTAAGAGTCGTTACGTTTTCAACGTTAACGTATTCTTGCAATGAATCGTATTGACGAACCAATGTATTGATAGCTGTACGAATATCTTGTGGGATAGTCAAGCCAGCATCAGCACCAGTTCCGTCTGTTTTAGAATCGAGCAAGTTTTGGTAACGACCACGAACAAGGTTTTTAAAGTCTTTAACAAAAGAAGCTTTAACTTCTTCTTCGTTTTCAGTCAATGATTTCTTGTCTTCTTCAGACATGTTAAGCACTTCGTTAGCACGAGCTTCCGTGTATTGTTCCTTGAACATGTCACGTTTCATTTTGGCAGTGTCACGCTCGTTCTTGATAGCTTGCAATTCTTCAGCGGTTACTGAATCATCAAGCATAGCTACGTTAAGTTTTTCATTTAGATTTTCGACCTTGTCGCCTTGAGCAACCCAAAGGTCATGCAATTCGTTTGATGTTTTCATTAATCATCTTCCTTTCATTTTTCAAGTAAAATAGCCAATTTCTGCTCACGCAATGAATTGGTTTTAGGTGTAGCAATCATATTCTTAAATTTAGTGATTGCTGATTTACTTGGTAGTTGATGTACGGCATTAGTAACCATGATTTCTTCTTCGTCATCATCGAAAAACATGATTTCATCCGCAAAGCCTTTATCTACAGCAGTTTTAGCATTAAGCCATGTCTCTTTAGCCATGAGATCAAGTAATTCTGGTTGCTTAAGCCCGGTTTTCATCTCATAAGCCAAAGCAATAGATTCATCAATGCTATTCAATACCGCTGATTGATGCTCTAGGTCATCGCTATTCCCGACGATACCAGTAGACGCTTTATGAATCATAATATGCGCCGTTGGACTGATACGCACGGTATCGCCAGCCATAGAAATGACACTCGCAGCACTAGCCGCAAGCCCTTGCACATTAACCACAATACGCTTGCCACTGGCTTTAAGCATGGTATAGATTTCGCTAGCTGCAAATACATCACCACCGTTTGAAGCAATATTAAGCGTAATTTCTTCGTCTTCATCGTTAGCGATGGCTTCTTGTACCAATTTAGGGTAGGTACTAGACATGCCAAAGTATTCATAGAACGCTCCAGCATCATCGCTTACAATATCGCCCTTAATGTCAATCTTGCCCATTTATCTCACCTCCTTTCAATGTGGTACGGTTAGGGTTTTTACCCTCTGGCAACTCTTTAGGTAAAATCTCAGCTTGTTGCAAAATATACAAGCCTTGATTCTGTGCGAGTGTGCCACTTTTGACCATGCTATTGATACGGCTGATATAGTTAGCACCAGTCGGGTCAACCGCTGGAAAAATATCTGCGTCCACATCGCATGAAAGTTTCTGAGATAACTCACTGAGGAACGGTCTCAAATAGCGTGCTACTGCTTTAGAGTAGACATTTGAGCTCATTTCTAGTGAAGACTGTTGGTCTCCTTGACCTCCGACAACGTTCTCTGGGATACCGTAGACTTTTGCAAATTGTCCGGTCGTCCAGTCCGCTTGCTTAAGTAGTTGGGCCACGTTGGATTTTATCTCAAGAGGTGTGAAGTCCTCTAAATCATCCAGTACCAACGGACCACCTTGCATTTGCTTCATCGCTTGTCTTGAGCGTGAGACCTTGGTTTTGAAATCGAGCAAGCCACCGCCTTTGATTTTCAAAATACCATTGGCGTTAAGGGCGTTCTTAAGAGAGTTAAGCGTTAGCTTATCACTGGCTTTTTGAATATCTAATTCTCTACCAAGGGCCATCAACGGGCTTACGCTTGTCAAACCACCATCCACTGATAGCAATCTAAAGTGTAAGATGTCGCTTTGCGGAACATGCTGCTTTGGTGGAATGCGTGGGTCATCAAAAGTGATGTTATAGTAAAGACCGTTTTGGTTGTCCAAGCGGTTAAATGAGACTTGAGACGGTCTCAAATATTCCCACTTCATATCACGCCCATTGTCATTTCGCCATCGATAGGCAAAGGCTTCACCACCCAATAGCATTTGAGCAAAGATAGACTGATAGAAATTAAAGCGGTTAGCGTTGTTTGATGGATTATCCACAATGCCTTGTAACTGTTTTCGGCTAGTTGTCAGCTTGGCAGTCGCAAGGTCATTAGATAACTGACTGATAATAGAGAATAGGTCCGAGTTTTTAAGAGCAGTTTCGGCTGAAACCCACTCACTACCATTCAAGGTAGCCAAAAACTCTGGATCAGTGATATCAAAAAAGCCCCCTTGGTTACTCGGTGGGCTTTCGGTTGCTAAATTAAATATCGGCAATTATTATCACCTCCTTTCTAGCCTTTTTTGCTAGCTAATTCACTCACTAGCCCAGCTAGTACGAACGTGATTGTCATACTAATACCAAACCACACATAGCCGATGTGGTAAGTAGTGACATTGAGCGAAATTGCAGCTAAAATAAACATCAAAATGTCAAAAATAGCCCAAATTGCTTTAAAAAACTTCAAAATCATGTATTAATACTCCTCTAGTAGCCCACTATCTGGGTTTTTCAACCAGTTTAGGACGGCCTCTTGACTCATGTGTTCGACCTTCCACGTTGGGTTATTGGTAATCGCGTAGTCTTCGAACGCATACATACCATCGTAAAAACCATCAATTAGAGCGTCCACCACGTCGATTTTATAGGTCGATTTCATTTTATCGACTTGAATACCGATGTTGTCTTCCTTGATTACCGCATTTATCAAGGCTTTTCGCATGATTTCATCATCAAGTCTAGTGATATTGCCTTCGATAAAGAGCGTTTGAAGGAATTTTGTCGGGTCTTTCAGTTCGCTTGTACGCTGTCTAATCGGCATGAGTGGAAAACTCGTGTTAGATTCCAAGGCTTTGATAATCTTTGATACTCCCATAGCGTCGTAGCCGAAGAAAACCACATCAAGCTGATTATCTTCTACATACTCGCAAAACCAGCGGTACACTTCCTCTGGATTGATAAGCCCTTGTGGGTGACTGGTAATCGTACAAAAACCCTTGGTTTCCAAGTCTCGATAGTTGATGCCGTCTTGCTCCATCTTAGCTTCTAACGAGCCTGCTTGTTGCCAGGGAATGAAACTATGTTGTTCGATATGCCATTTCTGACTACCGTCTCCAGCAACGTAGGGATAAACAAAACCGATAGCCGTATTATCGCTGAACATAGACGCATCCAGTCCTACATAGACACGCTTACCCTTGATATCAAATTCATCAACAACGGCATTCTCGATATCAGTCAAATCAAGGAAACTGTTGCTATCTGCTAGCAACCAACAATTCATGTTTTTGACTTGGAAGTCAGCAAGTTTCCCCATAAGCAGTTTCTTATCACGCTCAGAAAGTAACCCTTTCATCAATCCATCCTTTAATTTAGGGTGGTTAAGTAGTGGGTTACTCTTTGCCCATGTTTCTGGTTTAAAGACTTCTTCCAAGTTATCTTGAGACCAAATTAGACATAGCTGATCATCACCAGAACGGTCAAAGTCACGTTCCATAATCTCAATCAGTTTCTTTTGCTCTTGATGAAATGGAACATCGGGCGTTTGGTAAGATGTTGAAATCTCAATAAAACGCGAGCCCTCGGTATTAACTTGCCCGGATGTGATTTTAGAAATCCCTTCATCCGTTCTAAGCTCACCGACTTCATCGGCCACGGCCAGTTTAAAGTGCTTACCGTCAAATTTACCCGATTCAAAAGAGATAGTATGAATGGTATTGGCATCTACGAGCGATTTAATCTCTCGTGAATATAATTGGACTTGTGTTTCTTCTGCTAGCGACTTAAACGGCTCATTCTCAATGATTCTAGCCATCATAGATTTAACATAAGTATACAGCTTCATTGTTTGGTCGAAGTTTAGCGAACTAACAAGAAAATCTTGGTTACTTTGCCCGATAATCTCAATAAGATAAGAGAAATTAAGGCAGATACCAGCTATCATCGTTTTCCCTTGCGAACGAGCAATAGAAATAATGATATTTGAAAACCTTGGTACATCGTCTAAATCAAACCACGCAAAGAGTTGGGCAAATATGAAATACTGCCAATCCATAGGCTCTAACTTTTGGCTCAGATCATCAACGTTTGGCACTAATGATAGGAATTTCAAGAAACGGTTAAACGCTTCGACTGAATAGACATAAGGAAAATCGCTATCCCCTTGTCTTTGCAAGTCTCGGAGGTGCCTAAAACATGCTAATTGGATATTGTAACCAGCGACAATCTTGCCATCTAGCACGTTAAAACAGTATTTCGTGCCATAGTCGGTATAGGTTTTTCGTTCATAAGAAAAATCGATGCTATTATAAGCACCGATTACATCTTTTGACTTGGTTAAATCAATCTTTTGCATGTTTCACCTCCTTTATTTAAAGAATGCTGCCATTTTATCTTTCATCGAAGAATTATCCGCTTGACTTCCGGCTATTTCAGCCAATTCTGCCCGCCCTTTAGGTGTCAGACCTAGCTGAATACCTATCTTATTAAGGGTTTCAGCGGCATCTTTCATCGTCGCAACAGCGGGGTTTTTCTTAAATCCCATTGATTGTTCGCCTAAAATTTCACCACTACCGGGAGACTGAATATATTTAATAATCTCGGTTTGGATACCGTTTTCTTTAACGTCCTCATAAGCTTTCTTGTAGATCTCGTATGTCGTGCAATATGTTTCCACAAGGAACGTGTCAATGCGTTCGACCTTTTCTGTCGTTTTTAAAAACGGAATTATTTTAGTCCAAACCGCCCTCGCTACTGTTCCTAAGTAGTTTGGTGGGTCAAGCGGTAGAAAACGGTCATTTTGCTTGTAAAACGGCTCACGCCTTGCTGGGGACTTGTTCGCCACTTCCTCACCTCCTAAATCCTAAATCTACCCCCTTGTTAAAACCCCTCAAAATTGGCGTGCGATACAAGAGAACACCTTGTGGCGGCTCTCCTTGGCACGAGAAAGGGGCGGGGGTCAATTTTAAATTGTCTCGAGGGTTATTGTACCACCCTTATTATAAAATCGTGCTATGGGCTTATTAGAGGGGTTTAACGACGTCCTCTTTTTTGCGGGCTATTAAATCTGCCCACGTTGCCACGGAAAGTCGTAGCTCGGTGTTCTGTTTCGTTCTATTCTGACCAGTACCATAGATTTCTTGTTCCAAGGTACGTTTGGTGTTATCGCAGCTTCTACACGTTGCTACCACATTTGAAATTTCAGTCCTAAGTTCTGGAGCTATTTCAACGGGTGTAATGTGGTCGCCTATACGTGCGTCTGGTGTGGTGATACCCAACGCTAGACAGTACTGACATAGATAGTTGTCACGTTCTAAAGCTATCTTACGAATGGATGACCAAGTCTTTGAGCGATAGAATGCGTAGCGTTCCTTGCTCTCATCGTCTCGGTTCCTTACTCGTGTGTTGTATCTAGTCCGTGAGTATCTCTGTCTCTCTTGTGTGTATGCTGCTTCCATACTGTGGTGTGTAGTACAGTAGTGTGCTGGTCTCTCTGCTAAGGCACGGCACCCCTCTGTCTTGCATCGTCTGACCATTGGCATCGGCATACCTCCTTTCAGATAAAGTAAAAGAAGAACTCTACTGTGTCCTTCTGATTCGATAATACTATATTACCACGTTGATAGTATGATGGAGTATGGATTGGTATATACCACTGTAGATTAATCCAGATACTTCTCAGCTTGTCTTAACTTAACATAGTAGGTAGCTTTACTGAAGCCCATACGGTCACATATCTGCCAGATATCCAGCTGGTCTATATATACCATTTGCAGCAGGGACCTAGCATCTATATCCCCCACCTCTGCTATTTGACGGCGGAAGTCTCGACGTTGTTTGATAGCTTCCGCAACGAATTGTTTCAGCTCTTCTTTTTCCGTTATCAATTCGGTGTACAGGTCATCTTTAGCTTTTCTCTTCCCACCTTGCACCATATCTGTCTGCATAGCACCAGCAGTTACTTTCAGCGCTTGTGATTCTAAGCGTTTAATCTGTTCTGTCTGACTGTCAATGTACCTGTCTAATGCTTTAATCTTTTGCAGCCGTTCAACTGTTCTCATAAATTCATTTTCCTTTATGGTATAATATTGTTATTAGCGTTTGAACAGTCCTGGGCATTAGTCTGGGTCTTTTTTTATACAAGAATAAAGAAGGATTAGGGTACCACCTCCAATACATTAGATTTAGTCTTGCCACCAGTAATGCAAGGCTTTTGATTTGAAAGAAAAAATAAAGGATTCCTCGATTCTAATGTTTTATTTACTGGATTTTGTGTCGAGGTCTGTCAGCTCGACGGGTGTCGAAAAAGTGTTAAAAAGTGTCTTAGCCACTAAATAAATTAGTGTTTTGACAGACTAACAGCCAGTGACGGAATCGAACCGTCTATACCATTCTGGCTACAAACCCATTGCCAATGCCGTATATAGAGCACGTTTAACACTGGGTTTCTTACGACCTATCTCGCCCTTAGTTCTATATTTAAGAATAATGCGATCAACTTCATCGTCCAACCTTTCAGACCACTCGTAGTTATTGAAAACGTAATCAATGATTTCGCTGAATAGCCCTCTTGAAAGTAGCCCTTCCATTTGAATAGCCTTCAAAGGAGTTAAAGCAGCTTTCTCCAAATAGCACTGATTGAGGGCGTTTTGGGTTTTGTTAGCTTCTTTCTGATCACAACCTTTAACCTCTCTAATATAGCTATTTAGGTCGCCAGGGTGTTCCTTGCGTAGCCCTTCAACTTCCTTGCGAAATCGTTTGAATAAGTATTCTGGCAGTCCTGCGTTGATTTTATTCAAAACTGGGCGCGTGGTTTTACCCCTTGTATAGTGCGTAGACAGATAATCTTGAAGGTCGTTGAACAGTTCATCAGAAATGATGCCTTCTAGTCTGTCGACAGTCGCTGGCGATATCCTCGCACGCTCAACAACCGCACTGTTAAACGCTTGATAAATGATGCGAGCTTGTAACTCATCGCACTGTTTCACATCTTGGAAGAACTGCTTATAAGAGCCTTTTTTGTGTGTTTTTCTTAGTGCTGCATGTTCATCGACCAACCGTTGATATAATTCTGGTGTCAGTCCGGAATATTTGTATTTTACGCTCATGACCCACGCCCTCTCAAATAGTTAGGAATGTCATCCCCAACATTTACCGCATCATACTGTTCCTTGCTGACCAAGAATTTCCCGTAAGCCCCGCAATCAATAGTGTAGAGCTTACCGACCATAGATTTGCCGGTAACCTTGCCGTGTAGTTCCACTGCATTGTCTGCCTTGTGAATTACCACGGTCTCGATAGGTCGGTTAACCACTCGTAGAACAGTAGTCACGTTAATGGCTAGTGAGACCATGAGTAATACCGTAGCAATAGCGAGGTCGTTATAAATCGTCTTCTTTAACAAACGTCCCATTAATCATTTTTCCCTTTCTGTTTTTAATCTCCTCGTAAGCAATGCCGAGACACTCAGTCACATCAAGGTCTAACTGGTGAGCTAGCACGATGATTGTTACTAGCGTGTCACCGATAGCATCCTTCAATGCTGCTTGCGGCTTTGTGAATTTCGTTGGCTTCAAGAGTACATCCCGAATTTCTCCGACTTCTTCCGTGATACGCATCCACTGAATCTTTGGGTCTGCTTGCTTAAGGTTGCGGTCGTCTGCCCACCGATTAATTTTTGCAATAAGCGCTGGGATGCCGTCATACGTAGGTTCTTCAGGCTCTGCGATAAATACAAGTTTTACCATTACTCCACCTCTTTAGTTTTCTCTATTTCGTCCGATAAGAAAATAAACGGAGTAGTTACATAAATAGGGTTGTCAAATACCGGTTTTTTTGTAAAAGGCGCTAGTGGGACATCTTTTAAATATATCGCTGCAAGGCCGTCGCTATCCTCTTGCACGTAATCGATTTTTTCGACGTTAATAAGCATTCTCGGTTGTTCTTCACCGTATTTTACTGGTGTCACTTCGATAAACCTTGCCATCTATTCCACCTCCACGATTTCAATGCCCTCGCAGTCGAATACCCAGCCGAGATTCAATTTTTCAAGGTCGTTTTTCGTGAAATCCATCCTAAAGCCTGGAGAAAAATGAAGAATCCCATCATCGTTGCATAAGTATTGATTAGTGACTTTGATTCTGACAGTGTACTTCGTCTCTTTCTCCACCTCATACCCAAACTGGTGCATGTTGACGAGGGTTTGAAGTACGTCTATTTCGTTATCAATCCATTTCTTAAAGTCGCTACCTTTTTGCCGATCCCAACTTGTGAGGTAATCCCACAGATTATAATCAAAATCCTTTTTATTCTCCTCATACCAATCCGCCACATACTGCGGAACGACTGGTTTCTCGAAGAACGAATCATATAAATCTTCTGCGTGGGCCATCGACAACCCAGCCGCTTTCGATAGTTTATTAGTTGCTTCATCCTTGTTCATCATTTCGTACTCTCCTTATAAATGATTAGCGCAGACGTTCGAACTATAGTCTCGCACCCGACGTTTATTGCTACTGTTTGGTATTTAATATCAATTAATTCCTCAACATACCCCGATGACAAGTACAGGTTGATAATCATATCAATACTGCATTTATCCCCGGTTTCTGTGCACACCTCTCGTGTTTTAATTGCCATCCACTTCCTCCATCTCCACTGTGTATTTCTTCGAATTACGATATTTAACACCACGCAAACGATGTAGTTCATTGATAGCGTCATTTTTGTCGTTGAATACATGGACATTGTCTTCCATGTTGTCGTAATAGACGATTACTTTATATTTCATAATTTAACTAATCTCCTTCCGTTCTCGCTGGTTCTGCGGGCATACACTGGTGTGCCGTAGTAACCAATCGTACTAGGCGAGACGCCTAGTTGTTCGGCTATCTCACGCTTGGTGCCCATAGCGATTAATTCTTCGCCTTTGTAGAGGGCGTATTCTTTGGCTTGCATAGCTCCACCATCCTTGCTAATAATTCCTTGTCCGGCAATTGCTCTAGCGTCAGAATACGGTTGAGCTTCTTGGCATTGATTCCTAGTTTAATTGCCACTGCACCTTTCTTTTGGTGTGTGGTATAAAACCAGTGACTAAAATACTCCACACGTTCTAACACCGTTACCGGTTTCTCGTATGGTTTTGGTGCATATTTAACACCAGCCATACGATCAGTCCATTGTTTTACCATCGACTATATCCATAGCCTCCTTAACACTCCTTGCCACGCCTACGAGTGCTCCTCGTTTACGCATGGCATCCATAAATTTCTTTTGGTCGTCTCTCACACGACCTTTTTCATTTTTAACTTCGATGAAAAATATCTGTCCGTCTGGTCTAAATCCAAATAGGTCACAAAACCCTTTTGGTGCTCCTGTATCAAACCAACGCCCGTCTGCCATTCTGACTTTACCAACGTTAATCCGAAATACCATATAACCAGCTTTTGATAATTCCACTCGGATTTGGTTTTGAATTAGTGATTCAGTGGTCATATATCCCCCACGGTTATTAATTTAGTTATCGGTCACCAGTTGAGTTACGTCTATTCGTAACCGCCATAAACCCTTATATATCAAGGTTTTCAGCTACTTTAGTTACCAAGTTACGTCATTTTTCGACTCTCTCTCTCTATATATATATTTATTTATTTATTTATTTATAAATATATATAAAAGTAGTAACTAAGTAACTAGAGTAACCGAAACCCTCTATTTTCAAGGGGTTTGACGGTTACTGGTTACGATAACTCACGGTGACTGAGTAACCATTACCACTACAGTTGCTTTTTTCGCTTTCTTTTCATCCCAACTAAAATTGTAGTCGTGCCAATAATCAGGTTTATCTTTAGTTGGATTGAAGAAACCAAGCGGTTTCTGTCTATCTTTAATCCACCCAACCGGCAGATTCTGTGCCATTTCTCGTTCAAAATTAGATTTCTTGGGTGCTGTGTGATTCCCCTCATGACACCATGAGCGGTACACATCCCATAGGAATCTAACTGGAATACGAGTAGATTCAACGGTTGCAAGGTATTCATTGAGGAATTTATAAACCGTGTTATTTTCCTCTTTGAACTCTTGCATACGTTCTTGTGTCGCTTTTGGCTCACTGAAACGGTCAAAATCTAGGTTAATCGCCTTCCAAAGAACATACTCTAAAACTTCCTTACGGTTGATATAATCATCCTTGATTGCCCAATTATCATCATTGATCCCGAACGTTTTTTTGAATGGGATAATCACGATACGGCGGTAAGTACCATTGGATTTATTCTTAAATACCGGCATAGCGTTGGTAGACTGGATAACCGTCTTCTTAAACTGTGCTAAGTAAGGGTTTTCCCCTTTCTTTTCAATCGAAACAGGCTCACCCGTTACGACTGAATTGAAGTTAGAAGATTCATCCACATAGATACCCGCTTGCACATCGTCCCCGATGATTACTGTCTTACCTTCGATGATGGCAAGTCCGAAACGCTCTGAAAACTGATTAAGTTTCAACGGTGCTACGTTTTTCAGACCTACCAGATTACTAATGAGTTGCTGGAATGTACCTTTACCATCATTACCATTACCGACTAACCAGATAGATTTACGATAAGAGTGGTTGCCGTTTAGCGACGCTGCAATGACTTGCCAGAGTAATTCGACAAGTTCACTGTCACCACTCATTAAATCGAGTAGCCAGCTATCGACATCCCAACCGTCTATGATTGGTTTAGGGGCATCCTCGACTAATTCTGTTTCGATGGTACTGAAGTTGATAAACTTATAATCAAACGGTAGTAATTTCTTCTTTCGTTTATCGTAGATGCCATTTTTTACGAGGATGAAACGCCTTACATCTCGATACTCTGGTTCAAAATCCATACGCATGCGGTTGTATTCATATTCTCTACTCATGTTCGATAGTAGAAATAGAACGTTACGGCATTTCGTTTCATTAAACGTAGGTTCTAAGATATAGATAAGCTGGTAGACGTATCGATAATCCTTCTGGTAGTATCCACGCTCTGGATCGTATAGGGCTACTTTTCCGTTTTCTAGAGTAATGACGTGAGTGTATTTATTTAACCCTTTAGCTACCGCTAATTCTGGTAACGCCTTGGGTTTATTCTTATCTGGGTTTTCTTCCTTGAATTTCTCAAACCACTCATTTCGGTAGGCTTTCAGCTTGTTTCTAATGCCTTCTTTGCTGCTTGGTTTTCCAGGCTCTAGGCCTTTAGCAAATTGTTCTCGGTAGTAGTCGAAATCAATCGTTGTCACGCATTCCCCTCCTTATCTCTTTATCTAACATGCTCTTGAATGTCCTTTCAAATTCCTTATCACCTAACGGCTCTGGTGTGTTACTGTTTGCCATCTTTGCGAGATGGTAAGTTATTTCTGGGTCAACACCTCGAAGGAGTAGCCCACCGACAAACTCGGTTAGGGCGTTGTTTCGTCCTCCTTGGTCTCCAAAACCTAGCAGTATGCTTTCAAAGAGCTTGGCTGTCTTCGTGCTACCAGTGTACCCACTAGCAAACGATGGCATCTCATACTGGATAGGCTCTGGCTTCATTTTCTGCAATACCTTAATCAACTCAAGGGGTGCCTCTGTTATGCTCCCATTCTTTGGCGAATGTATAACATCCCATTTGTAGTACCCCTTGGAATTATTGGACGGTGGCACTAGCACGTAGTTATTAACGTGTGCCTTGATATCTACACCCTCAATCATCCCAATATTCTGTGATATAGGGTGATTGGGGTCTTTTTTTAGATAGATATGCCGTCCACCGCTAGGCGTGGTAGCTTGCAAGGTTTGTGGTATTAATCGTGCATGTTCCCAGTTCCTTAGATTAGTTAAGCCGTCCACATCACCGTGCATGTCCACATCAATGACAAAGAACGTATCAGTCCTAAGAGCTATGTTAGCGTCTGGGTTTTCTCGCCACGCCCTGCGTATTTCGTTTTCGGTCATGGGAGGTTTGTCAGCGAAAGAGATAAGAGGGGTTTTGCCGTTTTTTGAAATAGGAATAACAGAGTAGCCCATGCGTTGATAGTTGATTGCGTAATCAACCATCTCCATAATTAGAATGGAAGGTCTGCGTCCGAGATATCCATAGGATTACCTGCTGGAAATGGCAGTTCAGTAACTTCCATACGTTTGACGTTCAAGTTTTCGTAGGTTTTACCTTGCCACTCTGATTTTTCATTTTTCACTGTAACTTTAAGGGCTTTGCCTACGAGTTGACCAAGGTAATCTTCCAAGCTACTAAACTTAGTCCCGTCTGGGATGCCGGCAGCTTTGGCAAGGTTCATGATAGAACCGACTGGATATTTGCCGTCTTCTTTCTTAGCGAAGATACGATGGAAGATGATGTTATTTTGATGTTCCTGTTGAAAATCCTTACGGATACGAAAACGGATGTCTAGGAAGTCAACACCGCCTTGAGTAGCATCTTGTTTCGCTTGGTCGATGGTAACTTCATAAGTGCCATCTTTGATTGATCCAAATTCTTTAGCTTGTGAATAGTCGATTGTAAACATATTGTTTTATCTCCAAATATTTCTTTTTTTCTGTTGGATAAACACCCAGCCGGGCTTATATCCGTGTTGTTTAGCAAAAGCTTGCAATTCTGCGATGGTTTGGCATTGGTCGCTAGTAACGAACGTTTCCACCTTGTTGTTGATTGCTTGCCGTCTTTCTTCGAGTTCGATTTCTCGAAGGATTTCGATTTCTTCTTTCGTGGGCTGATTCTCATGACCACATAGTGGACATATCCGCTCAGCACTCCAGAATGTAGCGTAACACTCATCACACGTTCGTGTGGTAGGCTCACCGAGTTTAGTTTTTTGTTTCTGCTTGCTCACACCGGTCAGCGACCACTCTCGGTCATCGTTAGGTAATCCATGTCTATCGACATTCCCAACGTGGTCGATGATGATTGCCGTTTTCCCCTCACGAGGATTCAAGGCCCTCATGGCAAACTGAAGATATAGAGATAATGATTGGGTGGGGCGTAGCATGATACAAACATCAACGTTTGGCAGGTCGATACCTTCCGTGAATAGCTCACAATTTACCATGATTGTAAGTTCTCCATCTCTAAAGGCTCGCATTGCCCTCTCTCGCTCTTCTGGTGGCGTTTTACCGCTGATTGCGATAGAACTATAGCCATGCTCGTTAAACGTGTTAGAGACGCTCTCAGAGGCTTCTACGCTATGTGTATACACTATGGCTTGTTTGCCTTTGGCTAATTTCTCATAGTGTCGTATCACATCACCGTAAATCACACGTTTCATTGTGTCGTCTACGGATTTCTTAGTAAACTCTCCACCACGTTTTTTTAGGTTCGTGGTATCGATTAAAGAAGGGGCATAGTATTTAAATGGTGCGATGTTCCCGTTCTCTTGTAGCCATTTCACTGACTTACCGAGAACGATGTCGTCTGCGATATCGTCAAACCCACTACCATCTAGTCGGGCTGGTGTGCCGGTGAACATGAGAACAACGCTGTTAGAGTAATATTCGATAATTTTGAGGTAGGTCTTAGCCTTAACATGATGTGCCTCGTCAATCAGTATGATTGATGGCTCTGGTAACTTATCAAGGTTTCGTGCTATCTTAGTCACACTGTCAATGGTTACAAGGTTCATGTCAACATCGTTCCTTTCAAACGTGCCGACTACTTGCTCATTGATTTCCTTTCTATGACTGAAGAATAGGACGGTATTCCCTTTATCTGTTGCACCTTTAGCAATGTAAGCCATTACTACTGTCTTGCCACTTCGAGGGGGCGATTGAACCATAATTTTGCGATTACCTCGCTTCATGGATTCGATAATGTCAGTTATCAGTTCCTTCTGGTAATCCCGTAGCGAAAAGCTCATCTACCTTACACCCCTTTCGTTCATCGAGACGATTCTTGGCGTAGACACTCGCTGACGGTTGCAAGATGAACCCTCTTACTTCCTCACCGTCTTCAGTGGTCTTTTTGACAAGTCTAGCAACTACATCCGTTAAACCAAGGAAGTTATTTAAAATTTTCGAGCGAATATCTGGCATGGCACGATTGTAGATAATGCCGTTTTCGTCCGTCCACTGATCAGAAGTTTCCCATGCGATAAACACGATTCGTTTGTTGAGTTGCAACAAAGCTCGTAAGCTATCAAGGATAGTAAAATCAACCCGCTGGTAATCAGCTTGCGAAGGTACACGGTTGTTGTTCCCTTCACGCCCTAAATTAGATAAGCACGCTCGGAATAGTTCTGAAACATTATCGACTACAATAGTGTCGTATGGTTGCCCAGCTCCTTTTAAGAGCTCTTTGACGATTGTTAACCATTCATCCCAAATTTTATGAGTGTCCACGTCTGCGATATCAATATTCTTAGAACCGCTTAACACCTTGGCTGATTTATCGATATTGATAACCAGTGTCTTGCCAGGAATGTGTTTGACCGCTGAAGTCTTACCAAACCCCGGATTACCATAGATCAGATAACAAGCATCGTTATTTTTTAATTCTGTTGCTTTTGTAATTTTCATCGGATACTTAAATTTCTCCTTTCCTCAATATGAGCACCTCGGATGGTTGCACCACTATTAAGTAGTTCTTTAATCGTTTTCTTGTCCGGCTTGTAGCTAACGATTTGGTACTTCTTAGGAAGTTTCTCTTCATCCACTACTACTGCCTTAGACTTGCGGAAACCGACTTTGAAGAGTGTGGTATCTAACTTGTCATGCTGAGTTAAGTGCATGGCTTCCGAGATACGTTTTTTAATTTCTTCAATCGCTTTAGTTTCGGACTTTTTCAAAGCATCCAATCTAGCGATTTCAGCTTTATAGGCTTCAATCCGTGCGTTTTTATTTCGAATAACCTTGATACAGTTTTCAATTTTTTCTGAGAAATCATGTTCCCAATCAATCGAATCCAAGGTGTCGAGTTTTGTTTCATCGTCCACAGCCATTTCATCGATTTCTAGGAAGATTCCCGTTAGTTCATATAGTTTTGCCATAATTAATGCCTGCCCCCCCACCACTGCTTTATTTATTAATTAGCCAATAAATCCATAAGCGCTTCGATTCCATTCTTCAAGGATCCTTCACGCTCTGTACGTTCGAAGTCTGATCCATCAAGTTTAGTTACATTGTATTCGGCTTCCACGATAAGCACTTCACAACCAAACGCCTCAGCAAGTTTGTCGAGCTCGTTTTTTTGTTTTTCGTATGGTTCAAGCGGCAAGAATAGTGCCTTTCCCAAATGGTCAGTAAACACTGCTGTAAACGCTAGACTTCCTTTGTCGTTGTAGCTTTCAAGAAATCCATCTTTTTCAGCGCTGTAAAATACGACTTGTTTGTTATTCTCTTTCATGATTATTATTCCTCACCTTCGTTATACTTCTTGAAGCTCAATGTCAAACTTGTGATACCTGCTGCAATTACTACGAGCCCCAAAGTGCTAGCAATTCCTTCTTTCTCACCAGTGTTTGGTAGAACACCACCGTAAACCGTCGTATTTGCCACCTCTTTTGGCTCAGATTCGAGTTTGTAAGTAACTGTGGTAGTTTGTACCTCTTTATCTTCACGAGGTGTTACGGGCTTGTTAGGGGTGTTTTCTGATGGCGTAGTTGGTTTAACTGGTTCTTCAGGAATCTCGATAATCAACTCAGGTTTATCGAGGATTGGAGCTTCATTAGGTACGACACCGCCTGACCATTCAGGTTTATCAATGCTTGGTGCATCGAATGGAGTTGTTCCGCCATGCCATTCGGGTTTATCATACTGTGGCGCATCATTAGGAATAACGCCCCCGTTCCATTCAGGTTTATCGTATTTCGGAGCGTCAAACGGTACTGTCCCACCGTTCCATTCTGGTTTTTCCAAAACCGGTGCATCGTTAGGCACTGTACCGATTGGCTCAGTGTATTCTGGTTTTTCACGTTCTTCAGGAATACCCGGAATGCCACCGTTAAATTCAGGGATTTCAACTTTTGGAGCTTCACGAGGAATTTCAAATGTTGGTTCAGGCTTGTTTTCACCACTGGCATCGCCTTTACCACCGACAAGTTGAACATAACTGTATGAGATAGCACCGTCTGACTCAGCTTTCAACTCAACCTTATTGGTTGGGTTTACGCTTTCTTTAACCGCGTTAATCAATTTAGTTTTATAGTTAATATAAATCATATGATCAAGGCGATCCATTTTAATTGTGAAACCGTGGTCTGATTTACTGATTGATTTTACTAAATCCATAGCAGAACCTTTATCAATCCAAGGGTCTACGCTTTCAATCGATTTGATTTCGAAGTAATTATCAACAAGCTTTTGATTATCACTCATCTCATCAATGATTGTGACGTAATTCAATAGACGTTTAGCGTAGTTAATACGAGCAGTCCAGTTGATAACAGTTGGGTCATTCTCGTCTTGGCTGCCCCATTTAGAAAGTAATTCATCTTTACCGATTTCTTGCTCTTTTCCAATGTTTACAGTAACCACCGTACCATTGAAATTAACGTTAACTGGCTTGCCACTTTCAACCTTGTCAGTCCACTTAGCATCGAGCTTAAGACTCATTTGCTTGTTGAGTGGATGAGTGGCAAAGTAGTTATTGAATACAGTCGTAACCGTCTGAGTTTTAACGTCTGTTGATGCTTTACCCACAACAACTTTTTCTGGGTTATAGACATCAAAATCATAATTTGTTTGGAAGTTGATTTCTTTTGGCAAATCAAATTTAACCTTATCCCCTTCATTGATAGCCATATCGTCAGGGAATTTTACGTCTTTATATTCAACGGTAAACCCTGAATACTTACCAGTTCCATTTGATTGATCAACGACAACATCTGGATTAGTTACTTTAATTTCGTTGTCTTCTTTGACAAATTCAGTAGGCTGTTTAGGCGTTTCTGCGACTGGTTGTGCTACTGTTTCCGTTACTGGTATTTCTGCCACTGGTTGAGTTTCAACGGTTGGTGTGCTTGTTGCTGGTGTTTCTGCAATCGGTTGATATTCTACCGGTGCTGGTGCTAACGCTTTTGGTGTTTCCACTGGTGCCACTGTTTCGCTAGGTGTCACCGTAACATTCCCGGCATTGTCAGCCGTATAGACATTAGCGGCAGTTGGTTGTGCGCCCGCCACTGGTTGAGCAGTTTCGTCCGCGGATACTGTGCCAGCACCAATTAATAGAGCTGTAGCAATAGCGAGCGTGCCACACAATCCAAATGCTTTGCTTTTAGTGAATCCAGTTTTTGCGATTGTTTGAGTGTTGAAAGATTTCATGGTATACTCCTTGTATAGATGTTTTTTCTTGCATGGGCCCTAACCCATGCTTTTTTAGTGCTTCAATCCGCACCCATAGCCCACCGTTTCATGTCTTTTCATATTTTTTTAGAAAGGTATGTGAATATGTGGGTAAAAGTTTATATTTTTTGGGGAAAGGTATAAGTTACACTCCACGGTGAGCCGTGGCTACGGATTGAAGATAGTGATCTTATCGGTTTCCGTATTTTGCCAAAAGCTCTTGTTCACGTTTTTTGCGAGCTTCATATTTGCGTTCGTTTTCTTCGTATGGTGTCCATACTGGTTCGAAGAAATATTCTGGTTCTTGTTTCTCTTTTACAAATAGCCATTTAATAAGTTTTTTCATTTTCAATTTCCTTTCTGTTCCCTAACCGCACTAGAGAGCTAGTGAGGTTTTTTAATTCATATATAATTTAAGGAGACTTATGAATATCAAATCGTTGTTGCTTACTTAGTTGGTATCGTTCAGTTTCCTCACTAGCTCACTGCTACGGCTAGGGTTATGTGCTAGGCAATCTCTTGCCAGTTATTGTTAAACCAATCTCTGACGGCGTCCCGTGGGTATCTGATTTGTGCCCCTCGACCTTTGTCGATTTTAGGGAAACCGTCAAGATTGGTTATCCGCAAGAATTCTGTATAGTTGCCGATTCCGAGCATTGACTGGCACTGTTTGGCAGTCAGGATCAGTGGGAGCGTTTCGTCTAAGTCGAACGCTTTTGTTTTATCTGCTATGACTGCCGTCAGCATGCTGTCAAACTGGTCAGCTAATGGTTTGAATGGGTTGTCCATAGGCGTTACCCTTTTTCTAGAGCGATAATCTCTTTTTGTTTTGGTGTCTCACGAATTTCAAACTTAGTGAAATCGTCGTAAGATAGATTTTCTAAGAATTGCGTCGCTTTCTCAGCGTCAACGTGCTTGATGTTAGTGTATTTTGTCACGTTGAAAGCTTTCTTCAAGCGTGAGTACATCAAGCGGATAAATTGACCTTTTTTAGATGCGAACAAGTTATCACTAGGGGTTGTTTTCTGTTCTTCAAAGTAGAAATCAGCAAACACGCCAGCTTTTCGGAAAACAATGCTCTTGATTTTTGTTGCTTCACCATCGTCGATATGGACTTTCTTGTTAACTTCTTCGACAAGCAACTCAATGTCAGTGAGCTTTTGATTTGTCTTCTTAACATTTCTATCCATTTCTTCCTTGATTCCGATAACTTCTTCTAAAAGTTGCTGATTGACATTGCTTTGTGCCACAAGGTTCATCGCTTGTTTTTTCTGCATTTCAACCGTTTCAGCGAGTAGGGTTTCTTTTTTCTTGTTTTTCTTCTTACTCATTGATGATTTCTCCTTCTATGATTGTTCTTCCGTTCTCTGGGACAATCTTGTTCATTTCGTCCAACCAGTTTTCAGTTAGCGTCAAGATGTCTCTGAGCTTTTCAATCTGAGCATCCTTGCCAATTCCTTGAATAAGGGTTTTAAATCTGAGCGGTGCCATTTCTTCGTCAAAGAAGTCTTCAAACTTGGTAACAAGCTTACTGAGGTTAAAGATGTTAGTAACACTGTTTTCAAGCTTTTCTTTATCCGCTCGTAAGTGTTCGATAGACTCTTTCAAAGCTAGTGCTTCCGAGGTTTCTTTCTCGAGCATTTCATAAGACGCTTCTTTAAGTCGCAAGCTCCTTTTGACTGATTCAAGCTCGTCCGTTAGGTCTTTATTCTTGCCTAGCAATTGCTTGTTAAGGTCTTGTGTCGCTTGGTAATCTTGTGGGATGACTTCCTTTTCAATCACCTTTTCAGTGGTCTTGGTTTGTTTGACACGCTCAAGCTCGCCTTTGACCGCTTCAAGTGCTTGGTCTTTGAGTTTTAGGCGACGCTTCACCTCTTCCAATTCTCTGACCGTTGGTGTGTCGCCTTGCTCAATTTTTTCGATTTGCTCTTGCTTTTCTTCCTCTGGAAGTGTTGCGATGAGGTAAAGGGCTCTGTTTCCTAAATTCGACCACGTGGTCGAATTTGGTAGCTCTTTAACAATTTTCATCATCCTATTTGCTTCACGGTGACTTATATCAACTTTATTAAGCCATTCGCCAAACTGCCCGTGTGCTAGGTCGTTTTCTTTAACGTGGTTTAATCGTCTCCCGATTTCCCAAATTGATTCACCGGCTAATTTTTGGTGATGTCTTATTTCTAATTCAATTTGAGAAAGGTTGTTCGATAATGCTATTTCGTTCATTTTTTCCTTTCTATTTTTGATATAATAGTTTTAAAAAATAATTGGAGTTTTATTGTGGAAGTTCTATCAAACAAAGCGCATTGCTTAATCAAAACATTTATTAAAATTCGGAAATCTAACAAACGGGGCCGAATTTACTACAAAGAAAATAAAGAATTAATAGATAACAATCGCATTTTTGTCCAAGAACTTTGTGACAAAGGCTTATGCGTCAAAGACGTTTCTGGCGACGTAGGTCTCACGGAGAAAGGTCTTTATTATCTGCCAGAACACAAAGCATTCATGGATCGGACGCTATTAACTTCTTTATGGCTTCCATTCATAGTTTCTATTCTAGGAACATCTTTTACCTTGTTTCTTAATTATTTGATAAAACTTGTGATAGGCTTAATCAACTGTAAAGGGTAAACCAAATAACTTGTGGAGAAGCAGTTTGATAATAAGGAAAACCCCTACCCCAACAATCGAACCCAATATAGAGCCGACAATTGCCAAAAAGGTACAACTTATCATTAACCCGGTATAACTCCAAAGCCAATCGTCAATGACGTCTTTGATTTTTTCAAAGGCTTTTTTTATTTTCTTCATGTTTGCTCCTTTCATAATTTTAATTATTTAGTTCAAGTTCTTGAACTTTATAGTTAAAAAAATATTCAACAATCTCATCTTGTGAGATTTCTAATAGTTCAACCGCCTTTACGATTTCGTGTCGTTTCCACTTCGCTTTGCCGTTGATCATGG
>ENA-UPSY01001111-UPSY01001111.1-human-gut-metagenome-genome-assembly--contig:-NODE-1111-length-29542-cov-54.701985_pt1 | contig 29542 bp, 25 predicted proteins | sample MGYA00250044_ERZ773365 | MGnify/ENA primary metagenome ERZ773365 (study PRJEB29103, sample SAMN06111932) | human gut metagenome | biome: human gut; feature: ankylosing spondylitis patient; material... | reverse complement strand
GGTCGCGACGCCCATGCGCCGGGCGCGGGCCAGGCCATCCGACTGCGGATCGATGCCGACCATCACCGCCATCTCCAGTTGCTGGCCGTGGCGCAGAATTTTAATCATTAAATCGGTGCCGATATTCCCGGAGCCGATAATGGCGACTTTACGTTTACGCATCACGATGTCCTTCTCCGGCGGCGACGAAGCGTGCCGCGACTGAGCCAATACCTTCAATATGGGCGACAAAGCTGTCCCCCTCGTTAATCGCCACCATCGGGCCTAACGCCCCGGTCAGCACGATATCCCCCGCCCGCAGCGGTTCGCCGAGGCTGGCCATCTTGCGCGCCAGCCACACCGCGGCGTTCAGCGGATGCCCCAGGCACTCGCTGCCCCGGCCGCTGGAGACCAGCTCCTGGTTGCGGGTCATCTGCATGGCGCACGCTTTCAGATCCAAACCCGCCGGTCGCTGCGCCGGGCCGCCGATGACGTACAGGCCGCAGGAGGCGTTATCGGCGACGGTGTCGACAAAGCCGATTGACCAGTCGCGAATGCGGCTGCCCACCACCTCCAGCGCCGGCAGCACCCATTCGATGGCGTTATACAGCTCATCAAAAGTGGTATCGGCATGGGGCAGATCATGTTTCAGCACCAGGGCGATCTCGGCCTCCACCTTGGGCTGCAGCACGCGGCCAAACGGCACATCGGCGTTGTCGCCGTAGCACATGTCGGCAAACAGGGTGCCGAAATCAGGCTGGTTGACCCCCAGCTGCTGCTGCACTTTGGGATGGGTCAGGCCTACCTTGCGGCCCACCACCCGTCGGCCATGGGCCACATGGTGCTGCACGTTCAGGCGCTGGATAGCGTAGGCGGCGTCGGCGTTGTCGACGCCGAGGATATCGCGCAGCGGGGCGATCGCCTGGCCTGTCCGTTCGGCGTCGCGCAACTGCTGCGCCAGCGCGTCAAGAGAAATAGTCATCATCACTCCTTAAGCCCGTGCGAGGAAATTAAGCACCAGCTGATTAAAACTGTCGGCATGTTCCCACTGCGCCCAGTGGCCGCAGTCGCGGTAAATGTGCAGCTCAGAGCCGGCGATCCCGGCGAGCAGGCGTAGTCCGGCGTCCATCGGCACGAAGCAGTCATTGCGTCCCCAGACGATGAGAGTTTGCGCAGCGATCTCGCCGAGCCGCGGGCCAAAGTCAGGGAATTGTTTCGGGTTGGCTTCGAGGCTCTTGACGAAGTTGTCCAGATGGTCGCGGCGCGACAGCATATTGTTCAGCCGCGCCTCGAACAGCGCGTCGGTGAGGTCACGGGTGTCGAAGACGAAAATGCTCATCATCTTCTTCAGGTTTTCAATGGTCGGCTCGCGGTACAGGGCGTTCAGCAGTTTGATGCCTTCCGTCGGCATCGGCGTGAACAGGCTCATGCCGCCGGTTCCCCCGCCCATCAGCACCAGCTTCGCCACCCGCTCCGGCCAGCTCAGGGTGAAGGCCACCGCGCTGTGACCGCCCATCGAGTTGCCCAGCAGATGGACTTTATCGATCCCCAGCTGATCGACCACGCTTTTCAAAATGCGGGCGTTGAGATCCGAACGCGAACCGCTGTTGACGATCGAATCGCTCTTCCCCCACCCCGGACAGTCCAGGAGCAGCACGCGATAGCCCGCCTCGACCAGCGGGTCAATGTTGCGGCTGAAGTTGGCCCAGCCGGTGGCCCCCGGCCCGGAGCCGTGCAGCATCACCACGGTCTCTTCCCCGTCGCCGCAGTCATTGATATGGATGCGCAGCGTGCGGCCTCCCTCATCGACGTTGAGGAATCGGCTGGTGGCGTCTTCGGTTTGCGGTTGATAGCTCATGTTAGTCTCCCGGTTAATCAAATCTCGGTGGTGGCGCTCAGCGAGCCGAATCCGGCGATCCACTCGGGGATCGGCCGGTAATAGCGGCCTTCGCTGCGCCAGCGGCCAAAAGCGGATAGCGCGGCAAAGGCGGCCACCCAGGTCTTAATTTCGTGCGTCGATTTGCCGGCCATCGCCGACAGCTCGTCGTTGCCGATCGCGTCCAGTTCGCTCAGCCGACCCTGCTCCAGCAGGCTCATAAAGCGGTTGTCCCAGACCGGGTTGAGGGGATGGAGCGAGCGCTGGTCTTCGGTAAACCGTCGGGCGGCGCTGATCACCCGCTGCTGGCGCAGCTCGCGTTCGTCCGGCGGCAGCTGTTTGCCGCTGCCGAGCAGGCGGTCGCGCAGATGGGCGTCCGCCTTCGCCAGCTCCGGCACCGGCGGCTGGTGCGAAAGCCCGCCAGAGCCGAGGATCAGCACCCGCTTATTGAGGGTGTTGAGGAAGCGGCCCATCGCCTCGCCCAGCAGCCGGGTGCGTTGAAACCCCGGCAGCGGCGCGGCGACGCCGTTAATAAACACCGGCAGCACCGGCAGGCGATCCAGCCCACCCAGCAAAAACTCCAGCGGCTGGGCGAAGCCATGGTCCACCTGCATGTTGTACGACACCGCCAGGTCGATACCGCTGTTGATCACGGCGTGGGCGCAGGCTTCCGCCAGCTCGGTGGGCACCGGCAGGTCGCCGGCGGCGCTGGCGAAGTCGCCGATGGCGGTGGCGCCGACGCCCAGGCAGAACGGCGGCATCACGTCATAGAAAAAACCGTTGTAGTGATCGGGGGCGAAGAGCACCACCAGCTCGGGATCGAATTCAGCGATCCGCCGCCGGGCGTCGGCAATCACCCCGTTCACCTCATCGAGGACCGCCTGCTCCGGGTCAACGAATCCCACCAGCGGGGTGTGCGACAGGCAGTGTAAATAGGCATGCATATCAGGCCACCTTCTCTTCAGCGTGGCCGGTATTCCCGGCCGCAAGGGTCATTTTTTCCGCCAGGGCGGTCAGCTGCGCGCCGAGGGTTTGCGGGATAGCGAGGGCGGCGACAAAGCGGTCCGGCCTGACCACGGCGATGGCGGTGTTATGTTGCGCAAACCAGCTCTTCAGACGGTTTTGCTTATCCCCCACCCGCAGCGTGCCCGGGACGTTATCCTGCTCGCGATGGATCTGCACCTCCGGCACGACCTGGATAAAGCGCACCCCTATCGCGCGCCAGCGGGCGATCTGCCCGGCGTCGAGCCCCCACTGCGGGTTGCAGCCCCAGCCGATAATGGCGAAATTCGCCCCGATAACCTCATCGAGCAGGAGACTCTCGCCGTTCTCCAGCGTCACCTGCGGTTGAATAAACATTTTGCCCACCGGCGAGGCTTTGCCTGCGCCGTCGGTCAGCAGCGCCCCTTCGCGATACTGCGGCATCGGCTTAAAACGCATTTCGAGGAAGTAACGTTTCACCGGCGGCAGGTAGTTCAGCAGCCAGGAGAGGCCATCGCGCGCCGCGCCCTGCCAGCGCTTCGGCGGCGCCAGCACGTGACCGGCGGTGACCGACAGGTCAATCATCGCCTTCGCGTGGTCGCGACGCTCCTGCTGGTAGCTGTCAAGCAGCGCCTCTCCCGCTTTGCCGTTGACCACCAGCGCCAGCTTCCACGCCAGGTTGAAGGCGTCACGCATGCCGCTGTTGTATCCCTGGCCCTGCCAGACCGGCATGATGTGCGCGGCGTCGCCGGCCAGCAGCACCCGGTCAATGCGAAAGCGCTCGGCAAGGCGCGCGTTATGGGTGTAGACCCGCTGGCGGATCAGCTCGACGCGATCCGGGTCCGGCAGCACTTTGCTCAGCAGACGGCGCATATTGTGCGGCTCGCTGAGCTGGGCTTCGGTTTCCCCGGGCATCACCATAAATTCAAAGCGGCGCACGCCGTGGGGCAGCGCGGCGGAAACATAGGGCCGCACCGGGTCGCAGCACAGGTAGACGTGCGGGGTGGCCAGCGGATCGTTAGCGATATCGATGACGATCCACTGGTTCGGCGCGGTCTTGCCTTCGAAAGGGACGTTCAGCGTGCGGCGAATAAAGCTGGCGCCGCCGTCGCAGGCCACCAGCCAGTCAGCGCGCACTGTCTCCCGCTCGCCGTCCGGTCCTTTAATATTTAACGTGACACCGTCACTGCTCTGGCTAAAGGCTTCCACCTCGCGGGAGAAGAGGCAACGGACCTGCGGGAAACGCTGCAGGCCGTGATACATCACCGCATCCACCTGTGGCTGAATAAAGGCATTGCGCCGCGACCAGCCAAACTCATCGGTCATCGGCTGGATGTCGGCAAAGCAGCGGCCCTTCGGGGTCAGAAAGCGCATGGCGTGCCACGGCGTGGTGTGCGGCAGCACGTCATCCACCAGCCCCACCGCCTGCATCGCCCGCAGCGATTCATCGTCAATACCGATGGCCCGCGGGTAATCGATCAGTTTGTCGAGCTTTTCCACCAGCAGCACGCTGATGCCCATCTGGCCAAGGTAGTTGGCCATCATCAGGCCTACCGGACCGGCGCCGGCAATGGCGACCTGGGCGGTATGCTGCACGGCGGGTTGAATATCGGGTGTAGATGTTGTCATTCTCAGCGACCTCACGACTCGGAAACTGCCCGGCTGACAGGCAATTTGTTAATCATGTGTAAACGTATTTTTATAATGGGCTGAGTATAGGGCGGGTGTTTTCGGCTACAATCAAAACATCGCTGAATGTGCACCAGGTGCACATCGCTGTTTATAAAGCATTTTAAGGAAGGATTTATGCGTGATGATGGGGCCACTGAGTACAAAACGGTGCGCGGATTAAGCCGGGGTTTATTGTTATTAAAATTGTTAAATAAATTCGACGGCGGCGCGACACCCGGCCTGCTGGCGGAGTTTAGCGGCCTACATCGCACCACCGTGCGCCGGCTGCTGGAGACGCTGCAGGAGGAAGGTTTTGTCCGCCGCAGCCGTTCCGATGACAGCTTTCGTCTGACCATTAACGTCCGCCAGCTGAGCGACGGATTTCGTGACGAACATTGGATTTCTGCCCTCGCCACGCCGCTGCTCGGGGAGCTGCTGCGAGAGGTCCAGTGGCCGACGGATATCACCACCCTCGACGTCGACGCCATGGTGGTGCGCGAAACCACCCACCGCTTCAGTCGGCTGTCGTTTCACCGGGCGATGGTCGGACGGCGACTGCCGCTGCTGCTCACCGCCTCCGGTCTGACGTGGCTGGCCTTTGCCCCCGACGCGGAGCGCGACGCCATTCTCAGCATGCTGGCCGCCCGTCCGGAAGCGGAATATCAGCTGGCTCGCGAACCGGAACGGCTGGCGGCGATCCTCGCCCGCACCCGCCAGAACGGCTATGGCGAAAATTTCCGCGGCTGGCGGCAGGAGGAGAAAATCGCCTCTATCGCTGTGCCGGTCTGCAGCCAGCAGCGGGTCATCGGCTGCCTCAACCTGGTCTATATCGCCAGCGCCATGACCATTGAGCAGGCGGCGCAGAAGCATCTCTCCGCGCTGCAGAGGGTGGCGGGCCAGATAGAAGCCCGCATGGAGGATGAAGAAGTGTGGTACGAAATGCCCTGAACGTCCGCTGGCATGTGAGAAACCGCCTGCAGATAACGTGATGATAAACCCGGCCACACTGCGCGGTGCGGCCGGAGGGGCGTCGCGTCAGTAGCGAATTTCCGCCAGCGCCCGCAGCTGTTCGGGGGTGGCTACCGGCAGGTCGAAAAAGCGCAGATAGGCAGGGATCATTTCAAACAGCATGTCGGTCCCGCGCTGGATGTGGCACTGTCGCGCCTGGGCGGCTCTCAGCAGCGGAGTATACTCCTGGGTCATCACCACCTCCCCCACCCAGGTGCCTGGCGCCAGACGGTCAACGTCCAGCGGCAGCGGATCGCTGACCTTCATCCCCAGCGGCGTGGCGTTGACCACCAGCTCGTGTCCGGCAGGATCGTGCTGCATCAGAGTGATATCGAGCTGGGGATAGTGCTGATGCAGCCGTCCAGCGAGAGCGTGCGCCACCTCGGGACGGGTATCGTACAGGGTCAGGGCGCTGACCCCTGCAGCCGCAAGGGAGGCGGCGATAGCCGACCCCACCCCGCCGCTGCCGACCACCAGCGCCCGCGTCCCCTCAGGCTGAAATCCCTTACGGCGCAGGCCCAGCACAAAGCCGTCGCCATCGAACATGTCCCCGGAGAGGCTGCCGTCCGCCTCGCGACGGATGGCGTTGCAGGCGCCGGCGATAGCCGCCGTCGGGCTCAGGCGTTGCACCAGATCGCAGGTGGCGATTTTATGCGGCATCGTCACCAGCGCGCCGATGATATTGGTCATCGTAAACAGCGGCGGAATAAACGCGGCATAGTCCTCCGGCCTGACGCCCATTGGCACCACCTTCACGTCCACCTGCTGGTCGACAAACCACGGGTTGTAGATCATCGGCGCCTTAAAACTGGCGGTCGGATAGCCAAGATGCGCTATCAGCCGCGTATTCCCACTAATCACCATGCCTTGCTCCTTTGCTTACTGCGATAACTCGATACGTTTGACGTCGCCGAGGATAAACAGATAGGCCGCCACGCCCAGCAGCGCGGCGCCGCCGATGTAGATCAACGCGTAGAAGAAATTGCCGAACCCGGCGACGATAAAGCCGATCACCAATGGGGTGAGGATACCCGCGAGGTTGGCGCAAAAGTTGAACAGGCCGCCGGTGAGCCCGCCCAGCCCCTTCGGGGCGATGTCGGAGATCAGCGTCCAGCCGAGGCCCACCATCCCCTGGCCAAAAAAGGCAAACGACATCACCAGGATCACCGCCAGGTCGCTCTGCAGCCAGTTGGCGGAGATGATGCAGCTGGCCATCAGCAGGCCGGCGACGATCGGCAGCTTACGCCCCAGATTGGCCGACCCGGTGGCTTTAAGCAGCTTGTCGGAGATCCAGCCGCCAAACATCACCCCGCCGGCGGCGGCGACAAACGGCAGGATGGAAAAGAAACCGACCTTCAGCCACGGCATATGGCGTTCGGTGGCCAGCCAGGTGGGAAACCAGGTAAGAAAGAATACCAGCACCGTGTTGCCGGCAAACTGGCCGATACTGGCGCCGATGATCTGACGTTTGCTGAGCAGCTGGCGGACCAGCGGCCAGCTGAACGCCACCTGCTGGTCGGCTGGGGCGCTCAGGCCGCCGCCGTTTTCGATATGCTCGCGCTCCTGCTGGCTGAGACGAGGGTCTTCATGCGGTTCGCGGTAGCAGCGCCACCACACCAGGGCGAACAGAATGCCGACCACGCCGACGCTGACGAACAGCACCCGCCAGCCGAAGCCGTCCATGATCCAGAACAGCAGCGGGGCAAAGCAGGCCAGCCCGAGGTATTCCCCCACGGTGTACACCGCCGTGGCCTTCGCGCGCTCCTGCTGCGGGAACCAGGCGCTGACCACCCGGCTGTTCACCGGAAAGCACGGCGCTTCGCTGACGCCAAGCCCGAAGCGGCACAGCAGCAGCGTCTTCAGCCCCACCGCCATGCCGTGGAACAGGGTAAACAGCGACCACAGGGTCAGCGACAGAAAATAGGTCACTTTGTTGCCAAAACGGTCGAGAAACAGCCCGCCGGGGATCTGCGCCAGAGCGTAGGTCCAGGCGAAAGCGGAGAAGAGGATCCCCATGAGCGCAGGGTCGATCCCCAGCTCACCGGTCAGCTTTGGGGCGGCGATCCCCAGCACGGTGCGATCGAGGTAGTTGATCATGGTGCCGATGGCCAGCAGCGCAAGAATGCCGATGCGCCGCCGGGAGCGGCGCGCGGTGACGGCTGGCTGGGCGGCGGCCGTCGGGTTAGGGCTATATGAGCTCATAGTCGGTTCCTGTCTCGGGTACAGAGGGTGTTGTTATTGTGTTTCAGGCATAATGAACCATTTGATTCAGGCTAACAATACTGCATCGCCGCCAGACGGACGGCCGCATTCGCCGCGCCATAGAGCGCGTAGCCTGCCCGTCGTTCGGTTAATTCAAAGAAGAAGCGCCCGGCGATGAAGGGCCGGGTATACAGATGCAGGAACGCTCCGCCCTGCGGATCGCGGTCGTAGAGGAGCTGCCGCCGCTGGAGCTGCCCGGCGTCCAGCTCGCCGCCAAAGCGCGCCAGCAGATCGTCATAGTAATTGGCCGGGATCGGCAGCGCATGATCGGCAACCGCGGCGAGCTGGTCGCAGGTGGCCGGCAGATCGCGGCAGGCAAAGGCGGCATGCTGCAGCCCCGTCCCCTGGTAGCAGGCGACCGAGCGGGCGATCTGCGTCGCCCGGCTCTGGGAGATATTCAGCGCCAGGCGGATCTCCCCCTGCGGGCTGCGCACCACCAGACTACGCACCAGTCCATAGGGATCCGGCAGCGTCTGCTCATGTTCGAGCGTAAAACCAAACACCGTGCGGAAGAACATCACCCAGTTGTCGCGGCTGTCGGCTTCCATCCCCAGCGCCAGATGGTCGATGCCGAGGTAATCTTCGCGCACCGTCACGCCATCGCGCAGGAGAAAGTCGCGCTCGTAGATCGCCTCCCCGGCGTCGATGAGATAGACCAGGCTGCCGTCAGGGGCGCAGATCGCCGGGATCGGCGTTTCGTTCGGCCCGGCGTCGCCCTGCCAGGTGGCATACCCCAGCGCGCGGGCGCGAGCGACAATCGGCGCGCTGCTGTCGACCCGCAGCGCCATCGCGCAGAGCGATACCCCGTGGCGTTGATAAAAGTGATCGGCCCAGCTGTGCGGCTGATGGTTTATCACGATCCGCGCCCCGCCGTTGCGCCACAGCGTGACCTGTTTGGAGCGGTGGCTTCCCTCGTGCTGAAAACCCAGCGCCTGCAGGTGCTGCCCCAGGCGCTGCGCCTCGGCGACGCTGGCGGCGAATTCGATAAACTCCAGCCCGTGACAGACCGGCGGTGGCGGCGGTGAAAACAGATCGGCATCGCACGCCGGGAGCCGGCGACGAGTCTGCTCCTCCAGCCACAGCAGCGAACGATAGCCATCTTTGGCCGTCGCGCCGTTCGGCGAGGCGCGAAAACCGTCATTAAAGATCTCCAGCGACCAGGGGCCGCGATAGCCGCAGCGGGTGATCTGCTCGGCAAACGCCTCCAGCGGCAGCTCCCCCTGCCCGGGGAAGCAGCGGAAATGGCGACTCCACTCCAGGAGATCCATTTTCATATACGGCGCATCGGCGAGCTGAACGAAGGTGATTTTCTCCACCGGCACCGATGGCAGCGCGTCGAGGGTGTCGCCCCGGGCCAGGATATGGAAGCTGTCGAGCACCAGGCCCAGCGCCGGGCTGTCCACCCGCTGCACCCGCTCCCAGGCCTGCTGCCAGCGGTTCACATGGGTTCCCCAGGCCAGCGCCTCATAGCCGATAGCGATCCCCTCCTCTTCCGCCAGCGTGGCCAGCGCCCGCAGGTCCGCCACCTGCAGTTCGCTATCCGCCGAGCAGTCCGGCTGCACATTGCTGCACAGCAGCAGCGTGTCGCAGCCCAGCTCGCGCATCAGCGCAAATTTGCGTCTGGCGCGGGCCATATTGGCCGCAAACTGCGCCCGGCTGGCGCCTTCAAAATCGCGAAAGGGTTGAAAAAGCGTGATTTTTAACCCTAAATCGGCGGCCAGCTGGCTGATTTCCGCCGGCGTCCCCGTATAATAGAGCAGATCGTTCTCGAAAATTTCCACACCCTGATACCCCGCCGCCGCAATAGCGTGCAGCTTCTCTGGCAGGGTGCCGGAAATCGAAACGGTGGCGATAGAGCGCAGCATAAGGTCCTCGGGTCAACAGCTGACGTGAGCCTTGAATATGTATCATTTGGTTCATTTGCGCCATACCAGGTTGCTAAATTGTGATCATTATGTGTATTTTTTGTCACCCAAGAAAAAGGAGTTGCCATGACCGCCGTTGCTCATGATGAAGCACAATCGCTGAAGGAGCGGATCTTCAGCGCCGCTATCGCCGTCTTTGCCGAACACGGGCTGTCAGGCGCCCGCATGGAGCAGATCGCCACCGAGGCGCAGACCACCAAGCGCATGGTGGTCTACTACTTCAAAAGCAAAGAGCAGCTCTATCAGGAGGTGCTGCAGCATGTGTATGCGCGGATCCGCGAAACCGAGCAGCAGCTGGGGCTGGAGAATGTGCCGCCGGTAGAGGCACTGGTGCGGCTGGTGCGCTGGAGCGTGCGCTATCACGCCACCCACGCGGACTATATGCGGGTGATTTGCATGGAGAACATGCAGCGCGGCAAGTGGCTGAAGACCTCGGGAGAGCTGAAGCCGCTGAATCGTACCGCCCTGTCGATTCTGGAAGACATTTTGCAGCGCGGCCAGCAGCAGGGGGTCTTTCAGGCGGGGCTGGAAGCGCGCGATGTGCACCGGTTAATCAGCAGCTTTAGCTTTTATCAGGTGTCGAATTTCTACACCTTCAGCAGTCTGTACCTTGACGATCCGCTGCCCGCCATTGACGATGAAGCGATGGTGGCCCACCACTGCGACATTGCCGTCCGGGCGGTGGTCCGCTTCGTGATTTCCTGACCCGCCGGCGAAAGGCGTCAGTGTCCGGAGAGGGCGTGAATGACCTTCGCCATTGCCTCCTCGGTGAGCGGTGAACGCTGGATTTTGCTGTTCGCCAGCGAGGTGCGCAGCACGCCGGCGATGACAATGTGTTTCGGCTCCTGGCCAAGGTCACGCATCTCCAGCACCACTTTGCCCACCACGCGGCACATTTCCTGGTACAGCTCGTCGTCTTTCGCTTTATTTCCCATTGCGTCTGGCTCGCATTTTCTCATTATCAATCAAATCATTATTGATAGATTTTTCCGGCAACGCAAATCATCCTCCCGTTACCGGGTCAATGGCGCATTTTACCGCCTCATGACGGGAGAAAATTCCCTTTCCGCCGCCCCTTTTCATCCCGCCTGTTGAAAAAATGTGTTGCATAGTTTTATGCATAACGTGCCGGTTTTGTTACGCGTTTTGTCCATAATTTGAAACGAGGTTTTTATTTTCCTTTTTGATTTCGCCAGCGTATAATGCGCTTCGATTCTTTCTTGAATGGTTTCAGCGCATTGGACTGCATGATAAAACGCATAACACCTTGCCACATTTCATGGGCTGAACCGCCAGCACACATTCTTCTGCACGCTTCGGGGTTGTCACCTATCCTTAGGGCGTGGCTTAGCAACTTTCGTAATACAGGTTTGGCTCCCCGGCAGTGCGCCCGCGGAGCGAGAATTCCATATCCTTCACAACTTAAAGACTAAAACTGTCATGAAAAAGACCAAAATTGTTTGCACCATCGGTCCGAAAACCGAATCTGAAGAGATGCTGACCAAAATGCTGGAAGCCGGCATGAACGTGATGCGTCTGAACTTCTCCCACGGTGACTATGCGGAACACGGTCAGCGCATCCAGAACCTGCGCAATGTGATGAGCAAAACCGGTAAGAAAGCCGCTATTCTGCTGGACACCAAAGGACCGGAAATTCGTACCATCAAGCTGGAAGGCGGCAACGACGTCTCCCTGAAAGCGGGCCAGACTTTCACCTTCACCACCGATAAATCGGTCATCGGCAACAGCGAAATCGTTGCGGTAACCTATGAAGGCTTCACCTCCGACCTGAGCGTCGGCAACACCGTTCTGGTGGACGATGGCCTGATCGGCATGGAAGTGACCGCTATCGAAGGCAACAAAGTTATCTGTAAAGTGCTGAACAACGGCGACCTTGGCGAGAACAAAGGCGTGAACCTGCCGGGCGTCTCTATCGCCCTGCCGGCGCTGGCGGAAAAAGACAAACAGGACCTGATCTTCGGTTGCGAACAGGGCGTGGACTTCGTCGCGGCCTCTTTCATCCGTAAGCGTTCCGACGTCGTCGAGATCCGTGAGCACCTGAAAGCCCACGGCGGCGAAAACATCCAGATCATCTCCAAAATCGAAAACCAGGAAGGCCTGAACAACTTCGACGAAATCCTCGAAGCCTCTGACGGCATCATGGTTGCTCGTGGCGACATGGGCGTTGAGATCCCGGTTGAAGAAGTTATCTTCGCGCAGAAAATGATCATCGAAAAATGTATCCGCGCGCGCAAAGTGGTTATCACCGCGACCCAGATGCTGGACTCCATGATCAAAAACCCACGTCCGACCCGCGCTGAAGCCGGCGACGTGGCCAACGCCATCCTCGACGGCACCGATGCGGTAATGCTGTCCGGCGAATCGGCGAAAGGTAAATACCCGCTGGAAGCGGTCACCATCATGGCGACCATCTGCGAACGTACCGACCGCGTCATGACCAGCCGTCTGGATTTCAACAACGACAACCGTAAACTGCGCATCACCGAAGCGGTGTGCCGCGGCGCGGTAGAAACCGCTGAGAAACTGGAAGCGCCGCTGATCGTGGTCGCCACCCAGGGCGGTAAATCCGCACGCGCTGTGCGCAAATACTTCCCGGATGCCACCATCCTGGCGCTGACCACCAACGAAACCACTGCTCGCCAGCTGGTGCTGAGCAAGGGCGTTGTGCCGCAGCTGGTGGAAGAGATTGCCTCTACGGATGATTTCTATCACCTGGGTAAAGATCTGGCGCTGAAGAGCGGCCTCGCGCGCAAAGGCGACGTGGTGGTGATGGTCTCTGGCGCATTAGTCCCGAGCGGCACCACTAATACCGCTTCCGTGCACGTGCTGTAATAATTTACAGGTTAATTGGTTTTTTTTTAATAAAGCGCCTCTCGGGGCGCTTTTTTTTATTCATCGACTAGCTCTTCCTATTAAAAATGCAAATCGGAATTTACTATTTAATAAGAGATTATCTAAGATGAATCCGATGGAAGCGCGCTGTTTTCACTCGCCTTTTTCAGCGATTTTGACCAATTCGATGCTTCTTTGAGCGAACGATCAAAAATAAGTGCGTTCAGGTAAAAAAAATATTCTCATCCCAAAAAAGTTTGTGTAATACTTGTAACGCTACATGGAGATTAACTCAATCTAGAGGGTATTAATAATGAATCGTACTAAACTGGTACTGGGCGCGGTAATCCTGGGTTCTACTCTGCTGGCTGGTTGCTCCAGCAATGCTAAAATCGATCAGCTGTCTTCTGACGTTCAGACTCTGAACGCTAAAGTTGACCAGCTGAGCAACGACGTGAACGCAATGCGTTCCGACGTTCAGGCTGCTAAAGACGACGCAGCTCGCGCTAACCAGCGTCTGGACAACCAGGCTCACTCTTACCGTAAGTAAGAGTTCTGGTAATAAAAATGGCGCACTCTGTGCGCCATTTTTTTTGCCCTCGCGCTGAGGGCTACTGGGTGAGCAGGCCGTTGTCAGACGAACTGTTCTGCGCCGACAGCGACGTCGCCGCGCTACCCGCCCCCGTCGATACCACCACCGGATAGCCCGCCCTTCTCGACATCGCTTTTTTCAGCTGCAGGTCATCCACCGCTTTATCCTCTGCGAAGGCGTGAAACGCCGCTGGCAGCGTGTAAGCGATGGTCCGGGTGTTTTCCCCTTCCGTCTGCGACAGCGGCCTGTGGACCTCTACATAACGTTTACCATCCGGCTCGACGGCAAACTTCACCGGCTGATTGATGATCCGCACCGGCGTCCCGGTTTTCACCTGACTGAACAGCGCCTTGATGTCATCGGCGTTCATCCGCATACAGCCCGAGCTGACGCGCAGCCCAACGCTGTCCGGCGCGTTAGTCCCGTGGATGAGATATTCGCCGTTACCGTAGGCAAGACGCAGCGCATAGCGGCCCAGCGGGTTATTCGGCCCGGCCGGCACCACCGCCGGGAGCGTCACCCCTTTCTCCAGCGAGCGCGCGCGGATGCCGGCGGTGGGTGTCCAGGTCGGGTTAGGGATCTTCTGCCCGACGCGGGTGGTCATCTCCGGCGTTTCCAGCCCTAACTGGCCGATGCCAAGGGGATAAACCTGGACCTGATTCTCTCCCGGCGGGAAGTAGTACAGCCGCAGCTCCGCGAGGTTGACGACAATCCCCTCCCGCGGCACGTCGGGCAGCAGCATCTGAGAAGGGATCAGCACCTGGGTCCCGGGCTTCGGCTGCACCGGCGCGATGGTATCGTTGGCTTCAAGGATCAGCATCGCCGCGGTATCGAAATGGCGGGCAATCGCCTGCAGGTTGCGATCGCTCTCCTGAACCGTCCAGTACTGGTTCTGGCCAATCAGCCGGCTGTTGGCCGGAGGCAGCGGGTAATCGACGGCCCAGGCGGCCGGGGTGGCGCCAAGGGCGCCGAGAAGGGCTAAAGCGATCATCGTTTTGCGTTTCATACTGAGATTCCTTCTTTCGCTGATAAAACGCCAGGAGACTGAACGGCGGCAGGGGCAGCGCCCTGCCGGACGTAACAGAATGAAATCTACCTGTTTATTCTAGCTAATATTTGCGGCTTTCGCGCGTATCGCGCGGATCATGGCTTCGAGGCCCTGCGAGCGGGAGGGGGTAAGATGCTGGGTGAGGGCCATTTTTTCAAACCATGGGCGGACGTCAAACTCGGTGATGTCCTGGGCGGTCATCCGGTCATAAAGGATAAACACCACCGCAATCAGCCCTTTGACAATCGCCGCATCGCTGTCGCCGCGCAGGGTGACAACGCCGGAAGGATCCTGCGCCATCACGATCCACACCTGGCTTTGACAGCCCTGAATAATGTTCTGCGGGCTGTGCTCCTCGGCGCTCAGCGGCGGCAGCCGCTGGCCCAGCTCAATGATATAGAGATACTTCTCTTCCCAGTTGGCGCAACGGCTAAAATTGCGCAACAGTTTGTCTTTGTCCGGTAATGCCGCCATCGTCACGTCCTTTACCCTAATAGTTTGTGGATCCGCTGGAGGCCGGCCACCAGGCGGTCCACCTCTTCCGTGGTATTGTACATCGCCAGCGACGCCCGACACATGGCCGGTACCTGATAGCGGGCCATCAGCGGCATGGCGCAGTGATGCCCGGTCCGCACGGCGATCCCGTAGTTATCGAGGAAACTGCCGACGTCATAGGCGTGATGCTGGCCGAGGTTAAAGGCAATCACCCCTTTACGCTGCGCCGGACCGTAGAGGATCAGATCCGGCACCGCGCGCAGGGCCTCCAGCGCGTAGCGCATCAGCGTCTGCTCGTATTCGGCGATCTGGGTCAGTCCCAGCTGGCTGACGTAGCTCAGCGCCGCGCCGAGGCCAATGATCCCCCCGGTATTCGGCGTGCCGGCCTCAAAGCGCCACGGCGCCAGGTTCCAGGTGGTGCCCTCCGTCAGGCTGACGGTGGCGATCATCGACCCGCCCCCTTCCCATGGCGCCATTGTCTGCAGCAGCTCGGCCCGGGCGTAGAGCACGCCGATCCCGGTCGGGCCGTACAGTTTATGGCCGGAGAAGACATAAAAATCGCAGCCCAGCGCCTGAACGTCCACCGGGTGGTGCATCACCGCCTGGGCGCCGTCCACCAGCACTTTCGCGCCATGCTGATGCGCAAGGGCAATCAGCGCCGACAGCGGGTTTTCCGTCCCCAGCACGTTGGAGACTTCGGTTATCGCCAGCAGGCGGGTACGCTGGTCAAACAGCCCGGGAACCACGTCCAGTTGCAGGGTGCCGTCCGGGTTGAGGGGGATCACCCGCAGCTCAGCCCCTACCCTGGCGCAGAGCATCTGCCACGGTACGATGTTGGCGTGGTGCTCCATCTCGCTGATGATGATGTTATCCCCGGCGCCGACGTTGGCGTTTCCCCAGCTGTTGGCCACCAGGTTAATGCCCTCGGTGGTGCCGCGCACGAATACCAGCTCCTCCGCCGAGCCGGCGTTAAGGAAGATGGCCGCCTGCTGGCGCACCGCCTCCATCCGCGCGGTGGCTTCCGCGCTGAGGGTATGGATCCCACGATGCACCGCCGCGTAGCCGTGGCGATAGAATTCCGCTTCGGCGCCAATCACCGCCTCCGGTTTCTGGGCGCTGGCGGCGCTGTCAAGATAGACCAGCGGCTGGCCGTTGACCTCCCGGCTCAGTACCGGAAAATCGGCGCGAACCCGTTCTACTGAAAATGTCATGCTGTGCCTCCCGGCAAACGCTCTCCAATCCGCGCCAGCACCTGCTCTCTGAGCGCGTCGCTGCGGATAGCTTCGGTAAGCTCGGCGGCGAAGGCGTAGAGGATCATCTGCTGCGCCGCCTGCTGTTCAATCCCGCGCGAGCGCAGATAGAACAGCTGTTCTTCGTCAATGCGCCCTACCGTCGCCCCGTGGCTGCATTTCACGTCATCGGCGTAAATCTCCAGCTGCGGTTTGGTGTCGACCTCCGCCAGCCGCCCGAGCAGCAGATTGTTGTTGGTCATCTGGCCGTCGGTTTTCAGCGCATGCGGCGCGACGTTGATCAGCCCGTTAAACACCGCCCGGCCCTTATCGCTGACAATGGTTTTATGCAGCTGGCGGCTGGTGCAGTACCCCACCTGGTGGTCCAGCCAGGTGCGGCTGTCGCAGACCTCATTTTTCACCGGCATCGCCAGCGAGTTAAGACGCAGGTCGCTGTTTTCGCCGCCCAGACGCGTGCTGGTGTGATGACGCAGCACCTGACCGCCGAGCAGGAAACTGCTGCTGAAAGCCGAGGCGTCGCGGCCCAGCAGCAGGTCGTTATGGGCGAAGTGGTAGCTGTGCGCGTTCTCGAACGCCAGCTTGATGTGCTGCAGGCGCGCGTTGTCCGCCACCGTCATGGTCAGCCGCCCGCCGGTGAAGTGCGGTTGCTCATCAAGGCTAAGATAGTGCTCGATAATCGTCGCCTCCGCCCCGCTCTCCAGCGCCAGGTGGTGACGATAGTGAGCGGTATTCAGCGCATCGCCGGCCAGGCCGCGGGTGATATGCATCAGCAGCAGCGGCTTATCCAGGCGGCGGTTGCGCGGCACGCGCAGGCGGGTCACCGTCTGCGCCAGGCTTTCGGTCAGATGGAGAAACACCTCCGGCTGGAGGGCATCCGGCAGATGCTGGCGCTGGTTATCGACGCTGACCTCCACGCCGCTGGCGGCGAGATCGTCGCTCAGCTCAGGATGATAGCGACCGTCGATAAACACCAGTCGCCAGGCGTCCAGCGGCAGCGCCAGCGCGTCACGCTGTTCGGCGCTGATCGACGCTCCCTCATCGGCGACGAAGCGGCCGTTAATCAGCGCGTCCAGCGGGGTGTATTTCCAGTCCTCCTGCTTGCGCGTCGGCAGACCCAGGCGCAACAGCTGCTGCAGATGCTGGCTGGCCTCCGGCGTACGCTGGTCGCCCTGCGCTTCAAACAGATGGTGCCACTGCTGCAGCGCATTACTGCTGTTCGGTAAGCCAGCCATAGCCCTGCTCCTCCAGCTGTTTGACGAGAGTGAAATCCCCCGACTTCACAATCCGCCCCTGATACAGCACATGGACATAGTCCGGCTTGATATAGTCAAGGATGCGCTGATAGTGAGTGACGATGATGAAGGCGCGTTTGCCGTCGCGCAGCGCGTTCACGCCCTGGGAGACGATTTTCAGGGCATCGATGTCGAGCCCGGAATCCGATTCATCGAGAATGCACAACTCCGGCTCAAGCACCGCCATCTGCAGAATGTCGTTGCGCTTTTTCTCGCCGCCGGAGAAACCCACGTTCACCGAACGGGTCAGCAGATCTTCCGGCATCTGCAGCAACCTGATTTTCTCTTCCATTAAATCCTGAAAGTCGAAGCGATCCAGCGGCTCCTGGCCGCGATAGCTGCGCACGGCATTCAGCGCGGTCTGCAGGAAGAACTGGTTGCTGACGCCGGGGATCTCCACCGGATACTGGAAGGCCATAAAGATGCCTTCCCCGGCGCGATCTTCCGGGGCGAGCTCCAGCAGGTTTTTGCCCTTAAATTCGACGCTGCCGCCGGTGACCTCGTAATCTTCGCGCCCGGCCAGGGTGGCCGAAAGCGTACTTTTCCCCGAGCCGTTCGGCCCCATAATGGCGTGGACCTCCCCCGGACGCACCTCAAGGTTCAGCCCGCGCAGGATCGCTTTATCTTCGACGGCGACGTGTAAATCTTGAATACTTAACATCTTTTTTCCTTAATTATCAGCCGACGCTATGCTCAAGGCTAATGGCCAGCAATTTTTGCGCTTCGACGGCGAACTCCAGCGGCAGTTCGGAGAAGACGTCTTTACAGAAGCCGTTGACGATCATCGAGATGGCATCGTCTTCGCTGATCCCGCGCTGCAGGCAGTAGAACAGCTGGTCCTCACCGATCCGCGAGGTGGTCGCTTCGTGCTCCAGCTGGGCGCTGTTGTTGCGACATTCCACATACGGGAAGGTATGCGCCCCGCAGTCCGGGCCGATCAGCATCGAATCGCACTGGGTGAAGTTGCGGGCGTTGGTCGCGGTCGGCATGATTTTGACCAGCCCGCGATAGCTGTTCTGGCTGTGTCCGGCGGAGATCCCTTTCGAGATGATGGTCGAGCGGGTGTTCTTGCCGATATGGATCATTTTGGTGCCGGTGTCCGCCTGCTGATGGCCGCTGGTCAGCGCCACCGAAAAGAATTCGCCGATCGAGTTATCGCCGCGCAGGATGCAGCTGGGGTATTTCCAGGTGATGGCCGAGCCGGTTTCCGACTGGGTCCATGACATTTTGCTGTTCTCCCCTTCGCACAGGGCGCGTTTGGTGACAAAGTTGAGGATCCCGCCGGTGTTGTTATCCCCCGGGAACCAGTTCTGCACCGTGGAGTATTTCACTTCCGCGTCTTTATGGATGATGACTTCCACCACCGCGGCGTGCAGCTGATAGCTGTCGCGCACCGGCGCCGAGCAGCCCTCAATGTAGCTGACGTAGCTGCCTTCATCGGCCACCAGAATGGTGCGTTCAAACTGGCCGGTCTTTTCGGCGTTGATGCGGAAATAGGTCGACAGCTCCATCGGACAGCGGACGCCCTTCGGCACATAGATAAAGGTGCCATCCGAAGCCACCGCGGCGTTCAGCGCGGCAAAGAAGTTGTCATTGCCCGGCACCACGGTCCCCAGATACTTTTTCACCAGTTCCGGATGGTCGTGGATCGCCTCGCCGAAAGAGCAGAAGATGATCCCCTGCTCCGCCAGCTTTTCACGGTAGGTGGTCGCCACCGACACCGAGTCGAATATCGCGTCCACCGCCACCTCGCGCCCTTCGCGCACCGGCACGCCCAGCTGGTTAAAGGCTTCTTCCACCTCGCTGGTCAGGAAGGTGTTGGCCCCGGTCTGCTGTACCGCGCCGGGCTCGGAGGCGCAGGTCTCATCGCAGTTGCCGCAGGAGGGGGCGGAATAGTAGCTGTAATCCTGATAATTCAGCTTATCGTAATGCGCCTTCAGCCAGTGCGGCTCTTCCATCTCCAGCCACGCCCGGTAGGCATTGAGCCGGAACTCCAGCATCCACTGCGGCTCATTGCGACGGGCGGAGATGGCGCGAACCACCTCTTCATTAATGCCTTTGGCCAGCTCATCGGTCTGCAGGCGAGTGAAAAAGCCCTCTTTATAATTGAGTGGGCCGCCGGTCCAGGTTTTGACATCGTCTGTTGCTTCAGTATTACGCGACATAGTTACTCCGCCTGCACCCCAAAACTTTCGCCGCAGCCGCACTCGTGCTGCGCTTTCGGGTTATGAAATTTAAAGATTTCATTTAAACCTTCCCGGACGTAATCCAGCTCCGTGCCGTCAATGAACGGCATCGCCTGCAGCGGCGCAAACAGCTTCGCCCCGTCAGATTCAAAGAGCAGATCGTCGGGCGCCGGCTCGGCAATCATTTCGAGCACATAGCCAAAACCGGCGCAGCCGCTGGTTTTGATACCCAGCCGTAGCCCCTTTTTTTCCGGCTGCTTACGCATCAGATCACGAATATGCGCGGCAGCGGCCGGCGTCATGGTCAGTCCCTGCCAGCTGAAATCGGAGGGATTAAAGGTTCCTGCTTGTACTTCCATCGATAGACCTCCAGGTTGGCGCCATCAAGGCATACCGCCATGTTAGTGATAATGATTATCACTTCAACCCTTCTGCAGCAGGGGTATTGCCTCATTTAGCGCTTTTTATAAGCATAGACCCTTGCCCGGGGATTATCAGGGTACGCAAGTGGAACCTAATCATATGATTTATAATATGTTATTCTGATATTGTTCTGTTACCGCACGCAATGGCAAAGATGTATCGAAAATACCGATTTATGAGATAGGAGATGAAAAAAACCGCCTTTCAGTGACTTAGCGGATATTCAATGAGTTACACTATTACACAGACGGACGATCAAGGCCGTGAATGGACATTCTGGTGTCCCCAAATGTGTCCCCATCAACTCTGCTGCCCCCGTTATGCCCCGAAAAACAGCCTGATTGACGCCCACTTTTTTTCTACCGGGGATGTGATTCCGTCATAAACCACTGCTGTACTGTCCGACTCTATTCCAACATCTATACTTTCAGTCTGAAGACTGGAGGTAACCATGCGCGGACGCTTTGCTCAATCACAAACCCGTGAAGAGTATCTTGCATACCTGGCGGATGAAGCCGAGCGCGACATTACATACGACCTGAGCCGATTGGGCGTTACAACGTGGCGCCGGGGACTAAAGTTTTGCTCGTGAACGAACGCGATGAACAGCTGCACCTCGATCCGGTCCACTGGGGTTACGCGCCAGGATGGTAGGATAAAGAGCCCACTAACCCAGCCTGGAAAGAGAACGTAGAGATTGTTAGCGCCCTCAGGGATCAGGAAACAGATAAAGCGGCAGCATTACTTTCCCGAGATCTGAGCGACAGTCGTAAGCGTTTTCTGGAATCAATTAATTCAACCCGTCGCAGCCTCCGGGCCAGTGGGATCGTTATTAAAAACTAGTCGGTTCAACATAATGAAATACAGGTGGGTGTGGCCAAAGGTCAAAAAAGGCGCTCAACGAGCGCCAAAAACCTACAGCAAACCTGTTCAAATGCTAAATACCCAGCTCGCTTTTAACCCATGCGCGCGCTTTTTTTACTGTCTCTAAAGGTGGTGCTTTTTCAGGATCCTGTTCGGCTTCTATGATAATCCAGCCTTCGTAGGTTGAGTTTTTAAGAAAATGAATAACCGGAGCGTAATTAACTATCCCCTCGCCTGGCACAGTAAAAAGACCGGCTCTTACTGCATCATTGAAGCTCAGGTTATTGTTAATGACGTTATCGAGTACTTCACCACGAACATCTTTTAGATGGACATGTGCCACACGGTTGCCATACTTTTCAAGTACCCATTCGATATCTACGCCTGCCGCGGTTGCATGCCCACAGTCCAGGACGATGCCGACTAAGTCATGAGTCGCTTTCAGGAAGGCTTTCAGCTCATCGTCGGTTTCAACAACCATCATCAAATGGTGATGATAAGCCAGACGTAAACCATAGTTCTTCAATAAAGAGACGGCCAACTTATTCACTTTTTCTGCGTACTGAGGCAGATTAATATGTCCTAAGGCAGGAGATTTCGACAGGGGCTCATCGAGTGGCGTGAGTCCGGGCATTGCGCCGCACTCACCATATACCATGACTTTTGCACCCAGTGATTTCAATAACATGGCATGATCGTGTACCGCTGCTAACTCATCCTCAAAACTTCGTTCAGCCATCAGGCCATTATACCAACCAGAGGCAAGCTTCAGCTTAGCTTGATTCAGTAATGGCTCAAGTGTGTCGATGGATCGCGGAAACTTTCGGCCAAGTTCAATTCCTTTGTAGCCAGCCACCGCCGCTTCTGCCAGACAGGTTTCCAGTGGGATGTCGCCACCGAGATCTTCGAGTACATCGTTAGTCCAGGAGAGCGGGCTAACGCCAACATGAATACGTGTTGATACGTTCATCATTCTATCCTTTACAATAAATGCATCGCTTCCTTAGCTTAGAAACGATGCAAAATGAGCGCTTAAGGATGTTAACTCTTATAGCGTGAACGCTTCGCGGAAGGCTTCAAGTGCGACGACGGAATCACCCGATGCCCAACCTTCCATCGCGACCACGCCTTGATAGTTAATCCCTTTCAATGCGCGGGCTACAGCCTTATAGTTGATCTCACCGGTACCCGGCTCTTTACGGCCCGGAACATCGGCAACCTGAATTTCACCGATATGTTTCTCACATTTGCGGATAAGCTCGACCAGGTTACCTTCACCGATCTGCGCGTGATAAATATCCAGATTCATTTTCAGGTATGGGCTGTTCACTGCGCTCACCAGGGCCATAGTATCCTCTGCTTTAGCGAAAGGTGTTCCCGGATGATCAACGGCGGTATTCAGGTTTTCCAAAGTGAATACCTTGCCTGTTTTCTCCCCCATAGCTGCAAGGGCATCCAGCGTCTTTTTCGCTTTCAGCCACATTTCACCCGTTACAATTTCAACTGGTTTCACCGGGAGACCAACATTGTTCAGTCCTGTGCCGTGCAAGTTGAGAGACGGGCAGCCAAGGCGGCGAGCGGCCTCGAGTGACTGACTGGCGCTGGAAAGCAGGTGATCAATTGCTTCATCATCGGTCAGGTTGCCAGAGATGTAGCCTGTCATTGAGGTAAAGCGGGCACCGGTTTTCACCAGCGCATCAATATCTTTTTGGGTCCAGTCCCAAATCTCCACGCCAAATCCCATAGCGTGAATGCGTTCAACGCGCTCAATGAATGGCAGATCAAGGAATACCATTTCAGCGCAGACCGACAGTGAGTAAGTAGACATATTTTAATCCTTAGAGCTTAATCGGCTGAGACTGTTGAACAGATGCGATACATGCCAGCGCGACTTCCAATGCATTACGTGCATCTTCACCGGATGCTTTCGGCGTGGCGCCCGTTGCAACGCAATGTACGAAGTCGGTCACTTCTGCAACATAGGCATCATGAAGTAGGTCAGTATCACGACGTGCTGTGTCAATAGAGATACCGTCAGCGGTGTAACGCACGCAGTTGTTCACATTGATATTTCCTGCCTGTAACATACCTTTACTACCGAAAACCTCACCACGAACGTCATAGCCATACACTGCCTGGAAGTTAGCTTCAGCAGTGGCGAACGCACCATTGTCGAAGCAAATATTCACGACTGCGGTGTCCAGCAGGCCACGATCTTTAAAATCGGGCCGCACTAATGCATCGGCAACCGCATAAACACGGGTGGGTTTCGCGCCCGGATTAAGGTGCAGCAGGATGTCAAAATCGTGGATCAGTGTTTCAAGGAAAATGGTCCAGTGCGGGATTGGCGTTGGATCCCCCAGACCGGGGTCGCGAGTCGTTGAACGCAACAGTTGTGGTACGCCAATTTTACCCGCTTTTATCTCTTCATACGCTGTAGCAAAACCACTAGCAAATCGACGGTTGAAACCTACCTGTAGAGCAACTCCGGCTGTTTTAGCCGCATTAATGGCTTTATCTGCATCTTCCAGGGTGACTGCCATTGGCTTCTCACAAAATACACCTTTACCCGCTTTGGCTGCGGCGACGACCAGTTCAGCGTGGGTACGTGCCGGAGAAGCGATCACAACGGCATCGATTTCAGGATCGTTCAGCAGATCTTGCGGATCCGTATACGATTTTTTTGCTCCCAGTCTGGCGGCTAATTTTTCTGCTGCGCCCGGAACCGGATCGGCAACGGCAATCAGAGTTGCGCCTGGTACACGTTGAGCAACAGTTTCACCATGAAAACTGCCCATACGACCTGCGCCAATAAGACCGATGCGTACAATGTTTTTAACTGACATCTCATTCTCCTTAGATATAGGGTATTGGTTAATTATTTTTGCGAAACAGATTTTGGCGTGACGAGCATCTCCTGCTCGCCGCCAAACCGACGGGATTTTGAAAGCATTAACGGTTCGATATGTTCCAGCGAAACACCCTTGGTTTCCGGCAGAAAACGGCCAACAAACCAGAAAGCGATAATGCTGAATCCGCTGCATAACAGCAGAGGGAATGCCCCATGGAAATGCTCCATTAATACAGAATTGCGGTTCATCATCGGGAAGCTCTGAGTAACGATGAAGTTCGAAATCCACAGGGAGCAAAACGCATAACCCATGGCAACGGCCCGCATGCGATTAGGGAAGATCTCAGATATCAGTAACCAGGCTCCGAGGCTCCAGGACATACCAAACACAAAAATAAATCCGACTAAGCCGACGACCGGGAGATACCCTTTTGCTTCACTCATAAAGGCCCATGAGGTGAATAACAGGAAGGCAGCACAGCCCAATGCCCCCCAGCGTAGCAACGGGATTCGTCCGACGCGGTCAAAGGCCACCAGCGCAATGCTCACTCCAGCCAATAGTGCGAGGCCAAGGAAAATACTCTGAAAGAGGGAATCCTGTGTGTTTCCGGTAACGTTTTGTAGAAGTGAAGGCGCAAAGTACATCAGGATATTGATGCCGGAGACCTGCTGTAAGACGGCGATAGCGCAGCCTATCCACAGGATGTAAGACGATTTTTTATCCCGCAGAATGCCATGAGATGTTGGTGTACTCTGCAAAGCAGAATCGGTGGCGATGGAGATGCGAATATCAGCATATAAGCGCTCGGCATGTCCTGGGTTGGACAGCGAGGTCAGTACCTTCAGTGACTTTTCTCTCTGGTTGCGCATCGCATACCAGCGTGGCGATTCTGGCATAAAGAAAGCCATCACAAGGAATAGCACGCAGGGAATGAGTGCAGATGCCAGCATCCAACGCCAGCCCATAGACACGACCCATTCATGCGCCATTCCTCTGGCAATCAGGTAATTTACGATGTAAACAACTAATTGACCGCCTACCATCAGCATCTGCTGCATTCCCAGCATCCGACCACGAAGGTCTTTCGGGGATACTTCCGCGATATAGAGAGGGGTAACAGCTGATGCCATACCCACGGCCAATCCGCCAATCATACGGTAGATAACAAACCAGGTGAGATCATTGGCTAATGCCGACCCGATAGCGGAAATGGTGAACAGAATAGCTGTGACGATCAAGGTTACTTTGCGGCCAAAACGGTCTGTGAAGCGTCCGACCCCCCAGGCACCCGCAATACAACCCAGAATGACGTTTGAAACTGCCCATCCGCTTTCCGCTGGTGAGAGTGACAAATGTTCAGTAAGCGGATCTATGACGCCAGAAATAACGGAAGCATCGTAACCGAGTATGATCCCGCTAATAGATGCAATGGCACATATGAATATGAGGTAAGGCACGTTGTGCTTTCGTGTAGACATTTCATTTTACTCCATATTGATTTTTCTAGTTTATGTCTTTGTAGGGAGACACTGTTCTAATAGCAACAGATGTGCCAAATCGCATCTCGATGTTTCATAAAGAAATAAAAATAGATAACGATCACAATATGTTCATAAAAAAGACACAATGACACAACATGTATATAGAATGAACATATTAAAATTTACAGAGAATGAAATAGATGAGCCAAAGCATCAGTGATATCTGGGATGAAGAATGCGAGCGGATTGCCCGGCTTAACCATGAACAAGGTTTTGCTCAGTACACCGATGAACTGGATAGAGCCTGGGCAGAGTTCGAAAAGGGGGAAAAACCTAAAGGATTACGCTCTGTTGTTCATGCATCATGGCTACGAAGCCATACCAATGGCATAGATGCGCATCACTTCGAATATCAATTTTGCGAACAGGGGGAACTGCGCCGAATCATGGCGAGAAATTCACTACTGATTTCCATCGCTCGTGAAATCATGCGTAACTTGCTGGCCTACAACCCTGATGGACATATCAACCTGACAGATGCTAACGGAGTGACCCTACATTATTGCGGCCAAGACTTGACGCCGATCGGTAGTATTCTTTGCGAAACGGTACAAGGTACAAACTGTACTGGACGTTGTCTCAAAGAGAACCGGCTGGTCTATTTGCTGAGCGCTGAGAACTATAAAGAAGCGCTACGCGTACGAGGTAAACATTGCGCGGCAGCTCCCATCAGAGATGAAAACGGTGGAATGCTTGGCATTCTGACCCTTACTGCTGATCCTGGTTGTTTCCATTACCATACGTTAGGCACAGTTCAGGCTGCCGCAGAAGCGATATCTCAGCAACTTATTCTGCGTCGGTTGGTAAACGAGCAGGAGTCGGTGATGGAGTCACTTAATGAAGGGGTTTTGGTTATCAGCGAGTTGGGGGTGATTCGTCAGTTAAATTGTTATGCCCGTAAGGTATTAGGTATTCAGGAAGATGTCCTTTTTCGCGATGTTGACGAAGTATTATGCCCAGATGGCTGTTCAGTTAAAGCATTACCAGCCAGTAAAGACCGTAATATTACGTTCTGTCCCGTATCTGATTCTCGTATTTCATGTGTGATCTCTGTAGTCATCACGCCTGAAGGTGGTCGAGTGATTTCGATGCGTGACAACCGACGCGTACGCGACATGACTCATCGTGTTATTGGTAGTACCGCCATCTACAACTTCGATATGATCCTCGGTGAGTCACGTGTGATGCAGGATACACGCAATAAGGCCCGAAGCGTCGGGCGAAGCGATAGTACTGTTCTCCTGACTGGAGAAAGCGGAACAGGAAAAGAGCTTTTTGCTCAGTCAATTCATAACGGTAGTCATCGTAATTCAGGACCTTTTCTCGCGGTTAACTGTGGTGCTATTCCTCGAGATCTCGTGCAGAGTGAATTATTTGGCTATGAGGATGGTGCATATACTGGTTCAAAGCGAGGTGGTGCAGCGGGGAAATTCGAGCTTGCTGATGGTGGTACACTATTTCTGGACGAAATAGGCGATATGCCACTTGAAGCGCAGGCTAGCCTTTTGAGAGTATTGCAAGAAGGTGAAGTGATGCGTATAGGCGGCAAGCGTCCGATGAAGGTTAACGTCAGAATTATTGCTGCAACCAATCGGGATCTAAAAAAAGATATCGAACATGGTTCCTTCCGCCGTGACCTCTATTTTCGTCTTAATGTTATTAGCTTGCCTATTCCACCATTAAGAGCAAGAAAAGAAGATCTTAGAGAACTAGTAGAATGGTTTTGCGAAAAAATCAGTCGAGCATTCAATCGAAACTGCGTGAAATTTTCAGATTCAGCCCTTAGTCATATGGAAAACTACGACTGGCCAGGTAATGTTAGAGAACTGGAGAACATCGTCGAACGAACAATAAACCTCACAGAAGCTGAGGTAATAAATGATAAAGACTTACCCGATGAATTACAGAATTCTGTCTGTAATGCTTTGGCTGTTCATGATGGACGCACAAAAAACTATAATCTTAAGGATAGTGAAAAAATGATCATTGAACGCTGTCTGATAGAGAAAAAAGGTAATCTGCGACAGGTTGCTATCGCACTTAATCTTTCACGTGGAGCACTTTACAATAAATTAAAACGCTACGATATTGAGGCAAATGAATATCGAAAACTCAATCCTGAGTGCTAAATAATAATTCTAATTTTAGAGGGCACATTAAATCATCTCACTTTAAGTAAATCGGCAAATCTTGTCGTATATCGAGGCGAGAGCATTTCTCGCTTCATCTGCCAGGCAGCCTGGATCCCCTGTTCTGCAAAATACAGCGTTCCCCTTCCGTCCTTTGCATTGAGTTGGGCGAGAACTTTCATCAGTTTCTCGCTGTTCCTCCGTGGAGCGTTATCATCGAAGAGGTTAAGTTGCGCTACGCCCTGGCTGTAGAATTCCCCAAGCATAACGCCTGCTTTCTGATAGCGATGCCCGTCTCGCCAGACTGCATCGAGGCATTTCGTCGCCGCGGTAATTATGTCCCGGCTATCCATATCGCATGCGCTATCGATTAATCCTGAAGCTTTTCATTCACCGTTGCCATTTGCACCACCCGGGTTACTCAGTCCGCCGGCCAGCGCGACTTGCTGATTTCGCAGCTCGTCGATTACCTCTTCGGGCTTCGCATCTGGTGACGGCGTCACTAAGCGGCCATGCGCGCTGAACAGGCGCTGGCCTGCGGAATGAGAAAGCGTGAGAAGAAAGCGTCAAGGCGCGACGCTTTCGGCAGGGGCGGTCGCGGCCTGGCGGGGACGTGGCCGCGATCGGGGGGGATGTAAACCGCGATGAAACGGGTAGTCAGGAAGGCTATCGGTTGGCTAGGTCCCTTTTCTCACCAGGCGGGCGGCCTGGACAAAGACCTCATCCTCCACCCCATCCCCCTTCTGTCTGCCCAGCCGCACCAGCTCATCCACGATACTCCCCTGATTAATCTGCTTTTGGGTCGCCACTAAGCTAATGACCGCCGCGCCGATAGCCATGCCAATCAATGCCGTTTGTTCATCTTTATCTTTCATGGTGTCGCTCCGTCTGTCCTCATCAGAAAGGCTAGCAAAAGATAGCCACTGCTCCATTTCAAATTCACTTTCTTTACGCCTGCTGGAAAAGGCAGGCGCCGAGTTGACCACGCTTCCTTACTATGGCGATAGCGCATAACGCTGTCGCACCACGTCGGGTCTTTTATTTGGCCGAATTCACGCGTCGCGGAAATAAATAAAAATAACGCGCGTGCCTGAGGCAAAAAAAGAAATAACTCATTAAGCGACAAATCCAGATTATTCCATTAGGGAATGGCTGAGATGCTAATATTTCATTTCCCCAACGATTTTAAGAAGCCTATAGTTTTTTTGCCTGCAGAACATCCACTTAGGTTAAAAGACATAAGGATATAATTATGATTGTTTCAGCCCCCAGCGATTATCGCGAAGCCGCTCGTCGCCGTCTGCCCCGTTTCCTTTTTGACTATATTGACGGTGGCGCGGTGGCGGAAAATACCATGAACGCCAATGCCGCCGAGCTCGCCTCGGTCGCTCTTCGCCAGCGCGTGCTGTGCGGGGCGGGTGAACCGACGCTGGCCACCACCATCCTTGATGCCCCATGGGCGATGCCCGTGGCGCTGGGGCCGGTCGGCGCCACCGGCATGTATGCCCGCCGCGGCGAAGTCCAGGCGGCCCGCGCCGCCTCCCGCGCCGGGATCCCTTACACGCTGTCCACCGTGTCGGTCTGCTCCATTGAGGAGGTGGCGAGCCACGCCAGCGGCGCGCTCTGGTCCCAGCTGTACGTCCTGAAAGATCGCGGCTACATGCGTAACGCGCTGGAGCGCGCCTGGGCCGCCGGCATGAAAACCCTGGTATTCACTGTCGATATGCCGATCCCCGGCTCACGGTATCGGGACAACCGCTCAGGAATGTCCGGGCCGCACGCCACCTTGCGACAGTATCTTCAGGCCTGCACCCACCCGCGCTGGGCAATGAACGTCGGCCTGGCGGGCAGGCCTCTGTCGTTCGGTAATATCGAAGCCTATACCGGCCACAAAATGACCATGGACGACTATATGGGGTTTATCAGCAACAACTTCGACCCGTCCATCGCCTGGCACGATCTGGAGTGGATCCGCGACAGCTGGCCAGGAAAGCTGATCATCAAAGGGATCCTTGATGCCGAGGATGCGCGCAATGCCGTGCGGCTGGGCGCCGACGGCATTGTGGTCTCCAATCACGGCGGCAGACAGCTCGATGGCGCCATCCCCACCGCCCGGGCGCTGCCGCGGGTGGCGGAGGCGGTCGGCGACGATCTGACGGTCCTTGCCGACTCCGGAGTGCGCTCCGGCGTGGACGTTATTCGCCTGCTCGCCCTCGGCGCGAAGGGGGTCCTGCTTGGTCGGGCCTATATTTATGCCCTGGCCGCCGCGGGCGAAGCGGGCGTGGCGCACCTGCTGCGCTTATTTGCCGAGGATA